>Ga0116227_10004073_pt1 | contig 31936 bp, 31 predicted proteins | sample S1TSphgellanicum_FD_89693 | JGI IMG/M metagenome (GOLD analysis project Ga0116227, IMG submission 89693) | Host-associated microbial communities from peat moss isolated from Minnesota, USA - S1T2_Fb - Sphagnum magellanicum MG | ecosystem: Host-associated > Plants > Peat moss > Unclassified... | reverse complement strand
GGTTCGCAGTACGCGATGCGCATTTGGCTGGATCCGGCCAAGCTCAACAACTATGCGCTGACGCCGGGAGATGTCAGCGCGGCCATTCAAGCGCAGAACGTGCAGATCGCCTCCGGCGAACTGGGCGGATTGCCCTCGGTACCCGGACAGCAGCTGAATGCCACCATCTTGGGGCCGTCGCGCTTGCAGACCACGGAGCAATTTGGCGCGATCCTGCTGCGGGTCAATACCGACGGTTCGCAGGTGCGGCTGCGCGATGTGGCGCGCATGGAACTGGGCAGCGAGACGTATCAGTTCGCCAATGTTCAGTGGAACGGCCACCCATCTTCCGGCATCGCGGTGAAGCTTGCCACCGGCGCCAACGCGCTGGACGCCGCCGATGCCGTGCGTGCCACGATGGCGAGGCTCAAACCGACTTTTCCACCCGGGTTGGAGGTTATCTACCCCAACGACAGCACTCCCTTCATTCGTCTCTCCATCGAGGATGTGGTCAAGACGCTGTTCGAAGCGGTGGGCCTGGTGTTCTTGGTGATGCTGCTGTTCCTGCAGAATATTCGCGCGACCTTCATACCCACGATTGCCGTGCCCGTGGTGCTGCTCGGCACCTTCGCCGTGCTCAAGGCCTTTGGCTATTCGATCAATGTGCTGACCATGTTTGCGATGGTATTGGCCATCGGCCTGTTGGTGGACGATGCCATCGTGGTCGTGGAAAACGTCGAGCGGGTCATGGACGAAGAAAAGCTCTCGCCCAAGGAGGCCACGCGCAAGTCCATGCAGCAGATTACCGGCGCCCTGGTAGGTATCGCGCTGGTATTGTCGGCCGTGTTCCTGCCCATGGCCTTCTTCAGCGGCTCCACCGGCGTCATCTACCGGCAGTTCTCCGTGACCATGGTTTCCGCCATGGTGCTATCCGTGCTGGTCGCCTTGATCTTCACGCCGGCGCTGTGCGCAACCATCCTCACGCATCGCAAGGAAACGCTCGAACGCAAGGGCTTGTTTGGATGGTTCAACCGCAATTTTGATCGCGCCAATCAAAAATACGAGGGCGCCGTGGTGCATATGGTGCATCGAACCGGACGCTACCTGCTGATATTCGTGTTGATCGTCGGGCTGATGGCCATTTTGTTTGCCAGAGTTCCGACCTCGTTTCTGCCGGACGAAGATCAGGGAATCATGTTCGCCCAGGTTACCTCTCCGCCCGGAGCTACTCACGAGCGCACCGAGGAGTCGCTGCGCCAGATGCGCGACTATTTTCTCAACGACGAGAAAGAAGCCGTCATGGGCGTATTCACCATTTCAGGTTTCAATTTCGCCGCTCGCGGCCAAGCTTCCGGATTCTGCTTCATTCGCATGCGGGATTGGAAAGACCGACCCGGCGCGCGCAACCGGGTGCAGGCGGTCGCGGAACGCGCCAGCAAGCATTTCAAGCAGATCGCCGACGCAAAGGCATTCGCCTTTGCTCCGCCCGCCGTGCAGGAACTGGGCACCGCGACCGGATTCGACATTGAGATTTTGGATCGTACCAATCAGGGCCACGACAAATTGATGGCAGCGCGCGACCAACTCTTGGCGCTCGCCAAGAAAGACCCACGGCTCAATCAAGTTCGTGCGAACGGCCTGGATGACGAACCTCAATACCGGTTCAACATCGATTGGGAGAAGGCCAGCGCATTGGGATTGAGCATCGCTGATATCAACACCACTCTCTCCGCGGCCTGGGGGTCCCTGTATGTCGATGACTTCATCGATCGTGGGCGGGTCAAGAAAGTGTTCATTCAGGGCGATGCCCCCTCGCGAATGCTGCCGCAGGATTTGCTTTCCTGGTACGTGCGCAACGCCAAGGGACAGATGGTGCCGTTCTCGGCATTTTCCAGCGCGAAATGGGGATTCGGCTCTCCCAAGTTGGAACGCTTCAACGGCGTGCCTTCGATCGAGATTCTCGGAACCCCCGTGTCGGGCGTGAGTACCGGTGTGGCGCTCGATGCGATTCAGACCTACATGAAGCAGCTGCCACCCGGCTTCGAGTTGGCATGGACCGGGCTGTCCTTCGAAGAGCGGCTGTCCGGTTCACAAGCGCCGGCTCTGTACGCGATATCTCTGATCGTGGTTTTTCTGTGTCTCGCGGCGCTGTATGAAAGTTGGTCGATCCCGGTGGCCGTCATGTTGGTCGTGCCGCTCGGTGTGGTTGGCGCGATTGCCGCGACGTTGCTGCGCGGGCTGAGCAACGACGTCTTTTTCCAAGTCGGACTGCTGACGACCGTGGGGCTTTCCGCGAAGAACGCCATCTTGATCGTTGAGTTTGCCAAGGAAAATCACGACGTCGGTATGCCGTTGATCGAAGCCACGGTGCACGCCGCGCGCCAGCGCCTGCGACCGATATTGATGACATCGTTGGCCTTCATACTCGGGGTCATGCCCTTGGCGATCTCCAGCGGCGCAGGTTCCGGCGGCCAGAATGCCATCGGTACCGGCGTCATCGGCGGCATGTTGTCGGCCACCGTATTGGCTATTTTCTTCGTGCCGGTGTTCTTCGTGGCCACGCTCACGTTCGTCAGAGGCCGGGGCGCCCGTCGCGAAAAGGAGTCCTCGCGTGAGTAGCGGCTCCGCAGGACGCGCCCTTGCCGGCTGCGCGCTAGCGGCCTTGGCCTTGATGAGCTGTACTCTCGAGCCTCATTATCAGCGCCCCACTCCCGCCATTGCCGCCGACTGGCCGACGAGCAGCAGCCCCGACGTGGCAAAAGCCGCAGCGCAGGACGCCGCCACGCAGGGTGCCGCCGCGCAGGGCGCGGCCGCCATAGGCTGGCGCGATTTCTTCACGGATGCACGGCTCCAGAAGCTGATAGAAGTCTCCTTGCAGCACAATCCCGATGCCCGCATAGCGTCGTTGAATATCGCGGCGGCCCGCGCGCAGTACCGCATTCAGCGCGCCGACCTGTTTCCCACCATCAATGCCTCTGGACTTGAAACGGCGGAGAAGTTTCCCGCCGCCGTCGCGCCCATCGCCACCAGCGGGGCAGCCGCCGGGGGCGCCACCCCGACGGCAACAGGATCTGGCGTGTTCCGATACTTCGATGTCGGCATCGGCTTCACCTCCTATGAGATCGACGTTTTCGGCCGGGTTCGCAGCCTCAACAAGCAACGTCTGCAGCAATACTTAGGCTACGTCGAAACTCGCCGCAGCACGCAGATCACCGTGATCGCAGAGGTTGCGGCTGCTTACCTGACTTTGCTGGCCGATCAACAGCTTTTGAAGATCACCGAGGACACTCTCTCGAGCCAGCAAGAATCGCTCAAACTGATCCGCATGAGCTTCGACGGCGGCGTGGACACGGCGCTCGACTTGCATCAGGCCGAAACCACGGTGGCAACCGCCCAGGCGAATTTGGCGCAATACACCCGACAGCTCGCGCAAGACCAAAACGCCCTGGTCCTGTTGCTGGGTACGCCGTTGCCCTCTGACCTGCCGTCCGGCTCAAATCTGGACGAGGAGTCGCTGCTCGCGGACCTGCCCGAGGGATTACCCTCCGATGTCTTGACTCAACGTCCCGATATCTTGGCCGCTGAGCACAACCTGATCGCCGCCAATGCCAATATTGGCGCCGCGCGTGCCGCCTTTTTTCCGCGCATTACCCTCACCGGAAGCTACGGGACGGCTAGCACGCAGTTATCCGGCCTTTTCGATCACGGGTCGACCGCCTGGACCTTCTCCCCGCAAATCAGCCTGCCGATCTTTGCCGGCGGTGCCAATCTCGCGTCGTTGGACCTGGCCAAAGTGCAAAAAAATGTGCTGATCGTTCAATATGAACAATCCATCCAAACCGCCTTCCGGGAAGTCGCCGATGCACTTTCGGGCCGAGCGACACTCGACGCCCAGGTGGCCGCTGATCAATCGCTGCTCGCCGCAACGAATGAAAGCTTTCGACTGGCAACCATGCGATTCACCGGCGGGGTGGATAACTATCTGGCGGTGCTCGACTCGCAGCGGCTGCTTTATAGCGCGCAACAATCATTGATCGAGGTCAAGCTTGCGAGGCTGCAAAACCTGGTGACTCTGTACAAGGCGCTCGGTGGTGGATGGCTGGAACGCAGCCGAGCCGAGGCGAATTGATTTTTAGCCACTTTTCATAGATTTTTGTTATATATCAATCGACTACGATATATATCGAGTGTATTGTCTCGAATAGCTCCCCACCACAGGCTTTAGCACCTCGGGGTCGCCTTAATTCAAAGCTTTGACTAAATCTGCGTTGCGTTTCTGTCATTGTCTTGTATATTCCGATCGCAGAGTCTTGATTTAACAAGACTCCCCGGGAGGTAGCAGCCTCGAAACCACTTTAGGTTTGCGTCTTTGTTCACCGTGGGGCTTACATGATCAGTGCTTGGGAATGTTTCCATTTTGCCACTTTAGAATTGGTTCGATCGACGCCGATCAAGCAACGATTGGTCTGTGCGTATCGCCGGCACCTATCTTCGTTGTCCGAAGATCAGATACCCAACGAGATTCGTGAATCTTTCGGTGTGGTCATGCGCAACTTGCGCGGCGTGCAGCCGTTACGCGGCGAAGATGCGGTAGCCGCATCGGTACGCAAGATGTCCAATCAAGAGGCGGATGATTGCGCCGCCATGATCGTCGAGATGTTCGGCACCATGTGCAAGTCGCATGTCAATGCTGCGCGCAGCAGTACGGTGGTCCAATTGCACGCCGTGGCGACTGAGTTGGTTGCCAGCAACTAATCGTCGAGCTTGAATTCGATGGTGTCCCAGCGCGTCGTTTCCTGATGCCTGGCCTGACGACGCAACGCGTCGATCACATTTCTTTCATTCCATGGGCTGACTTCATCTGCCAGATCCTTGATGGGTTTCGGCAAAGGCTCGGTGGAGCCGAAGTTTTCCATGGCCACAATCGGACGATCGGCGGCTTTTGCAAAGTTCATTTGGAATTGCACCAGTTCAGGCGCGATGTGATAAACCGCCGGCAGAACGATGATGACTTCGCAGGGCGCGATTTGACGGCGCAAATCCTCGCGCTGTGATTCCTTGTCGATCGGTCGTTTGGCCTGCGGCTGGCTGGTGTTGTGATAGTAAAAAGTACCCGAGGCCTCCAGGTACTCGAATACACGGGTGTAATCGTCGTTTTCCACCCACGCGTGTGTGACAAACAGGCGAATTGGATTGCTCGACATTCGGGTAGTGTATCGCGCCGAAGGTCATGCGCGAAGCACCGGGCGCCGATACAATGGGTCGGGTGCGATTGCTGATTTACAATATAAGATATGCCACCGGAACAGGGCCGGCATTCCACCTGCCGGTGCCCGGAGCGGGTTATCTGCGCTCGAACCGCAAAGTTTTGACCGGCATCACGGAATTCATCAAACATCAGGATCCTGACGTGGTGGGACTGATTGAAGTGGACATCGGCTCGGTGCGCACGGGCATGGTCAATCAGGCCGACTTCATTGCCCGCTCTTTGGGTCATTACTCCACCTATGAGTGCAAGTACGGGGTATCGTCGGTCAATCACCGGGTTCCCATCGTGCGCAAGCAGGCCAATGCGTTTTTGGCGGCGCCGCGGGTGCGCGGCGAGCGCTTTCACTATTTCGATACCGGCATCAAGCGCCTCATCATCGAATTGGAACTCGACGATGTCGCCATCTTTCTGGTGCACTTGTCATTGAAGTTCAGGCATCGTCAGTACCAGCTGCGCTATTTATACGACTTGGTGCGCAAGACAGCGAAACCGGTCATCGTGGCCGGCGACTTCAACACGTACTGGGGCGATCACGAGATTTATCTGTTCACCCAGGCCGCCGGACTGACCAGCGCCAACAGTCGCGGACTGCCCTCTTATCCCAGCCGCAGTCCGCGCAAGGAATTGGATTTCATCTTGCACAGCCGGCAGATCGAGGTGAATCGGTTTGATATTCCCGATGTGCAATTCTCCGATCACCTGCCGCTGGTCTGCGATTTCACCATTCACGAGTCAGCACTGCGGGCCGCGTGAGCAAGGGTGCCTGGTCGTTGAAGATCGACGCCGACCGTGTCGGCTGGCTGACCTGCGACACCGCGGATGCTTCCACCAATGTATTGTCGGCCGCGGTGCTCAAGGATCTGGCCGACAGGCTGGTGGAGATTTTGAAGGAAAATCCGCTCGGGATCGTGGTTGGCTCGGGCAAGCCCAATGGCTTCATTGCGGGCGCGGATATCAAGGAGTTCCAGCAGATTCGATCGCCTGAGCAGGGCTTCGAACTGGTGCGGGCCGGGCAAAAAATCCTGCAGCAACTCGAGGATCTGCCCTGTCCCAGCGTCGCGATGTTGCACGGTTTTGCACTGGGCGGCGGGCTGGAATTGGCGTTGGCGTGCACCTACCGAATAGGCGCCGACGATGCCTCACTATCGCTCGGACTGCCGGAAGTCATGTTGGGAATTCACCCGGGCTTCGGCGGAACGGTACGCTGCGTACAGCTCGTCGGAGTTCGACCCGCGCTCGACTTGATGATCAAGGGCCGTGCGGTGCGCGCAGCGCGCGCCTTGAGCATGGGACTGCTCGATGAGCTGGCGCCGCCCGCGGAACTCGCGGCCCGGGCCAAGGCGCTGGTATTGCGGCGCCCGCCGCGCAAGTCCGCACCCTTCGTGGACAAGCTGCTGAACTTAAGCGCTCTGCGCCCCTTCGTCGCACGCCAGACGACGGCGACTCTGAAGCACTCCATTTCCAAAGAACATTATCCCGCGCCCTTCGCCATACTTGAATTGTGGGAGCGCTATGGGGCTTTGGGCCTGGCGGCCTATGAAGCGGAAGCCCGCTCCATCAGCAGCCTCATGTGCACGCAGACCTCACGAAATCTGGTCAGAGTCTTTCTGCTGCAGGATAGGTTGAAGGGACTGGGGGCCGGGTGGCAAGCACAGTTCAAGCATCTGCATGTCATTGGCGCCGGGGTCATGGGCGGCGACATCGCAGCTTGGGCCGCATACCGCGGTTTAACGGTAACCTTGCAAGATCGCAGTCCCGGTCTCATTCAACCGGCATTGGATCGAGCGAAAAGTTTTTTCGACAAGCGGCTGAAGGACCCGGGAGCGGCGGTTGCTGCGATGGCTCGATTGACCATGGACGTCGCCGGCGACGGGGTTGCGAAAGCCGACGTGGTGATCGAGGCTATCTTCGAAAATATTGAAGCCAAGCAGGCGCTGTATGCCGAGCTCGAGCCCCGATTGAAGGCCACTGCGATCCTGGCGAGCAACACTTCAAGCATCATGATCGAGACCCTCTGCGAACGGCTGGTGAATCCGCAGCGCTTGGTGGGCATCCATTTTTTCAATCCTGTCGCTCAGCTGCCGCTGGTGGAGATCGTGCGCGGGTCGCGCACCGCAGAGCAGATCGTCGAGGAGGCGCAAGGTTTTGCCCGCAAGTTGGACAAATTGCCGCTGCCTTGCAAGAGTGCCCCCGGATTTGTCGTCAACCGCATCCTGACGCCCTACGTCAATGAAGCCTTCCTGGCGCTGCAAGCAGGTATTCCCGCAGCCATCATCGATAGGGTCGCAGTCAAATTCGGCATGCCAATGGGACCCATCGAACTGACGGACGTCGTGGGTTTGGACGTATCGGCGAACGTCGGGAAGGTGCTCGGCGAAGCCTTGCATCGCCAGGTTCCGGAACTGTTGCTCACTCTGGTGGCTGAAAAGAAGTTGGGGCGCAAAACCGGCCAGGGTTTCTACCGCTGGCAGGATGGCAAAGCGCAGAAAGAAGACGTCAAGGATTTCGCGATCCCAGAGGACCTGGAGGACCGCCTGATACTGTCCATGCTCAATGAAGCGGTGGCATGCCTGCGCGAGGGTACGATCGGCGATTCGGACCTGCTGGATGCAGCAGCCGTATTTGCGACGGGCTTCGCGCCTTTTCGTGGCGGACCGCTGCAATATGCAAGGGAGCGTGGCATCGCCAATGTCACGAGCCGCTTGGAGCAGCTCGCACAGCGTTACGGCGAGCGGTTTTCACCCGATCCGGGCTGGGCGCGCATAGCCCATTGACGCTCTCTGTGACCCACTGCGTGGTCGGTGGCAGTGCCGCATATGGTAGGATTCGCATCCAAAATCATGGACTTGAACCTCCAGGCGCACACGAATTCCTCGATGGAAGAACGACCCCTAGATCTTGCAGTACTCAAGAATTTCTCGCCTCTGGACGGCTTGAAGGCGGAGAACCTGCATGCGCTTGCCCGCAAGACAACCATTCGCGAATTGACCGCGGGGCGGGTGCTGTTCAAAGAAGGCGATTCGGACAAGCGCACTTTTTATCTGGTGTCGGGCCAAGTCGAACTGCGGGCTGACGATAGGTTGATGAGCGTGATCAAGGCCGGCTCGCCGGAGGCGCGCCCAGCGCTCGCCCCGGGATTACCCCGCAAGTTCACCGCAAAAGCTGCGACCGATCTCGAATACATCATGATCGACAGCGATTTGCTGGATGTGCTTTTAACCTGGGATCAAACCGGCCAATACGAGGTCGCCGAATTGCGCGGCGATGGATTGGACGTCTCCGGCGACTGGATGACCACGCTGCTGCAGACCAAGGCGTTTCACCGGATTCCGCCGGCGAACATCCAAGCGATTTTCATGCGCATGCAACGCATCAATTACCGCGCGCGCGATGTGGTCATCAAGCAAGGGACCGAAGGCGATTTTTTCTATGTGGTGGTGGCCGGTAAATGTGTCGTCACCCGCGAGACACCGCTCAACAAGGAAGGCATCAAGCTGGCAGAACTGGGGCCCGGCGACAGCTTCGGCGAAGAGGCGCTGATCGCCGAGGCCAAGCGCAATGCCACTGTCACCATGTCGAGCGACGGGACTCTCATGCGTCTCGGCAAACACGACTTTCAAACCCTGCTCAATGAACCCCTGCTGCAATGGGTGGATCAGGAAAAAGCCCGCGAAATCGTCGCCGAAGGCGGTAAATGGCTGGACGTACGGCTGCCGAGTGAATTTCAGAATTTTCGCATCGACGATGCCGTCAACATCCCGCTGTATTTCATCCGCCTGAAACTCAACGCCCTGGACAAGAACATTCAGTACGTGGTGTGCTGCGACACCGGCCGGCGCAGTTCCGCCGCCGCTTACATCCTCAGTGAACGAGGATTCGAAGCCTACGTCCTCAAAGGCGGATTGGCCGCGAGCGAAGCGGCCCGTTCCCGCAGCAGCTGAAGGCCATGCCCGAGTCCCGCTTCGACAGCGACCAAGGCCCCAACACCTTTGCGCCGAAACCGCGCTTCGATTACGAAGCACCGTCCATGTTGTCGCAATACAAATGGCTTGCGGTGGTGTTCCTGGCGCTGATCATTGCCGCATCGATTTATTTGATCAAGGCGCCGCGCAAACCGCTCACCATCGCCCCGACGCCGGAACCGATCTATATCCAGCCGCTGGACGACAAACCCGCGAGCGTGCCGGCCAAGTAAGATCGCCGATACGGGCCGCATTTCCGCTGCTGCCACGTAGCTCGATTGGGTCTCGGAGTCACATCGTATGCGTAGGCTTATCGCCACCCAACGCGCCGGCCAGATAGTTCTCAATTTTTTTCTGGGTGTTGCCGCGGTCCTGGTCGCTGAACTGCACGCCGATGCCGGCCGTCCTTTTTCCCTGAGCACCCTTCGGAGTCATCCAGATCACGCGTCCGGCAACGGGCAATTTCTCCTCTTCGCCCATCAGATTCAACAGCATGAACACTTCATCGCCGAGACGATAATTGCTGTTGGTTGGAATGAACAAGCCGCCATTCTTGACGAAGGGCATATACGCCAGATAGAGCGCGCTTTTGTCCTTGATGGTGAGCGTTAGCAGACCTGGCTTGTTACTTGGACTTCGCAATTCCTAGCATTCCCAAAAGATTACGGGGCCAGCGCCGCTCGGCCGCCGATCAGCAAGGCCTCCAGCGCCAACTGTAGATTCATACCGGTCGACGTAAAACGCCTGATGTCCCGGCTCGCGTCCAACAGCTCGAATAAGGCCCGTATCTTGGCCTTAAGTAAAGCAGCAGGCAAGCGGACCGGTTCCGCACTTTGAGTTGAATAAGGCTCGGAAACAGCCGCATGTACGCGCTGTGTGATCCAGTTCTCAAGCCAAAGGAGACGCAGGCCCGGATTCGATCGGCTCCAACTTTCCGCCAGCAAGGTGACATCGATCGAGCCGCCAGCCAGTTGGACCATGCTTTTCTGCATGTCATCGTGCAACCCATCGAGTCCGGCGGCCTGCATGTCCACGGCCATCAGCGGCGCACCCCCCGACAGAGCCAGTGCCGCGTCCCAGTTTTTATTGCCGGGTGAGTTTGCCGCGAGCCAACCGAGCGCAACGGATTTCGAGGGTGCACGCAGCTGGATGCGCAGGCAGCGGCTCGCAATCGTCGCGGGCAGACGGTGATTCGGGCGAGCGATCATGATCAGCACCGTATCCGCTGTCGGTTCCTCGAGCGTCTTCAAAAACGCGTTGGCGCCATTGACGTTGAGCGCCTCGGCACCCTCGATGATCCCGACCTTGAAGCCGCCACGATAACTCTTCAAAGCCAGACTTTCGATGAGCTCACGCACTTGATCGACTTTGATCTGCTGCGCATCCTCTTCGATCCGCACCACGTGCAAGTCCGGATGGCTGTCGGCACGCAGCAGCTGACAAGAGGGGCACGCGCCGCAGGGCCGGACATCGTTGGGTTGGGCTTCGCACAAGGCCAACCCCGTGACCCAGAAGGCCAGCTGCTCCGCGCCGAGTCCGGGCGCCGACAGCACCAACAGCGAGTGCGGCAGCCTGCCGCCATTCGCGGCGCTGCGCAAACGCTGCTGCGCCGAGGCCAGCCACGGCAAACCATCGGCGCCTAAGGTATCCATGCTCGGCCTTGCAGTTCAGCGAGGATTTGCTCGGTAACGGCATCAGCCGTTTGAGCCGCATCGATGACGGCGATGCGTCGCGGCTCGGCCGCCGCGCGGGCGCGATACAGGGCCGCTACCCGCTCGAAGAACTCGGCTCGCTCTGCCTCGAAACGGTCTTGTGCAAGTCCGATATTTCGCTGTCGTGCCCGCTGCAATGCCTGGGGCACGGGTGCGTCAAGCAACAGGGTCAGATCCGGGCGAAACGTGCCTTGAACCATGTCCTCGAGCTGCGCGATGGGCTCGATCGGCAGAGCGCGCCCACCGCCCTGATAGGCATACGTGGCGTCGGTGAATCGGTCGCACACCACCCAGCGCCCGGCCTGCAAATTCGGCTCGATGTGGTTGGCAACATGCACCGCACGCGCGGCGAACATCAGCAGCAACTCAGCCATCGGCGGCATCGGCTCGTCATTCGCCCGCAAAACCAGCTGACGGATATCTTCGGCCAAGGGCGTGCCGCCCGGCTCGCGGGTCACGATATGCTCGATACCCCGATCTGCCAAGGCGGCCGACAGACGCTTCACCTGAGTGGTCTTCCCCACCCCCTCAATACCTTCCAAGGTCAGGAAACGGCCGCGGGTGCTCATGGATGAGGCTGCTGCGCGGTCTTCGCTCGTTGATGCGCCACGTAGGCCGCGACCGCGGCGTTGTGTTGTTCCAAGGTGGACGAGAACACATGCGTGCCGTCTCCCTTGGTGGAGGCCACGAAGTAAATCGCCTCGGTTTTCATCGGATGCGCGGTTGCGCGGATGACGGCCGCCCCCGGCAATGCAATCGGGGTCGGCGGCAGCCCGACGCGGGTATAGGTGTTGTAGGGACCATCGGTACGCAAGTCCACCGTGCGGATATCGCCGTTATAGTGCTCCCCCATGCCATAGATGACTGTCGGATCGGCCTGCAGGCGCATTCCGATGCCCAGTCGATGCAGGTACAAGCCTGCAATCTTGGGAATCTCGTCGGGTATGCCGCTTTCCTTCTGAATGATGGACGCCATGATCAGCAACTCGCCGGCATTCTGCAGCGGCAATCCAGCGTCGCGGTCGGCCCACGCCGCCTGCAATTCACGGGTGAGCGCCAGGTGCGCCTGGCGCAACAACTCGATATCCGTGGTTCCCGACACGAAGCGATAGGTTTCGGGAAGGAACTGCCCTTCTGCGTTCAACCCGGGCGCGCCCAATTTTTCCATGACAAGGGCGGCTACGGCCGCCGGCGTGCCCAGTGGCAGCGTGCTCATCACATCGGGATTGCGACGCAGCGATTCGAGCATGTCTTGGACGCGCCAGCCATCCACGATGGTCCATGAATGCAGCATGACCTGACCATTGACCATCTTGGTCAATAAATCACGCGGCGTGATAGCGGGCGTTATTTCGTATTCGCCGGCCTTCACCGCCGCCGCCTGGGCGCTCAAGCGTGCGTACAGCACCCAAATCTTGGGGTGGGCTACCACGCCCTGCGCGGCCAGATCGTTCGCTACTCGCGCGAAGCTCGCGCCTGGAACCACTTTGTAGCGCAACGCGGATGAAAGTCCCGACGGCGCATCCAAGGTTGCCAACGCCCATTTGGCGGCGCCGAACGTCGCGAGGGCCAGCACCAACGCGACAACGCCTAAGCGCAGCAGCCACCTCACAGCGCCTCCAGCAGGATGCGCAATTGTCTGGCGGTATCAAATTGCTCGAAACGCACCGGAATCTTGCCTCCTTCTAGGCTGCGTACCGACTTGATGCCGACTACGGCGTTGGTCATGAACAGCTCCTCGGCGTTAGCCAAGTCCCGCCAGCCGACCTCTCGCTCGCGCGTTTTCAATTGCAAGCGGTGCGCCGTCTGCAACACCCAGCGGCGCATGACGCCGGCGACACCGCCCCTTTCGATGGATGGCGTCGTCAGAAGCGAATCGCGCCTCAAGAACAGGTTCGACATGGTACCGCACAGCCAATGACCCTCCGTGTCGGCCATCAAGCCTTCCCAGATACGCTCATCCTGCCATTCGCTGCGCGCCAGTACCGATTCCAGCCGGTTCAGCGACTTCAATCCCGCCAATGCGGGACTCATGCCCACTGCGGTGCGGCACAAGCGCACGCGCACGGCCGTATCGGGATCGGCGTCGCGCACGCCTGAGGGCAATCCATACAGGGTTTCGATTCGCGTAGTTCTCTCGGTGCCGGTCGGACGATAGCCCGGGCGCTGCCCCGTGGGCCCTTGGCCTCGCGTCACGATGAGTTTCAAAACACCCTCGCGTCGACCCGCGGCAATCGTCTGCAGCTCGGCGCGCAGTTGTTGCGGCGGCGGACCGGGAATGCTCAAGCGCTGCAGACCCGCGTACAGCCGTTCCAGATGCAGCTCTAATAAACGGATCCGTGCATTGCGCACGCGCATGGTTTCAAACAAGCCATCCCCGTAATGCAGACCGCGATCACCTTGCCCAAGCAGGCTGCGCCTGCGGCCGTTGATCCAGGTGCTCACCGACGCTGATCCAATGCCTGCAGCAGGCCTTGCGCTTTCGCTCGCGTTTCCGCCAACTCCTGTGCCGGGATTGAATCGGCCACGATGCCGGCGCCGGCGCGAAAACTTAAAGCACCACCGCCCGCGGTGATGGTGCGTATCAAGATATTCAAGTCGCAGCCGCCGTCGCGGTTCAAATAGCCGATGGATCCCGTGTACGCCCCGCGTCCGCAGCCTTCCAGTTCTGCAATGATCTGCATACAGCGCACTTTGGGACAACCGGTAATGGTGCCCCCGGGGAACAAAGCTCGAATCACATCGATGGGCGAGGCGTCCGCGCGTATCCGGCCGCACACATTCGATACGATATGGTGCACGTGCGCATAGGTTTCCACCGTCATGTATTCATCGACCCGCACCGAACCGGCGACGCTGACGCGGCCCAGATCGTTGCGTTCCAGATCGATCAACATCACATGCTCGGCGCGCTCCTTTTCGTTCTCCAAGAGCGAACGCACCAACGCTTCGTCATCCGCCGGCGTGGCGCCGCGCGGCCGCGTGCCGGCAATCGGGCGCGTGCACACGAGATCGCCGCGGATCGAGACCAATCGCTCCGGGGATGAACTGAGCAGCGCGAAATCACCGCTGCGCAGGAAGGCCGCGAAGGGGCTCGGATTGGCTTGCCTCAGGCGCTGGTAAACGGCAACCGGATCCACAGCGGTGTGCGCTTCGGCTCGCCAACTGCGCGATAAATTGGTTTGATACACATCGCCGGCAGCCGTGTACTTAAGGGCGCTGGCGACTGCCTGCAGGAACCGCTCGGGGTCTTCTTCCGTCACGGTCAACCGGGTGACATAGCGCGCTTCGCGGGTCCCTAAGCTGGCGACATGCCGCAGGAAGTCTTCGAGCAAATCCTCGCTGCCCGGTTCGCTGATCAACCAGGCCTTGCCATCCTCGCGATTGCGTATCCACGCGGCGGGCGCCCGCAAAGCCAAGGCCACCCAGGGATCGGGGCACGGCGGCAGGCGCAGGCTTGGCTCGATTTCTGCCGCCAGCTCATAGCCCAAATACAACACCCAACCGCCGGTGAACGGCAGATCGCCTCCGCCCAGGCGAGGGGTCCGCGCCGTGCGCAAAGCCCTCCACCAATCTTCCAACGCAGAGAGAAAGCCTGCGTCGCCCGCATGCGGACCCGTCAATTGGCCGCGCCAGTCGAGCCGCAGGGATTCGCCCGTGGTGATCGGCAAAATGTCGAAGCGAGCACCCCCCTCAGCGGCGCTCACCGCACCGCTTTCGAGCAGTGCCGGATAGCGCTCCGGGTACCGCTCGAGCAGATTCAGCGGTTCAAAGTCGGCGGAAAACGAGCGAACCGTTGGTCCCACCGAATCCGAAGGAATTCGACAAGGTGTATTCCAGTGCCATCTGCCGCGCGGTATTCGGCACGTAATCGAGGTCGCAACCCTCACCGGCCTGATGGAAGTTGATGGTGGGCGGAGCCACCTGATCGCGCAGCGCCAACACGGAAAAAATCGCTTCTACGGCGCCGGCCGCGCCAAGCAAGTGTCCCGTCATGGACTTGGTCGAGCTGACTGCCAATCTGCGCGCTGACTCGCCAAAGGCCCGCTTGATCGCCAGCGTTTCAGCACGATCGCCGAGCTCCGTCGAGGTCGCATGCGCATTGACATACTGAACCTGCCCGGGATTCAACTTCGCATCTTGCAGCGCCTTGGACATGGCCTTGCGCGCGCCTTCACCGTCTTCCGGTGGCGCCGTCACATGAAAGGCATCACCGCTCATGCCAAAGCCGACCACTTCCGCGTAAATCTTCGCGCCGCGCGCCCTGGCGTGCTCATATTCTTCGAGCATCATCGCGCCCGCGCCATCCCCCATGACGAACCCGTCGCGATCCTTATCCCAAGGGCGGCTCGCCCCCTGTGGATCATCGTTGCGCTGCGACAGTGCTTTGGCCTGGGCGAACCCGCTCATGCCGGTCACACAGGTGGCCATCTCCGAACCACCCGCAATCATGGCATCCACTTCGCCATATTGGATCAGACGCATCGCCAGTCCCAACGCGTGGGTCGAGGTGGTGCAAGCCGTAGCCACCGCCAGATTCGGGCCGGTGATCTTGAAGTTGATGGACAGATGTCCGCCCACCAGATTGATGATGCTCGCGGGGATGAAGAACGGCGACACGCGCCTCGGAGAATTCGTCTCCTTGTAACGATTGTGAGCTTCTTCGATGGACTCGAGTCCTCCCATGCCGGAACCCATCATGATGCCGATGCGCTCGGAATTGGCCTCGGTGACCTCGAGTCCGGAATCGCGCATCGCCTGGGTGCCGGCGACCACGCCGTATTGCATGAAAGCGTCCATGCGGCGCGCTTCCTTCGGGCTCATGTACGGCCCAAGGTCCAGCTCGCGTATCTCGCCGCCAAACTTGGTGGGAAAGTTCGTGGTATCGAATCTTGCGACCTTGGCGATGCCGCTGCGCCCGGCGAGGATGGAGGCCCACGCGGTGGCGACGTCATTGCCAACCGGCGAGACAATGCCGAGACCCGTGATAACGACGCGTCGTTGACTCATGGCGAGCGTCGCCCGTCGGTCATCAAGCCTCGCCGCCCGCGGCCTTAGGCCTTGCCTTTGTGCGAATTGATGTAATCAATCGCCTGCTGAACCGTGGTGATCTTTTCGGCGTCTTCGTCGGGAATTTCGGTTTCGAACTCTTCCTCCAACGCCATCACCAATTCCACCGTGTCCAGCGAGTCGGCGCCAAGATCATCGACGAACGAGGCATCATTGGTGACTTCTTCTTCCTTGACGCCCAACTGTTCGGCCACGATCTTTTTAACCTGCTGCTCAACCGTACTCATCGTTATGGTGTCCTTTCAAGAATTACTGCTTACGAATTTATCAACAGGCCGGCGGCCAGCCGGATATCGACCGGGCGCGTATTTTATGTGAACCGAACGACGGCGGCTACCGGGAACGCATATTTGATGGTGACTTCGGGTGCCAAGGGTTGACAAAACAGCACGTTTGAGGGCGAAACGCCTGCCCGCGTCGCTTCAAGGCATGTACATACCGCCGTTGACGTTCAGGGTTTCGCCCGTGATGTACGCGCCACCGTCCGAACTCAAGAACGCCACCGCCGCAGCGATGTCATCCGGCTGTCCCAAGCGCCCCAGTGGGATCTGGTCGTTGACAGCCTCTCGCTGCGCATCATTGAGACTGCGGGTCATGTCGGTGTCGATGAATCCGGGCGCCACGCAATTCACCGTGATGCCCCGCGAACCCACTTCGCGCGCCAAAGACTTGGTGAAACCCATGATACCGGCCTTGGCGGCTGCATAGTTACCTTGCCCTGGATTGCCGGTCAGGGCGACCACCGACGTGATGCTGATGATGCGCCCCGCACGCGCCTTCATCATGCCGCGCAATACCCCTTTCGAGAGCCGAAACACGGACGCAAGATTGGTTTGCAGCACCGCGTCCCAGTCTTCCTGCTTCATGCGCAGCAGCAGCGTGTCGCGGGTGATCCCGGCATTGTTGCAGAGAATGCCGATGGCGCCCTCGCGGCCCTCGATGTCGGCCAGTAGAGCGTCGATGGACTCCTGCTGGGCCACATCCAACACCGCGCCGCGTCCGCCATGCACCGATAGTTGCTCATCGATGCGCGCAGCACCTTCCGCAGTGGTCGCCGTGCCGATCACACGCGCGCCATCCGCGGCGAGCTTGCGCGCGATGGCTGCTCCGATGCCGCGCGACGCGCCGGTCACCAATGCTATCTTGCCGTTCAACATCATTCCCCCGTCAGTGCCAACGCCTCGTCGAGGGACTTTAGGTCCTCGAGCGCCAGCATTTTTAGTTCGCGATTCTTATCGATGCGCCGATTCAAGGAGGTCAGCACCTTGCCGGGGCCGCACTCGATGATTTGGGTGGCTCCGCCGGCAATCATGGTGCGCACCGTCGCGGCCCAATAGACCGGCGTGGACAGCTGGCGTACCAAGCCCGCGCGCACGTCGTTCGCGTCGGTGTGCAGCCTCACATCCACACCGTAAACCGCGGTCTCGCCCCGATCGGCAATCTTCATGGCTTCGAGCCGGGTGCGCAACTTCTCAGCCGCCGGCTGCATGAGCGAACTGTGCGCCGGCACGCTCATCGGCAATGGCATCGCGCGGCGCGCGCCCTTCGCCGTGGCAATCTCTATGGCCCGCGCAACCGCCGCACTGCGGCCCGCGATGACGACCTGGCCGGGCGCATTGAAGTTGACAGCCTCGACCACATCGCCCTGTGCCGCGGCTTCACACGCGGCTTCGACATCAGCATCTTCCAGGCCGAGAATCGCGGCCATGGCGCCCTGGCCGTGCGGGACCGCGCTCTGCATGGATTCGCCGCGATATTTGACCAGGCCCACCGCTTCTTTGAAATCCATATATCCCGCCGCCACCAAAGCGCTGAACTCGCCCAAGCTGTGGCCCGCCATCATCGCCGGCAATTTGCCGCCGCGCGCGCGCCACAATCGATAGGTGGCGACGCCGGCGGTCAACATGGCGGGCTGCGTGCATTCCGTGGCGTTCAGCAACTCCGCCGGTCCTTCCTGGCAGCGGCGCCATAGGTCATAGCCCAGCACCTCGCTCGCTTGCGCGAAGCTTTCGGTGATGATGGGCGAACTGGCCGCCAATTCACTCATCATGCCGACGGATTGAGACGCCTGGCCGGGGAATACGAAGGCGAGCGACATGCGTAATGGGGTCCCTTAAGCGCCCAGGTCGCGGCGCGCAAAAGGACGGATTATAGCCATCCTCCACGACAGCGCGGCGCCCAAAGCGAATCCCCACAGTGCACCGTACAAATGGGCGTCCACGATGACCAAGGGCGCGGCCTGCAAGGGCGCGGAGTGACCGGCCCACTGCTCCCACGCCAGCTTGATGCACAAACCCACCGCCAGGATCCACCGATCCCATTGGTGTTCGGCCCAATGTTTGACAGCGCCCGCTGCCATGACCGAATGCAACACGCCGGAGCCTCCCACGTACCAGATCACATGCGGACTCACCCACCATAAGCCCGCGCTGATGGCAAGCGCGCCGCCGAGCACGATGGCGCACCACTCATCGGCATCATAGTCTTGAGCAAACAGCGACCATACCAAAACCAAGCCCAGCCCGTTCAGCAGCAAATGATGGGCATCGAGATGCACGATGTGGGCCGTAAGCAACCGCCACCAGCCCCCTGCGGCAATCGCGCTTCGATCGTAGCGCAACAGTGCAGAGCCGTTGTCGCCAAGACCCAACACCAGAGCGAGAATCGTCAGAATCAAAAGCAACCAAATCCATCGGCCGCGATCCCACTGGAGTGCGGCGGCAATTTGCGCGAATCGATTTGCGGCGCCAAGGGTCATCAATTGCCTATTTTGGTATCATTCGTGGAATTTTCGAGGTCACTATGCGTCATCGCCACAGCGGATTCACCCTTATCGAGATCATGGTCGTCGTGGTCATTCTGGCAGTGCTGGGTGCGCTCGTGGTGCCCAATATTCTCGATAAGGTCGACCAAGCCCGTGTCACGCGCGCGCAGGCTGACATACGCGCCATCGGCACCGCGTTGGATTTGTACCGCCTGGATAACTTCAAGTATCCGACCACCGAGCAGGGACTGCAGGCCTTGGTCAAGCAGCCGAATGATCCGACCATCACCAATTATCCTGCGCACGGCTACTTGCAGACCCTGCCGAAGGATCCCTGGAATCAGCCCTACCTGTACGCCAGTCCCGGCGCCGACGGCCGCGACTATGATGTGCTCACCTACGGTCGCGATGGCAAGCCGGGCGGAACCGGCCCCGACGCCGATATCAGTAATACCACGATCGAGCAGAAGTAGCCGCCGCAGGGGCGGCGCCGCGATGCGCAGCAAGGGCTTCACACTGGTCGAGATCCTGGTGGTGGTGGTGATCATTGCCGTGGTCATTTCCCTCACCGTGTTGTCGGTGAGTTCGACGGGACGCGACAGTCAAATCGATGAGGAGTCGCGGCGCATCGAGGGGTTGGTGGGATTGCTGCATGAGCGTGCGCTGCTCGAGGGCCGTGACTTTGGACTGCGCATCGAGCCGACCGCGTATGAATTCGTAGTGTACGACACACGCAGGGACCGCTGGATGCCGTTCGATCAGGAGCACCAGTTCCGCAAACGTAATTTGCCCAAGGGCGTGAGTTTCCAGTTGATGCTCGATTCCCAAGTGGTGGTGATCAAGGCGGTCGATACCAATTTGGCGAGCGATCAAGCGCCGCCCGCGCCGCAGGTGGCGATCGCCGCGAGCGGCGAAGGAACTCCCTTCCGACTCACGCTGTTTCGCGATGCAACCGGTGCGCATGCGTCGGTCGACGGCGACGCGCTCGGCAAGGTGAGCCGTCTGAACACCGACACCGTGGAGAAGCGCACGTGAGGCGTGCGCAAGGCTTCACGCTGGTCGAGGTGCTGGTGGCGCTCATGATTGTGGCCCTAGGGTTGGCCGCACTCATGGTCGCAGTGAGCGGTACGGCACGGACCAGCGGCTACTTGCGCGATAAAACTCTGGCCCAGTGGATCGCCATGAACCGCATCACCGAGGTGCGCTTGAACATCACGCAATTTGGTCAGAATACCGATACCGGGGAAATCGATTTTGGCAACCGCAAATGGCATTACGACACACGCTACTTCGACACCAGCGTCGCCAGCATGAAGCGCGTCGTGGTGCGTGTGTATGCGGGAGACGCCAAGACCAAGGGTAATCCCATCGTGGAATCCGTGGGATTCACGGGCTCGGCCTTGAGCGTCAAGGGCACTTCCAACAACACGGACTGGACGGCCGGTACCAGCAATGTGTCGACGAATCCGGCGGCTTCCGCGCCGGTGACGACCAACCCATCGCCCGCGACACCCACGACCACGCCCACAACGACCACGAATCCGACGGTAACGCCGGTCAATTGATGCGCTGCGCACACTCCCATTGTCGTCGCGCCAGCCAAGGTTTCACCTTGATCGAGATCTTGGTGGCGCTGGTGATCCTGGCCATCATGGCCGGTCTTGGCTACTCGACCTATCGCTCGGCGCGCATCTCCGCGCAGCGCACCGAAGAATCCTTGAAGCGTTCACGCGAAATCGAATTCGGCATGCGCATGATCGTCGCGGACTTCGCGGAAATGGCGCCCCACCCGGTGCGCGATATGCTGGGACAGAGCCGCGTCAGCGCGCTGCGTGGCACGCCGGGGGCCGGGACGGTCACCGCCACCTCGTCAGGTCTCGGCGCCAACTCGAGTTCCAGCGCAGGTTCGAGCAGTTCCGGCATGACGTTCGATTCGGGGCCCGGATTCAATTCAGGTCCCGGCTTCAATTCCGGCTCCGGACTCGGTTCGAGCACGGATGCCAACACTCAATCCATGGTGGATTTGACCCGCGCCGGTTGGTCAAACACGGCCGGGCAGCAACGCGGCACGTTGCAGCGGGTTTCCTACGCCTTGGTGGGCGACGTGCTGAAGCGCAGCTATCAAACTTCTTTGGATACCGTGCTCGGCAATAAGCCCCAGGTGCAAGACCTGCTGACCGGTGTAAAGGGCGTGCAGCTGCGCTACATGGACAGCAATCAAACTTGGCAGAACATATGGCCGGCCGGATCCATGGGTATCGATCCTCAGCAGGCGCGGCCGGTCGCGGTCGAGATCATCGTGCAGTTCAATGACTGGGGAGCGATACGTCGCCTGGTCGAGGTGGCGGGGTGAAGGCGTTTCGCGGCGGCCGGCGACAGCGCGGCATGGCGTTGATCATCGCCATGATCTTGGTCGCCCTGGCGACCATTCTTGCCACCAAGCTGACCTTCGATGGATTCCTCGAACAGCGGCGCACCGTGGCAGTTCTGGCGGCCGAACAGGCCTTGCAGTTCGGCTTTGGCGCGGAAGCCTTGGCCGCCGATGTGCTGATTCAAGATGCGCAGAACGGCGGGCAGACCACTCTGGCGGGACCGTGGGCACAGCCGACGCTGCCGCTGCCCATCACTCCGCAAAGCGATGCCGAGGGAGAACCCATCGGCACCCTGCAAGGAACGTTGGAAGACATGGAAGGACGTTTCAACTTGAACAACTTGGGCCACATGATTGCGCCCACCACGGCTGCGGCAACAGCGGCCGCGGGAGCGGCCAACAGCCTGGCATCCGCTACGCAACCCACTCAGGCGTCGGGCGCGGCGCCCGTCGTCTTGGTTCCCGACGAGCAGCCGCTGGCGCAATTTCGCAGACTGCTGGTGTCGGTGGGCCTGGAACCGAAATGGGCCGCTTTGGCGCGCGACTGGATCGATGCCGACAGCAATGTCACCGAGCCCGACGGCGCCGAGGATTCGGTGTACACCTCGCAGAATCCTCCTTACCGCGCCAGCAACTGGCCGATGAATTCACCGAGCGAACTCATGAATCTGCCGGGATTTGGTGCGGACCGTTACCGAAAAATAGCGCCTTATGTGACCGCCCTGCCGCTCGCGAACTCCAAGATCAATCTGTGCACCGCACAGCCGCTGGTGCTGGAGAGCTTCGCCGACAACCTGGCCGGTGAGTGGTCGGGCAACCCTGCATTGGTGGCAAAGGCTCGCAAACTCGGGTGTTTTCCGGACCCGGCCACATTCCAGCGCATTCTGACTTCACAGGGGGGCGCCAGTGCAACCACCGCCGATATCACGACAAGAATCGAAACCACCGGCCCCAGTCAGTATTTCCTGCTCACCACCCGCGTGACGCTTGGCACTACGGAGTTCACCTTGTACAGTCTTTTGAACCGCTCAACCAAAGTAACTCCGCTGCTGCGCTCCTTCGGGACGTACTGACACCATGGCGCCAACATTGCTACTGCGTATACCGGACGCGGGACAGGAAGAAACTGAATGGTTGATCCTGGACGGTGGCGGTGAATCGGCGCCCACGCGACAGCGCGGCTCTTTAAGCCTCGCGGCAGCCGTTTGGCGATCCGGTGCCGTGCTGGCGCTCGCTCCGTCTTCGCAGATATTGCTCGCCGAGCCGGAGCTGCCGCCGGGCGGCGGCGCCAAGCTGGCGCGGGCCGTACCTTTTGCCTTGGAAGAGCAGCTGACCGAAGACGTCGACCAGTTGAGTTTCGCCATCGGTAAGCGCCGCGATAATGGCACGACGCCCGTAGCGGTGGTGTCCCGCACGGTGTTGCAAGGTTGGGTTTCGGCGATGCGCACGGCGGGCTTGGATCCGCTGGCGATCTACCCCGACATTTCCTTGATGCCCGAGAATCCGGGTCAAACGGTCCTGTGGCTTGAAAACGATCGTCTCGCGGTACGGCGCCCCGGCGCTCTGCCTTTCGCCGTGGAATTATCGCCGGTCCGGGAAGCGCTGGTGGTGGCCGGGGTGATCGCGGACCCCTTGGAACCGGGGTTGGAACCCAAGCCCTTGGAAAGCGCGATTCTCTACATCTCGCGCGAAGACTGGGCTAGATCCCAAGTTGAATTCGAACAGCTGGCCGAAAATTTCGAATCACTCAAGGTGCAAATACTGGCCGACGGGCCGCTGCCATGGTTGGGCCGCGGCATCCCGGGCCTGGATGCGGTGAATTTGCTGCAGGGGGAATTCGCGCGCACCACCGATTACGGCGCGCGCTGGCAACGCTGGCGATTGGCCGCCGTGCTCGCAGTTTGCCTGTTGTGTGTGCATGTGGTCGCGCAGGCGCTGCAGATACGTCAAGGTAAGCAGGCCGGTGCCGTGTTGGATGGGCAAATCGCCGAAGTGTTCGCATCGGCCATGCCGTCGGATCCGAAAACAGACCCGCGGCGTCAGATGCAATCTCGATTGGATCGCGCCCGCAAGGCCGGCGCCGGTCCGCAGTATTTTCTGCACACCCTGCAGACCTTGAGCAGTGCGCTTGCCACCGTGCCGAAGACCAGCGTCACCTCGCTGGGCTACCGCGATCAGGCGCTCGACTTGACCTTGAGCGCGCCGAATCTGGACGCACTCTCGCAACTGTCGCAGACCATGGCCAAGCAGGGTTTGACCGCCGAGATTCAATCATCGACGCCGGTTGCGCAGGGCATCGAAGCGCACATGCAGGTGCGCAGCCAGAACGCCAAGGTGCGCCGATGAATGCGATACGTGCTTGGTACGCGGGACTCGAGCCGCGCGAGCGGCGCGTCGTGGCGGTCGGCGCCGTGCTCCTTGCCATCATGATCTTGTTCTTCGGCATTCTCATGCCGCTGCAATCCAAGGTATCGCGGCTGCAGGCAGAGAACGAGGCCAAGCGTGGCGATCTGGCCTGGATGCGCGTGAACGCTGATGAAGTGCGCCAGGCAGCCGCACAAATCCCCGCCAATACCGGGGAAGCGCCGGTGGTGCTGGTCGACCGAGTGGGCCGCGAGTCTGGCCTCGCCACGGCGCTGCGGGGTACTCAGCCGAACGGCACCGGTGGTGTACGGGTGCAGTTGGAAGCGGCGCCCTTCGATACGATGATTTCCTGGTTGGCGACGCTGGATCGACGCTACGGTTTCTCCATCGATGCCATCACGGTGGATCGCACGCCCGCGCCCGGACTGGTTAATGCCAACATCACGTTCTCCGCGCCCACCCACTGAGCTGAAGCGCGCGGCGGGCACCAGCGGGGCGCCCAAGCGCGCGGCGGGCGACCGCACCACGCGCCGCTGGCCGCTGATACTGATTGCGGTGCTGCTGCTCGCACTCGCCTCGATTTTTCTGCTGCCCGCTTCCATGATGCAGCGCTTCCTGCCTCCCACGGTACGCGCCGACGATTTCTCCGGCAGCCTGCTGCATGGCGCGGCGGGACGATTGCGGGTCACCGGGCGCGATGCCGGTGCCATCGAGTGGCGGCTGCACCCCGCCGCCCTGCTGCGTTTCACACTCGCCACGGATATTCATTGGGTCAAGGTGGGCTTCGTCGTGGACGGCACCGCGGAAGTCGCGCGCAACCATTTCACGGTGCGTGCCATACAGGGTGGCGGTCCGATTGAAGACCTGCGCGACTTGGGCGTGGCGCCCGGGTGGCGCGGCATCGCGACGGTGAGCATCGATGAGATCAGCGGCGATTTCGCTCACCTTGAGTCGGCGACCGGCAAGGTCGACGTATCGAATTTGTCATCGACCACCCTTGCGTCGGGGTCAGACCTCGGCGGCTACGAGCTGCAGTTGGCGAAGGGCGCGGTCGCGCCTGATGGCACAGTGTCCGCCACGCTGAATGACACCGGCGGGCCCGTGGAACTGCGCGCCGAGCTGCAACTCTCGCCGGCGACGCGTACCGGCCTGCTGTCGGGGACTCTCAAGGAGGGTCCGGACGCCACCGCGGATCTGCGAAATCTGCTGAGCGGTCTGTCGCAGATGCATGCCCGCGATGCGAACGGCCGATTCCCGGTCGACCTGGAATTTACCTTTTAGATCCGTTGGGTGTAACCTTTACAAGGGGGAAGATAAGAAAGGGATGTACGAGCGTGAGCACTCAGGAGTTCCTGCATCGCTTGGCACCGTTGGCGGTCCACGATTCGCGCAGTATTGCGCACCAACAGAAATTTTCGTTCGTGTCGGCGTTTGTCGCGCGCAGGACAGAAACGATCCAATCGATCCACATGCCGGTGGCCGGGTTGCTGGTGGTGCTCGAGGGAATCAAGAAAATTGGTTGGGCAGGCCGCACCTATACCTACTCCCCGGGCCAGGCTTTCGCGCTGCCGACGGGCGCGCCCGTCGATGTGGTCAACGAACCGGATCCGCGCTCCGGCATGTATCGTGCGCTGTTCCTCGGTTTCTCGACCGATCTGCTGACCGAAGCACGGCGCCGTTGGTCGGCTTTGGCGGCCGGACATGTTGCGGTGGACCCCACCGTTCCCATCAAGCCGGCGTTGGCATCCGCCATCCTGCACACCAGTGAAGCGCTCGCCGGTAACATCGCGGTTTCGTATCGCGTCACCGAGCAGCGCATTCTGGAAGTGCTGCTGTTGATGGCCGAGTCGGGCGCGGCGCCGCTGCGCCCTGACATCAAGACCGGTTCGATCTCGGATGCAGTTCGCTCGAGGGTGCGTGATCAGCCCGGACATGCCTGGTGCGCCGCAGCGATCGCAGCAGATTTGTGCAAATCCGAACCGACCATGCGGCGAATGCTCCGCCAAGAAGGAACCAGCTTTCGTCAAATCGTGGCTGAGGAGCGCATGCGCGCGGCGCGTCTGGCGTTGCTGTCCGGGACCAGCACGGTCGCGGAAGCGGCGGTGATCGCCGGCTACGATTCCCTATCACATTTCTCCAAGCGGTTTCACGAGACCTTCGGCTGCACGCCGTCGCATTGCCGCGCTTCCGGTGGCGCAACCCGGCGCCAACGTCGTGGCAGTGCAGCGCATATTGATTGAAAGCGGCGCGTAAATGATCGTTGCGGGCTCATCACCGCAGTTTGACGCGCGATATCGTTTTTTCCCATAACCCCCGCTGGCAAGACGGGGAACGCCACAACGGGCAGCCGGTGGCACAACTTGGGGAGATAACGCTTGAACAACCACGCCGGTGCGCATTTCATAATCCCGATCATTGCGGTTGCGGCGCTCGCATGCGGACTGGCACGCGTCGCCCATACGGCCGAAGCCGGCGATGCCGGCCCCGCCGCCGAGGCTTCCGCCATCGGCGAGAACAGTGGCAGTTTGGAGGAAGTGATCGTCACCGCGCGGCGTCGCTCTGAAGATCTGCAGAAGGTGCCAATTTCGATCGCGTCGTTGAGCGGCGAGGATTTGCAACTCCGCGGCATCGACAACGTGGAGCAATTGGACCATACGATCCCGAATTTCTCTCCGGCGCCCTACAATTTCTTCGGCACCGAGCAGGCCAGTTTTCGCATGCGCGGTCTGCCGAGTGTCGGCGTCTACGTCGACGGTATCGCTTATCAAGAAGAGTTCGGCTTTTTCTCCGACCTCGTTGAAATGGACCGGGTCGAAGTGCTGCGCGGGCCGCAGGGCACGCTGTTCGGCAAGAACAGCATGGGTGGCGCAATCCAATTCGTCACCAAGGAGCCCGCCGAGGAATTCGGAGCGCGCGTCTCGACGACGGTCGGCGACTACCACCGCTTCAACGTCTCGGCAGCGATGGATCTGCCGTTGAGTTCGACGCTGCTGACCAAGATCACCGTGGCGAAAGTGACCCGCGACGGTTATTTGCCGAGCATCAGCGTCGATCAGGCATTCGGCAGTCAGGACAATCTGCTCGCACGCTTGGATGTGCTGTGGAAGCCTACGGACGATTTAAACGCCCGCTTGATCATCGAAGAGAACGACATCGGCACCAACGGCAACCCGACCACGGACTGGCAGCTGAGCCCGGCCTGCAGCTTTCCCCAGCCCAACCTCACCTGTCTCTACAACGGCGCCAGTCAATACGGCGCGCCTTTGAAGGTCAACCAAGCCTGGGTTTACGGCGCGACCAACACCTGGCTGACCGCCGGAAACTACGACGGTCCGCAGTTGAATACCGACGCCACCAACTACAAACTGATTCTGAACTACAAGTTGAACGATGTCTGGTCGATCAAGGTCCTTGGCAGCGCACGCGACGTACGCAGTGAGAGCTTCGAGGATTTCACCAACATTCCGTATCACATGTTTGAAGGAGAGAACACCAATAATATTCACGAAGCGACGGGGGAAGGCCAACTGCTGTTCAGCAGCGACCGCCTGACCGGTACCACGGGCGTCTACTACTACAACGATTTCAGGCGGTGGCGGCGGGAGAACTGGTTCGGCAACGATGTGGATCTGGCCGTGAACGCCGCCAACAACACCGACGCCAAAGAATTTCTGGGAATACCCCCCTTCGTGTCGGTGCCCGCGTTCATCCCCAACATCGATGTGTTGTTCGACTATCACATCCACGGCATTGCCGGCTTCAGCGAATGGACCTATAAGGTCAACGACCAGCTGTCCTTGACGGCGGGCGTGCGCTACAACCGGGATACCGCGGAAGTCCTGGGGTTTGCACCGGATCAGCCGATTCCGGTGGTGTGCTGTGTTCCCAGCACCAGCATCACGCCGAACGGCGCCGGACCCGTATACGGAACATCCAACGGTGTGTACACCGATACCGCTCCGCGCCTTTCTGCGCAATATCAATGGACGCCGACGGTCATGACGTATGCCACATTCGCCGAGGGATTCAGCGCCGGCGGCGGCACTCAGACCCCGACGGGTGTGCAATCGTATGCGCCGGAAAAACTCAATAACTATGAAGTTGGGCTGCGTTCGGATTGGCTCGATCACACGCTGCGCTTCAACACGTCACTCTTCTACGGCCGGTATACCAATGTCCAGGCCAACGAAAACGAGGGTTTCGACAATGTGACCATCAATGCGGGTAAGGGTACGGTCAAAGGCGCGGAAATCGAGGGCCAGTGGCTCATCAGCAGAAGCTTCAGCATCAATTACGGACTGGGATTTCTGAAGACCGGTTACTCCGATTATCCAGCCGACACCGGAATCATTGCGGGTTCACCCTTTCCCTACGCACCGAAGGAAACGGTTGATGTGGGCGCGCAATACGATACGCCGCTGCCCAACGGCGGAGGTCTGACGCTGCGCTTGGACGAGGGCTGGACCAGTTGGGTCGTAACGGGCTCGGACAGCAGCGGTGTCTACATCCCGTCCTACGGACTACTGGGTGCGCGATTGGTCTATCACCCGCCCAATACGAAAAAGTGGGACGTCCAGCTGTTCGGGTCCAACCTGCTCGACAAGTATTACCGATTGACCGGCTATGCCATTCCGGCCTTGGGGCTCAATACCGGCACCGTGGGTCTGCCGCGGATGTATGGTCTGACGGTCAACGGCAGATTCGAGTGATGCCGACGGCGGATAAAGCGCCCGGCTGGGCGCTGTGTGCCGCATTTGGCGCGGCGCTGGGAATGACTCACGCACGGGCGGCTGCCGTGGAACCGGTCGCGTCACCGGCGATGACCAGTCTGACGGTGAAGGTCGGAGGGCTCGACGCCGAGCAGCGTCTGCCGCCCAGCGCAGCGTACTGTCCGCCGACGCCGATGACTCCCGCCGAGTACGACATCAGCCCGAGCGTCTGGTGGTCACGCGGTCCGCGCGCCACCCGCTCTTACGCACTGATCATGACGGATCTGGATGTCCCTGAGAACTTGAGCCTCATCAACAAGCCCGGCGTGCTGCTAAGCACCGACACACCGCGGGTGCCGTTCATCCACTGGGTGTTGATCGACATCCCTGTGAAGATCACCCACTTGCGTCGGGGCGAGGAAGGCGCCGGATTCGTGCCGGAAGGCAAACCGCTTGGCCCGACGGATCACGGTCTACGCGGCGCCAACGTCTACACCCACTACTATCCGAAGGATTCGCCTCTGGCGGGTCCGCGCGGCGGCTATGACGGACCGTGTCCGCCGCACAACGATCTCGTCGCGCATCGCTACGTCACCCGGGTGTATGCGCTCGACGTAGCAAGTCTTGGGCTTCAGGGCGAGTTCTTTGGAGAGGATGCGCTGCGCGCCATGCAGGGGCATGTGCTGGCGGTCGGCGAAGCACGCGCTGTGTACTCGTCCATGCCTTGACCTATGATGGTCGCGCGAACCTTGAGTTTTTTAGAGCTGTTCGCCGCGCAGAAACGGCCGCTATCGAAAGCCGACATGGCCAAATTGCTGCAATTGCCAACCTCGAGTTGTCATGACGTGGTACGGGTGTTGGAAATGCGCGGGTACCTTAGCAAGTCCCTGCAACGGGGCGAATGGTACCCAACGCAGCGGCTGTTGCACATCGCCCAAGCGCTGGTGGCGAATGACCCGGTGGTGCCTCGCATCCTCGCGCCGTTGCGCAAGTTTCGCGACGCCATCGACGAGTCGGTGTTGTTGTCGAAAGTGGAGGGCTTGCAGGCCATGTACCTGCTCGCTTTGCCGCCTTCGCACCCGCTTCGCTACCTGGTTAGCGTCGGTGACCGCGTGCGCAGTTTGCATGCGGCGTCCGCCGGGAAGGCATTGCTCGGAGGTTTGAGCAGCGCCGCCTTGAATGACTTTTTGGCGTCCGCCAAATTGACCCGCTACACGCCCTCGACCATCGTGTCGGCTGCGGCTCTGCGCAAAGACATAGCCGCCGGCAATGAGCGCGGTTGGTTCCTGAACGCCGAGGAGAGCGAGCCCGGCCTGACGGCGCTCTCATGCCGTTTCAGTTGGCAGATGGCGACCTATATCGTCACGGCAGCCGGCCCAACACCCCGGTTGCAGCCGAAACTTTCGGCTTGCTGTCGCTTGCTGACGCGGCTGTGTCGTCAGCTGGAGCGCAAGACATAAGCCCATCCGCCAATCAATGGCGTCGGCGCGCCGGCACTATTGTTCCGGCGGAAAATCGACCCGCGGCGTCAGATGCAATCATTTGCGAAGCCGGTCCGCCCTGCTACGAGTTGCGGCTCATTCGCCGTACCACGACGGACAGCCAGTAGCGCTGCCACCGTCAGCCTCTTCAGGGGGTCGAATCGCGACGGATGTGCGCTTCGGTCCGGCCAAGGATACCCATCTGAGCAAAGAGTTTAAGTTACGGACAATTCTTACGATACCGGCCCTCCGCGGCGGTCAATGCTTGCTCAGCCACCTTCACCTGATTCAAACACTCCACCGACAGGCCGTTCTCGCACGCAGGCGTATGAAGTCTGTGTTGAGCGGCGTGCAATGTTGTCTCAGCGGCTGACACAATCGTCAGCAGCTGTGCGCAGGTAAGTTTTGGCGGGGGCGGGGGCGGTACCAAAACCTCCGTGAATTGCATGAACGGCAACTGATTGGTGCCGACCTCGCAACTGAGCGGCAGAGGAATCAGATTGTTGGTCTCACCTGTCACGGATTGATTCAGCAAGCAAAACGGCGGCATGGAGGTTCCATCGGTATAACTGAGAAGCACGGTGACCGATGCGTCCCCGTCGAATTGCGCCTGCGAGTCCCCTGCGTCACCAAAGATATTAAACTCCGCTTCGTTCCACACGGAGGAAATATCGAGCATCGTGTCCTTGGCGCCCACGGTCCACAGTTGCAATCCATCAAACAGGGTGACCGCGTCGCCCCCCGGAGTCGCCACCGCCGAGAGCACTACGGCACTCGCCCCCAATGCCGAGGGCGGAATATTCGGCGCTTCGATCGACTTGCTGTTTCTAACGCAGTCTAGTTCGCTGCCGACCGTTGTCGAATGCCAATGCGAGGGGCAGTTTTTCGATCCGAAGTTGAGCAGCCAATACTGCATCGTGACCGCTGCCTTACCCTTACCCAGCCCGTCCGTCAGATAGGTAAATTGTTGCCAGACCGTGCAGCCAACGTGCTTCTTGCAGGCCGCGGTCGTCGCATCGGGGTTAGTGTTGATCTGCAGCGAGTATTCGTTCCATCCGTCAATCGCCCCGGATGTGCTACCCCCCACGCTCTGCTCGCCATTGATGCTGACGGACGGAAACAGACCGGTCGCGATGCTGATAGTCCCTTGTGCCACAGCCACTGAGCGTTCCGTCACGCCCCATCGTTTCGCTAAGCCACCCCGTTGATCGATACCCCCGAGCCGAGCGCGCAAGGGCTCCTGAGCGCAACTTAGCTTTTCCCATCGCAACGCTGGATACCGGGCATGGAAGCACCCCTCGCCCGGCAATGGCGCGCCCCTCATTTGCTTGCTCCAGTCAATGCGTGCGGCCAACTCCGGATCAGCCGAACGATTCAAGGTACTCGGCGGACTCTCGGCTGCAGCCTGACCCCGACAACACACGGGAATCATCGGGCCGATGAGGAAGACAACGGCGAGAATGGAATTTGGGCGCACGGGTGAACTCCTTTTCAGCAGTCGTGTCGGCAACTCTTGCGCCTACCATGCTACGAGGTTCGGCGCTTCGGTTTGGACCACATGATAGTGATTTTGGGGAAGCTGTCGAGTTTGAGCGGCTTGCGCGCCGACTGCGACTGTCGAAACGGCAGTCCGCGCAGGTTATTGCGATAATCAATCCACCACAACCTCCCGCCACGCCCGCATCAGCGGAAAATACAGCCCCAAGCGAATGGGTTCCGGACCGAGCTTTTGGGCGAGGCGCGCGTAGCGATGCAGCTGCGGGCGGTAGCGCTCCACCTCGCGATCCAAGAATTGTTCGATGCCGCTGCCCTCGTGTTGGCTGGTCTTGTAATCGATGATCCAACGCGTTCCGTCATCGATGAAACTGCGATCCAAGACAATGCGGTGAATCTGATCGTCGAGAATTCCGGACAGCGCATGCTCCCGCCAATCGTCCCGATAGCCCGATGCCAGCATCCACCGCGCACGCTCATCGTCATGCACGGCGAGCAGCGCCTGGGTGACGCGGGCCGCCGCCTGTGCCAGCCGATCGGCCGGCACCCCGTGCATCGCCAGCCAGCGCCGGAAATCGGCGTCTCGAGATTGCAGCAGCGCCCGATCGGCGCGCTGCAAGTCCAGGCGCTGCAGCTCGGCATGCACCAACGTGCCCACGCGCCGCGCCGTCTCGCCGGCCCAATCGAACACCGGCGTTTCATCGCGAACTTCGCGGGTGGGGACTACGTCGGTGGGCAGCGGCAGCGCGGGTAGGTGCTGC
>Ga0116227_10004072_pt1 | contig 31937 bp, 33 predicted proteins | sample S1TSphgellanicum_FD_89693 | JGI IMG/M metagenome (GOLD analysis project Ga0116227, IMG submission 89693) | Host-associated microbial communities from peat moss isolated from Minnesota, USA - S1T2_Fb - Sphagnum magellanicum MG | ecosystem: Host-associated > Plants > Peat moss > Unclassified... | reverse complement strand
TGGAGTACCACGCCTCGGCCCGCATGGACGACCAGCTGGAGGTGGCCTTGCGCTGTGCCCGCATCGGCAACAGCTCCATGGGGTTCGAGGGCGCGATCTTCCGCGACGGCCGGCTGCTGATCGAGTGCGAACTGGTCTACGTCTTCGCCGACCCGGCTACACAGACCTCGCGGCCGGTGCCACCGGCCCTGCGTGCGCTGCTGCAGGACTTCGAGGCTGGTGCCACCGTGACGGAGGTCCGCACCGGCAACTGGGCCGCGCTGGGCGAACATGCCGCTGGCGTACGCACGGAAGTCTTCGTGCACGAGCAGGCCATCCCCGCCGAGGAAGAGTGGGACGCCGACGATGCCACCGCCGTGCACGCCGTGGTCTACAACCGCCTGGGCCAGCCGCTGGCCACCGGTCGGCTGCTGCAGCATGCCGAAGGCGTGGGCCGGATCGGGCGCATGGCCGTGAGCCGCGTGCTGCGTGGCGCCCACCTGGGACGTGCGGTCCTCGACGCGCTGGTGGCGCAGGCGCGCGCTCGGGGGGACCGGGAGGTCATCCTGCATGCCCAGCGCAGCGCGGAAGGCTTCTATGCGCGGGCGGGCTTTACCCCGCTGGGCGAGCCCTTCGACGAGGTCGGCATACCGCACATCGGCATGCGGCTGCCCCTGTAGGCAGGGCGCTCATCGAGCCGGCAGTCTCTGCCGTGCCGGTGCCTTGCCCAGGTGGCGGAACACCAGCGCCGAGGCCAGCGTGATCCCGCCCACGCAGACGAAGCTGATGCGAAACGCCGTGATCGCCGAGTCCACGTGGTTGCCCATGGACTGCACCAGGCCACCGCCGATGGACACGCCCAGCCCGATGGCCAGCATCTGCACCATGGAGAACAGGCTGTTGCCGCTGCCGGCGTCCTTCACCGACAGGCCCTTGAGCGTGACGCTGTTCATGGCCGCGAACTGCATCGAATTGCTGGCGCCGAAGAGCGCCAGGATGGTGATTTCGACCGCCAGCGGTGTGGCCGAGGAAATCAGCGCGAAGGCGCTGATGGACAGCCCCACCACCACCGTGTTGGTCAGCAGGAAGGCCTCGTAGCCATAGCGCCTGACCAGCGGCGCGATCCAGCCCTTGGCCACGGTCCCGGCCAGCGCCGCGGGCAGCAGCATCAGGCCCGATTGCAGCGGGCTGTAGCCCAGCTCCAGCTGCATGAGAAGCGGCACGAGAAAGGGCACGGCCGAAGACCCGATGCGGCAGACCAGGTTGCCGAGCAGGCCGACACTGAAATCGGGCTCGCGGAACAGCGACAACCGGAACAGCGGATCGCTGCGGCGCCGCGCATACGGCACATAGAGCAGCACCGCCACCAGGCTGACCAGCAGCAGCCCTCCCGACCAGAACCACGCATGCGTGCCCGCATGCGCGTCCAGCGCCAGGGAGAAGCTCACCATGCCCAATGCCAGCAGCCCATAGCCCGCAAGGTCGAAGGCCGGCGTATCGGGCAGGGCGTCGTCGGGCAGATGGCGCCGCACCGCCAGCAGGCCGGCCAGGCCGATCGGCACGTTGATGAGGAAGATCCAGTGCCAGGACACGGCCTGCACGAACCAGCCTCCCAGCGTCGGCCCCACGATGGGGCCGACCTGGCCCGCGACCGAGATCATGGCCAGCGCCGACACGTACTGCTCGCCGGTGACCGTGCGCAGCACGGCCAGGCGGCCGATCGGCAGCAGCATGGAGCCGCCCAGGCCTTGCAGCACGCGCGCCAGGATCAACTGGTTCAGCGTGGTGGCGCCGGCGCAGCAGAGCGAGCCCAGCGTAAAGATCAGGATGGCCGCGAAGTAGACCCGGCGGGTGCCGAAGCGGTCGGCCAGCCAGCCCGAGGCGGGCGTCAGCAGCGCCATGGTCAGGGTGTAGGCCACCACCACGGGCTGCAGCGCCAGCGGCGACACGCCGAGCGCGCGCGCCATGGAGGGCAGGGCCGTATTGACGATGGTGGTGTCCAGGGTCTGCATGAAGAAACCCGTGGCCACGATCCACAGCAAGGCCTTGTGCGAGGAGAACCGACTCATGGAAGGCAGAAGAGGGGAGGCCCGCGTTGCGGGGCTACCGCACCGGTCGCAAGGAAAGGTAGCTATGCTTTATGTAGCTGATAGCCAAGGTGGAATAAGGGCTGCAGGCTTGGCGTATGCAGAATTCTCAGATGTCGTCGAGCAGTGCGTAGGGCAGCGGCAGCAGCGCCAGCGTCGGACCCTGGGGCGAGCCGGTGCGCAGCAGGCCGTCGGCGGCGGCGCTGGTCTGCAGCGATACCAGCGCGTCGAAGCCGCCCCCGGGGGCGGCAGCGGCCTGCACCACGAGGCCGCACGGCTGGCTGTCATCGCTCGAGTGGAAGACCTCCGCACCTACCGAGGGCTCGGATTCCGAGTGCGCCACGTAGGCGCGACGCTTGAGCGTGCCGCGGAACTGGCTGCGCGCCACCACTTCCTGGCCGGGGTAGCAGCCCTTCTTGAAATTGACACCGCCCACCGACTCGTAGTTGAGCATCTGCGGCACGAACGCGTCCACCAGCGGGGCGGTCAATGTCGCAACGCCGCTGGCGACCTCGCCCCAGCGCCACAGCGCAGCCTCCAGCGCCGGCCCGGCCGGTGCCGGACCGCCTGCGGGCGCCACCCACAGGGCGCGCACCTGGCCTGCGGCCTGCGGCAGCACCACCAGGTCCACTCCCTCGGCGGGATGGGTCTTGGACCATGCCGGCCCCACGGCGCCGGCAGCCGTGGCGGCTTCGCCCGCCAGTCCCCACAGCGCCACCTCGGCCGTTGCATCGGTAAGCTTCGCCTTGGCGCGCATGACAAACATCGACAGGCGCTTGAGCGTGGGTGCCAGCAGGTCGCGGCTGCAGACCAGCAGTACCTCGCCCGGCGCGCGCACGATGCCCACGAAGCTCGCCTGCATGCGCCCCTTGGCCGACAGGAATGCCGCCAGCCGGGCTTCGCCAGGCGGCAGCAGGGCAAAGTCCTGTGTCAGCTGGCCCTGCAGGAAGGCGATGGCATCGTCGCCGGCAACGCGGATGGTGCCCAGGTGGTCGAGAGGGGTGATTCCGTTCAGGGTCGCAGTCATGGGCTGAATTATCATGCTCGGTTGATGTCAGGAAGGACGCACAGGGCTTGAAAACACTACGTCGACTACTGGTGCTGGTCCTGCTGCTGATCCTGGCCGCGGGCGGCGCCGCATTCTGGTGGCTGCACCAGCCGCTGCCCATGCCGGCCGACAGCGTCGATCTGTCCATCGAACCGGGGCGCACGCCGCGCGGCGTGGCCCAGGACGTGGCCAATGCCGGGGTGCGGGTCGATCCGCGCGTGCTGTGGCTGTGGTTCCGCCTCTCCGGGCAGGACCGGCTGATCCGCGCCGGCAGCTACGAGCTGGACCGCAACACCACGCCGCGCAGCCTGCTGTCCAAGCTGGTACGCGGTGACGAGGCGCTGCGCGCCGTGACCCTGGTGGAAGGCTGGAACTTCCGCCAGGTGCGCGAAGCCCTGGCCAAGGCGGAACAATTGCGCGCGGACACCGCGGGCCTGGCCGACGCCGCCATCATGGACCAGCTGCAGCGCCCCGGCGTGCCGGCAGAGGGGCGCTTTTTCCCCGACACCTATACCTATGCCAAGGGCTCGAGCGACCTGGCCGTGCTGCGGCGCGCGCTGCGTGCCATGGACAAGCGGCTGGATGCGGCCTGGGCCCAGCGTGCGCCCGATACACCGCTGCGCAACGCGGACGAGGCCCTGGTGCTGGCCAGCATCGTCGAGAAGGAAACCGGCCGCGCCAGCGACCGCGGGCTCGTGGCCGGGGTATTCGCCAACCGCCTGCGCATCGGCATGCCCCTGCAGACCGATCCGTCGGTGATCTACGGCATGGGTACCGCCTTCGACGGCAACCTGCGCAAGAAGGACCTGCTGGCCGATACGCCCTGGAACACCTACACCCGGGCCGGCCTGCCGCCCACGCCCATTGCCATGCCCGGCCGCGCCTCGCTGCTGGCGGCCGTGCGGCCTGACGCCACCAACGCGCTGTACTTCGTCGCCCGGGGCGACGGCAGCAGCCACTTCAGCCCTTCGCTGGACGAGCACAACCGGGCGGTCGACCAGTACCAGCGCGGTGTTGCGCGCGGCCTGCCGCCGCCGGCAGTCCGGCAGGACCGCCCCCAGGGCAGCAAAGGAGAGTAGTCCGAGATGGCAATGCAGGATGGACTCTTCATCAGCTTCGAGGGCATCGACGGTGCCGGCAAAAGCTCGCATATCGACGGCCTGGCCGAGGCCTTGCGCGCGCAGGGCAGGGCGGTGGTGCTGACGCGCGAGCCCGGGGGCACGCCGCTGGCCGAGAAACTGCGCGCCCTGCTGCTGCAGGACGCCATGGACCCGCTGACGGAGAGCCTGCTGGTCTTCGCCGCGCGGCGCGACCATCTGCAGCAGGTGATCGAGCCGGCCCTGGCGCGTGGCGACGTCGTGCTGTGCGACCGCTTCACCGACGCGACCTTCGCCTACCAGGGCGCTGGCCGCGGCTTCGACCTGCGGGTGCTGGCAACGCTGGAAGCCTGGGTGCAGGACACGGGCGAGGGCCGCGTGCGCCAGCCCGACCTGACCTTCTGGTTCGACCTCCCTCCCGAGGTCGCGGCGCAGCGCCTGGCCGGCAGCCGGGCACCCGACCGCTTCGAGGCACAGCCCGAGGCCTTCTTCCGCCGGGTGGCATCGGGCTATGCCGCCCGTGCCGCCGCCGCGCCGACCCGCTTCGTGCGCATCGATGCCAACCTGCCGCGCGAAGAGGTGGCCCGGCAGGTACATGCCGCCATGGCGCTGCGCGCCGGGCCATCGGAGGCAGCACCATGAGCGCCACGCCCCTGGCTCCCTGGATCGACCGGCAGCTCGGCATCTTGCTGGCGCAGCGCGGCCACGCGCTGCTGCTGCAGGGCCCCTCGGGCCTGGGCCAGTACCCCTTGGCGCTGGCGCTGGCCAGCGCCTGGCTCTGCGACACGCCCACGGCAACCGGCGCGGCCTGTGGCCATTGCGGCAGCTGCCATGCGATCGAGGTGCGTACCCATGCCGACCTGCGCGTGCTCATGCCCGAGGTGCAGATGCAGGCCCTGAACTGGCCCCTGCCGGAAAAGGCGCAGGCCGAGATCGACGACAAGAAGCGCAAGCCCAGCCGCGAGATCCGGGTCGATGCCATGCGCGACGCCGTCGAGTTTGCGCAGCGCACCGACGCGCGCGGCCGCGGCAAGGTGGTGCTGGTCTACCCCGCCGAGCAGATGAACGCCATCACCGCCAATGCCCTGCTCAAGACGCTGGAGGAGCCCACCGGCCAGGTGCGCTTCGTGCTGGCGAGCGAGGCGGCGCACCAGCTCATGCCCACCATCCGCAGCCGGTGCCAGGCCTACACCATGCTGTGGCCATCGGACGATGAGATGCAGGCCTGGCTGGCCGGGGAGGGCGTGTCGCCCGCCGATGCCGCCGCCCTGCTGCGCGCCGCGGGCGGGCGGCCCGCCGATGCCCTGGCGTTGGCCCGTGCCGGCCGCGACCCGCGCGCCTGGGCCCTGCTGCCGAAGGCGCTGGCACGCGGCGATGCCAGCGTCTTTGCCGACTGGCCCGCGGCCGACGCCATCGCGGCACTGCAGAAGCTCTGCCATGACCTGCTCGCGCTGCAGGCGGGGGCCTCGCCGCGCTATTTCGAGCCGCAGGACCTGCCCAAGCCGCCGCCGCTGCGGGCGCTGGCACGCTGGTCCAAGGCGCTGATGCAGGCCGCGCGCACGGCCGACCACCCGTTCAACCCCGGGCTCATGCAGGAAGCGCTGGTGAGCGGCGCACAAAACGTCCTACACTCGCGCCACGGACCACCATGAGCACCAGCAGCCCAGCCTCCCCCCGTCCCAGCGTCGTGCAGCTCGCCATCAAGGAGAAGTCGGCGCTGTACGCGGCCTACATACCGCTGTTCACCGAAGGCGGCGTGTTCATCCCGACCACGCGGGACTACCGGCTGGGCGAGGATGTCTATGTGCTGCTGACGCTGCCCGACAACCCCACGCGCTATCCCGTGGCCGGCCGCGTGGCCTGGGTCACGCCGGCGCGGGCCTCGGGCAATCGCACCCAGGGCGTGGGCATCCAGTTCCCGCCGGACGAGAAATCCCGGGCGCTCAAGCTCAAGATCGAAGAGATTCTGGGCGGCCACCTCGCCTCGGACCGGCCGACGCAGACCATCTGACAACCGCAGGTAGCCCCCGGCAGGTGGCGATATTCACTATTGTTTTCATAGCTAATAGCCGGCACACCGCCTGGGCTTGAGCCACTTTTCGTTCAAATTCCCGATGTTCACCGATTCGCACTGCCACCTCGCCATGCCGGAACTCTCGGCACAGTTGCCTGAAATCCGGCAGGCCATGGCGGCAGCCCAGGTCGACCGCGCGCTGTGCATCTGCACCACGCTGGAGGAGTTCGAGCAGGTGCACGCCCTGGCCACGGCCTATGACAACTTCTGGGCCACCGTCGGCGTGCACCCGGACAACGAAGGCGTGCAGGAGCCCAGCGTCAATGACCTGGTGAGCCGCGCCGCGCGGCCGCGCGTCATCGCCATAGGCGAGACCGGCCTGGACTACTACGGCATGGAAGACCGCAAGGGCGGCCGCAGCATCGCCGACCTTGAGTGGCAGCGCGAGCGCTTCCGCACCCACATCCGCGCGGCGCGGCAGACCGCCAGGCCGCTGGTCATCCACACGCGCAGCGCGTCGGACGACACGCTGGCCATCCTGCGGGAGGAGGGCGAGGACGGCGGGGCAGGGGCCGCCGGCGGCGTGTTCCACTGCTTCACCGAGACCGCAGAGGTGGCGCGCGCGGCGCTGGACCTGGGCTTCCATATCTCCTTCTCGGGCATCGTCACCTTCAAGAATGCCCAGCACCTGCGCGACGTGGCGGCCTTCGTGCCGCTGGAGCGGATGCTGATCGAGACCGACAGCCCCTACCTGGCGCCTGTGCCTTACCGCGGCAAGCAGAACAACCCGTCCTACGTGCCGTTCGTCGCGCGGCAGATTGCAGAGGTGCGGGGCATGGCGCTGGAAGAGGTCGCGCGGGCCACCAGCGCCAATTTCGACCAACTGTTCCTGCGTACGGAACCTTCTGCCGCGGCGCCGTTCCATCTTCCATCATGAATGTCGCTACCGCCCGGATCTCCCGCCATGGCCTGCTGGCGCTCGCGCTGGCCACCGTCGTTGCCGCCACGTTGTCGGGCTGTGCCCACGCGGGGTCCTACGACGATTTCTTCATTGCCCTGAAGCGGGACGACCCCTCGGCCATCGCCACCCTGATCAACCGGGGGTTCGATCCCAATGCCGTGGATGCCAAGGGCGACGGCGGCCTGATCATCGCCCTGCGCGAACCGTCGCCCAAGGCCCTGGCCGTGCTGCTGCAGTCGCGCAAGACCAACGTCGAGCTGCGCAACCGTGCGGATGAAAGCCCGCTGATGATGGCCGCCCTCAAGGGCGATCTCGACACCGTCAAGGCGCTGATCGCCCGCGACGCGGACGTCAACAAGCCGGGCTGGGCGCCGCTGCACTATGCCGTCAGCGCCCGGCAGCCGCACCAGATCGAGATCGTCAAGCTGCTGCTGGAGAACTACGCCTTCATCGACGCGCAATCGCCCAACGGCACCACGCCACTGATGATGGCCGCAGGCTACGGCGGCGAAGACGCCGCCAGGCTGTTGCTGGACGAAGGTGCCGATACGGCGATGCGCAACCAGCAGGGCATGACCGCCGCCGATTTCGCCCGCAAGGCGCAGCGCTCGGAACTGGCCGCCCAGATCGATGCCGTAGCCCGGACCCGCAAGCCGCGCGGCAGCTGGTAGAGGGCCAATAAAGGGACCTGCGGAGATGAGATGCAATGATCCTTCTCTCGCATCTTTAACTTTATACGATGTATATTATGTAAAGTTAAATCGTGGCATTGTCCAGTTTTAGCTGGCCAAGCGCTACCACCCCTCCGCTGAGCCATGAAAGCACTTAAAGACTTCCGCGTAAGATTCTTCCCTGGGTGGTGCGCCGGCTTTCGGGGTGTTCCAGGTTTCAGCGATGGTCGGGCCGCCTCGCGGCCTTGCCATGACCAGGAATTTCATGTCCGACATCTCGATCCAGTGGGTTGCCGCCGGCATCTTTGCCATAGCCTTGCTGCACACCTTCGTCGCCAAGCAATTCGAGCAATTGTCCCGGCGCTATCCGGCCCACGCGGGCCTTTTTCATCTGCTGGGTGAAGTCGAGGTCGTTTTCGGCTTCTGGGCCATCGTGCTGGTGCTGGCCATGGCGCTCATGGCTGGTGGCGCGCCGGTGCTCGGCTATGTCGAGTCGCGCAACTACACCGAGCCCTTGTTTGTCTTCGTGGTGATGGTGATCGCCGCTTCGCGGCCGGTGCTGCGCACGGTGATGTCCACTATCGCTGCCATCGCCAGGATATTGCCGGTCCCTACGCCGTTGGCCACTGCCTGGCTCGGGCTGGCTGCGGTACCGCTGTTGGGGTCGCTCATCACCGAGCCAGCCGCCATGACCATTGCGGCCCTGATGCTGGCGCCGCAGATCTTCCGGCCGCAGGTGCCCGAGAACGTCAAGTACCTGGCCTTGGGGGTGCTGTTCGTGAATGTCTCGATCGGCGGCACGCTCACGTCCTATGCCGCGCCGCCCGTACTGATGGTGGCGACCACCTGGCAATGGGACAGTGCCTTCATGCTTGCCACCTTCGGGTGGAAGGCGGCGCTCGGGGTGCTTGTGAATGCCACCGTCGCTGCGCTGGTCCTGCGCAAGTACCTGCTACCAGAGCCGGCCCGTCGCGGTGACGCCGCTACGGACAGCACACCTGTCCCTCTGTCTGTGGTTGCCGTCCACCTGGGCCTGCTCGCGGGCGTCGTGCTGGCGGCGCATCACCCGGTCGTGTTCCTGGGCCTGTTCCTGATGTTTCTGGGCTTCACCCAGGCATACGAGCGGCACCAGAGCCCGCTGATCCTCAAGGAGGCCTTGCTCGTCGGTTTCTTCCTGGCGGGCCTGGTGGTGCTGGGGGGCATGCAGCAGTGGTGGCTGCAGCCCATCGTCTCGGGCCTGGCGCCGGTGGCGCTGTTCTTTGGCGCACTGGGCCTGACTGCCATCACCGACAACGCCGCGCTCACCTACCTCGGTTCGCTGATTGCCGGCATCACCCCTGCATCGCAGTACATGCTGGTGGCCGGCGCTGTCGCTGGCGGGGGCCTGACTGTGATCGCCAATGCGCCCAACCCTGCGGGCGTTGCCTTGCTCCGGCGCGGCTTTGCAGACGAGACGATTGGCGCCGGGGGACTGCTGCTCGGGGCGCTGGGGCCGACAGCAGTGGCCGCGGCCATGTTCATGCTGCTATAGCCTGCTTCTTCGCGCCTGCCCTCCTCTCTGTATCTGGCGTGGGCGCCCTCACGGCTTGTCCGCTGCGTCCGGCGGGGCTGCAGCCGGGGCACCGCCCGCGCGCCGCAGCCGGCGTGGCAGTTTGCCCCGCGCCTGCAATGCCGACAGTGCGCCGAACCTGGCGTTGAGTTCCATCATTTGTTGCGCAGCGGACTGCAGCCTCCCTGTGCTGTTGGCCAGCAGCAGCCGTGCTTCGTCCCGCTCGGCCTTCAGCTGCGTTGCTTCGGCCTGCATCGCGGCCTGGTCCAGCGTGGCGCGTGTCAGCTGTGTGTCCATCGCCGTGACCTGAGTGCGCAAAGGCTCGAGCTCCGCCGCCAGGCGCTCACTGCGCTGCACGGCCTTGGCCAGTTGCTCTTCGGCGCGTCGTTGCGCCTCTCGCGCCTCGCTGACCTGCAGCAGTACGTGTCTTTGCACGCCTTCGAGGCGCTCCGTTGCGCGGGCCAGATCATCGCGCAGGCGCGCTTCCTTCTCTGCCAATGCCGCGTGCAGTTGTTGCAGGCGACGCTCGCCCTCCTCCCGCACGGCTTGAATCTGTCGCTCGGCTTCGACGCGTTCGGCTGCGGCCTGTTCCGCTGCCCGGCCGGCCCGCTGCGTCGCGGCCTGGCCCAGCTCCCTGGCCCCAGACAACTCCTGGCGCACCACGGCAAGCTCTGAACGCCCGGCCTCTGCCTGGGCGGTCAATGCGGAAACTTCGGCGCGCAGGTCTTGCAGCAGCGCTTCTGCGACGGTGGCGCGGTCCAGTGCGGCCGCCATTTCGGCTTCGATCTCGTCACGCCGCTGTTCGAAGGCCTTTTCCCCGTACTCCACCGCCACGGCCCAGGCGGCCTGCATCGCGCTGGCCACGGGAGCAGGCAATGACTCGGCCAGCGCGTCGACCTTGGTTTGTTCGTCTTTCCAGAGCTTCAGTTCGTCATTGATCGTAGTACGGCTGCCCTGGCGGATCTCCGCATAGATCAGGTCGACAGTGAGCTCGTGCGGCCTGCGGCCCGCAGCGACGATTTTGGTGGCGGCTTCCCGCGTGCGCTGCCGGGTATCGCTGATTCTGGTCATGCCAATGTTCCTAATGCCGTATGCTTAAGTGTATATCATTGTATAACGTTATATACATAATCATTTGGCTAAATTATTTACGATAATCAGTCTTATCAAAAGAAAGGTGGCCGTACACCGCCTTCCAATGACTCATACTCGCGCCGCACTCCCATGACCAGTCCCTCCAACCTCGCGCCCCTCATCGACACGTCTCCTTTCGAGGGCGCACCCGCGCTTTCCATCGACGGCAGCCTTGGTCGCAACCGGGCGCTTGGCGGCACCAGCCAGATCTCCGCTCGCACCGACCTTGAGGCCGTGCAGACGTGGCTGGCGGAGTACGCCCACTCTCCTCACACGCTGCGCAGCTATCGCAAGGAAGTCGAGCGGCTGCTCGTCTGGGCCACGCATGCCCGGGGCAAACCGTTGTCGGGCCTGGCGCGCGAGGATCTGCTGCTCTACGAGGCTTTCCTGGCGCGGCCTGGCGAAGACTGGATTGACCCCCGCATGCCACGGCGCGGCGGCGGGCGGCGGCTGTTCGACGGCCCGCTGTCGCCGCGCAGCGTGCGCCACGCACTGGGCATCCTCTCGGGGCTGTTCGGCTACCTGGTCGCCGCGGGCTATCTGTCGGGCAATCCGCTGGCATTGCGGCGCGGCCGGGCGGCCAAGGTCCTGCGCAAGGCGGCGGCCGAGCGCTACCTCGAGCTGCCTCTGTGGCAGTTCCTGCTTGATTTCATTGACCAACTGCCCTGCGACACGCCCCGCGCGCAGCAGCGGCAGGTGCGCGCCCGCTGGGTGTTCAGGCTGCTCCATGGCGTTGGACTGCGTGCGGCGGAAGCCGCGCAGGCCCGTGCGGAGGACCTGGTGTACCGTCGCGGCAAATGGTGGCTGCGCGTGACCGGCAAGGGGGGCGTGGAAGGTGATGTGCCGGTCAGCGACGAGTTGATGCAGGAATTTGCACGCTACCGCGGCTTCCACGGGCTGCCACCCCTGCCGTCGCCGGGCGAGCAGATCCCGCTCATCCTGTCGCTGGGGGGCACGAGCGAGCGCTGCATGACCCCCACTGCCATCTATCTGATGGTCAAGGAAGTGCTGGTACTGGCCTCGGATGCGCGCCAGGCGGCCGACCCTGCCGGCGCAGCCAAGCTGCGCAGCGCCTCCACGCACTGGCTCCGCCATACCGCCGCCACCCACCAGGCGGACGCGGGGACGGACTTGCGCTTCATCCAGAAGAATCTGCGGCATGCGTCACTGGAAACCACGGCGATCTACCTGCACGTGGATGAAGACCGCCGGCACGAGGCCACGACGGCGCGGCCTGCGGTTGCGGCGATGAAGCCCGCCTGAACGACGCGCGCGCCAGGGAGGCGCTGCGCAACCGCCGCCGCTACTTGCGAATCGGCCGGAAGAAGAGGTATTCGCCTCTGCCCAGATCCGGCGTGACGGTATAGCCGGAGCACACGCTGTCGGCGCACTCCACCTCCACGACGCGCGGCCAGATGCTTGCGGCCGTCGGGTAGCCCGGCATGTACTGCGGTGCATGCCAGACACCCAGGTCGCCTACCGGCTGGGCATTTTCGGTACCTGTTGCATTCTGCAAACCGCTGCCCATGTTCACCCGTTCGATCCGGAGGTCGGCCGCCCGGACGACCGCGAATGGGGCCAGGCAGCAGGCCAGCCCCAGCAACAGCCCTTTTGTCTTGGCCCTCATGATGTGCTCCTGCGGGTTCATTGAGGCACGAGAACCTGTGCAGCTGCCGCTGCACCGGCGGGCGTGAGGGACGAAGTGTCCGAAATGCCGGCGCTGCCATCAGGGCCGACAGGGCTCAGGGTGGCCGCCACGATCGCTGCGGGGGCGGCTACGGGCAGGACGGCTACGGCGCTGGAGGCGGGGAACGGTTCTGCCGCCTGCTGCGCTGGGGCCTGGGCCACCGGTGCGGGTGGGCTGGGCGCGACGGCCTTCTGGGCCACCTGGCGCGGGCTGGAGGCCAAAGTCTGCGGGCCGAAGGCGGCAACGCGCTCTTCGGGTGTCATCGACTGCGGGCACTTGGTACCCGTCATCTCGAGCGCGGCCATGGCCGAGGGATCCATGCAGTCCATGGCAATGGATGCCGCCTTCATGCCCTTGTTCCAGAGCTCACGGCTCATCTTCAGGCGCTTGCAGTGCTCATCGGTCCAGGTGGTGCCGAAGCCGATGCCGATGCCGGGGCCGTTGACACTGCCGCTGGTGCTGCCCATGCAGGTGTCATTGCTGGTCGTCAGATTTGGGCCATTCACAGAGGGCACGTTGCGAATCGTGTAGTCGCCCTGGTAGTCGACGATGTTCTGCGACGTGCCGCTGTTGACGATATTCTGGGTGCTGGTTGACGTGATGGCGCTCGTCGTGTTCGCCGGACTCGTGAAGGTGATCGCCTGGTTGTTGCCCTGCGAAGACGTCGCGTTTGAAGTCGTACTTTGCGCTCCGGCCCCCGCGGACAAGGCCAGCAGTGCACAAAAGAATAGCGTTTTCATATCAACTCCTTTTACAAGGGGAGGACCATTGGCCCTCCCCTCTCGAGAGCTCCCTGGGGTGACAGCAATCAGTGAGCCGATGCGCTCGAAGAAGCGCCGGCCAGGCCGGCCGTGCCCCCACCGTTGGTGAACGTGCCTGCGTTGCCGAAGGACACGTTGATCAGGCCGGTGGAGCCGCCCGTGGAACCCGCATTGGCCGTGGTGCCCGTGCTGGTGCCGGAGCCGCCCGATGCGGCACCGGCGCTGGCGCCATAGTTCGACAGCGTGCCAGAGGTGTTGGTCACCAGAGCAAAGCCGCCGCCAGGGCCTGCAGCACTTGCAGCCTTGTTGTCGGTGGACGAAACGGCACCGCCCGATGCCGAGCCGCTCACCGGATGCGAGTTGCTCACGTTGAAGCCTGCCGTACTGCCGGCGCTGGCGCCGGAGACGGCCTGTGCCGTGCCACCCGCAGCAGCATTCCCGCTGGTTGCCGAGAGGCTGGCCACCGAGCCGGTGGTCGAGGCAGAGCCGCCCACCACGGCCAGCCCGGCGCTGCCGGAGTGGTTGCCTCCGCTGATGGCGCCACCGCCTGCCGACGCGTTGGCGCCAGAGCTGGCGGCGTCATAAGCCAGCGCGCTACCTGTCCCTGCGCTGGCGGCGCCGGCCGAAGTGCCGCTCGAAGAGTTCGTCGAGGTCGCGGTTGCAGCCAGTGCCGAGCTACTGACGGTCGCCGAGGCAACGCCAGTGGCGAGCACAACGGCTATCGCGATAAGAGTCTTCTTCATGATGCATCCTTAAAAGTGGAAACAAGCCCCATTGGCAGGCCCGTCCGGCCAAGGGTTGGTAGACCGCATTCGGCTTCTGAATTGCCTCTGCGACCTGACTGCAGTCTCAACGTGGGGAGGCGCCAGAGAAATGCCCTGGACGGGGTAGCTCAAGCCCGGGGGAAATTCCGGCAGTTGATGTTTTATTGAGCAGTTGCAAAGGCGCGCCCGCCTGTGGCCGAGACGAATGCGCACGGCGCCTAAGAGGTACCCTTGCCATGAGAAACCAAGTGCAACGACAGCAACCAGCCTGCATGAACGGGCCGCACATGCGCCGTGCGCGCCGCGCGAAATGGCGGCTACTGGTCCGGGCAAGCGCGCTGTGGCGCAGTAGGATCAGCCGTCGGCACTTCGCCGGCGCCATTTACAGGAGGCCACCATGGCCAAAGGTCAGCAACACAACGAGAAAATGACGAAAAAACCGAAGAAGGACCTTTCGGTGCCCAAAACCCCCGTGCTGTCCGACCGGCCTACGCCGCCGGTCACGGTCGTCATGCCACGCGGCAAGAAAGAGAAGTAGCCTCCCGCCGCTGGGCGCCACGCCGTCGCCGCGACCATGCGGCAGCCAGATGGCCGGCGCCCCTCCCCTTTTCCATTGGCCATGCAGGATTCGCTTTTTTCCTTTGATGCGGAAGAACCCGCGCCCCTGGCCGCGCCGCCCAGCGCCGTGGCCAGGGCACGAGTGGCAGCGGCCATCGAGCCGCAACCGCCCGATCCGGCACATCAGGCGCTGGCAGCAGCATTGCCCTCCCTGCTGCGGCTGGGAACTTCCTCGTGGAACTACCCTGGCTGGACCGGCATGGTCTGGGCGGATGAACACCCCGAGGCGGCCTTGTCCAAGCGCGGATTGCCTGCCTACAGCCAGCACCCGCTGTTCCGCAGCGTGTGCGTGGACCGCTCGTTCTACCGGCCGCTCACGGTCAGCCAGTACGCGGCCTATGCGGCGCAGGTGCCGCCGGACTTCCGTTTCGTGGTGAAAGCGCCGGGGCTGGTGACCGACGCCCTGGTGCGTGGCGAGGATGGCCGTGGCCTGCAGCCCAACCCGGCCTTCCTGGATCCGCAGTTGGCGGTGCAGGAATTCGTCGCGCCCGCGCTAGAAGGACTCGGGACCAAGCTCGGGGCCTTGGTGTTCCAGCTCAGCCCTCTGCCGAGCCCCATGCTGGGGCGGCTGCCGGAAATTTTCGAACGCCTGCGTGCCATGCTGCAGGCCCTGCCCCCGCTACTCCCGACCGCGCCGGACGGCGTGATGGCCGTCGAGGTGCGCAACCCCGAACTCATCACGCCCGAATTGGCCCGCTTGCTGCGCGAGGCCGGCGCCACCTACTGCCTGGGGCTGCACGCCAAGATGCCGCGCATCGGAGAACAGCTGCCCATGCTGCGTGCGCTATGGCCCGGGCCGCTGGTGTGCCGCTGGAACCTGCATCCCGTCCATGGCCTGTACGGTTACGAGGACGCGAAGCAGCTCTACGAACCCTTCGACCGCTTGCACGATGTCGACGAGGAAACCCGCGAGGCTTTGGCCAAGGTCGCGATCGCCACGACCCGCGCGGGCCACCCGGCCTACATCACCGTCAGCAACAAGGCCGAAGGCTGCGCACCCCTGTCAATCGCAGGGCTGGCGGAAACGATACGGATACGGCAGGCGGCCTAGCCCGGAGGCTGGTGCTCAGTGCACATGGCCCCAGTACAGCAAGGCATCGCGCCCCTCGACGGAAAGCGACACCTCGGCTCCGACCGGCAGCAGCACCTTGGTCGGCACATGGCCAAACGGCAGCCCGTCAATCACGCGGGCCTTCACCTGCGTGCGCAGCCAGTCGATCACGCTCTGCAGCTTGAAGCCCTTGTCGTGCGGCGCGAGGCTGTAGTCGGTGAACTGGCCGAAGATGATGGCCTTCTGGCGCGCCAGCACTCCGGCATGCAGCAGTTGCGTGAGCATGCGCTCGACCCGGTAGGGTGACTCGTTCACGTCCTCCAGGAACAGGATGCCGCCTTTCATGTCGGGCAGGTAGGGCGTGCCGACCAGGGAGGCCAGCATGGCCAGGTTGCCTCCCCAGAGCTGTCCCTTCTTTATATAAAAGTCGCCTGAAGCCCTGGTGGATCCTTGGCTTTCCGCTATTGATTTTGAATCAATGCGGGGTTTGGGCATGCGCCAGCCCGCACCTTCGCCATGGCCCGTGAGCAGGTCGTCGAAGCAGGCTTCCATGATGTCGTCCGGCGTACCGTCCACACCAAAGTCCGCTCCCAGCGCGGGGCCGGCCCAGGTCACGGCGCCGGTCTTGGCGAGCAGCGCGGTCTGCAGCGCGACGAAGTCGCTCAGGCCCACGAAGCGGGTGCCACGGCGCGCGGCCTTGGCCAACGCCTTGTAGTCGATGGCCGGCAGCAGCCGGCTGATGCCGTAGCCGCCGCGCGAGATCAGGGCCACGTCTGCGCCACTGGCCGCAGCCCGATGGATGGCGGCCAGGCGGGTCGCATCGTCGCCGGCGAAACGCGTGTGGCTGGCGAGTGCATCGGGATCGATCTCCACCTCGTGCCCCAGCGCGCGCAGGCGTGCCACGCCGCGGCGGAACGCCGCCTTGTCGCGCACGGCGCCCGATGGGGAATAGATGTAGATATGGCGCGGGCCATGGTCGTGGCCGCACTGGGCGTGGTCGTCGTGGTGTTTGTGGTCAGCGGACAAGGTCATGGCGGCCGGATGGTGCGGCCGTCTCCAGGTGAAGGGAATGGTCAGGGAGCGGCGGACGCCGCGCTTGCGCGAAAGTATTCCACAGCCTGACGCACGATCTGTGCAGCGCTGTCGTCCGGGTGGGCGTCCAGCCGGAGCACGCGCTCGGGCGCCAGGACGCTGGCGCCCTGCGCGTCGCCGCGCCAGGCCGCCAGCGCACGCGGGCCTGCGCGATGGCCGCGGTCGGGATACGGGATATCGTCCTGCGTGGGCTGCGCCGCGTGGGGTGGCAGCAGCAGCCACCCGGCGAAACGTTCCGGAGCCGCGCGCAGCAATGCGCCGGCCGGGCCCGCAGCGCCGGCTTCCGAGACCAGGATGCACGGCTGCGCGCCTCGGCTGGCAAGCCATGCAAGCAGGGACTGCACATGCCATTCGGGGCGATGGAAGTCCTCGCGCTTGGGCTTGTCGCTGCGGCCGAAGCCGGCCAGGTCTGGCGCCACGGCCACCTGGCCCGCCGAGGCCAGCGCCTCCAGCAGCGGCACGAAGCGCTGGCTCCAGCCGCTGGCGCCATGCAGGCACAACCATAGCGGCCCCTGCCCTGCCCCGGCCAGCAGGAAGTGCAGGCGCAGGCCGTCGTGCTCCCAATACTGCGATACCGCTGCCCCCATGGGCAGCGTTTCGAAACGGCGCTCAGGCGTCCGCAAGGCATCCTCGCGCAGTGCGGGGGCGCGTGCAGCCAGTTGCGCGTCGCGCCGTTGCCGGAAGAAATCCTGCAGCAGCGCGCCGCATTCCTGCGCCAGCACTCCGCCCTGCACCTGTGTCTGGTGGTTGATGCGCGGTTCGGCAAACAGATCGAGCACGGAACCCGCCGCGCCGGTGCGCGGGTCGGGCGCACCGTATACCACCCGCGCCAGGCGCGCGTGCAGCATCGCGCCGCTGCACATGGCGCAGGGCTCCAGCGTCACGTAGAGCGTGCAGCCCTCCAGGCGGTAGTTGCCAACGGCCGACGCCGCGCCACGCAAGGCGACGATCTCGGCGTGGGCCGTGGGGTCATGTGCCGCGATGGGCGCATTGCGCCCGCGGGCGATGACCTGCCCATCCCGCACCAGCACAGCGCCGACGGGCACTTCGCCAGCGGCGGCCGCGGCCCGTGCCTGCTCGAGCGCGACGCGCATCCAGTCGGCGTCCGAGCCAGGCTGCAGCGCGTGCGCCGTCAAGGCATCAGGGTTGTTCTGCGGCATCGCGCTGCCTGCGCGCCGTATCGGCGGCCTCGTCCAGCGCCTTCTGCACCTGCTGCACGGCCTGGTCGCGTTGCTGGCGTACATCCAATGTCGCGGGCGTGCCGCTTGCGGGCGGCGTGGCTGGACTGCGCAGCGCACTCTTGGCCAGAAGGCCGACGATCAGCAGCGCCAGCACCAGGCCCAGCAGGCCGAAAGGACTACGCATGCCAGTCCGTCCGCAGAATGCCTTGTCGGCGTGCGGTCTCATGGCTGGTCATGAATGGAGCAGGAAGGCGCATGGTGCGACGATTCTAGGGGTACCGGGCGACGTACGAAGTGCAGCGCCTGGGGCTGTTCGACCAGTACGCAGCGCTTGCCGGTGCGCCGGCAATGGTCCTGCACACGCCAGTAGGCATCGTGGCTTACGCAGCCGGCCTGGCAGATGACCAGGTCTGCGGCCCGCAGGCTGGACTCGAGCAATGCTGCATGGTCGCCTGCATCACTGCCGTCATGGTGCAGGAAGTGGCCGCCAGCGAGTTCCACGACGCGCTGCGCTGCCGTCAGCTGAAGAGGATCGCGCCCAACGCACAGCACCGCTTTCTCGCGCAGGTCGTCCGGCGCCGGCAAGGGCACCTTCGCAGGCATGGGCTGCGGCGATTGCACTGCGGCGCGAGACCCCATGAGGCGCTGCAGGCGGTCCCGCAGCGCCTCCACGTGGCGGACCAGCGCCCTTCTGCGCGGCAGCCCCGGGATGGCAGCCTCCAGCGTCGCACGGTCTTCGCGCGCAAATGCCAGTGCGGTATCCCGGCGCAGCACCTCGGCGCGCAGGCGTACGACCTGCGCTTCCAGCCTGGCAATATCTGCGGCCTGCCGCGCCAACAAGGTGCTGCATCGCGCCTGGGCCTGCCCGTGGGCCGCGAGCAATACCTGATGCTCGTGCAGCAGGTCGTCGTATTCGATGGTCGTGCAGGCCATGGGATTGCGCTCCTTGCTCATTTCCGCCGCGCCACCAGGAACGGTGGTCACTGCACAAATTTTAATTGCGAATCATTTTCAATTATTGGTATGATGCATGCATGGCGTGAATGCCATCTTCAGTTTCATCGTGGGGCGACTCCGGGGGATTTCTCCCTCAAAGGGTCGTTTTTGCTAGCCATCGGTCAGCCCGACCAGCCATGCTTTTTTTGTGTCCGTTGCGCCCCACCGGCCAGGCGCTTCTGCCATACCACGCCCCCCCCTTTCCTTATTGCCGCAACCGAGCGGCGTGCGCTGATGCGCATTCGCGGTGTCTGCCGCACCTTGCTTGCCGCCGACAAGGACTGTATATTTAACCAGTCTCAACATTAAGAGCCTGGCGATGGAGCCCACCACAGAGATTCTCTACACCGTATCCCTCAACGACTACCCTGGCCTTCCGGCGCCCGAGCGCGCGACTGCCGAGCTGCGTTACAGCCGTGCGCTGGAGCAGGTCTTGGGCGGTCAGGACGGCGTTGCGCGCGCCTATGGTGCATGGTGCACGGCGGCGGAAAACTATGGCGCGGATATCACGGCCGAAGAAGCCAACCTGGCCGAGCGCTGGGCAAAGGCCGTCGACAAGGCGCGGCAAGCCGGTTTCCGTGACCTGGGAGAGGCGCCTGAAGCCTATTTCGAGGTGCGGCTGGAATAGGCTGCAACTGGCGGTGGCACGTTTATGCAGGCAGCCGGGAGTACCCTCATGCCTGCAGGGACGCGAAGCTGGCGGCTTGTTCAAGACGAATGCGAACAAAAAAGCACCTGGGCATTTCTGCGCAGGTGCTCTTTCTTGAACCAATATGGTGGTAGGACGTACTGGATTCGAACCAGTGACCAACGGATTAAAAGTCCGCTGCTCTACCAACTGAGCTAACGTCCCACGCTACCAGCTATTGCCAGCAGCAAAGCCTATGATTATAGCGTGACTTGCTACCGATTCTGCTTGCGCTCGGCGCTCGCAATCCGGTCCAGTACCCACCCGGCCGCCGTGAAGCCGAATGTGGCCGTGACGCTCACCACGGAGCCGTAGCCGTGGCAATTGAGGGTGCCGTCGCCTTCGAGGGCGCACGATGCATCCGGTGGTGCAACGGCCTCCCGGCTGAAGACGCAGGTGACCCCGATAGGCTTGCCCTCGCGCGGCGCCGCATGCTGCTTGCGAAGCCGGTAACGCAGCTGCGCCAGCAGGGGGTCGTGCGTCGTGCGGGCAAGATCGTCCACATCCACCTTGTGCGCCCACCGCTTGCCACCCGCCGCACCCACGCTGATGAAGATGGCCTGCTGCCTCAGCGTGCGCGCCCACTGGGCCATGGCCGTCTTGGCCTTGACCTGATCGCAGGCGTCGATCACGGCATCCACCGGCGCCGGCAGGATGCCAGGCCAGTTGTCCGGTTCGACGAACTCGTCGACCATATCGACTTGGCAGCCGGGGTTGATCAGCCGAATGCGATCGCGCATCGCCTGCACCTTGGCCTGCCCCACCGTTGGGGTCAGCGCATGCACCTGGCGGTTGATGTTGGACTCGGCCACATGGTCGAGATCGATCAGCACCAGTTCCCCGACGCCGCTGCGCGCGAGCGCTTCTGCCGCCCAGGACCCGACACCCCCGATCCCGACGATGGCCACACGCGCCGCACGCACGCGCGCAGCGCCGGTTACGCCATAAAGGCGCTCGAGACCGCCGAACCGGCGCGCCAGATCGGCCTCGTGCTGCGCCATGTCCAGGCTCGTCACGCGCACACGGACCGACGCTCAGCGCAGCCGGGCAAGGCGCTCTTTCGCGGCAGACGCAGCTTCGGACTGGGGGTAGGCCTTGAGCAGGTCCTCCAGCGTCTTGCGCGCCGCCTTCGCGTCCTTCAGTTCGGTCTGGCAATTGGCAATCGACAAGGCCGCTTCAGGCGCGCGCGCGTGGCTCGGCGCCTGGCTGAGCAGGCTGCGGAAATTGGTAATGGCGTCGCGGTAATTGCGGTTGGCGTACTGGGCGTTGCCCAGCCAGAACAGGGCCGAAGGCGTATAGCCGCTCTGCGGATAGCGCTTCATGAACTCCGAGAAGCCCGTCTGAGCCTCCGTGAAGTTGCCCTGTCGGAACGTAGCCAGGGCCGCATCGAAGTCACGTTGCTCCGCAGGGCTTGCCGTGAATTCCATGCCATCGACCGTGACCTTGGCCGGCTCGAACTGGCGCAGGCGGTCGTCCACCCCTTTGGAAATATCCTTCTGGCTCCGCTGCAGATCCGCCACGTCGCGTGCCAGCTGTTCGTTCTGCCCGCGCATCGTGGCCTGGTCGGCCCGCAGGGTCTCGATCTGGCCCTGGAGCGTGAGCAGGCTGCTGCGCAATTGCGTGTTCTCGCTATTGGCGCGCTGCAGATCCTGGGTCAGCTTGTCCGTCTGGGCCTTGTTGGCATCGATGCGTTGGCGGATCTCGAGAATGGCGCGACGGGCCTCGTCATCATCGAAGAGACCCGCATGCGCGCCGCCTGCGCCCATGAGGACGCAGGCGGCGAACACGGCAGCCGCCAGCGGGCGGCAGGTCTTCGCAGCGAGCGAGGTCATTGGCGGTAGGAGATTTCAGCGCGACGGTTCTGTGCGTAGGCATCTTCGGTGTTGCCTGGCACGGCGGGCTTTTCCTTGCCGAAGCTCACGGCCTCGACCTGGCTGTCGCCCACGCCCAGCAGGCCGAACGCGCGGCGCACGGCCTCGGAGCGCTTCTGGCCCAGAGCCAGGTTGTACTCGCTGCCGCCACGTGCATCCGTGTGGCCCTCGACCACCACCTTGCGTGCGGTATTGGCGCGCAGGAAGCGTGCGTGGGCTTCGATGAGCGACTGGAACTCCGGCTTGATGATGTAGCTGTCGTAGTCGAAATAGATGATGCGCGCCACGCCTACCGGGCCGGCCGCGTTGGCAGCGGCCGCGTCCAGGTCCACCCTGGTGACGCCGCTCTGGTTGGTCGGGTTCGAGCCTGCGCCCGGGTTCGTGCCAATGGCGCCGGTGCTGCGGTCCTCGACCGGGGCCTCGTCGAGCTTGACCGGGGAGCTGCAACCGGCGAGAAGCGCCGTGATGGCGAGGGCAAGAGTGAGCTGCTTGAACATGATGGAAAACCTCCGATGGGAATATTGGGATTGGACTTGGCAGTAAAGGTGTCAGGGCTGCTTCTGGAACGGACCCCAGTCCGGTTCCCTGATGTCTCCGCCCTGCCCGGAAAGACGCGCCTTGATCTTGCCGTCGAGCGTGGTCGTCATGAGGGCCTCGCGGCCCTGCTGCACCGTGGCGTACACGATCAGGCGGCCATTCGGGGCAAAGCTCGGGCTTTCGTCGGCGGATGTGTCGGTAATGGAGTTGACCGTTCCGCTGGCCAGCTCCATCACCTGCAGCTTGAAGGCACCGCCGATGCGGGACACGTAGGCCAGGTAGCGCCCGTCAGCGCTCAGCGCCGGGGAAATGTTGTAGCTGCCGTTGAACGTCACGCGCTCGGCATTGCCGCCGGAGACGGCCATGCGGTAGATCTGCGGCGCTCCACCACGGTCGCTCACGAAGTAGATGCTGCGGCCGTCGGCGGAGAACACCGGCTCGGTATCGATGCCGCTGCTTTGCATGAGCCGCCGTGGCTCGCCGCCATTGGCGCTGATGGTGTAGAGCTGCGAGCCGCCGTCGCGGCTGAGCGTCACGGCCAGGGAGTTGCCATCTGGCGCCCAGGCCGGGGCGCTGTTGGATCCGCGGAAGTTGGCAATGAGCCGGCGCTTGCCCGAGGCAACCTCGTGCACGTACACCACCGGCTTGCGCGACTCGAAGGACACGTAGGCCAATTGCGCCCCTGACGGCGACCAGGCCGGCGAGATGATGGGCTCCGGGCTGGCCAGCGCCGGTTGCGCGTTTTCGCCGTCCGCATCGGCCACCCATAGGGTGTAGCGCGGGCCGGCCTTGGTTACGTAGGCGATGCGGGTCGAGAACACGCCCTTCTCGCCGGTGAGCTTTTCATAGATGAAGTCGGCTGCGCGATGCGCGACCAGGCGCAAGTCGCCCTGCGGCACCACGAAGCCTTGCCCGCCGAGGTCCTGGCCCTTGACGACGTCCCAGAGGCGAAAACGCACGTCATAGCGACCATCGGCCAGCCGCGTGACGCTGCCGCTGGCGAGCGAGTCCGCACCCTTCTGGCGCCATGCGCCTACGTCAGGCCGCGAAGTCTCGTCCAGGGATTCAGTGCTGGCATCGATGCTGCGGAAACGGCCGCTGCGTTCCAGGTCGGCCTGCACGATGGCAGAGATCTTCTGCGGCGACTGGCCTTCTCCGCGAAAGGGCGCAATGGCAATGGGAAACTGGGTGAGGCCGACTCCGGTCACTTCGACGCGGAACTGCGCCATCGCCGGCAGTGCAGATGCACCAAGCAGGGACGCCACGACCCCCCGGCGCCTGATGGAAAACGAATCGGAAACAGGCGTAGAAGCAGTGCGTTGGTAATTCATTGGCAACAGGGACGTGTCAGATGATGGGACCGGATTGGAGCATCCCACAATTCTGAAGTTCGGATGTTACACACAGGCAGAGGGGTGCTGTCACAAAAGGTGTAGCACTTTGGCAAACGTAGAATCCGCGACTCATGCAATCTCCCGATGCCCGCGCCGACACGGCCGCCGCGCCCCACTCCCTGACCCAGCGCCTGCGCCGGCTGTCCGTCTACTTCGGAGGCCAGCGCGCCGCGTGGGCCTTGGCGGTGCTGGCCACCATCGTGGCGGCCGTAACCGAACCTCTCATTCCAGCGTTCATGAAGCCGCTGCTCGACAGCGGGTTCGTAGCCGGCAGCCTGCAGCTGTGGATGGTGCCCGCTGGCATCATCGGCCTCTTCGCGGTCCGCGGCGTCGCCCAGTTCGTGTCCCAGTATGCGCTGGCACGCATCGCCAACGAAGGCATGCTGAGCCTGCGCCGGGCCATGTTCAGGCACCTGCTCTCCGCGGAGATGGGCCTTTTCAGCCGCCAGTCCGCGAGCACGCTTTCCAATACCGTCGTCTATGAGGTGCAGACCGGCGCCACCTTGCTGGTGCAGGCGCTGCTGGGCCTGTCGCGCGACGGTTTCACGCTGATCGCGCTGCTGCTGTACTTGCTCTACCTCAACTGGCAGCTGACGCTGATCGTGGGCGTGCTGATCCCGGGCGTGGCCTGGATCATGAAGACGCTGTCGCGCCGCCTCTACCGCGTCACCAAGAGCAGCCAGGAGGCGACGGACAACCTGGCCTACGTGGTCGAAGAGAACGTGCTGGCGCATCGCATGGTCCGGCTGCATGGCGCGCAGGCGGACCAGGCCGGTCGCTTCGACACGCTCAGCGGGCGTTTGCGGGGGCTGGCCATCAAATCGACCATCGCCTCGGCGGCCATGACGCCGCTGACGCAGTTGCTCGCCGCTGCGGCGCTGTCCGCCGTCATCGTCACCGCGCTCTGGCAGGGCCGCTCCGGCACGGCGGCGCAAGGCGTGAGTGTGGGCGACTTCGTAGCCTTCATCACGGCCATGCTGATGCTGATCGCGCCGATACGGCGCCTGGCGGACGTGGCCGCGCCGATCACACGCGGCGTGGCCGCGCTGGAACGGGGCCTGATGCTGATCGAGCAGGTGCATACCGAGTCCGGCGGCAAGTGGCGCCCGCCCGCTTCCGCCCGCGGCGCCATAGAGTTCAAGGACGTGACCGTGCGCTACCGCGAGGATGGTCCGCCCGCACTGGACCGGCTGAGCCTGCGCATCGCCCCTGGCGAGGTCGTGGCCTTCGTCGGACCTTCGGGATCGGGCAAGACCACGCTGGTCAACCTGCTGCCGCGCTTTGTGCTGCCCACGGCCGGGCTTGTGCTGCTTGAAGGCGAGGATGTGGCGGCATGGGACCTGCCCTGCCTGCGCTCGCAGTTCGCCATGGTGAGCCAGGACGTGGTCATGTTCAACGATACGGTGGCCGCCAACGTCGCCATGGGGCAGGCCATCGACCGGGTTCGCCTCCAGCATTGCCTGGAGGCCGCCAATCTCTCTGAGCACGTGGCCTCCATGCCACAGGGCATGGACACCCCGGTCGGCCACAACGCAGCCCAGCTCTCGGGCGGGCAGCGGCAGCGGCTGGCGATCGCGCGCGCGCTCTACAAGGATGCCCCGCTCCTGATCCTGGACGAGGCCACCTCCGCGCTGGACACGGAGTCGGAGCGGCTGGTGCAGGATGCGCTCAAGCGCCTCATGCAGGGCCGCACCACGCTGATCATCGCCCACCGCCTGTCGACCATCGAGCATGCGGACCGCGTGGTGGTCATGCAGCATGGCCGCATTGTCGAGCAGGGGGCGCACCAGGCGCTGCTGCAGCAGAATGGACTGTACGCGCGGCTGCATGCGCCGGCATCCGCCGGCTCGGCCGAGCTTTGACCTGATCCGGGCCGGGCCTAGAGCAGCACGATGTCGTACTGCTCCTGCGCCATCGCGGTTTCGGATTGCAGCGAGATCGGCTTGCCGATGAAGTCGGACAGCTCCGCCAGGTGCTGGCTCTCTTCGTCGAGGAACAGCTCCACAACCTTGGGTGACGCCACCACACGAAACTCGCGCGGGTTGAACTGGCGTGCCTCGCGCAGGATCTCGCGCAGGATGTCGTAGGTGACGCTGCGCGCAGTCTTCACGATGCCCTTGCCCTGGCACACCGGGCAGGGTTCGCACAGCATGTGGGCCAGCGACTCGCGGGTGCGCTTGCGCGTCATTTCCACCAGGCCCAGGGGCGAGAAGCCGCCGGAAGAGGTTTTCACCCGGTCGCGCGCCAGCTGCTTGCGGAATTCGGCCAGCACCGCCTGCTGGTGGTCCTCGCGCACCATGTCGATGAAGTCCACGATGACGATGCCGCCGAGATTGCGCAGGCGCAGTTGCCGCGCGATGGCCTGCGCCGCCTCGAGGTTGGTCTTGAAGATGGTGTCGTCGAAATTGCGTGCCCCGACGAAGCCGCCGGTATTGACGTCTACCGTGGTGAGCGCCTCGGTCTGGTCCACGACCAGGTAGCCGCCCGACTTCAAGTCCACCCGGCGCCCGAGCGCGCGCGCGATTTCCTCGTCCACCGCAAACAGGTCGAAGATCGGGCGCTCGCCCTTGTAGTGCTGCAGCTTGGACGCTGCGGCGGGCATGAACTCCCGGCCGAAGGCCTGCAGCCGCTCGAACTGCTCGCGCGAGTCGATGCGTATGGTCTGCGTTTCCTCGCTGACCAGGTCCCGCAGCACGCGCTGCAGCAGGTTCAGGTCATGGTGCAGCAAGGAGCGCGGTGGCAGATGCATCGAGGCCTGGCGGATGCGCGCCCAGGTCTTGCGCAGGTAGGCGATGTCCTCGGCCAGCTCCGCATCGGAGGAGTCTTCCCCGTTGGTGCGCAGGATGAGGCCGCCCTTGGCGCCCTCCCCCGCCAGGGTCTGCAGACGCCGACGCAGGGATTCGCGCTGCTCCAGCGGAATTTTCTGCGACACGCCGATGTGGTCGTCCTGCGGCAGGAAGACCAGCAGCCGGCCGGCGATGCTGATCTGGGTGGACAGGCGCGCACCCTTGGTGCCGATCGGATCCTTTATGACCTGCACCATCAGCGCCTGGCCCTCGAAGACCTGCCGCTCGATCGGGACCTGCGGTTGCGACTGGCGCGCCTGGCTCAGCGACTCTCCCTCGGCCGGTGGGTGCCAGACGTCGGCCACGTGCAGGAAGGCCGCGCGCTCCAGCCCGATGTCGATGAAAGCCGACTGCATGCCGGGCAGTACGCGCGACACCTTGCCCAGGTAGATGTTGCCGACCAGCCCGCGCTCCAGCGTGCGTTCGACATGCAACTCCTGCACCGCGCCATGCTCGATGACGGCGACGCGTGTCTCCTGCGGCGACCAGTTGATGAGGATGTCTTGTTGCATAGTTCAGCGCAGAAAGCCGACGGACCGCAACAGCGCGGCTGTCTCATAGACCGGCAGGCCCATGATGCCCGAATAACTGCCTGCGATGCGCGGGATCAATGCAGCCGCGCGTCCCTGGATTCCGTAACCGCCGGCCTTGCCGAATGGCTCGCCCGAAGCGATGTAGTCGTCGATCTGTGCATCGCTCAGTGTGTCGAAGCGCACCTGCGATGTGCTGAGCGCTGCGACGCGCAGGTCGCCGTGCTGCAGCGCCACGGCGGTCAGTACGCGATGCGTGGTGCCAGAGAGGCTTTGCAGCATGTCGCGCGCCTCGGCAGCGTCTGCCGGCTTGCCCAGGATGCGCCGGCCCAGCGCCACGGTTGTGTCGGCGCACAGGATGGGTGCGGACGGCAGGCCGCGCCGCGCGAGCCGGGCCACGGCGGCATCGAGCTTGCCGGCTGTCACGCGTTGCACGTAGCGGGCCGGTGCTTCGCCTGGGTGCACTGCTTCAATGGCTTCGGCATCCTCGGCCAAGTCGCCTTCGGCATTGGGCAGCAGGTGCCGGTGGGCAACCCCCATCTGTTCAAGCAACTGCGCGCGGCGCGGGCTTTGCGACGCGAGATAGATAAAGGCAGGCATGCTCAAACCGCCCTACTCGCGGTGGTAGGGATGCGATGCATTGACGGACCAGGCGCGGTAGAGTTGCTCGATCAGCAGCACCCGCGCCATGGCATGCGGCAGCGTCAGGTCGGACAGGCGTATCGACTCGTGCGCTGTGCGGCGGAAATCCGGGTCCAGGCCGTCGGGGCCGCCGATCACCAGCGCGACATCGTCGCCCGACAGTTGCCACTGTTTGAGCCGGCCTGCCAGGGCCACCGTGGTGAGCGCGCTACCGCGCTCATCCAGCACCACGATGCGGGTACCGCGCGGTATGGCCGCCTCGATGCGGCTGCGTTCGGCCGCGTACAGGGTGTCCAGCGACTTGGAACCGCGCGGTTCGGTCTTGACAGCCTTGAGTTCGACCTTGAGCTCGGGGGGGAAGCGCTTGGCGTAGTCGTCGTAGGCGGTCTGCGCCCAGGCGGGCATCCGCTGGCCGACCGCCACGATCAGGAGTTTCACCGAGAGATCAGGCCTTCGCGCTCTTCTTGGCCGCGGGCTTGCGGGCCGGCGCCTTCTTGGCGGCAGCGGCCTTGGCCGGCGACGGCTTGGCGTTGGTACGCACAGACGCCTGGACCACTACCGTCTTGATCGGTGTCTTGGTGGCCGGGACCTTCTTGGCTGCGGCCTTCTTGGCGGGCGTCTTGGCCGCCGGGGTCTTGCCGGCGGCAGCCTTGGCAGGCGTAGCAGGCACCTTGGCCGCAGTTTTCGCGGCCGTCTTCGCCCCTGCCCTGCCCGGCTTGCGGGCCGCGGCGGTCAGCGGCTTTTCCTCTGCTGCCTTGGCCGGCTTGACCGGTTTGGCAGCACCGAGCTTCAGGCGCACCGGGGTGTCGCCCCAGATCTCTTCCAGGTGGTAGTACTGCCGGATGGCCGGCTGCATGATGTGGGCCACGGCAGCGCCGCAGTCCACGATGATCCACTCGCCATTTTCCTCGCCCTCGATGCGCGGCTTGCTGAAGCCGGCCTCACGCACCGCATCGCGCACGCTGGCCGCCAGCGCCTTGGTCTGGCGGTTGGAGGTGCCGGAGGCGACCACCACGCGCTCGAACAGCGGCGACAGGTGCTCGGTGTTGAATACCTGGATGTCCTGCGCCTTGACGTCCTCCAGGCCATCGATGATGGCGCGCTGGAGCTTCTGGACGTCTTTCTTGGCGGCGGTTTCCGTTTTGGTGGTGGTCATCAGGCAGTTCGGTAAAGGTGATGGAGTTCAATATAGCGTGCAACGCCGGCAGGGACCAGACGGCCAATCCCCTGGCCGCCCGCGACGAGGGCACGCACTTCGGTGGCACTGACATCCATGGGGGGCAGCGCCAGGTGGCGCACGCGTGCAAAAGGCACTTTTTCAGGCTCGAACAAGGTCGTAGCCATGGCTGGATCCTGGCGATCAGCTATTGAAATTATAGCGATTCGCAGAATCGTCTTCCAATCGTGCCATTGGTCGAGCGCGCCGGCCTGGTCCGCTCCGAGCAGCAGATACAGCTCGGCGCCGGGATTTTCGCCCGCCAGCTCGTGCAAGGTATCGACGGTATAGGTCGGGCCCTCGCGCTCAAGTTCACGCGGATCGACCAGCACGCGTGGCTCATCGCCGAAGGCGAGCCTGGTCATGGCCAGGCGGTCGTCGGCAGGACTGAGCGCGCGCGCCTTGTGCCAGGCCTGCCCCGTGGGCAGCACATGCAGCACGTCGAGCTGCAACTGCTCGAGCGCCGCGCGTGCCAGGGCCACATGGGCCTTGTGCGGTGGGTCGAAAGCACCGCCGAAGACACCGATGCGCCGTGGCGGCGCTCCCGCGCTCACACCCATTCGCGCGGCGGCAGGAAGCGCTCGGCCAGGGCTGCCTCGGCCGAGCCGGGCTGTGCCTCGTAGCGGTAGCGCCATGCGGCCTGGGGCGGCATGGACAGCAGGATGGACTCGGTGCGGCCGCCCGACTGCAGGCCGAAATGCGTGCCGCGGTCCCAGACCAGGTTGAATTCCACGTAGCGCCCGCGGCGGTAGAGCTGGAACTCGCGCTCGCGCTCGCCCCAGGCCATATCCTGACGCCGCGCCACGATGGGCAGGTAGGCGTCCAGGAAGGCATCGCCCACCGATTGCATCATTGCGCGGCTGCGCTCGGGGCCCAGCTCCTCGAAGTCGTCGAAGAAGATGCCGCCGATGCCGCGCGCCTCCTGCCGGTGCCTGAGGAAGAAATACTCGTCGCACCATTGCTTGAAGCGCGGGTACTTGTCAGCGCCGAAGCCGGCCAGCGCGTCACGGCACACCGCATGGAAGTGGACCGCGTCTTCCTCGAAGCCATAGATCGGCGTCAGGTCCATGCCGCCGCCGAACCAGCACACCGGCTCCTGGCCGGGATGGCCGGCCGCGATCATGCGCACGTTCATGTGCACGGTCGGCACATACGGATTGCGCGGATGGAACACCAGCGACACGCCCATGGCCTCGAACGGCGCGCCGGCCAGCTGCGGCCGGTGCTCGGTGGCCGATGGCGGCAGTCGCGGCCCGCGCACGTGCGAGAAGCCGCAGCCGGCACGCTCGAAAACGGCCCCGTCCTCGATGATGCGGGTGATGCCATCGCCCTGCAGCAGCTCGCCGGGCGCCTTCTGCCAGGGATCGGTGACGAAGGCTACGGCGCCGCCTGCCGCTGCCTCGACGCCCTCCAGCGCCGCAATGATGCGCTGCTGCAGGCCCTGCAGGTAGCCGCGTACCGCCTCGGCGGGCTGCGACGGCACCGGCGCGCTCATGCGCCGCGTACGGCCCGGTGGCCGATGTCGCGGCGGTACTGCGCGCCGTCGAAGTGGATGCCGCGCGCCACGTCGTAGGCACGCTGCTGGGCTTGCCGCACGTTGTCGGCCAGCACGGTGACGCACAGCACGCGGCCGCCGGAAGTCTTCACCGTCTCGCCGTCGAGCACGGTGCCGGCGTGGAACACCATGGCCTCGTCCTCGTCCGCCGGCAAGCCGTGGATGGCGTCGCCCTTGCGAGGATCCAGCGGATAGCCATGGGCGGCCATGACGACGCCCAGCGCGACGCGGCGGTCCCACTGGAGTTCGACCTGGTCGAGGCGCCCTTCGGTGGCGGCCAGCATCACGTCCGACAGGTCGCTCTTGAGGCGCATCATGATCGGCTGTGTTTCCGGATCGCCCATGCGGCAGTTGAATTCCAGCGTCTTGGGCCGGCCCTGGCTGTCGATCATCAGGCCTGCGTACAGGAACCCCGTGTACGGAATGCCGTCCTTCTCCATCCCGCGGATGGTCGGCAGGATGATTTCGCGCATGGCGCGGGCATGCACGTCGGCGGTCACGACCGGTGCCGGGGAGTAGGCACCCATGCCGCCCGTATTGGGCCCCAGGTCGCCGTCCTGCAGCCGCTTGTGGTCCTGGCTGGTGGCCAGCGCGGTGACGTTCTTGCCGTCGCACAGCACGATGAAGCTGGCTTCTTCGCCCTGCAGGAACTCTTCGATGACGACGCGCGCGCCGCCTTCGTTGTGGACCACGCCGAACTTGTTTTCGGCCAGCATGAAGTCGATCGCCTCGTGCGCCTCTGCCGCGGTCATGGCCACGACCACGCCCTTGCCGGCGGCCAGGCCATCGGCCTTGACGACGATGGGCGCGCCCATGCGATCCACGTAGGCATGGGCCGCAGCGGCATCGGTGAAGGTGTCGTATTCAGCCGTGGGAATGCCGTGGCGCTGCATGAAGGCCTTGGAGAAAGCCTTGGAGCTCTCCAGTTGCGCAGCGGCGCGGGTCGGGCCGAACACCTTGAGGCCATGCGCGCGGAACTCGTCCACCACGCCGGCGGCCAGTGGCGCCTCTGGGCCGACCACGGTCAGGCCGATCTTCTCCTGCTGTGCCCATTCGCGCAGTGCCTGCACGTCGGTGATGGGGACGTTCTCCAGTTGCGGGTCGCGTGCCGTGCCGCCGTTGCCGGGGGCGACGTAGACCTTCTGCACCTTGGGCGACTGGGCCAGTTTCCAGGCCAGAGCGTGTTCGCGGCCACCGCCGCCGATGACTAGTGTTTTCACGTAGGAATCAATTCAGGAAAGGGGTCAGAGCGCAGCGTTGTGGTACACGGCCTGCACGTCGTCCAGGTCTTCGAGCACGTCGAGCAGCTTCTGCATCTTCGCGGCGTCGTCGCCCGCGATGTCTATGGTGTTTTCGGCCCGCATCGTCACTTCGGCCACCTCGGGCTTGAGGCCGGCAGCCTCCAGGGCGTTCTTGACGGCTTCGAAGTCGGCCGGGGCGGTAAGCACCTCGATGGCGCCGTCGTCGTCGCTCAGCACGTCTTCGGCGCCGGCCTCCAGCGCCACTTCCATCACCTTGTCCTCCGACGTGCCGGGAGCGAAGACCAATTGGCCGCAGTGCTTGAACTGGAAGGCGACCGAGCCCTCGGTGCCCATGTTGCCGCCGTACTTGCTGAAGGCATGGCGCACCTCGGCCACGGTGCGGACGCGGTTGTCGGTCATGGTGTCGACGATGATGGCGGCACCGGCGATGCCGTAGCCCTCGTAGCGGATTTCCTCGTAATTGACGCCTTCGAGGTTGCCGGTGGCCTTGTCGATGTTGCGCTTGATGGTGTCGGCCGGCATGTTCGCCGCCTTGGCCTTGTCCACCGCCAGCCGCAGGCGCGGGTTGGCATTCAGGTCGCCGCCGCCGGCCCGGGCAGCCACCATGATTTCACGGATGACGCGAGTCCAGACCTTGCCGCGCTTTTCGTCCTGCCGCCCCTTGCGGTGCTGAATATTGGCCCATTTGCTGTGTCCAGCCATTCTT
>Ga0116227_10004069_pt1 | contig 31938 bp, 26 predicted proteins | sample S1TSphgellanicum_FD_89693 | JGI IMG/M metagenome (GOLD analysis project Ga0116227, IMG submission 89693) | Host-associated microbial communities from peat moss isolated from Minnesota, USA - S1T2_Fb - Sphagnum magellanicum MG | ecosystem: Host-associated > Plants > Peat moss > Unclassified... | reverse complement strand
AAGGGGGTTTTTTGCCCCTTCGGTTTTGGTCCTCAAAGTTGTTTGTTGGGTAATAACTGTCACCGAGATCGAAATTCCCAAAACAAAAAATTCTTCAACTTACTCGGGCCCCCCCCCCCCTTTCTACAAAGCACACCACAGTGGTGTCTGTCTGTTTGTCCGAGCAGTGCCTAGAAACTGCCCGGACAGACAGACAGACAAACACCACTGTAGCTTTAATATATAAGATTGACACATTTACAATAGTTCATTGGTCAAGACTTCTCTAGCAAGTTGACTACATGAGGACAAAACATTTACTTATTGAAAAAGTCTTAAATCTTTGTTGATTTTATTTACAAATGGATCATGATGAAAAAGTTGAGTATCGAATTTGGAAAGTCCCAATCTAGGGTCACATTTAACAACTCCCAAATGACATTGTAAATGATGTTGGAAATATGGGTTGTCTACTAAAAGTTGGGCCAAAAAACTACAAACAATAATGCAATAGAGGAAATGGTTTTGCCTCCCCCACAAATCAATGGGTTGATCATGATTTTGGAATCAACTTAGGAAAAACAAGTTACATTTTGAAAACAAAACAAAACTCAAGAACAAGCTAGTAGTCATTTCAAGAACTAGACAAATTCCAAAAGATTTGTTTTCACATTGTACATTGCTTTTTAACTTCGCTCTCTAACCTTCTCCTTGCTCAAAAGATTGACTAGGATCTTATGTTCATGCAATGTTTAGTTGTGTAGAATATGATCACTCTCACATGCAAGCTTATGTACAAGACACTATTTTGGGATGTGCTCCATTGTTAGAAAGCGCCTCATCAAATATAACAAAACCAATGGGATTACTCCTATAAAAACACATGTTGATCATTAATGTTTATTGCCATTTACTTACTAAAAGAAAGTTTGTACTCAGTGAGAAAACAATGTTTTAAACTTTTTGAATTAAATCATAGTTGACAACACATGAAAAAAAGGCTGCGTTGACTAGTTTTGCAATCATTGTTTTGTTTGGGTCAATAAACCTATACAAGAATGGTGATGAAACATGACAAAGATTTCTTGAAAACCCTATTTTTTAGATCTATAAAGGTTACAAGCCTTTGTTAACATGTGAAAATATGTGGTTAATGCAAGTTAATATTGCACCAATTCCCTTCTGTTTTGTTTTTTTCTTGTTCTTCTTTTATGAAACATGTGCTTCTTGCAATGGTCACAAAGACCATGAAATTACATGTGCTACTACATTTAGAATCTGCAACTAAAAGTCCCTAAGGACCAAGTGTGGGTCATTGCATAAGTTGTTACTCATTGTTTGAATCCTTGGTGACAACATGTGTGATGAACCAATTTAGACATTTGACGTTTTTGATATTGAGCTCGACTTGTTAAGTCAAAAGATGTGGCATGAGGTTGTGAAGGTAATTAAACCCTTTTTGAAAAATTTGAAGACATTTGATTTTCATCAAGTTCACAATGTGTTGGTCTTTGATGTTGAATCCATGTTTCAAATCTTTAAGGGTTGTGAAAAGCTTTGTGGGATGTGAAAATGCAATTTGCCTTGTTATTGAATATAATGTGAAAGAGGTCATCCCCTTTCTAATGACAATTTTTGATTGAGAAAATTCTATTATTAAAGCATTTTGTAGCACCATGTGATGGGCTTATTGTTCAAGTTGAAGGAGAGGGTGATAACATGTTTGATGTTGGAACTATGCATGGAAGAGTTTTCATGAACATTTGTTATTGTAGAACTCACTTTATTTCAGAAGTTATTTATCCCCAATTTATGTGTGTAAATCCTTTTGCTTAAAGGCAAACCCATGAAGGTTAGTTTTCATATATTGGTTTAGGCTAAACAATTTTTTGAAAATTTCGAGTTTCAAATTTCGACAAAAAATGTTTAACCTTTTTAATGTTTTGATAGTTTGAAATGTTGTTACTTACATGGAAAATCTTGGTTAGATTATTGTTCTGATAAAAAATTGTTAACAATGATCATGGAAGTCACCTTCACCAAACTTTTTGATTTTTCCTTTTCAACTAAACCTCCTTTGAAGTGATTTAAATTTTTTTTCTCTTGTCCATGTTGACACTACAAAGTTCTTGCGCTTTTTGGGTGTGTTTTTGTTGTTGATCAAGTTGTAACAAATTTTTTATATATCCTTGCGCTTTTGAGCATTGTGTTTCAATTGTTAATAAAGTTGCAACAAGTTTTTCGGTGGGTGGGGTCAGGTTGTTTTGTAGGTCACTTATGTTGTAGTGGTAGAGTTTTTTTATTCAACCAAGGTTCAATTCCCTCACAAGTAATTTGATTTTCAAATTTGAATTTGAATGTCATTGTTTTTGCATAATTAACACGTGAAGTTTGGTATATGTAGCCTATATGCATATCTAAAGGTTAACTTGAATTTGAAATTTGACAAATGCACTATTGACAATGAATGAAAAATTTCAATGGATGCATAATTGCCCTTACAATAATATTTTTGAAATATCTAGATGCATACCTTTTGTTAATATTTATTAAAAAAAAAACCTATTCATGTTTTTTGGATTGATTTAAAATACCATAACTAACTGAACTAGTTTTGACCAAAAGAAAGACAACTTTTATTTCCACTAAATCCAAATAACCAAGGAAGCCACAATTTCATTGATAACTCAGTGCATTATATAAGAACAAAACATTTTGTGATATAGGTACCCAACATCACTATGTGCGTGAAATCACAGTGGCTTCACACAAATGTCAAATATTATCCTTTCGTAGACATGAATGCATATATTCCTATGAAAGCCTTGCTTGGGTTGAAACTCAAAACATTAGTAATGCACGAAGTGGCTTAGAGTATGACATTTCAAGCTTGACCCTTGAGTGGGAGCATCAAAAGTCAAGCCTCAAACTAATTATCACTTGAGATAACTTAATCACGGCCGGTAATTTTGGAGCTACTAGGTTGTGGATTTAAGCAATAGTAGCAATATCGTTAGGTGAATGGTGATTTACTTAACATTTGTTCAAGCTTAAGTCTTTTAGGAGACAAACATCATTTGCATAGCTTAATGTTCTGAATTTCTTCGATCAAGCTTTAGCTAGATTAAGACATCATCATGTATGTATTGTTTGGCCATCCAATCCAAAGTGTTTAGCTACAAGTCTAAGCCTTGGTTGCACAATACTTGCACCACGGCTTAGACTTGTAGCTAAACATTACTTCTAAACCTTTGACCTTGTATCATATTAATGTGTTACCTTACACACTATGAAAATTATAATTTAAAGATCAACAATTTTAAAAAAATTAGTTTTGATTAAGTTAACATGTAAATATTTCAAAAACCATAAAGCAGAAAAATAAATTTGGCATTATCTCCTCAAATTGTGAAACTTTATATAAAATTACATCTTTGGACTACATAGATGAAATAATGTGCAAACATATTCTTAGGTGGAAACACTCTTTTTGCTTAGGTGAAAATCACATGATCTTGGTACAATTATTGGAAACTGAGAAAAAATACAGTTAATGTTTGTAATTTAAAAAAAATAAAATTAAAAGGTTGATCATGGCACACAATAATTTGGGGGGGAAAAAAAGGCTTTAATAAGGAAAAATGTGGAAAAAGATTAACAATATGGGCCCCGAAAGTTAAATAAATTGAAACATATAATTGCAAAAATTAAAGTTTCAAAACCCAATCACATATTCCAATAGCTATTCAATATAGTAGAATTTGTAAAAATAATGGCATTATGTAAGTAGTCCATTAGTGACCCTTTCTAGTAAAGTGCAAACGGTTATGTTGCTTGCATCATATTACATTGAAGCTCTCTCTCCTTTCTACAAATTTGGCCCATGGATCTTTTGTGTTCCAATTTTTTTGGGTACAAAAGGCATTGACTGATTTTCGCCTCATTTGGATGATTGCAAAAAACTTAATTGACAAATCACAATCAACAATTATGTGAAGGTATTACTGAAAGTGATAAAATCATAAACCTCTTGCTAAAATTTAATGTGATTTGAAACCTTTTTTTCCCCCTTTTTGTTCGGATTGTTCATTGTGATACAATTGGGTATCTTAGTTTCACTTTCAGAAATCTCCCCAAGCTTTTGCATATGTAGGATTATGGGCAACCCTTATTTGGGAAATTTGAATGTGGAAAGTTTTACTTCAAACATTTTGATATTGGACTCATGTTTTTCTTCTTGTTTGGTTGAAAGATTTACTCTTGGAAATGTGGGTCAGTGGCACACAAATGAGCAGTGAAGTATAGAAAAAAAAACCTATTGCTAGAGTACAAATGTGGGGGAATTCTTTTTTGTCAAAACCCACTTTTCAGATTTGTGGGTGCTTTTGTTCACCACATTCAAGTGTGTGCATCTGCTTTGGTACTATAACTGCTTTGTTGAAGAATGATAGTATTATTACACAGACATCAGATAGATACATTAATAGTGATAATATGATGATGTTTAAAGGAAAGAAGGCAAGCCTGGATACATATAAATATGTGATTTGTGTAAACTTGTGAGATTCTTTGACATCTTGTACTTGTAGGTATAACAAACTCAATGTAATGCTACTACTGTCGGGTTGCAGATCAAAGCCCTAGTACAACATAACAATTCCACAAAGTTTATTGAAAGAAGAATGGGTGAAGAAAGGTTGCTGCAGAGGCAAGCTTTATTCCAGGCTATTCATGGGAAGCACATACATTTGAAGCTCCCAAGTGACAAGCTAACGTCTGTTGTTGTCCCCTTGGCTTTTGTGGCGACTACTTTTGCCCTGATGTTCCGTGGCATGTGGCACATGACGCATGGCACTGGCAAAAACTGACATATCTATATATATATAACCCATCAAATGAAACAAACAAATTCAATGAAACATTCTTTCGTTTTGTGCAAGTATCAATCAACTAAACTACTTTTCTGGTCTTTTGGGTATATGTTTCTAAACAAGAAGAAAAGTTTAAAATGACAATTGTTGAGAGAAGCCGCATGTAAAAAGTGCATGAACGTTGTGTATTAACTAAAAAGGCAGATGCAAATTTCTGCAAATGGTGGGGTGGTCTAAACAAGAAAGAGAAAAAGAAAGTAATGAGAATGTGTGCAATAATAAGTCTTGGAAAAACTGAAGGATAAGTCTCCAAGAGTCTTCCTATAATAGATGATGGATTATGTCCCTTGATAAGGATTTCTAAGATTATGTTTTTAGAATGCTCCAAGAAAAATCACTTCAGGTGAACTAATGTAGCAAGGTTCCATGACATCACTCAAACATACTCAATAATCAGGGTTCAATATTTTCAAACTTGTATGGATATTATAAGATCTCGAGGCATTGCTTTTTATTTTAGCCAGATTGGTGCAAGAAGAGTATTTAACATAAGTAGGGCAGTTTCTTGAATTGACGCAATACAATGCTTGATTGCTTGATGTCAAAATGATAGTGGCAATTGCTTCGTTTCTGATGTTGTTCAAGTTCATAAGGTCACACATTCAACTTCCATGGTGATAAATTTGCATTTTATGCATGGGGGCGACTTCACCATTGTTTCAAGGAGTCCATGGTGTCCAAGAATTAGTAGCACCTCACAATTCACTCAGATTTTGGAATCTGAGTCTAAAGCTACATTCCAAAAAATGAGATTTGAGCAAAACTCTTTCTTCTCATTCTGTGTACTTGATATTGCTTTTACAATGGGGTCTTCAATGTCAAAATTTGTGAATGCAAGAAGAGTATAGGCACTTGTAATAGGCAACCACCCTTTGCAAACAATCCACCTGACACCCTTTTTTTTGTGGTCTTTCTCATGGGTGAAATTGATTGCCTTAGTGATTTTTTTGATGTTATTCCTACACTCCTTTGGAATACATCAACATGTGATTTACTCTTTTTATGTGATGGATAACTTGGATTTGGTGTGTTTAGTGAGGAACAAATGGGGGGACTCCTTGCACTTAGAAAAGTGTGAATTGATGATAAACTTGGGCCATGTAACATTTGATCATGCATTCAATACCACCATTTGTCGCATACATTCAAGATTCAAGTATATGAACATCCAACATATGATGAACTTCAAGAAAATTCAAAGTTCAAATGAATACAAATAAAAAAAATTCCATTATGCAGAAAAAAAAAAGAAGATTTTTTTGAAAATAAATAATCATTCATAAAATTTATGATGATGAAAATGACACTAAGTTACCATAATTAATTTTCATATTTGGTTTAGGATGTATTACAGGACCATTAAAATGTGCCAATAGACAGGCCTGTGGAGACATTCTCCCCACCAAAAAACTTTAAAATGGGCAAAATTTGGCAACTCATTTTTGAAAAAAAAAGGATTTTTCGCTAGAAATTTGGATTAGTATAATCTTTTGGTGATTTTTTGCCCCCCCCAAAAAAACCCTTTCAATAGTTTTATCCTAAGTTTTAGATTTCAATGATGCATTTTCATGGCTTCTAATAAACTATTAATAAAATCTTTTCAAATCCTGTGCAAATTGAGTGCAATAAATACAATATTTCAATGTTTGGAACCTTGTTTTGGGAAAATTTGTTGACTTTGCAGATACACAACTTCTAGGAGTGAAATAGAGGTTTGGGGGGTGAAACAAGGGTGCACAAGCATGATTACTTTGTGGATAACTCTACCATAGCCAGGATTACCTTCCAAATTGGCAAAACAAATAATCATGTTTTTAGAAAATCGGTTCAATTAATTTTTTTTGAAATTATTATTATTTCATGATCTACAATAATCTAGTATGATATTGTCATATGAGTAGTGAAATTATTTATGTTGTAGCCTATGATAATTATGACAATTTTCAAATCCTCAATTTCAAAATTTCACAAAGTTCAATATTTAAAATATTATTTAATGACCAAATAGACCTTTATGTAGGGTAACTTGGCTAATGTGCATTTGAATAACATCTTAATGTTCTCCAAATTTTAAGGGAGTCAAGGAATCATGATGATGTCCAAAAATAATTTATGGCTTACCTCTTTACACATCCAACCCAAGTTGAATTGTTGAAATCCATGGAGAAATGAACAAAATATAACCCCTCAAAATAATTGAAAATGAAAAATTTCAAAACATATCGCACCTTATGAACAAGCCTTTTTTCTCACATAATCAAACAAGCAACAACTGGAAATGAATCACACCTACCTCATCACCAAAATGGATGATGTCCAAAATCGACATATTTTATTAAGTAAATGTTCATATTTGTGTGCGTGGTCTTGATTTCAAAAGAAAACTAGAAGATTGATATACATGGGTGTTGGAGTGTTTCATGAACCTTTAAATTTTGAACACACATATGTGACATGCAAGTTTGTGGGTGTGTTGGTTGGGTTTTTTTGCAAAGCCCCCATTTTATGAGTCTCGCCCAAGCACCTTGCTTTTAGGACTTTTGTTGTGTGAAAAAAAATTCATTTTTTTCCTTTTATTTTTGAGGTGATCACAAAGCTTTTCATGGTTGTTAAGAAATGTGAGCTTTGTCCTCCTCTTGGAGCATATGTTGTGGCTTGTGTTTGTGTGATCCTTTTTTTGGGTGTTGGGATCCTATTTTTCTTTTTCTTTGTTTGATTCTTCCTCTTCCTCATGTGATTTCCTTCTTGCTTTAATCTTCACTCAAGTGTTCATGTTGATGTTGAGGACCCATTCATGATCCCCCCATACGTACTATTTTTTTATGGGTTACTAAACAAGGTGCAACCTAGCTACAACATGCCTTTACTAGCTATTATTTGGTACTCTTGGAATGGTATTAGCTTGGTTTGTGTTAGCTCTATGACATTCATCTTCAATTGTACTAGGTTTATTGATCATTTACATTCTTTGATACCTAAAATCCATGCAATCATTGTGACATCTTCATTTATTAACATTTTGGATGGCTTCATTTTCTTGGATTTTTTTTTACCATTTGAATGGTTAAAAAGAAAAGTAACAGGAATAATCCATGATTTGGTAGTTGGGTCTATTCATGGTTAGGGTTCTATAAAAGGAAAAAGGACTCCAAATTTTGGTAAGGGCTACTTTTTAAAAATGACATTTACATGGAACAAAGTTATTAAATGAAAAAAATTGAATAGTTCAAATTAAGATAAGTCATATGATGGTGGTGATTTTTCACATGCATATATAATTGTGCATCAATATTTTGATTTAGAAGACAAAAATCTAAAAAATGTCAAAATGAGTTTTAAAAATCAATTAACATGTGTTTTTGCATGGTTATTTCTTGCACATGTGCCTTGCATTTACAGATAAAAAATTTGAACTTAATGAATACAAAGAACTAGCCAAATGATTTTAAAAATGAATCATTTTCTTTGTAGCCTTTTATTTCAAACTTTCTAAACTTTGAAATTTTCATATGATTTATTTTTTCATCAAGTTGACCTAATGAACATGTAGTTGCATATAGGAAAACATTTTTTTCTTGTAAAAGAAATTTGGAATCAACTACATTTTTAATGCATTTTGAAATAAAAATTATAACATGGACAATTAACCATAAATCAATCAAGGACTCAAAAGGATTTTTACACAACATCCAATAATAATTGATTTTTAAAAAAAAGCTTGTTTTTGAAATACTTTAATCGTAGGAACACAACATCAATACACCATAGTTGTAATGTACTAAACACTATGAAAATCTAAAATTGTCCTTTACAATTTAAAAAAAATTAGACACTCCTTTTGGAACCCCAACTGTGAATGAATCCAACCTTCTTCATTGAACATGTTCCCTTTTCAATTGCTTCCATAGCTTCTAATGCTTGATATGTCCATTTCCCTTAATGGACATATCTTGTTGTTTTTACTTTGTTGTTTTTTGGTGGGAGCCTATTAACCTTTGGTGTCATTGGTGTTCCATTTGATGCAAGTAGTGGTGAAAGGTTTTCATTATCGAATGTTGGCCGATTTAACATAATATTTCTTTGCATGTGAAACACAATTGTAAGTTTTGAATAGACGAAATTTACAATGAAAATGCATGTCATCTATAGAGAAGAGAGCACATAAGTTCTCAAAGTCCTCCCACTTTAAATTGACATATGTTACCGTTGTGCAAAATATTGGAATGAATTTCAATTTGTGGTTGATATGCATAATATGAAATTTATTAGCCTTTCTATTGTAGAATGTGGGACTCCTAATCATTGGATCCAACAGGAATAAAGAAATCGTATGAATTTATCATTGTAAATTTTTTCTTTGAAATCAATACTTATTTCAACTGTGCCATTTGATTTTTTGAAGTGTGCATTTGTCTTTAAATCTAATTCTTTATCCTTTACATGCTTTAATTTCACTTTTGAACATTAACCTCCCGCATGCTTTGATTTTAGATTTGAGTTTTTGAGTTTTAATTGCTCTACCTTCACATTTGAAAACTATCCTTTTATATGCTTTCTCTTTAGATTTGTTTTTTGTTAATCTAAATGTTGTTTTTCAATTTAGGTTAAAAAAACCTTCCTTGTGGTCTACTTCTAGATTTGGATTTCTTGGTTGTACTCCATTCTTCAAGACAATTACACTAGAACATAGAAACTTCAAAAAAGATTGTAGGTCATCTTCTAAATTAGTTAATGTGGAAACATATTTGAAAAATGAGAGAATTGAAAATGAGAAAGTTGGAAATGAGTGAGGTAGTGCTAACATGAATTGTCCTTAAAAAGAATCATTTGCTCACATTTTGGTGGGAACCCAAAGTGCTCAAGCTACAAGGAAAGTCCAAGGTTAGTTAGTTTAGGAATGCTCATTTATTTCTTTCCTTTATAGGATGAAAGACAATATTGTGTTAGGGTTGTTTAGTTTTTGTTGGCCATCTTTGTGCATTGCAAGTCTGAAAAAGTTTGTGCTCATTAATGGTCAATTGCATGTCTCTTAATGTGAAACTCCAACATTCACAACCAAACACTTTGTCTGTTTGTGTTGTTGAAATGCCTTCAAAAAGTCTCCCAAGTGATATTCATAACCTTGTGTGTTCTCAAACCCCTCTCAAATATGGTCCAAATGGGTCTCATGTCCAAATGTTACTTTTCTTTTCTTGTTCAATTTTTTTTTCATATTGGTCCAAAACACTAAAAGCACCATAAGAGATTTGAGCTCAATTGTTTGCATTAGAATGTGACAATTGACAACCCATCACAAAACATATGCACCCACAAACAATCACAAAAGCTACAAAACGATTGTTCTCCTCAAAAAAATTCCAAACACACCTTTTTAAACCGAGCGTTTGGTCGTAGGCATGCACATGAATAGTTAAATGGTTGCGCATTCTCCTTGACTGCACCAGATCAACAACAGTGAACATGTTCAGTTACCAGCTGATGTTTGGAGACAGGCCAGGTTACCCTAAGGTAATATGTAAATGGTTTGCATATAGTTTTCAGCAGCTTGAATTGTTAAATGTGTGGGTATCAGAAAATGGCACCAAACCCACATTGGTTATCAGGGCGGTTCTTTGATCTCATAGCTGCTCTTCTCCAGAAATTAGAGAACTGATTTTGATATAACAAAATCATGCTCCAAAAATTAAAAAATGATGTGCCCAGAAACCCACAGTTCTTTTCTGGTTCTTTCATGACAAGTGTAAGTTCTTTTTAGTTCTTGAAATAACCAATACCATTCACCTGAGGTTCTTTAATTTCTATGTTTCTTTTCAAAAGACTGGAACTAATCCAGTTCTTTGATTTTAAAACTTCAAAAGACAGGAACTGAGGGTTACTAACAACATCAAATACCCGCATAACACTGGTTGGACATGTTATATAGAGCTTTGTAATTGTGCTTCTCCTTTCAGATGCACAATCCTGGGGTAAGATGGAATTATATAGAACACTACATGAGGCAGCTTGATTGGAAAACTCACATGATCAAGAGAGACAGCTGAGTGGAGAGTCCTTCAAGTCATAAACTTGTAGTTGAAATCCCCAGAGATATGAGCATGTGAGTATTCGCCCTCATACTGGGACGCTGGATGAGCAGTTGTATGCATCAAGGTATGGTGTTCTCCAATTTGGTTCAAGTATTATGGTCTGAACCAAAAATTGTGCCCCACAGTGACCAGTTTGCAGTTAGAGTTTAACCCAGTGAGATATTGCTGTCCGGGGTTATTCATCTGGGGGTTGGTCAGATCAACATTACAAAACCAAAGCAGCAATGAGGAATCTGACTGGAATTGTGTTCCATCAGTGGTCTTACATTCTGAATCTTAAGCCCACAGACTGAACCACATGATCAAGCTTCTTGCCTGATATGGAACGCAAATCTGGCCTCTGGAGTTACAAATCTGCCCTTCAGAAGAATTTAGCTACTTAGGAACCCACTGCCCCAGCAGATGACATTCTTAATTTTAAATGATATTTCTGAGGGTGGAAACTGAATTTCTGATAGATGTTGATCAGCTACTTTCAAGTGATTTTGCAATAGCACAGTGTTTTAGTGTAGACTAGTGTAGCCTGTGCCATTGTGAACTGGTTACCTAACTAATTTTTCCTTCCAAAACCATTTTTTGTAATTCAATTGAATTTCCAATGACAGAAACTACTCAAAATTCAACATCTCCTGCACCTTAGGTCTAAAAATTTCCAAATCATCTTGGGTTACTGACATCAAACTTACATGGTACTGCAGGGACTTTGTGCACTGGCTACCAGATAACACGGCTTAGCATTTGTCTGCAAAAATGTGGCTCTCTGTGCTGATATGTCCTCCAATCTGTAAAGCTCCATCCAAGAGCCACGATGTCATAGCCAACAGTCATTGCAAGAAAAATCACACATTCAAGCTTTCCAAGGCCATGACTAGAGGCACTCATTCTTCAGATTGTGCTTTGCAAGTTGAAGTAGGGGGATGCCTGTTTTCTTAATGAATGAAAGCTACATAGAAGATCCACCTTTTGGCCATTATTTAGAGAAGTTCACGGATGTTTGAAAGAGCAGGGAATTCAACTAACATGTGAATAGAAATATCCATTTGGGTCAGCTCTATACATATGAATGAGATTCAGGTGCCACATGTCTATGGGTCATAGAAGGAGGTACTAATGTTGGCAACCATGTCACACAAATTACAGGAATAAGTAGGAGTGGCTTGCCTTTTTGCAAGAATCAAGAGGAGGTGGGCTCTTTGGCAATGAAGGTGCTGTGTCAGCTTGAGGTTCTGTAGCAGTTCTTCAGGAAGCAAAGAAGACAATGCTCTGCTTCTCCCTTGCAATACATCCAAATAGGAAGAGCATTGTGTTTCGAAGTCAACAATGTCACCTTGTGGTCAAAACCTGTCAGATGGCTTCAAAAGACAAACAACTGCAATATCACTCAGTCATGATCAGCTCTTATGGGTAACTCTGGACAAGAAATCGAAGTTTGAAAAGACAGCAGTGAGTTTTGTCATTAAACAGGCTTGCTCATGAAGCTAACATCACCAACACCATCTTTATTTTACAAATGCTTGTTGTCTATTTCATTGAGTTCAATACATGGAGAACAACCCATCTTAAGGACCATGTTGCAGCAGGCAGGTTATCTCACCAAAAGCACTGGAAGGCACTCAAAAGATCAGGTGCTTGTGATGATGTTTGCAACATATGGAAAAACTGGACTGATGTACGAGACATCTTCAAAGTCTCACTCTGTGACCACGTGCATATCGTCCCTCATGACCGTTCCGTTCATATCGACCAGAGTTATCCAGCCGACTGTTTATTTTCTGGTAACTCTTTGGATTGGAGTATTTCCTGAGCTCGAACTTTATTCCCTGCTCATACTCTCTTCTATTGCTCTCCTGTTCAAAGTTTACTCTGTAACCATTCCGTTCCAGGCGTTTACTGCAATCCATGTTCCTCTCTTGTTCAATATGTTGTTGAAGATCCAACCTATTGTCTTCCTCAAAATGTGTTTGGTGTCGAACATTACTTGTTTGTCCATAAAGCTTTCGACAATCCAGTCTACTATCCACTTTGGTATGCATTTGGTGATCCAGACGATTGTCTATATCTCCAGAGCGAGGTCTTCCATACCAATCTTGTTGATTGTTCTCCTGCAGGACATGGATTAAATGTGATTATTCATTTTGAAAAATAAGTTGTCGGAAAGATGTGAAGCCTATATTTTCAAGACCTCAACTTCTGCATTTGACAGGCCACTGTTTGACTGAGGTCATGTGTCATGTGCTTACAAGCTGCTCGAGTAATCTCAATAACTGACCCCCATCAACAAACTATAGAGAGACAATATGCAATATCTATCAAGCCCGATGTCAAGCTATACACCCTTTACCTCCAACTGATGAACTTCTTTTGCTTCTTCCAACACTTTCATTCGTCGAGTTAGGGTGGCTCGCATGAGCTCCTCTGTTTTCCTCCAACGCTTCTCTTGATTCAGTATCTCATCTGTCACCATCATCAGATGTTTATGTAAGAATCCTGCTTATCATTCTTGTTGCTAAATATCTTTGTGCGGTAATATCAACCAACTCCCTCATCTCCACCCTTGTCTAGCTGTTCCTGAGCCAGACAATGACTTTGTTGAGCTGGATATCATAGCAAAAATATGGAGTACTACATATCTTGCTCTCACAGATGATGGAGGAGACGGCATCACTGCAAGTTTGCAAATGTTGTATATAACAAACATTGATAAAAAGAAAATGAGTAAGTATAGAAAACAGACCTTGAATTGAGCTGAAGCTATTATCAGCTTCTGAAGATGGGATGAAGTTATCTGCAGGAGCAGTGGCTGATTCTGGTTGTGGTTGTTGTTGTGGTTTTAGCTGCAGATCCTGTTGTGGTTGCAGTTCTGGAGACTCCTGTACTACTGGACTTGGACTTCTTTGGGGAGGCAGAGGAGGAGGTTCAGTCTTTATAGTTGGAACTTGTATTTCAACCATCTGCACGTCACCTCAGTAACTGCCAACTCATGAGATGTCTTTTCAACTAGGTGATCTCCACATTCTTAATCTGACCAAGTTGACAATGGGAATCCAGTATGCAACCATCCATCATATCTACAAAATTCAGAAAACTTGCTGAAAGTGTTTGCTCTTGGCAAAATTTATCTAGATACAATCTCACCTCCACCTTTTCAAAGTTTGCGTGGTAAACACTGGCATTTGACCGTTCTGACTCCACACTGCCCAAGCCTGCATCATCCACTCCAAGATCTGCAATCACAACATAAAAAGGATTCAGATCCCTCCACATTGCAGAATATCACTCTGTCCTTTATAACATTTACCAATTTTCAACCACCATGAGCTTGGATGTCATGAAGCTGCTTAACCTGCATATGGATTGGATCCTTGCTACACCCAAAGTTCTGGACCATCAAAACAATATGGCATAGATTTCTGGACCTCTTTGTTTTGAGCCAACTGTGAAGGCTGTGCGTCTGCTTCTGTCTCATTCAACTGGTGGTGGGATTACATGGCAGTTATTGATATGATAAAGAAACACAAGTGTGAAGAGGACAACTCTCACCTTCAACAAATTTAGACCCATCCTGGAAAAACTTGTAGGGTAAAACCTCTACAGGAGGTGTAGATCCATCAGATAATGAGACCTCCCTGCAATAAGATCAGGATGAAGAGCACATAAAGTAAGGGATTAACTGATTATAATTAGCAACCTGCAGACTACCATATCCTGTCTTGGACATTCTATTTTTTCTTGTATTGCTGCTGGTGGACCACAAGGTAGTAGGGCTTTTGTACTAGGTCTAGGGGTCATATGAATGAAACATTTGGCATGAGATACTAAGAACTTGTGGTGTCTTTCTATTGATAGTGAAAGTCCCACAGCACCACTTTGGCACAGCCACTGGGTAAAATCTCCATGTACTTGATTCACAGAAAGGAAACCCAAGATGTTGGAGGGAAGGAACTTTTTAGGACATGAAAAGATTTGTCTCCTGATTGTGACATGGCTTCTTTTATGATGGTTGCATTTTGTTGATGAAAATGAATGTCCTGCACAATCCCAACTTGGAAGCTGCTGGCAGTTGGGATCTAGGATGGATTTTCTCTTGCACACAGTCAATTTTTGTACTACTGTAGGATGCATATACATCAGCCAGACAGCAAACCTAAGAAATCACAGTTTAGAAAACTGGCGGATAGGGGAAAACTCACATCTCTCCATCATGCAGTTGATCCTGGAGACTTGCAAGGTTGGCCTCTAGTATGTTGTTCCTCCTGCTGACCACCTCGTACTCTCGCTTTAAGGAGTCATTCACTTCCACCAGTCTAATGTAACCACAAACCCAAAGTATGTGAAAGTGGTCAGCTTAGCATTCAGCATGGGGAGAAAGGTTTTCAATCCAGACTTTGCAAAATATGGGTATTGTTTAGTGTTAAACCTCTGCCTGTCTTCCATGATTTGTTGTTGTTCACTGTTTTTAGCACTCAAAGCAATGTCTTTGGCGTGCAGAGCCTGCTGTAAGTCCTGCAGTTGACGGTTCTGCCTCCACAACACACCATCCTTGTCTCCCAATTCCTGTTAAAGGAACAAAAGAATGTAATCTTCCATTAGCAAATCACAACAGAAGCAAAATGAGCATTTTACTTCTGGATAGTCCATGCAGACCATTTCCAGTTCAGGAAGCTAAGGATCAAGGACCCACCCCAGTACAGTCCTTGTTGGACATTGTGATTCCATAGCTAGTACTGCAGTAACATATGCATTCCATGCATCACATTTAATGTGGATGTGTGAGGCAGCCTAGGTGTGAAGATGCAATCTTCATGTCAGATCCCTGTTTGGGGAGATACACCTTTACTGTGAACCACCATCCAGATGAAGCATCCATTTTTTAAGAATATCAATGTGATTGCAGGAGAAACTACACACAAAAAACATGTTAGGTAATGAAACAAAAGTTCTATCATAGTTCCAGCCCAACCAATACAAACACAAAAAGGATGTGTGGTCATAAGCTTGTGAGTGTCACTCACTACATATCAGACCATCACCTTCATCATGAATGGCAGTGACTACTTGCACATTACTGCCCACTGACTTCATCAGCTCCTGACATTAGGTGTTGACAAGCATATAATAATCCGCTCCAAATGTAAGGAAAAAAATTTAACAATCCTGAGTTTCTGTCACATTTCCAGATGCAAACAAGACTCAGTCACAATGTTATGTCGCATGCCAGGGGCATCTCAAGTATAAAACGACAATAGTCTCCTCCATCAAGGTGCAACAAGCTTGTGCAAGTAAGCTTTGTTTCATTTTAGCTTGTGCCTCTAAATCAAGCATCTAAATCAAAGGCATAAAGTGGCCTACATAGAGGGTAGACATTTGGGCTTCCTGCAACCTGAACTTGTTTTAACCACACCACTAACCATTGCCAGAAAAGAAGGAAAAGTCAAGCCTTACTTTCAATCTTGTGCCTTGGGAAGCACTGTTCTCTAGAGCACCAAAGTCAGCCCTCATCACTGTGAGTTTCTGTGTCCACCCAAAATAGTTGTTGCATCCCAAATTCAGGGCAATGTTCCACCAGTACCATTGTTACATGAAGCATCTTGACATAAGAGTGATTACTTAATACCACCGAGCTTGTTATACAACAGCCCTCAACACTGGCTGAGAATGGTAGAGCATGAACATTGATGGTATTGCCAGTTTCAATATGGACTTGAGAATAAGGGTCAGAAATACCCTGTTATGATGAGCTCCTGCAAAATTGCTGGGTTGAGGAGTCCCACCCTCTAGGGCTGCAAATTGACTCCTCATTTGGAACAGTTTCTGGTACCCACCGTGCAAAGTTCAGCCCATCCACTCACATTCATCTCAAGCTCTCTTACAGTGCAGAAGGTCCCCTAATCCTATCATGATCAAAGAAGACTTAGGAGTACTCTTTGGTCAAACTATCATGAAAACTAGAGTGAAGCCCAAGCTTAATACTTCAATAGCATCTGGATGCCCCTTATTGAAAGAAATGTACCTTCTCCAGGTGAGCCTTTTCATCTTGTAGCTTGTCACAAGACACCATAAGTGCCTCAAAAGCTGCTTCTTGTCTGCATGAGAAGTAACATCTCATTCCATCATCACAGGGGCAACAGTTTCCATGAAACAATTCATATGCCCTTTGTTTCAATAAGACAGATCAATATAATTCTAATATGGTTGGAGAGGAAGAGTGGGATACTTGGCCAGAGTGGACTGGAGTTGCTGCTCTGCAAGTTGCAACTGGGCAATCATAGAGTCTCGTTTCCACAACAGTGTTTTCAACTCATTACAATACTCAGATTTTGTTTCTGCAACCTGCAGATATGAACAAGAGATCAACCACCACAACACTAAACCAGGACCCAAATGTCCATCCAGCAGCTTGCATACTGATATGCTTCTTTATAGACAGCGAGAACTCACAGCTGGGAGCCTCTATGCATTTCTGGCCCTGGCACAAGAGTCTATTTTGAATCTCCAGATATTTAGCTCTGTGATAACTGACACTATGCACATGGAAAATTATTGTATGGTGAGTGTTGATGTTGCTCACCTCCTCCTTGTCCTCAAGAGCCATTTTCAAGTCTTTAACATTTCCTTTCATCACCTCCAGCTGCGCAAGATCAGTATGTGGAGTTCAGACTTTGGAATTGGTTGCTCTTTGAAAACAAGGTTCCACCCAGGTGAGATGATGTCACCAATCAAGAGGATACAACTACAAGCATAGCAACTTTGTGTCTGCTGCTAAGAATTGCATCCAACTCTTCTCAACTGACCTTATGGATGTTGCTAGCACAGTATTTCTCTGTGTCTTCAACCTGCCTTTTCAACTTGATAATAAGCTTCTGCTGCTCCACCAACTCCTGTACAAATTGTGCATTTTTGGCTTCACAGAGAGTGATTTGCAGCTCTTTCTTCTCCAGCTCCTCACTCTGCACAGGATTCAAACCTCTTTAGTAGAACATTCCATTCAGTAATATACAGGAGCCTGAAGGATCTCCAGAAGTCCATAATGCAGAACCATGTCTCTCTGAATTAAGTCATAGGAGTTCTCTCTGCAACTAAGTTTTCCATACTCATGGAAAGACTGCTTGGAAATTTCATTCAAGGAGGAACCGTTACTTACATGCTCCCTTTGCATTTGCTCAACTGATGTCTGTAGATTGTCCTGGGATTCTTTTTCTTGCCTGAACACAGAACATACACAAGATGTTGACACTCCAGGGAATTATTTGGAGATGGGTATTCATGAACACTGCAGCAAGAGATAGAGCTACATTGGAGGAGGAAAAGGGAGAACTTGCCAAACCTTTCAAGTGCATGCTTTTGATGATGTAATGCCTTTTGAAGCTGTAGAATCACTTGATCCTTGGACCTGAGAGACTCTTCCCAATTCTTTCTAGCTTCTGCTGCTCGATTCACCACACTAATGTGCTGCTCCCGAAGCTCTACTAATTGCAATTCCTTGTCATTCAGGGCTGCTCGCAAGCTCAGCAACTGGTTACCAAAAGACTGGTGCGCGTGACCTCCTCCATGGGGCTCCTGCTGCTGCTGCTGCTGCTGCTTCTTTCCTGCAAATGTTGCCTGGTTCAGGTTTCCAAAAATATGACGATCCTCGCTTGCTAAGCTCTCCACGTCACAATTTGGTCTCCAAGCACCATTCCGGGTGGTGCCGTGACTCCTGCGATGAGCGGAAACACCATTCTCTTGGAAGATTCTTCTTCCAGCCCTGCGGTGCAAGAAATCCTCCTCCTCCTCCTCAAAATCATGTCTGCCACTGCTCTTCTTGCCACCGAAAGGATCCTGATAAAAAGCTCTGTTGATCTTTCTGCCTGGAGCATACAGATAATCCTCATCAAATTCTCTGATGCTCTTTCTGGAGCCCGCGCACTGACCTATGAGGTCGTCGACGTAAACTCTCGAGGCAGCAGGTCTTCGCATGCCGGCTGTGCGCGTATCATAGCCACCAGCACCGACGTCTCTCTTGCAATACACCTTGCCATTGGAAGTAAACATGAGCAGGCAAAGTGCAGCTCAGAGCTGCTCACTAGGAAAGTGGAAAATGCTGCATTTCTCTTTAAGCTTGAATGCCAAACTTTCCTCATGAAACGCATGATCTGTCCTCTAACTCAAGCTCCTCCTCCTTTGTCGCTGTTTGTGTGCGCTCTGTCGTCTGTACTCTCTTGGAAGCCGTAGCAAGAAGCATTCCTCTCACATCAACAACACTGCATCGGTGGCCGACAAACTTCTTGACGGCTCCAGCTTCGTTCATTCTACTCCTATTTCCAGATCCAAACAAACCGATGCCGAGTACATACAATTCTGTGTCCCCTGTCTGAGTCTCAGAATGAACCGAAAATTCTTCCGGCGCTTTCTGTGCTCGAAGTTCTACCGTGCACTAAACGCTTTCAAGCGTCTTCTTCCTCGCTATCCTTTCAGTGCTTGATGGACCTCAAAAGCTTACAAGCAAAACAATGCCAGAGAAGCAAATCTGGTTTACATTGCGTTTCTTTGGCATTGCTGTGTTCCCTATCTTATCGATCTTCTACCACTGCATAGCCAACAGCTCACTGTTTCAGAAATGCTGTGCGCAACTCCCTCATCGGTTCCGGAGTCCTCTTTCTTTTTCCCTTCTGCAGCAGTGTCGAAAAGCTTCTGGAATTACACAGTTTCACCTTACTCTTAGCGTTGACGGCGGTTGTACCCAAAAATCCTCGAAAGTTCACAAGCTTCACAACCTTGAACAATGCAGCGAACACAAAAGCCTCAAGTCCTCCTGCAACAGCCTCAGGATCTTTACAAGCTTCAATGCCTGAGGCCTCTTCCCGTCCCAAACAGTCTCAAACTCCGAAATACTATGAATTAAACAATGAAAACACAGACAAAAAAACAGTTCCCTCCAACAACAACAATACGAGTCTTCGAAAGTTTCAATAATAAGCAGCCAAAAAAAAAAAAATACAGCTTCAATATGGGCGCCAGAAGCAGGAAAACGTCTTTTGCTCCGTTCTTTTCTGCAATCAATTTTGCCCGGAAGCTAGTCATCCCTTCCTTCTTGTTTTACAACAATATCATCATGTGCTACCACAACAACAACCAAAATGACAAACGCAAGCACGCAAACAACTGATCACTCAAATCTTGCACAATGACATTCTTGTTTACTCATAACCGAAGCACATGCAAGGGATTGATTATATATACTTCTGTTTCTCAAGTGTCTCACCTGGATTCTTCGATCTTCCTCAGCACGATCCGGTCACTCCTCGCTCCGCAATTCCTGAGGAAGAAAACTCGTGCTCAATTGATTATTAGTACCACGAGTCTGTCTTCTTCTACAACACAATGTACATGTCGTAATTCGCACTTGTAAGTTTTCTTCGCTTTCGGATCCACGCACAAAACCAACGGCAAATATCGGGATTAGAGAAACGGAAACACACCAGTTTAGGACTTGCGTAATTCTGATTATCGCCGCTGATCACGATTAGTGTGTTGTTGGGAACCGGATTAGTGACTAGTGTGTTTGTTCTGTGCCTCCTACTTGTGGTAACCGCTTTCTGATTGGAATATCCGTTTCCCATTGGTCCACGTAGACGTCCACGGCACCTCAGTTTTTGGTGAATGAGCCTTGAAGGGCAGCCACGTGGCCTGAATTTTTAATTGGGTTCTCGTTCAAGGACCTCGAATTATAAAAAAACCAAAATAGAAAAATTTCGGTTCTAAATTTGGGTTCATATTGATGATTTTAGCCCCAATGCATTTTTGTGTGGAAATATGAGGCCATGAAATTATTCAAAAAACTATATATTATTATTTTATTTTATTTTAAAAAATTTTGCAACATGGTCTAGGTATTTAATTTTCTTGTTATTATGATGACTAAATGTTATTCAAGTGTTTTTTTAAAGGTTTTTTTTTTTTTTTTTGGTTTTTTCTTTATTTAAATTGTTGTCATCAAATATTTGCAAATGTTCATTGGAATTAATGTTTACGACATGTGATGATCTTTCCAATTGCAATTGACCAACAATAAAATCAAATTTTTAATGCCATATAATGAGCGAACCAAATTTCCAAAATCTTAAAAAGTTGAAGAATTCAAATATATTTGAATTAAATTTGGATTTCAATTGAATTGAATTTCAACTTAATTCAAATTCAATTCAATTCAAGTTGCAGGCAATGTCATTCAATATTTTTATTTGAATGAAACTTAATTTTTTCAAATTGAATTCATTTTTTTCTAATAATTAATTGTCACTAGTAGTGTGTAATAGTGCAAAGCCCAAATTTTAATAGCTATTATAAATAATTTAGGACCTTTTATTCAATTATGTATTGCATTTTTATCTATCATTAGTGTGATTGGCCCAACCAAGTGAATTTCAAAGGGAAAATGACACACCTTTTTTAGCCTAAGTCTAAAATGAAAATTTCATTACAAATTGAAAACTAAAATCTTATCCAATTTTCAATGACTAATATCTCTCACTTCTTAGGTCTAAAAGTTATGAAATTGCTTCCATAAAATCCTTCTCACTAAGGGTTTTTCAATAATAAAAACATTATACCCAAAATTCCCAATTTTTTTTAGTTTTTACTTAATTTAATTTTCAATGAATAAATTGTTCAATATTCAATAACTCTTACACCATAGGTTTAAATATTACAAAATAACCTTGATGCACCCCTCCCTACCAATCAAAGGCTTTTCAATGATGTTAAATGCATGACAAAGGGGCTTTGTGTTTTAGGAGATCTAACAAATGTAACAAACAAACAAAACAAAATAAACAAACCACCTTCTTTATCAATAGATATCTGGATGACTTTTTTGTACTAATATAAATTATGAACCACTTATGAGAAAAAAACAATTATCATTTCACTTTAAATTTACATGTTGATTTGTAAAATATTTTCATTGATTTCACCTATGTATTCACATGTATGGAAAAAAACATTTATCATGTTATTTCCAAACATTCATGTGAATTTACAACACATGCCTTACTACCATGTTACGAAAAAATTCTTCTTAGAAAAATCCAATTTTCCTAAATAATTTCAAAAACTTGTAGTTAATTTGGGAGAACTTTACATTATTCATCTTCCATTGACCATGATTCAATAGCGAAGTAATTTTTGAACCTTTTCGAAAATCAAATTTTGCAAGAATATTATACATATCCAATGTTTTTATATTAGTACAAATTGCAAAACCAATTATCATGATGTCCTAATGACAATTGATTTATCCATATCATAGTTAACATGTCCATCTACAAAATGTGTTAAGAATGCCACCTATTTGTTTATATCAAGCACATAAGATCATTCATATCATCAATTATATTTTGCATTAGTACATGAAGGCGAAACATATTCAATCATTTTCATCATTCACAAGATTGAATGATGGTTCAAAACCTACATTGAGTCCTTAGATCCTTTTGTATTTCTCTTTCCAAATCTTTTAGTACCTTTCCTTTGATATAATACCTCCATAGTGAACCTTCTAAGAAATATTGTATTAGAAAATACAATATACATTGTTTTAATATCAATATTGCAACAGAGTCAATGTTCCTTATGCAAATAAACATTTCATTAATGACATACTTTTTGAAATTTTTATGCAATCACATTTTAAATTAACTACAAAAAGCAATCTATAATCGAAATGTTCCAAATGATATGATGGAAATTTTATCAATTCATTCAACATATATGCTCTTTTCTAAAGTATGTTCATATAAACATGATACACAAACAATGGATAAACCAATCCATTTTACCCATAGCTTCCAAATACTTGTTATTAGGCAAGTTGAGATCTTTAGTTCCTAAAATTGTTAACTCTAATGATGATGGTTACATCGAAATTGGTTTGGGAGGACCAACAATAGGGCCCTATACTATTTCATTCTACCAAATTAGATTTTGGTTTGAAATTTGCTTTAAATGGAAAGGAAAGGTGCCTTTTTTTGTCTTTTTAAAGTTTTCTTTTCACACCATAATCACAAATGATGGAAAAAAATGACAAGCAAATTTTCAATATTTTTTGGATCAATTTGCATCCCATTTCTCTTCAATTAGACTTTGAACTCAATTTAATTGAATATGAATCCAATTCCAATGGATTTGAATCCAATGTATTTCAATTCAATTCAAGTTGCATGTAATGTCATTGAATATTTTCATTTAAATGGAACTTAATTTCCAATTTATTTTTCCATCATCTTTGGTAGTGCATAGCGACACAAAGGCCAAGTTAGTTTTATAAAGCCTAAATGCAATACCAACCATGATTTAATAATCATATATGCACATGAATATTTGGCAATACATCAACTTGTATATCTAAAGGTGCTAAGCAACCATTAGATACAATTGTTCTTTAACTACAAGGACATCTAATTTGCAAGTGAAAATGTTTTGCATTTACAATGGTTTTTGTAATCAAGGTTCATAACCTTTTGTGAATAACCTTGGATACTTTGAAGTCACGAGACAAATCAAGAATTTTTTTGTTACAATCCTTCAAAAGATTTGTCAACAATACATATCCTAAGGGTGAGTGAATGTGCATACAAAAATGGTGAAGGTTTATATGATCCTTCGATTTATTGTTGGCTTCTACATTCCTTTCATTTACTACCACAGGAAGGCCATGTTATACATCATGTGTAATATGGTCACAAAATCAAGAGATATAGTTGAAGAGGCTTGTGATGCTGCCACCACCATGTTTGCAATACTTGAATAGCAATCATGAAGCAAATTGTAAGAAGTTGTGGAAAAAACTCCATACAATCGGTTTGATAAACAAGTGAAGGTGTGGAAAGAAACATGACTATTACAAGGGAAGATGGGTAGGCAACATTACATTGAACATCTATTGGAAGATGAGACTATTTCTCAAGGCAACATCTATGCACCCTCTCACTCACATCTACCACTAAAATGTCAAGTTTATATAGCAAATTGGACTGTTTAGTGCAATTGCAAAGTGGAAAGAAAAAAACAGTAAAGGAAAGCAACTAAAAGTGCAGAATGTTGGATGATGCCTGACTAATGACAACAACTTTGATACTCTATTCTTGCAAAGCTCTAAACTCTCCATGGAAAGACCAAAGCATTGTGAACCCACATCAAATTCATTGAGTACTCTGCTGACACATTCAAAATGATTGTGTGGACCTCAAGCTCCACAATCACTGGACAAAGTTTCAACCTCACTCTAAAACATGGCTGATAAGTAAAATGTCCAGGACAAACTGAAATTGTTCATCTTTTGCAACCCATGTAGCATTCCAGTTGTGTGTGAAGTCAAGAAGGATGATAACTTGCACAAAGGAGAAACAAGCCTGATCCAAGCCTTGACACTCCACCTGCACACCATGTCAATAGTTTAGCACTTATGTTGAATTTTGTTCCTTCTACCCCTATCTGCCCTTCACAGTATATCAAAACCATGTGAAATTGTATGCAATTACTGGGCTGAGCAATGTGTCCGTTGCAGTCTGGAACAAATGCAGACATAAAGAGAACAGGGTGGATTGGTTCCAAACTGTAAGCACTTGCAACCCCGTTGCATAGGAAGAACATGAGGATGATGGTGATGCATGATATGAGGAGCTTGCCATGGTGCCATGAGTCATGATGAGAGCAAACATCACAAAGAACAACAAAAAATTTGTCAAGGCTCTTGCACAGTACACAGCTTGTGTTGCAAACCATTTCATGCTAGGTGTCTCTTTCAATGTGTTGATTCCCTGGCATCTCCAGCATCATCACTCACAAGTTTATTCTGTAAATGAAGACAGCAACCAACGGCATCAGAGAGAAATTGCAGATAATCCCAAAGAATTTGTACAGGAAACTTGGATCTCAGCAAGAAGCACTTCCTCTCATCACTACAAGTGACCCTAGACATTTTGATACACATGTCTAGACCATGTGTGAGCAAGTGAAAGCCCTAGTAGCTACAAATGGTAGAGGTAGGAAACCAAAACTACAGGAGGCTCCATGGCTGCTTTCTCAGTGGTACCACATCCGATTACTATGGCAGTGCAATAATCCCAGAATACATGCTAAAGGCAAACTGAACTTGATGTAATGATTGACTACTAGCATTGCCAATAGTCCATGCAAGAACAAACAGCATCCTCAAAGTGATGAAAACAATTAGTATCCCTTGGCATGATTTCTCCCTCAACTATTTTTGAAATGAACTTGATGGAAGTATGGCAATCTTCACAAACTTGCAGATCTTTTATTTTTTGGAGTGAAGTGCCAGAAGCTGTGTTGATGAGCCTGAGTGCAAGGATCAGTTTCTCACTTTGGTGATACAAGTGAAACCCCACATCATGCATCAGACCCTGACACTCTCTTCAGTTCCATGTGGATTTCAATCATCTGAGGGTGGTCTTGATCCTCTACTACAAATGTATACACCTCATTATTCTTTTCAATCCGAGTGGGACCCTGCTGTTTCTTCACACCTCTTTCCTTTCTCTGCCGTTCAACATCCTCAGAGATGCCTGTTATCAGGAGGAGCATAGATATCTGATAGCAGCACATAATCCGAAATATTTTCAGAATCCAATCTGAGAACTTGTTTAACATGTTCTCCCATCTCCACATTACCATGAATTCTGCAAGCACTTAGCAAAGTCTTCCACATGTGGTTGTCTGCAGATGGCCTTGATCATATCCTCTGCCTCCTGTAGATGGCCAACATGGCCTACAAGGTCAACAATGCAGGTGTAATGATCCATCCAATGATCTTCTCATGGGCACACCTGCCCTCTTCAACCACAAGTACGCTGACATATGCATTCAGCACCTCTGCAAAGGTAAGAGTAATTTGATCACATACATTTGTGTTGCATTTGTTCCAGTGCTTTCTGGCCTTGCCTGCATTTCACAAGTCCCAATATCATGTCATTCCAAGTGACCATATCTCAAGTGGCAGCATGAACGATCTTGTTGAACATTCTCCAAGCATCTTCAATGCTCCCAAATTTTTTTGCATACATGTCAACCAAGCTATTCCCCAAAATGACATCAGACTTACAACCACTTTGAATGATCTGTTGATGAACATGTGCCCTGCAATCTTCAAGTCAGAGTGCTTCCTTCCCGTGTCTTCTTATGTTTTTGAATCCAGGTACCTTCCATTTGCCTACAAGCAGCAATCCAGATCAAGTTGATCAGCCATGTAGTGTCTACATCCCACGCATGAATGCTGTCACAAGAACAGAGAGAAAGCTGCACTGACCTTCTCCATCAGCAAGAGAATTTTGTCACAGAGCATATTGCACTTGCTTACATTTTCCATCCTACCACTACTATCCCACCAGTGCAAAGGATCTGACAAGAATTCCTGCCAAAGTTTAGACCATGGTAGAATAGCAACCAAGAGAGATCGAGCAACAAGACACATCAGCAAGGGCTATGGCTTCATTGACATGTGGATGGACATGTGAGTTCTGCCTTTTGTTTTCTACCTGCTGCACTCTGAAATGAATGGTGCACTGCAAAAGTTGTTGATGGGTATCATGCAATTGTGGGTGCAAACACACATAGCAGCAAGCTCCTCCTGGGTCAACCTCCCTCTTTGCCATGTGATTGGTAGGGCAAACTGATCAAGGAGCTGTTCTTATAGCAGCTAAAAGAGAGGAGGAAATTGGGGGAGAGCTGAGGTTTCTGGGAGTGTAGAGAAACTGGGGATCTGCCTTTCTATGTGACGAACCCAGAGGGTTGTATGTTGTTATAGTGTCTAAAGTGATGTACTTGAAATGGTGCAAATGGGGAAAAGTGCTTTTTCAAACTGATATCACCAAATCATATCTCCTGATGATGCAGTAGAAATTTTCTCATGTGACACTGCACAAGTTCATGCTTCATCTAGTATGTAATTCTGCTATGTGCATCTCTGCCAAGAATGAATGTAATATTGTTTCAAGTCAAGTTGCAATTGTTATATGCATGTGTCAGGAAGGAATGTGGACACAAGTAGTGCTATGCGATTGAATCTGTTAGGGATCATTAAAGAATCTACACAATGCTACTTATAAACGAAAAATGGATTTTGATAACTTGAGTGACAACCAAGGATTTTTTTTGGTAAAATTTTGTGCTGTGGCCACTGGTAATCATTCACAAGAGGAATCAGCCAATTTGGCAACAGGTCAAGTAGAAATCTATTGTCTAAATATGGCAATTTCAGGGAAAAAAAACTCAAAATCTTTAGGCCAATAGGTACTTGAGTTTCTTTTACCCTTCAGTTGAGGTACATTTTCATTCTAGACACAACAAACATCATGACAACCAAAGGTTGTATGAAATTTTTTAAAAAATTGTGCAAAACTTCAAAGGAGGACGGGTGGTGAAGGACAGCAAGCAAAAAATCAGAGCTTGAAAGCAAAAAATGTTCTGAGGTTTGAAGTGTTGCTTATCACTCAAGGCTTGGACACTGACCCCCTATCTATCTAAGCACTTGCAAAGAAATTGAGGCGTACATGCACAAGCCTTGAGTAATGATAGCATTATCACCCTACTAATGCAACATAGTTTTTATACTGGCCTATGGTAGACAGACACTTGAGATCCACCACCCGGGGGTAAATTTTAAACTACTGGTGGTGGTGCCTCAGATGGAACAGATCTATCAGAAGCAGGTCTAGATGGTGTGTTGTTGTTTTCTTGAGAGTCCTTGTCTTTACCAGAGCTTGTGGACTTCTCCTCTGAGTGGGATTCCGATTGGTGTGATGTCTCATCCCCTGTGCTGTCTGAGAACTGATGAACATCCTCAAGCATTGGCACGACTTCTGTCATTTTGGGGCGTCGCTCAGGAACCACATCCACACATGCCATTGCCAGTTGCAGCATCTGGACCATCTCCTCCTCTATGTTTTGATACCTCATCAGCTCAACATCAAACACTTCTGCTGTCCATTCCTCCCGCACTACTGAGTGCACCCAACGTGGCAAATCTGTTCCTTCATCATTTGGTGATGATGATTGTGATGGTGCCTTTCCAGTTAACAGCTCCAGCAACAGCTTCATTCAAAATACCCAGTTACCAAAACACATTCAGTGATCAATCAAAATACCACCATAGTACATATGCACACATCCTGGCAAAGCATTTCAAAGATCAAAAGCCTAAACAATCAAAAACCCCCAGACATGAAACAAAAGAAAATGTTCAAAAGATACGTCCTTCACAAAAAGAAAACATACCACTCCAAAGCTATAGACATCAGATTTCTGAGTAACTTTACGAGAGTCTGTGACTTCAGGAGCTCTGTAGCCACCAATCCTTGCAGTTGCAGCCACAGGGCTCAAAAGCTGTGCAAGGCCAAAGTCAGAGACACAGGCCTCCATGTCCCGATTGAGTAAAACATTCGAAGATTTGATGTTCCCATGTATAAATTTGCGGGCACTCCCTCCTTTCTCTTCATGCAGGTACGCAAGTCCACGTGCTGCTCCAAGAGCAATCCGCACTCTTGTAACCCAGTCAACTGGTGTGTGAACCCCACTTCTCTTGCCTGCCAGAGATTCAAAAAAATAAAGCAAGCAAAGTGTTTCTCAGTCAGTCAGCAGAATCTCACCAGCAACAAATCCATGCAGAAGCAGATATTTGAATCTGTTGCAGACAACAGTATCAACTTATCAAAGTGCACCACCATACTGTATGGCAAGAAAAGGAAAATGCACTTCAGCAACTGAGAAGTCAAAACCAAAGTTGAAAATTGAAGGAAAAACCCAGTAAGTACATACATCTAGACAATCTAGATGAGGTAGGGGTACTGCAAACTCTTGACAGGACAAAATTTCATCTCTTGACATAGATACTCATCAAAGCAAAACTGTGAGTCCCAATCTAAAATGTACCCAATCCATCAGAATGTGGTTGAATCATCATCATAAGGCATATTGCTGTTGTTTAATTAAGGAGAGAGGGGTTTGAACATTATACCATGAAGGAGGGCGGCAACACTGCCCATGGGCATGAAATCGAATACCAGCAGCTTCTCATCTTTTGAGAAGTAGTAGGCACGCAAGGGCACCAAATTCACATGCTGCATCCGGCCCACCTCCTCAATCTGCATCTCAAACTCCCTCTTTGCACTCAAAACCACATCCTTGAGTCGCTTGACAGCAACAATGGTGCCATCCTCCAGCACTGCTTTGTAGGCTGTGCCAATACTGCCCTTCCCCAGAATCTCTGCAGAAGCTCGCAACAAATCCTCAAGATCGAAACTGTGTGCTTTCTTGTCAACAAAGACAAGCTTGTTCTTCTCCAAATCCCCAGTCACTGAGCTCGAAACGTCATCCTTGGACTGTGCCTCGTCTTTCGAGTCAGATCCGGCCCCTGCTTTCACACTCTTCAAGGCTGCTGCTTCCTTCTTGGTTTGCTTGCTGCTGCTGGAGCTGTTCCCTTCTTGCTGCCTTGCATCAACTACCCACTTCCAGCACCAAAGAACAATCACAATTATGAGCACAATCAGCAATGCAGCTCCTCCCACAGCTATGGCAGTGATTGCCCCAGAACCTAATGCTCTGCTGCTACCAGACCCAGCTGGTTTTCCAGCCAACACAAGTTGTGGAGCTGGAGCAGGAACAGGAGGAGTAGCTGCTGCTCCACTGCTGCTGCTGACAGGACAGAGGAGCTGACCAGTCTTGGGTCCACAAAGGTGAGCATTGCCAGCAAAAGCTTGAGCTGGGAAGTGCAAGAGAGAGCTTGGGATAGCACCAGAGAAGTTGTTGTTGGAGACATCGAACTGTGTGAGATTGATGGAGAGTGTGAGGTTAGGGATGGAGCCAGAGAAGGAGTTGTTACGCAAGTCCAGGAAGTAGAGATGCAAGAAGTTCAGAGAGGCACTAGAGATTGGACCACTGAAGTTGTTGTACTCCAGACCCAAGTGCGTGAGGTGCGGCCAGAAGCTGGACAGGTCGCTTGGCAACGGCCCGTAGAAGGCGTTGTTGCCCAGAAACAAGCTGTGCACATGGTTGCAGTTGCCCAGCTCCCCAGGAAACGGACCCGTAAACCTGTTGTTGTGAAGGCTGACCACGCGCAGCTGGTCCAGCTGCCCCAAGCTCCCTGACGGTATGATTCCTCGGATCCCAGCTCCCGGCAGTCGCAAGGCCACCACTCTGTTGTTACTGCAAATGACGCCAGCCCAACTACAGACGTTGCTGTTGCTGTTGGACCCCCATTTCAGCAGCTCCCCTGTTGGGTCCAGCGCGTCTCGGAAGAGCATCAGAGCTTGGGCATCTGATTCTATGTCTTGCAGTGCTCCAGCAGCAGCAAACGTCACTACTATTACTACTACTACTGCCAAGCTCCTCGCTTGCCCGATCAGCTTCCGCATGATCATTGCTGTACAGAGAGAGGGCGATGGAGGATATGGTCCTTGTTGATCCAAAGATGGGTTTTTGCAGCAGCAGCAGCTCCAACGTCGCTTCTTCTTCTTCTTCTTGCAGTAGAATCGTGCAATAGCGCTGTTGCAGAGATGTGGCAACTAGCGTTCAAAGCATCATGCAGCCGAATGTAAGCTTTGTCTCCTGCAATATATGTCCAGCAAAAGCTTCATGGGTCATTAGCTATGCCGTGATTCTGGCTTCCTGCTGTTGTCCATGGTCGCTGAACCCCGGACGAGCTGCAGCTGCTAGAGTTCCTTGTCTGTCTGTCTGTAGAGCTCTAGTAACATGACTCTTCCATAAAGAGTACGCCTCCTCCTTCCCACAGACAACAGCAACACCGCCGCTGCACGTATAATGCACGTTGCTAGTGCAATGAAGAAGAATTGGGCTGGCGCTCTGACAAGCTTCTCCGCTGCTTCTCACCTCACAGCGAGACCATCGAATCCTTGACGAGGAAGAGTAGTTGTATACTAGAACATTAGAAGCTCAAGAAAGAAACCCAGCTAGCTAGCTAGCTAGCTTGCTGCTGCTGCTCAAGCTCTAGCTACATCCAAGGAGCATTGTTGTCAGGACAGGGAAAAAAGAGCAGCAAAAAACACACAGAGCTCGATGACAAGAAACTACACCTCCTCAACAACAACAACAACAACAACAGTTCACAAAACACAAAAAAGAAGAAAGGACACAAATGGGTACAAAAGAGAAAGAAGAAATCACACAAATGGGCGCAATGCAGGCAGACAAAGCTAGAAGAGTGACAACAAGCTAGTCACAGTTGGAACCTTTGAACGAAACAAACTTCCTTCCTGCAGCAAGCAGACAACTCCCTTTCCTTTCCTTTCCTGTCAGATAAGAAGAAGAAGAAGAAGAAGAAGAAGAAGCTCCAGTAACAAGTTATCTCCTGCTGCTGCAAAGCTCACCACTATTTCTTACACCAAAACCTCCAAAAACCAAAGTTGCAGAAAATAGTGAGAACCCAGAAGACAAAAGGAAGAGGGGGGGAAAAAAAATACAAAACAAACCAAACCAAACCAAACCAAATAAACCAAACAAACCCAGTGATAATAATGACTATTGTCTTATGCACACCGAGAGAGAGATGACAGCAGCTGCTGAGTGCTATTGCTGCAACTCTGTTGACTACAGAAGAGAGAGATGCAAAACAAATATGGTGTAGATTGATTGCTAGTGATGAAGAAGCTCTTCACTCCCAAGAAAGAAAGAAAGGAAGAAAGAAAGAAGATGAGGGAGAGGGAAGAGGGGGAGAGTGCAAGTGAGAGAGAGAGAGAGAGAGAGAGAGAAGGGGAGTGAGTGCAAACAAATTCTCAAAGGAAAAGAATGCCAGTTTTTGTGCACCAAGGATTTTAAATGCACAGTTTGGGGGGTTTTAGGAGAGTGGGGTTTGAACTTGGAACATTCTGTTGTTCGGTTTTTTTTTTTTTTTTTTTTAATTTTGTGGGGGGGGGGGGGGGGGGGGGGGTGTT
>Ga0116227_10004068_pt1 | contig 31947 bp, 26 predicted proteins | sample S1TSphgellanicum_FD_89693 | JGI IMG/M metagenome (GOLD analysis project Ga0116227, IMG submission 89693) | Host-associated microbial communities from peat moss isolated from Minnesota, USA - S1T2_Fb - Sphagnum magellanicum MG | ecosystem: Host-associated > Plants > Peat moss > Unclassified... | reverse complement strand
AGTTTGTTTTTGTTTGTGGGCTTAGCGTTTTTGTTTGCGGGGACGGGGGCGCGGGGGATTCGTCTTACTTTGTGTGTAGTGATCAGTTTGTGGGTTTGGTGGCGAGTGTTTTTTTCTCTTTTTCCTCCTGTTGTTTTAGTCTGCGAGGTATTTTGGAGTATTTCCCAGTGTCATTTGGATCATTTTACTATAAGAACTTGAGGATCATTGTTGCTTCAACATTTTCTCTCTCTGTTTCTCTCTCTTTTTCCTTGTTTCAAAGCTTGCGAGATTCTCCAGTCTCTGCGTGTGATGATGCTTCACCACGGAAGTCGTCAACAACTGGTGCCTTTTTTCGTTTGCGGGTGGTCGTGCTATGACGTGCTGCATTCTGCCCATTCTCGTTTCGCAGTTTTAGTCTTGTTGTTGGGTTTGGTTCCATCCCCCCCTCTCTCCATTGTTTGGCATCCTCTTGTGACAAGGTTTATGGTTTTGCGGGCTTTTCTGCCACTCCATCTTTCGTAGCCCCTTTTTTTCTTCTTTTTTTTTGGGTTTGTTTGTTTTTCCCCCGCGATCTTCTGGGTTTTTGAAAGCAGTGAGTGAGTGAAGTAGCCTGGTGGTTGAGACACCCATTTCCAGGATTCCCAAGATACCTTTGGATTCGGGATCCACTGCTACATACAGCAGTGGCGGAGCTAGCTTTCTTTTGTGCTATTCTAATGAATTTCTTTTGCATCGCTTTGATGCCACAGAGTCGTTACCGACGAAGCGCAGGCTTAGAGTCTTCAGCTCTTGAATTTCACAACAGCCGGCGTAATAGTAGTTTCCTCCATCAAAGCTCTGGTTGATTATCAGTAGCAATAATTTCTGTTACATTCAGCTCATTCATTCCAATGCAGTTGTCCAGCGCCTGCGAGAGTGCTCCCCACCCTGGCGCGTGGATGCGAGGAGGTGTTGAAAAAAACGTCAGTCAGGGTGATGATGTTGTGAAGAGCATTGGTGCGCTGCTGCTGCAGTAGTAGTGAGCCCGTAGTGGTGATTGTCGAGTCCACAAACCCATTGAAGAATCATGGGGTATTTGTCATGTCGGACAGAAGCTGCAACAGGGACACGCGAAAATGCACACCTGAAGCACAAGCGACACAGACCTGCAAACCCACGAATCTTCAAGTATGAGGTAAAAACCTTCTTTTTTCCTCAATTTGTTGCCATCAATTTCTTCACCCTTGTCTCTGTGCAAGCCCAATGTTCCCACTAGATCTTTTATGCTCTCTACCAACACCACGTTACTACAGATGACCAATAGACTCTGTATGTGTCTGTCTCTCTCTCTCATTCCACTTCTTGCTCAGTTGTTCAAAGAATGAGTACCCAGGAGAAAGTAGTTGGCAGTTTTCCATCTGATCAGGTCATCTATCCATTAGGTTGCTGTAAACATGGATTCTGTGATCACACTAGCTTTCCATTATGTTTTTCCAACTAGTTGTGCTCACAGTCATCTCATAGCTCTACAATTCAAGCATTGGCTAATTGCAGGAGCTGTGAGAACTTCAAGTCAAACTGTGACTCACCATAAAATGACATCTGTACTAAAAAATCATGAGAACACAGTGTGTCCCCAGAGCTCATAACATGATTAATTATGTATTTTCACCATACTTGCAGCAAGAAACAAGGCCCTTTGTCAGTAGCTTTCCATTAGGTTGCTGTGATCACAGCACACTGTGAGTAACTGTGATCACAACAGCCTCATGGAATGAGACCCTCACAGTCACATGCCTCTTTGTAGCTGGATTTGCCATTCGATTTTTAGAACCCTGACAGATTCCACATCCACATGCTTCCTTTTGTGAAAGAATTGAGAAGGTCTCTTGTATTTGAGATCAGTTACTATTTGTTGTACTAATGAGACCAGCAGCTTGGAGATGCGGTGGACTATCTATCAAATGTGTCATCATGTAGAGAAGGTGGTGCACACTGCACACACCATTTGGTTTGGTGGATGGATTTTTTTCTTTTCTTTGCTGATTGAATTTTTGGGGTTTTGTGTGTTTGTGTGAAGGATTTGGAGAAGGCAACAAGGGGTTTTGCAGCAGAGAGATTGTTAGGTAAGGGCAGTCATGGATGTGTATATAAGGGTGTCCTTCAGAATGGCAAGCTTGTTGCAGTGAAGCGACCGACTTATGCTCGGCAGCTCCTGCAAGACGAGACTTCTTTTGACAATGAACTTGAGATATTGTCAAAGCTTGGAGGAGGTGACCATGTGGTGAACCTGTTGGGGTATAGTTGTGATTCGATTGAGAAGATCCTGGTGGTGGAGTTCATGGCCAATGGAACACTACATGACAGTCTTCATAACAGCATCCCACCTATTAACTGGTTTATGCGCATCCAGTTAGCATTGCAAACAGCCAAAGGAATACTGAGACTCCATTCAGCGTCCCCTCCAGTCATCCACCGTGACATCAAATCCTCGAATGTGATGATCGATGAGAAGTGGAATGCCAAACTTGGGGATTTTGGCCTCGCTCTTCGTGGCCACATTGAAGATGTGCTCAAGACATCAACACCCCCTGCAGGTACCATGGGTTATCTTGACCCTGAGTATGAGACCCCTTCGGACTTGAGCACCAAAACTGATGTGTTCAGTTTTGGGATTCTGCTTTTTGAAATTGTTAGTGGACGGCATGCAATTGACTTGGCATGTGAACCCCCCAGCATTTTAGATTGGGCATTGCCCCTTGTAAATCAAGGTGCCTATGTTGAGGTGTGTGACAAGAAGTTGAGTCTTCCTGTAAGTTTCAAGCCGCTGAAACAGCTGATAAACCTGGCCATCAAATGTGTGCGTTCATCTCGTGAAAACCCTCCACACATGTCTGATGTTGTCGAGGAACTCAAGGAAATCAGTAGGAAAATCTCGTTCTCAACATTCAATGGTTTCACAAGGGTTGTGCAAAGAAACATGGTCAGCACTCAGCAGCGACCCAGACCTGGGGTTTCTGCTCAAAGAGTTTACAGGGGCCCCTCTCAGGGTGAAGACAAAGCAATGTGCTCAAAACTGACAAAGCTTGAAAGGGAGGTAGCTACAGTTGAAGCTCGCAGTGCCCAAGTCCTGGGCATGGAAACTGCAATCACTGAACCCCCTGCAGGTTTCTTTGCATTGCACAAGCCCCTTCCAAACCCCCTCACATCTGATGGCAATGAAGTAGACTGTGAGATGCCCTTTCGGGAATGCAAGTTGGAGAATGCATCATCCCCATCAACAAATCAAGTCATACCAATGGAACTCGACAATGCTGCCATGAGGGAACATAATGCTTCATGCTTAAGTGCTGTAGGTCAGTGCAATTCCTGGATGTCATCAAGGACATGGATTCAACTTGGAGCTTCTCGGAGACCAATGTCTCCATGTAGGAGGAGTCCTCACGGTTCATGTGGCAATCACTGGGTGCTGCCTTGTGGACACCATATCATCAACAGAGAGGAGGAGTTTGAGAATTGTGCAAGCAGACTAACCAGCAGTCATAAAAACCCATTGTTGAAGCTCTCAGCAACTCCCACCATGACAAGGTCATCTCTCTGCAATCTGGCTGAAGGTTCCGAGTCTGTCTCTTCACCCAGAGGTGGAGATGCCTACAGACATACACAAGGCTTGACTCCCAGTGAGTTACAAGGTAGTGAGCCAAATGTCCAGAATCAAGCTGTATTGGAGAGTCCATCCTCTGCAGGTGGAGCAACCACAGTTGTGAGTGACAATGAAGATTCAGTGTCAGACCAAATGCAAAATTCTCAGCTTGAAGTGTGAAAACCAATTCAAATTTACTCAATTAGCTGGTGATGCCTTGACTTGCTGTGAGACAAAGTAACTCAGTGCTCAATGTTGTTGACACCCATGTAAAGTCACCTGAACCTCTCTTTGTTGCCCTGAATTCCATTGCTAGAACTTGCCTGAGCAAATAATTCTGAAACCCTTGTGGGAAGATTTTGTCTTGGGTACCTTTTAACCTTCAAGCTCTGGTCACCTGCATCCTTGTGATAGCTATTTTAGATCAAAGAAACAATCAGATGTCACTTGTTGTCCTTGAAACCTTGTGATTAGATCCCAGTGCATTGAACACCCAGAGATTAGGGTTAGGTGGAGGCAAAGTAAGTCAAGTAGGATTACTTTGACACAAGTACAGAGTATCAGAGCAGGCTAGATTTGAGAGAAATCCCACTGAAAACTGGTGAGTTGGTGTTGAAACCAGCAATGTAAAGAATGAGAGAGCTTACACACAGCTACATAAAACAACTATATGGGTGAAAGCATGGTAAAGTAGACAGCTTATGATCCTTGACAGTTTTTCCAAATGCTATGTTTGAAAACAACCATATATGGGTGAAAGCATGGTGAAGTACATAGCTCATGATCTTGACAGTTTTTTCCAAATGCAACGTTTCAAAACAACCGAGTGAAAGCATAGAAAAGTGAATAGTTCATGATCGTTAACAAATTTCCAAATGATATATTTGAGAGTAGCTACATACCACATATACTCTCAAACAAAAAGGGGAAGACCCTTGTTGGGGAAATGTGTGTGATTGGGTGTGTTGTTGATCAGAAAACTTATTTCCTTGATTCCTTTTCTTTTGAGCACCAACAATTCTCAAATCCTCAAGGTACATACGAGTAGAATGTTTCCATAGAGGCTTTTGCACGAGGCTTGAAGTGATAAGCACTCGTTGACAATTGCATGTTCTATCTATTATGCATTGCATTGTTTTCTAAAAGAATGAATAGCTTGCAAGATGGCATGCACCAACATGACCAACCTGCATGAATGCAAGAAGACCAAGATTAACTTCCATTCTTTGAACATAACAAGTATAGAGCTTTAGTTGTAACTTTATTTCAAAATGCCTAAACACCTATATAAGAAGCATGCACCCTCTCCAAAATTTGGTGAAATGAAAGAAAGAAATGCTGGAATTTCATGCTCTTGGTATCATGAAGGCTAATGGAATGTTTGTAATCCTCATGAAATGAAAAAGAAATGCAAGAAAAAGGGGAAAAAGAAGTACAATGAAGCAAAAAGTTACTCCATGCACTTGTTTTTTCTATGACTAGGATATTGCATGTTTGCTATTGTTGAAATTGACATCCTATTAAACTCAACAAAGATTTTTAAAAACATCAATAAAGTTTTTTATTTATTTATTAAAGATCAAATATTTCATAACATAATTTTGTACTTTAGTTCATCATTCTTGGATGACATTGTTTGTCATCCTTTTTTCATCCATGATGGATGAATTTTATCCATCACCATCCTCTTCATCAACAACTAATATTAACAAATTTGCTTTAAAAGGTTCCATGGCTATGGTAGAAGGTTTCATGAAAAAATTTACAAAAGCTTCTATGACCTAGTACCTAGCTAGTACAAATATAAATAGATGTAATATAATTTGGTATCTTCAATATAAACAACAATTGTTTAAACAACATACTCTTAATGACCTTTTTTTATGTTTCAAGTTTTTTGATCTTATATATATGATCTCATTTACCCACAACTTTACACACATCATGTCCTTGTTCATGTTTCTCATGTACAATAGAGATTATTATGTTTCCACTTTCTTTTGTTATAAGTTGTCAACCTTCACACCCATTAGGAGTTTTTATGTATGTGGCAATATCATGTTTGTGCTAGCTACTTTTACTGAGAAGGCCAAACCTCATTGCATTCCAACCACCATTGCAAGTTACATATATTGACATAGCCATAGTCAAATGTATGGCGAATCCAAAGAGGCCAAAGCATGTTCAATGCTTCTATGGGAAAAGGGGGAGTAAAAGGTTGGAAATAGGAGGATGTAAATGAACATGGGGTAGCTACAAAATAGAAACCAAGGTTTACAAGATATGATACCTTGACAAGGATTCAAGAATCCAATGTCAACTAAGTTAAAGTTAAACTAAACATTAGAACTAATTTCATCCATTGACGCAAGATAGTAGTTGGTAAACAAACATAGTGACATATTGGTGGAAAACTATGGAAAAGTTGAACAAACTTTCCTCAATTAGAAAATTACTAAGGTAATTATAGTTATGAAAATTGAAGACTTTAAAATGGTAGCTTAACAAAGGAAAGGTTGGAGAAAGGTTTTCAATTCTCAAATTTAACAAATAGAAGAAGCTAAACAAAACTATAACTCAATTGGAATAATTAGATGGTTTGAAACAAGTTGAATACAACACAACTTAATATGCAAAAAATTCAACAAGAGAAACTCAAAGCCCATGCCCTAGTATCAACAACTAGGTGAACTTGGGTTGTCAACAAATGCACTAAAGAATTATTCTCTCTTTGCACATATAAGAAATAAAACAACTTCAATAAGAGAACCATCTAAAGAACTTTAAAGTTATGTGAAATATATTTTGTCAAATTGTATCATAAAAAAGATACAGTGAAAAGATCATAACATCTCAAAAGCCTACCTCTCAAGTTGATCCTTTACAAATGGATTATCATTTGAGTTTTGATAAACAACTTACAACGAACTAAGTTCAAGCTTCAAAGGTCAATGAAATAGAGTTACCCCCTGGGACCTTACATCTTTTTGTTAACAATAGTGGATGTGATCGAACAAATGCTACAAGATCCTTTTCAAAAAGTCTTTCCTCATGCCTTGCTTATCACCAACCAAATTTTTTTGGTGATGACATTGCATTGTTCCTAGGAGAAGACAAACACAATCTTGACAAGGCAGTGCTAATGTTTTGTGCCTTTTAAGAGGCTTTTGGGGGAAAAAGTTAACTTGCACAAATTAATCATAATTTGGGCGGTTGTAGGCAAAGTGCAAGAATGGGACTAGGGGAAAAAAACTTGAGCTTGTATGGTTTTAAAAGAGGATCAATTTGTCATTTAGGCTCCCATTTTAGATGGGGTGTGTCAAAGTTGGATGTTAAAGTCCAATGAAAAAATAACATATTTCTATATGTGATTGGACCTTTAAGTACCTATAAAAATATTGTTGATAATTATTGGACCAACTCAACTTAACATGTAAAAATATTGCATATTGTAGTATTCAAATGGATTTCACATTTTTTTTAAAAAAATCTGAATTTTTAAAGAAATTACTAGCCCCAAATGGGTAAATGCATAGTCAAAGGAGTCACCCAAGTTAGTGGACAGTCCTTAAAACCACACTTTTATATGTTTGAAAAATCATAAGTGAAACATAATAATTTGGATTGTTATAATATTTTTATAATATTTTTTTTTAATTGCAAAGTTTACATGTTCAAAGCTTGACACAAAGCAAAAATGTTTTTGCATGTTCAAAGCATTCAAACCTTAAGAATGGACAATCCTTGTCTTTTTCAAGCATTCTTTTTTTCTATCAAATGTGCACCATTCCTTTTTTAAATTGGAAAGGATTTTAACATTGATAATTAGAAGAGCAAAAGGACATAAATTAATGAATTATTTTCTTATAACCAATTTGAATCACATTTGGTTCAAAAGTGTTTTTGACCCTAAAAATCATGAATTTTGAAAATGTGTTTTTAACAAAAGTTATTCATGTTTATGTGATAGAGGACATGAATGCATAATATATATGATATGAAATCAATTTGTAGTCAAAATTTATTTGTATCTAAAATGTAGTGTTGAAAGGGGTACTTAAAAAACAAATTAACTTTTTTAAACCAATATAAAAACAACACATGTCATGTGTGATCTTGTAAAAATGACTTTTACCTTGGCACCCTTGGCTTTTTTTACTATTTTTTCATCCAAATGTCAAAATTAAAAAAACTATAAGTGTTTGTTACCAAAACTTTGGGAAATCTAAACCTAATTGTGGGACTATTACCAAAAAAATTCGACACTTAGTCATGAATTGTGAGTTGATTCATGAGTTCAATTGCAAGTTTTGTTTTTAGAATGTGTTGTTTTTTTTAGTTCTATGTTGGTTTACATGTGGGAAGGATGTCAATAACATGAAATTTTGTGAAATTGTTAGCATGCAACTTGTGAACTTTAATGGGATGGAAGTTGTGAAGGGATGACTTTGTGGAATAATAATTAGATTTTAACAAGTTGTAGAAATTGGACTTGGAGTGGTGACGATTTCTTTAGTAGAATGTTTGATTCTAGTTTTAAAACTACAACAACAAAATATTAATAGTTCTAGCGAATCAAGGTCTAATCACTTAAAATTTCAAGGTAAGTTACAAGGTTGAATTTTTTATTTTTGTTTTTCCTTGCAAGTCGATTAATTGTGTGTGTGTGTGTGTGTGTGTGTGCAGGGTGAAAACACACTATAGTGACCCCCTTTTGGGCATTTTTAGGTCTAGTATTATAAGTACATATAGTATAATTATTCCAAAAGCATGGTACATTTAATTTTGGGTATCAATGTTGGTTTTGGGCCTTACAACAATTATTTCTAAAAATTAATGTTATGTAGTGTTATTTTTTTAAATAACAATAAATTTCATTATTTATATTCAAGGATCCATGAGTATATTTATAATATACATTGGTATGATAAAGCCATAATCTCATTTTAACTACATTAACTTTAGGGCTTCATTAGTCATTAAAATAATCAATTTTAATGAAAATTTTAAAATGGCCCATTTAAATATGTTTGTCATCTTCTATGTGGATGTGATTTCTTGTTAAAATTTCAATTTACCACACATTTATTGCATCTTTGCTAAAAAAACTCATTTTTTGAGATGATTTTTAGAAATTGGTTACATGGTATCCAAACATGGTTCATATTTTGTGAAATGACATGGTTCAATATACTTTCAACTTTCACAAATACTAAAAATCATTTAAATTGTTTTTGGAGTATATTTGTGTTTTTGAATACACGGGTACATTACATTCATTTTCACAAATGTACTCCAATCTCCCATTTTATAAAATGAGATTAAAATTTTAAAAAAATCCTCATCTCTTGCCTAAGTTATATTCTAACATAATATGCAAAAATATTGTGAATTTTTTTCAAAAGATTGAAGTGGGGTACACTCAAACATGCACATCCCTAGAAAGTAATACAATGTAACACCCCAAAAGGGGTCAATGGCTTTCACCTTACACATTTATATCAATGTTATACATATTAAGAACTTGGAGATGATGGAAATGAAAGATGTCAAATATAAACTTCTTAGTGTTGTAATACAATATGACAATCAATGATTTGCAATAGGTGATTTCAAGGTCTAGTCACCTAGGATCTCAAATTCCTAATTGACAATTACTATAGATCAATATTCATCTTATATGTTGTGTCAAAATGTTTATCAAAAGCATGTAGAGAAAATTTTCAAGAATTGTTTCAACATTGAACAAGATCAACAATAGAACTAGTTGGCACCAACCCTACAAGGAGTAATTGAATGGTTGTTTGTCAAATTGTACTAAAAAGACATTCACTTTGTCCCCAAGCTCATTTAGGCAACAACTCTTGTCCATGTCATCATTTTTGTCACTAGAATGTAAAGTATCCATAGTAGATTTCACCTTCTTCACATATGATCTCTTTCTCTTTTTTGCATGCTCTACATGGATTTGAATGATGTTCTAGGAGACCCATTGTTTATGAATTGCAATGATTGCCATTTCATTGTTTGTCTATATTTTGTAAATGGAAAAATATATATATAAATCTGAAGCTATGCCATTGATGGAGCTCAGAGAGAGCCATGCTATTGCAATTGTTGGTTGTGGTTACATCATTGATGATGTAATTTGACCTCACCATTTTGTGGTTACAAATAAAAATCAATGTATAGCCAAGAAATAAAACATGCAAACATAACCAAGAAACGTAACAAGCAATTGATGTTAATAAAAATGAATGAAAAAATGTTCATGTGCATTCATTTGTCTATATATATATATATATATATATATATATATGTCAAAAATATTGAAAAATAAATTATGCTTTGCCAAAACTCATTTTGAAAAGTAAATAAATTATTCAGCACTAATGTGCCAAATCTGGTAATCAGTTCAGCACAAGGTTTACAATCATAAAATCCAATGGAGATTCCATGGTTGGTGGATTGTTGTTTTATTGTGAGGTTCATGTGGTGCTTTTGTCTTATTGATTTCACATATGCTAGCAACCATAGAAGGGCTTGGATTTTGAAAGCCATCTTGTGTTTGAAAGCTTATAATTACATTATCCATCACATGCAAATCCATGCTAGGCACTAGAAGTTGTTGGGTTATGGCTCAATGGGGACTTCACATTTCATGGCCAATGCATGGCCTTTATATTTGCTTGTAGTGTAGTCAAAGGCGCAATGCATGCAACCCTAGTCCTCCCATTAAGATGTTGTAGTTGGTTGGTGTACCTCAGAAATTGATTTTGGTATATACTATATCGGGTGGAAAATGTGTAGTATGGTTGGCGCATGTTGGTGGGTTGGAATATGGTAGGTAGTAGGATTTGTTCAAGCTTTGGTGTTGTGCATAGGTGAGTGCAATGATTTTAGGGCAACCTTTTTCTAAAAACAACAACAGCCTACCTCCATTGTTCACTACCCATAGACAATACTGGCATGTGCTTCTTGGAGTTTGCATCCTTCTTGGCCCCCATTTCAGTTTTATCTTCCTTCACTAATCCATATGTCTTGGGTTCAACTTCTTTGGATTTTACATCATCTGGATTAGAGAAGGAAGATAAAACTAACAATCTTTTTTCATGAGTGGGGTTGCAAAATAATAAATAACTAAACTTGGATGGGAAAAATATTTTTGCAAGGTCGCATACTGAGCACCCCTGGCGATGCTCTTATATATTTTTTACATCCAAGTTTAGTTATGTACTCTTTTGCAACCCCACCAATAAAACTGAAACGGGGACAGCAAATAGGTGGGGAATTACTAATAACAAACCACCTGGACCAATCATTATGATGGGCCAATCAGAAACACTGAGCAGCAGTTAGATCATATTTATTACACTCTTTTTCAAATCCTAAACCCAGCAGGCACAGCGCTACCAGCCACAACAACCACCTGGTGGCCAAAACTATTTTCCTGAGTCAAACCGGCATATGTTAGATTTTCTTCATTCATTTTTACTGTGAAGGATCACATACTGAGCACCGAGGGAGATGCTCTAATACCAGCTTTTTTACCCCTCAATTTCTTCCTCTAAATCAACTTCTCTAACTTCTGTCACTCTGAACTTTATTCCATTTTCATCCGTTATCCAGTTCTTTATGAACATTTCTAACTCGCATGTGATACATTGGACATAAGCTTTTGAGATGGAACCTAAAGAAACCCAATTTTTTTATTAAAAAATCCAAAGTATTTCACACAATATTGATCAATTGGGAATGATATCCAAGGAAGTTGATTGTTGAGGAACATGAGTCAAAGTAAAAAAATGCTCTCCTTTAGAAGATTCTAACCCTTATTCCTTGCCCTCAAAGAAAATACAAAGTACATCACATGTCCTTCATTGCAATGAATTTCAAATAATTGTAATAAAAAAGAATTTTATGCTAAGATTTCAAAAATTCAAATGAAGTTGAAGAAAACTTTTTTTTTGGCACATGTCTTTTTTTGGACTAGGACTACCTACATTGAGCCCAATGCCACATTCAGCTTGTTGCATCTGCTTGGAGTCACACTAAGGGGGATAAGGTGAATTGTTGTATCTATTTAGAGTGATCCTAAGGGGGGGAGGGTTTAAGGTGAATTGTTGCTTAAACTCTAAACCCATTTGCAATTTCTCTATTATTTTTGTAGAGTGTGAAATCAATAGTCCCTGAAAGTGTGTCTTCCAAAATTTAAATGCAAAGCATGAACTCTCATGGAGTTCATTCCTGCACACTACTAGCCTAGCCTATTGGCAATTGTTGAGTTTTATATGCTCATCACTCATCTCTCCTGACACACAGCTTGCATTGTAAGGTGGAACCTCCAAGGGATTTTTTCTTTCAATTTTGTGAGGGAGATGAACTGGCCATCATCATCCACAAGACGACTTAGCCAAATTTGGCTACAGGTCTGAGATATTATTTTTTAGAATCTGTTATTTTCTTTTGGTGACATGCTAGAACCTGTAATCTAAATCTGGCGATTTCACCCCTTCTCTTCTCTTCTCTTCTCTTCTCTCCCCTCCCTCCCTCCCTCCTTGAAATATGGTGACTTTGGGCCTTTTTTTTACAAAGAAAAAATCCCCTTGATGAGTCCCAACTTTTTTTTTGTGTACCCAAGTGACAAAAATTTGGCCAAAAATAATTATTATTAGTCTAGGTAATGATATTTATATAATCTCTCACTTTATAGTGTCTACTTTTTCATGTTGGGGGGGTTGGGGGGGGGAGGGAATAAATAACCGTGTATGTTGGATGGGATAGACAAAGGTAGAGGTCCAAATAGTGGGTAAGGGTGGAGATACTCTTATTACTTTGGATTATGAGAGAAATTATAATGTGAGTTGGCGATTTTTGATTTTGTGGCACAAGTCTAAGTTCTAATAACTTTAATTAATAGTTTTAATATTTTTGCACTCAAAGTTGGGTTTCCGAAAATTCAATGAGGTTGTTGACAGGTGCAACATGTGAGCTACCAGTCTGCCAGAGTGAACCAGCACCCACCAATGCACCATCCATAGGGAATCCATTCCATTATGACTCCGTTGTGGATGAACTACAACCGACTTACTTACCGGGGTTTCAATTTGGTAACCTATCGAGTAAAGTGTAAACCTCACACTACCTTCCTAATGGGGTAAATATCATAGATAAGTACAAATGTAATATAATATAATATAATATATTACTATGTATGTTTTTAAATAGGTAGCACACTTGGTGGCTAGTAAATAGTTAGACACATGTGGATGGTTAGTAGATAGCTAACCAACCACCCTGGTTACCTCTTGGGGAGAAGAAAACCGATGAAAAATAGTGTCCTGTTCACATAACATCCATCCAGTATGGTGGGTAGTTGCTGGTTCACACTTTTCACTTTGGTGGGCCAAAACTTACAGAATGGAAACACCCACTTCTCTTACCAACTAAGTTAGGCTCTCTCTCTCTCTCTCTCTCTCAAGTACTCCTTGTAGAATGCATCACAATAATGAATGAGTGTATTTATGTTACTGACATTTCATTGTTGTCTGGGACCCTTTTGGCGTGTACTTTTTTCCCTTAGATGGTGTCATTATTTCTTCCTTAAACGTGTCAGTCAGACAAGGTTACATCTTGATTCATTATTAGTAGTGCAACAACCCATTTGCAAACTTTCAAGGTTCCAACTTGTGGCATTTGTAGAGAGGTAATTTCCAGTGTTGAGCGGTTCTTCTTGGGTTCTAGAAGGAACCTCCAGTCGTTGCAGTTTCAAAACATTTTATAGGGTCGGTTCTGGTTTGGGGTAGGTTTTTAAAAAAGGATCTGGTTTCGGTTATGGTTATTCAATGTGATGGTCAATTCCAGTTTTGGTTACCTTAGTACCTGAACAGATTCAGCAGTAAATTGCTAAATAATTAATTAAATCTCAAATCTTAACTTTGGCAGTTGGTTTTATCAATTCTGAAATTTTCAGCATGTAATGTTTACAAAAACTTATAAACATACCTTTGTTGTCTTTGTGGGTGGGTCTAAGTGTGTCTAGATTGTCACATTCTTAAAATCAAGGAGTGGCAGGTTTGAAGCTCAGACCTGACAATTGAATATTTTAAATTTTATTTTTATAACAATTATCAAGATTTCTGCATAAGTAGTAGTACATAATTATTCAAAAATTCGACCAAATAAGAAATAATTTAATTTATGCCAAAATCATTTGTGTATTGTGATATAGAGCTATTTCAAAATACGGCAATTATCAGTTCTAGGTTTTGATTAACCCCTTGGTTAGGTTTCACAACTCAAAACATCATTGGAAAGAATGCAAATAAAGAATTTTTTATTTCAAAAATAAATCAGATTGTTACAAAGCCTATAAAAAAACCAAATGAAACCCCACAATCTAACTTACTTTTACTAACCTAAATTAATCTAAACTATAATACTAATGGATTAGTATCAATTTTTATGCCAATTGGTTTAATGTTTTTTCATCTCATGCACTTACTTGTATGCCAATTTTGAAATGGGTCGTTTTGGCACTTTTGAATTCAGCCCACAAACACTCCCAATTGAGCTCCCAACCACCCCCCAAATCTACCCCTTCAAACCTACCACCTCAAAAAAAACTTGCAATGGACACCCTCTTGCTCCAAAAATAGTCCTCAAATCTGCCCTAATTCAGCCCTAAAAATGTATCCTAAACACCCCATAATACATGCCTAGAATTTGCCTTATTTGTGCCCTTTAACATCTTGCTCCAAAACCAAAGATATTGGCCCCAAAACACTCCCAAATTATACCATAATTTTGCTAAATTCAAGATACCAAGAAAACTCATGCAAAGTGGCATACCAAGGAAGAAAATTTTAAAACTTGAAACCTAGCAATTTTGTTGGTTTCATCACATATAACCTTGGGGTATGAGGAGCCCTAATGCAACACCCTTGCTCCACACATTACTCGAAAGACCTATGACAACCAAAAAAACAACAAGTTGATTATGTCAACTTTGATGAATATGAACATCAAACATGGGAAGAAAAAAAGACTTGAAAGATGCAAGGAACAAGAAATAATATTTACCTAAATTCTATTGTTGCTTTTATTCATATCCAAAAGCTTGAATGATGCAATTACATCTTCATTTTCATCTATTAGGGCTTCTTCCATTTTCATGAATTTTTCCATGGATGATGGAAAGCCATCAACATGGGCATGATCAAGCCAATTCTTGTAAATGCTTATAAGCATCTCAAAATTATCCATGCCTCAAGTGAAAACGTTGTGGGTTTGTGCAAATATTTGCAATATTGAAAACTTTTTCTACCTTAATTTGAGATCCCACAATCCCCAAGATTTGTCAATCAACAAACCCAACATAGGAAAAAGGCACCTTTGTGGTTCTCCACCATGCCAATGGATCTCTACATTCTTCAAAATTTGACTTCCTTGGTCTTGAAGTGGTTGAATTGTTCTTTCATCATTGATAATGTCATATCATTATCATTTTCCATGACATCATACAAACTTGTAATTTGGGAATTATGGGATGTAAAATTACCTATGCCTCTTTCATTTGCATTAATTAGGTTTAGGATCTTGTATGCACGAAGGAGTGGGAATAATACCTTTCTGTCATATTCACCTACAATATGAAGAGCCATTTGCTTGCCAACATATCAAATGACCAACCCTAACCCCTTGTATTGGGGATCTAACATGAATGCCAACATGTTATGAACTTTGCTAGGTTGAAAAGAAAGCATGAATGAAAGGAAGGGTTCCAAAATTGCTATCACATGTAAATCAACATTTTGAATCAAAAGCTTGAATCCCACCAAAAAAAATTTACCATCAAAAGATTTTCACCATCAAAATCTTGAATGTCACCAAAATTAGATGTGCAACAATCCACCTACATTTGGCTAGTGAGATTGCCAAAGCAAGGGCATGAAAAAATAGTCAATAACTTTGCCTTTGGTTCAACACACATCATTGAACCATGAGAAAATGTAATGCACCCACTTATATTGTTGACAAGTTTAAAAGGATGACAAACATATGAATTAAACTTTGACAAAAGGGAAACATTCCCATATCTCATACAACATTATCCACTGGTAATTAATTAAATACATCAATTAAGTAAGTAGGTAGGTAATTAAAGAAGTAAGTGAATAAGTAAAATAATTAGGTTAATGTATGAGTTAATTACAATAATTAGTACCTAGTTGCTTAATTACAAATTAATTAATGTATTTTAGATAGGTAATTAGATGACCAACTAATAATTTAACTTCGGTATGTAGATAGTTTACCTTAACTTACATACCTAGGCTACCTAAACCACCAACATACCATTCTTAGGTTATCTAAGTTAAATAGATAGGAAATTTATATTAACCTATGCATAATTAATTAGTTATACATTGATCAATAATAGGAGTTAGTTACAATAATTAATACTTGTACTAATAACTAATTAATGAGTATTATTTATTTACTTTATTTTTGGTGATGATTGTTTTTGCAAAAATTTGAAAAACCAATGCAAATTGAAAGAAAAATGCAAACAACAAAAAATTTGTCAAATTTTGAAATCACAATTTTAAAAAAAAAAAACTCTAAATGAATTTCTTAATATAAATAATTATAATGAATCCAACCTTATACCCATAAACATTCCAACATCAACTTGTTTTTAAAAATTTAAACAATATTTGAAATTATTATAAACCTTATCCAATTTTTTTGAAAATTTTAAAATAAACATTAATGATGTAGCTCAATGGTCTTTTGTGATGAATTTCCACCATTTTTTAAAAAGGTACCATCAACATCAACAATGGACTTTTTTAAATTAAAAAACCAAAATTGACTATTTTTTTTTTTTTGAAGGTTAAAATTCTACAATATATTTTAGGACCTATAGCCAAAATATAAAAATATTTTAACAATTTTATACCTACATATAATTTTTATAACTAAAACATGGTTAAATCTTCTTGTAGATGATTACCCTTTGAATAATATCACAATTTTTTTTAAAAATCATTGATGTCATCGCCATGATCACCATTTTTAATTCATTCATTTTTTAAAATATTTTTAAATAATAATAATTTAATATTTAAACATAAATTTGTAAGAAAAAAAGCTTTAAAAATGTTAAATCATGGTTAAGGTTTTTTAAATAATAAGTTAAAAATACTGATATTTTTTAAAAATTAAGAAATAAAGTATAAAGTATAAATGACCAGTTTTTATATTAGTAAAAAAATAAAGTGAATTTTTTTCTCATACACAAAAAAGAAAAAATGGGAAAACATCTAAGGACTATTTTTGGGGCTTTTGGTGTGGCATCATGAAATCTCATAATTAAAAACTTGTCCATGGTGTCTAAAAAAGTCTAGGGGAAAAATATACATTCTAACTTATATAAAGGTATAAAAATTCAACATATTAAATATATATAATTTAGAAATATACATGCACCTTAGATTTTACATGCATGAAAATTTTGACCTAATCACTAACCCATTCAAATATAAATGTGAAATTACCCAAGTTTTTATACATCCATTTCAAAAAATTATGATGAGTGCAAAATGCAACTTGTGAATAATGGATTTAACACATTCAAAATGATTCATTCAACTCATGTGCAAATGTTGATAATTCAAGAGATGTGAAATCATTAACATGTTCAAGTATAAATGTGAGATGTTAAGTTGTTGTGTGTGTTTCAATATATACTAATAAATGCAATATGAAACATTTGAATAATGGTTTCAATAGGTTCAAAATGGATGATTCAAGTCATTTATAAATATTGATAATTTTAAATATGTAAAAAAACGCATTAAACCATTCAAGTATAATTAAAAAACACCAAACTGCATGTGTTTCAATATATTTTAATAAATGAAAAATGCAACATATGAGTAATAATTTTAACATGTTAAAAATGAATAATTTAATGTATGTACACATGTTGACATTTAAAGAAATGTGAAAAAATCATTAATTCATTTTAATATATATACGTGAGGTTTTAAGTTGTTACATGTGTTTTAATAAATTATGGCAAGGGTTCAATGTTTTAAAAATGAATGGTTTAATTCATGTATCACATTGATAGTTGAAAAGATGTCAAAAACCACCAACCCATTATACTACATTGTGTAAATCAAGTTAAAAGCTACTTCAATTTCCATGTCAACAATTCAAAAATATTTTAAAAATAAAATAAGACTTAGATTACATTTATAAGTGAACAACACAATGAATGTTATAATCATAAACAATATTAACCATTAATTAGTGCAACAAACCATTTGGAAACTTAATATGGACAAGTGTGATTGAAATGTAATAAAATTGGACAATAGTTGCAATGTGTGAGGGTGCAAAAGTACAAGATTTCTTCTTGTAAATTATTTTTGGGTGCACAAACCCAATTCCCCAAAAATTACTAAAAATGAACAAAACCTAAACATGTTAATTTAAAAGTCTCTCGATAGAGAAACATATTTATTTGACTTAAAAAACTCTTTCGAACCTATTGCACTACTATTGTCTCTTCACTTAACACATTTGGTATAGTTTATGGAAATGATGTTGTTAAACATACATTAATTTCTTCTTTACCTACTTGAATTTTTGTTTCATCGTAGTTGTCATCATCTTCTCTTTCTACTTTTTCAAATTGGCCTCCTCATGTATGTATTATTCATTTTCATTAGCCAATGAGGTCTTTTTTTCAATGTCCATTGTTTTTTCATTTTCTATGTTCATCTCTACCATTTTTTTTAGTCTTTTAAACTTATCTTTCATCATTATATTGTTTTTCTTTCATCTTTGCTTGGGATTTGTCCACTTAAAACTTTTCCCTTTCCTCTTCTTTGGAGGTGTCGTTGCCTTCTTGATGTCATGTGTCTACATAACAACTCAATTCACTAGAAAAAAAATTAGTATACATTAAACATCCTTCTATTTTACTAGGTTATTTTTAGTTTTTTTTTTCCACCATGTGTTTTAGTATCCAATATGTTTTTTCAAAATGGCATCTTGGTGTCCTCCAATTGCAGCTTTAAATTCATGAAAGATATCTTGACAAATTTTGTCATCAAATCATTCTTTCATTTCTCAAGCATATAGCCTTTGGGTGATGCAATTAATAAAATTTTGTTATTTTTTCTTCAAATATATATTTTTTTCATTTATTTAACCTCCATTTAACAATAGGTAACTTATGCCCATGTAAACATACAAATGTAATTATCCCATATTGAATGCAATTTGGATGTAAAATTTGACCCAAAAAAAATCCGATGTCTTTAAGATTTATACATTTTTTCAAATTTGGGCTAACAAATTTATAGATGTCCTTTTGGACTATTGAAAACAATATGATTACTTTTAACCAAATATGTCATTGGATTTTGTTTACATTACATGATTGGCTCTGACATAATTAACTATCCTCTTTGGTCATCATCTTGTCATTCCTAAAGCCAAAATCTAATAGCCCAAATTGTCATATCTAAATATGTTATGAGCTTTATTCCACACCATGAGATTACTACCAAAATCATATCTTGTGCGTTGTGTTGGGCCAACTAGAATATGTGGACTCAAATGTTTTAAATAATACATGTGATCCTTCATCAAACGACAAAATGTTGTGTTCCTAGTAATAACCATCTATTGGCATTTGTTTTTATATTCCTTTTGGTCCTAATTATGATTATACATATGGACGTTAAGGATTAATGTCGACAATCCTCATAAATCTTTGAATTTTAAAAAATCGATTTATTAAACATCATTTAACCAATGTACATCAAACAATATGTTATATATTGTGGAAGAATTCTACACAAGCAAATTGGAATGCCATGCAAATCATTTATAGATATAGAGATCCTATTGTGAAGATGGTTGACAAGGAGTGAACTTGTTTTCTCCATTTGATTCAATACCTTGGCAAACACATTATAAGTAGTTGATAACATTTGAACTACAAGGTAAACACAAGGTTGTGTTACAAATATAAAAATGCAACATCTACAGAAGGTACCAATCTTCAATATGTTGTAATTTAGTCTTGGTGGTACTATTTTAAAATTATTTGAGAGACTGCAATTCACAAGCTCAACAACTAATTGAACTTTTGGCACTTATGTGTTAGACAATGGGGAAGATTCATATTACATAAAAGATTTATTCCTAATGTATTTTATTCATTGGGCTAAATCTCCATGTCATGCAAGTTGTGTTTTTATTTCATTTCTTTAAAATCAATGCAAACGTTCACCTTGGAAGAGTTGACAAAGATGCCAACTTCTAACCTTTCAAAGATGGTCCACAACATTTGGTTCCAAAAATCTTTAAAAAAGGGTGCATGCCTATATGCTATGACCTTTGATGACTATATGTGAACTTTCAAGTATTACTATGAGTACATTGAAGGGTGCTCAATCCAATCAAGGTTTAAATAGTAATGAATTGCATTTACATAAAACCAACCAATTTCATGACCTTTTTCTAAATGGTTGTTGCAATTACAAGATATGCCTTAGGCTTTTCCTATACATTGAAGATATTGCACTTGAAGTGTAAAGAGGTTTTTGAATCCACCAAATGAAAAGCTAATACACCTTAAGGTTAAAGGGGCATTCACCTAGGCATGATTGTGTTAATTACTCTTGTCTGCAAATGGACATGACATCAATTTGCTTCCACTTTACAATAGATGTACATTTGTTGGCCATTCAAGTGGTACAATAACATGTTTATCCTTTGTCACACTTATCATGTTATTTGATGAATATGCTCCATTCACTTATAAAATGTTCTATGATCAAGCAAAAGCCATACATGCAAATCTTTGTCATTCATTTTTCATAAATACATCAAATTTAACTTATTTATCTCTAACTCCTCCCCAATGATTTTTTTTCAAAATTTTGATGTCGTGTCATTGGCAAACATCCTAAGAGGGATTTACATTAAATGGCAATAGGTTTTTAGAACCTATCTAAATAGTTTCAAAATTTGATTAAAAAATTGCTACCAAGTTAAAATCAAAGTCCAAATGTGGTGAAAAGCTTTCCTTTTTTCCTTGGAAATTTGGTGATTATTCAAGAAAAGGAATATTGTGATCAAATATTCCTTTTTCATTTGGCAAAATCTCACACAAAAAAAAGTCACTTTTCACTTTCCTTTTTTCAAATTCCTTTTTCTCCTTTTCCCTTTTACCATGTTCCCTTTTTTGCCTTCTTTATATCCCTTTATTTCAATTTTTTTCTTGTTTCATTTGAAAATGGCCTATGGTCACCCCTTTTTCTTGCTAGCTTTCATCTTTGTGCAAGGTACTTATTTTAGATTTGACATTGAAGGGTTATTTTTCCTTAATCACCTATAGTTTCAAAAGATGTATGGCAATTAAAGAGTCACTAGTTGTAAGCATGATTTAACTAAGCATGGTTTTGATTTTAATAATTCTAATTGTAACTACTATGGCCTAGTTTCCTTTGTGAATTTAAACTTAATTTCCAATTCCTTTACAACTAAAGTCACTAGGTTTAAAAATTATGTCAACTTTTTGAAAAAAAATTAGTAAATAAAAAATAAAATAAAATAAACCTTACAAACACAAATTACTACAAGCATCACAATATTGTAGTGTAGAAAAACATTTTACACAATTCACATTGAACCCACCCAACTTTTTTTTAATGATGACTTGTTTCAAATTTTGGTGAAAAATATTTGAAAATTTGACTTCTTTGTTTCCATATTTCCTCCCTTTCCCCTACCCATCACCAAACATGTATGTCAATTTTCAACAAATTATCATTAATATAAAATGATTATTAATTTTTTCACTTGGCATAACTCATTTCTAGCTGTGTATGGTTAAATCTTTTTAGGGATAATTATCATTTTAAGTTTTTAAATCCTTTATAACACCATCAAACCCAACTATTATTATTAAATTAATCGACATTTTACACCAAAAAAAAGAGATAAAATAAAATAATGATCTATCCTTGTGGGAATGAATGGGGCTCATAACACATGAAATGTTTTCTAAGGTATATTGAGTCATTGGCTAAAATAAACCTTATAAAATCTTTTAGAAATTAGTATAATAACCTTAGAAAAAATTCAATAACATTTTGCATATCCATTTTTAGAGATTTATCGCAACCATGTGTTAAAACTAAATTAACAATTGTTTAAAATAAAGGGTGCACTCATTTAATAATTAGATCTTTCAAAGTTTAGATTATTTTGCGGCCATTGTATAACAACTCTTGTCATTTTGTATATGGGTGTCAATAAAAGGGATTGTAACACCTTACATAGTTTTACCACAAGATTTGATGAAAAGTGAAAAATACATTAAAAAATCTGATGTAATTATTTGAAACAATAGGAAGAAGGCTAGTGATAACAACTAGATTCTATTTCCCTATGGTGGTGGGTTCAATTCCCATGAAGCATTGTAGAACATATTATTATTTCTTGTTATGTGTAGATCATCAAAATATGAACTCATGTGCAGTTATGTGCAAAACCATGCAAGGCACCAAATGACAAGCTACCTTGTGAAGTTTGATGGGGGTGAATATAATGTGCTCCAATTCTTGGCATGAATTGGTAGGCACAAATGTAACAATGAATTATTTTAAACAATTTGTCAAATGTTTTTGTGTCAAATGTTACTATGTCCCTTTTATGTTTATATTCTTGGTTTGATATCTAAATAATTGACTAGCCTATAATTCTTAGGGTGCACCCCCTATTATGGACATTTTCCAACGACATTGACCTTGCATTTAAAACATCAAACTTATGAAACAAACTTAACACTAAGATAGGCCAATGGATTGGTCATTATTGTTATGTCCATTGTGAGGACTTTCATTATTCCATAACAAGTAAAAAATTTCTCTTTCATGTAACAAATGGTAAACTTGGTGCATGGATCAATTTTTTATACTTGTAACATTGATGGCAATAATTGAATTTAGGTAAAGTTGTACAATAACAACAAATGGGAAAATGACAAGCATTAATATTCTTAATTTTTTCAAATCATATTCAATTTTAGGGTTCATGACACAAATGTAGACTTAAAACTTGGTGATGAATGTCATTCAACTTCTTGGTTTTAGACATCATTTATCCTACTTGATGTGTCAATTATACATGCATTTTTCACTTCAAAATTTCAAACTAGCATGATTCGTATCACAATTTGCTATTACAAATTGATTTTTGTGAAACACATGTTTCATTTAAGCCAAAAACTTGATCCCTTTATATATGATTATTTGTAAAAATAATAAACTAAAAAATTCAATTCAAACGGATCATTTTCTATCTAGGAGAAGAATTATAGGAATAACATTGTTTAATGAACTTTTGTTTGTTGGGTGCCAATTAATTTCATTAAAATTCAATAAGTACACTTTAGTAGAGAAACATATTTGTGTCATTTACAATTTAAATACAATGAAATAGGATGATTTTTTTGCTTGTGAATAAGCTTGACAACTTTAAAGGGTGAAAATGATCATTACACAAGAAACAAAAGCCAACAATATTTATGATCATATGATTATAACTAACCCCATTTGGATGTTACCAACACTCCCCATTTTCTTGAGGTTTGTTGGTTGATCCTATGACTATAATAATACATTTTAAACAATGTATCCCCTAATACATCAAGAAGAATGTTGACAATTTGAACCAAAATGTTGGTGCATCTTTGGTTTGGAGGATAGGATAATTTTGTGAACCATTGAATAAGATAGTTTTATACTTCTCCAAAGGTTATAATTATATTCACAAAACATGAAAAGGTCTTAGTTTAATCTTTGTACGTAGTTTTCTTCAATTGATTAATCTTTTGATTATGTTTGAAATGGAGCACAATTATGGAACATCAGATCGCATGGCTGTTGCAAAATCAAAAAATGTTACAAAACCTTCACCAATAGAATCAAGTTCTAAAAATGACTCTTTAGCTCGTTGTTGATTGAGCAAAGGGGCTTGTTTTTGTAAGACTTTAAGAAATGATTGTGATGTCAAAAACTCCCTTTTGGGCATGCCTACAAAATTTCCAACCCATGTTTTATTGTAGTATTCCAAATAGTGGCATCACAAAATTTATATGTTAATATCAATATTTTGTTCATGTATAAATCGTGAAATAAAACTTTAAAATGCATTGTAAAGCTATTTTTTTCATTGATGAAAAACATTTTAAAGTGTTGATAATATTTTATAATTCCAAACATGTAACAAGAATGAAAAAAATGCCACGTTGCATACTTTGTCCACAAAAAGAGTCAAATGTTGTTCGAATGAAATGTTTAATGGGATTTGGATGCAACTTATTTGACACATGAACATGGAAAAGCGCCCAATCAACCAAACCTTGTGATGCCGACTCCATGATTGTGCACATTTCTATCTGCATTTTTTCAACATGTCAAAAATATTGAAGTATACTTCCATGGTTTATTAGTTTACATATATGCATTGTGTTCCAAATAAATTTGTAATAAACGATAACAAAGAACTTCCATATTTTATGTGCAAAAGTATTCATGAATATTTAATATCTAAAAGACCCATGGATGATTAGTAGCTTCAAAACCATAATCATAAAAAAAGTTTTCAATCTTCAATGAAAAGTTCATAATCATCAATTTTCCATCATTAATACAAATACAAGATGAGACAAATCTTGGAAAACAATGAAGGTATGAAGGAAAAACCTTGGAGGGAGGGTTGCCAAAAAGGGAAATGAATGCACATTTCACTTCATGTTTTGTTAAACTACCAACTTGTAGTTTGTCAAAGAAATCAAAGCTTTGTTTTGCATCTTTGCTTCTTAAATGTGCCATGCCTATTTCTCCAAGAACTCAATAAATTGAAAATATTACCAATAGTGAGATGGCACTAACAACTAAAGACTTTCTTTCCATGTAACATAAATACCATTTTATTTTTAAAGTAAATTTATTTTGGTGTGACCATCCCCACCATTGCATTCATCCAAAATATGTATTCTTAAGGCTAAAACAAATGTATCTCCAACCCAAGGATTTTTCTTGTGGTGAATTTTTGCCATTTTGCAAAACACATTTTGTCACAAATTCCTTGTTTACAATTATTTTGGCCAAAACTCAAAATTAAGAAATTGCCAAAAATCATCACAATTGTTAAAAATATGAAATGGTGCATAAGATTTTTTACTTTTGTATTTTGAATATTTCAAAATTTGGTTAAATATACTTATGGATGATTGCCACTTGCATAACAACACAAAATTGAGAAAAAATGTAATCATTGTTGTGGCCTCCAATGCATCAAGATATCATAATAGAATTTGAACTTGCCAAATCAAATTTTTTTTTGGGTATGTCAACAGTGAATTTTGTGAATATGATCCATGCTAACAACATGAGCATTTGAAACTTCAACAAACAAGTAGAAGGGGAAGATTTTTTTCCATAAGGAAAAATGTCTTATTTTTTGCTCATTTTTCCACTTCTTGCAAGGTTCAATAATAGGAAATGGCTAAAAATGCAACACATTTTGGGAGGAGATTTGTGAACACTACAATAATAACCACCCAACTTTTGGTGCATACAAATTGGTGAAGTCTTTGGAGACAAAATGAGGAATAATAAAACATGATGTTTCAAAGTTCATAAGGGATTTTGGAGCTATCAAAACTTTCCAAGATCAAGAGCAAAGTGCAAACCACAAAAACATTATACAAAAGGCCCTAGAACTTTATAAGAAAAAACATCTTTGATCACTGAAAAAACTTTACCTTTATTCTATGTAATTTGGTTTTGATATCCTACATTGGGCTAATGTGTGTATCAAAGTTATAAAAGCCACACCACTAAAGAAGAAATGATACAGTTCACATATATTAATTCCATTTTTTTTACTCCCCTTTGTGTTAGATTTGAATTGGTCTTCATTATTGTCACCCAAACTTTTCACTGATTCACAAAGGTGCACAAGTGAAAATCAAGAGATAAAACATCCTACAAACATAAAGCAATCACCAATCCACATCGGTGCACAAGTAAATTTCTAGAAAGATAACATATTGCAAATCATAAAACGAAGTGTAAGCAAAGTGTAAGAATGCAAGCCAAAGTCCATAGAAAGTCGCAAGCAAAGTGTTGAAAAAGGTGTGCAATGAAAATCCAAATAAAGTTTGTCAGATAGTTTTGGAAGGAAAGTGCACTTGGAGGGAACAAATGTTTTGAGAAAAACAACATATTGAATTTAAGGTCAACTCAAACAATGGGGGAAATAGAAAATGTTAGGGCCAAGTACATGTTGATGGCTTGCTTGGATATGATAAAATGTCATTTACCAATTACACAACAAAAATGATCTTTTAGCACATTGATATTTTTTCCCTAGTGAAAAATGATGTGTTACACCAAGTTATCCCCAAAAAACTCTATATGAATACTTTGAGACTAAAATATGATTTGGGTTGATCTAGTTACGTTTCAATTTTAAATGTTGATTTAATATTGCTTGAATTCATAACCCCGTGATAGAAGTTAACTTTTGCTTCAAGTATTATAATATAATTTTGAAAGTTGTGTCTAACATGTGTTTTGTTTCATATTATAATGAGGAGTATGATTATTGCCATGCTTACAAGAGGTTTTTATTCAATAATTGGAAAATCATCAAAAGAAGTATTCTACAATTGCACTAAATGTGAATCACCATTGAAAGAATTATTATTATTATTTTTTTTATCAATATAAGACGCTTAGCCATAATTTTCAAATATTATTTTTTGTAAGTATGATCATTGTTATTATGTATTAATAATTCAATTGAAAAAAATGTATTTATTTCAAATTAGTCATGGGGTTGTGATTTCAAATAGTTTACATGGTTCTTGCATGGATACATATTGTGCATAGTTCTTTTACAAATATGGATGTTGTTGAGTAAACATTCCAATGGAAGCAATTGAATAATGGACCCAAACTTTTGCGAAGGCTTTGTCATGATTGTACATTGATATTTGAACACAAATCCCAATGTAAAACTTTACATGTAATTGCATTAATATATGTAATTTATAATTTGTTGAAAACATCTAAGTAATTTCCATAATGATTAGGTGATTTTGTGTTGTTCATTGTATTTTTCCATGATTTGACCAAAAAAGAGCTTGAAATATTTTGTCCTTTTCAAAGTCATAGATAATTTCCAACTATGCATCCCAATCTATCAATTTAACTAAACATACATCAATCAAAATTTATTGTGGATATTGGAACTATTATTCAAGGAATGATGATTCACACATCGGTTTTCATAAAGACATGATTGATTAAAATTTACAAGGTTACATATGATGTTCACACAATTGTTTGACATGCAGTTGATTAGACTAATTTGTACACTTATGTTGAGCATCCTAATCCATAGGGGGGGGCCAAATTTGATTCACAAAAAATGAAAGTTCAAATCTAAGAAGCATGATTGATAAAAATTTAAGTAATGCAAATGTGTATGTATCTATGTTACATTGGTACATACTCTAAAACTAATATTGTTGACGAGAGCATGGGTATGACATAGTAAGTTATGGATATATATATTTATGTACCCCATGTGACATTGGTACATACTTTGAAAATAAATTTTTTAAAGATTGTGGTGATGGCATAATGGCTTTCATTTGAATGATGTTGATAAACATATGACCCCATTGGAATGATTGGGTCCAATGAAAATTGTTGAGGAGAGCATGGGTATGACATAGTAAGTTATGGATATATATATTTATGTACCCCATGTGACATTGGTACATACTTTGAGAATAGATTTTTTAGAGATTGTGGCGATGGCATAATGGCTTTCATTTGAATGATGTTGATAAACATATGACCCCATTGGAATGATTGGGTCCAATGAAAAAGGTTTCACATAGAGTGGAGTTTTGGACTTAGTGAAGGTTTCTTTTGTTGAAATGCAAGCTCATATTTCATGGATCTCATCATGCAACACTTGATTGCTTGTAGATTTGATTCCACCCGGAGGAGAAGGAGTTTGGTCAGCATCATCCTTTTAACTTTGCTTAAGAAACAATCCTCACCAATGAAGCAAAATGGAAACTGAGATGAAGACCAATAGCAAACTTGTTCTTAGCTCTTGAGAAGGATGTGCCTAGACTATGTCTTAGGGTTCCACAAAAGTAGGTTGTCTTGCCTAGATTCGTGGGGAGAGGTCAATGTTAATTTAGAAACAAAGCTCTATGCCCAAAATTGATACCCATGGAAACAATGGTATTTAAGTTTCCAACCAATCAATGGCAAAGGAATGCTTGGTGGGGATGATGGATGGGTTCCCACCATTGTTGTACTGATATTGACTTTAAAAGATACAAGTTTTGACACGAGGTTTTTTTTAATTAATTAAAAAATAATATGAATATGAATAATTTAAATAATTTAAAACTGAATAAATAAATATTTAAAATGTAATAAAATTAATTATTAAATTTTTTTTTTTATACTGGCAGGTACTAGTATTGGGTACTTAGAAAAAAAAACTTTCATACAAATCTAGTACTGGTACTAGGGTCCAAGGTTGATTTTTCCCTGGTATAAGGCAGGTATAAACCAGTGCTGGGTGTTTTTCTTACATTTCTGCAGAACCTGGTGTTTTTTCAGGTTCTAAAAATGAATTAAAAGAATCCTGGTTCCAGTTCTAAAAAATCACACCCAATTTTTGCTCCTGTTCTTACTAACCTGAATCACAACCGACAGTTATCTGTTGGCTAACCTCTGGTTAATCCTCAGTTTAATCCTCAGAAATTTTTTTCAAAAACATTTTCTTTTAAAACTCTCAATTCTAGTTCACCAAACCTAAAGAGAACTGAAAAGTCCAGTTCTGGGTCTGGTTCCTTAAGTAAACAAGGCATCACAAAACACGCTGGCCCTGCCAACCGATAGGATGTTGTACATCTACCTACTGTGTTCACACTCTGAACACCAAAAACATCTGTTTCGATAAACAGTCTTCTAAACACTTTCACCAAAGAAACTGCTTAGTGGAGGTAGGCCTGAGGGCTCAAAATGCAATCTGAAATTTCAAAGTGCCATGTGGCATCATTTCAAACACTTTCAAAGGAAAGTTTTTTTTTCTCTTGTTGCCTTTCTTTCACAGCACTTGAATTATTCTGTCATAATTATATGAAAAATTCTTAATTACATCGGGCAGTAAAAATATTAATACCTTTCATAATATTAGGTGCTAGGCTTACCTCAACTCCAGGTCCCAAAAGGGATCAACTAGTTCATGTAATGTGAAACTGATTTTAATAAGGTAAAACTTCCAAAAGTTGGATCCAATGCAATAGTCCCTGTCCCTGTGGAGGCAGCAGGGCCCAACAAATTGTTTAAAAAATAAAAAAAAACCCTGTTCCAATTTGAGTCTTATTAATCAAGCCAACAAATTGACGGTTCTTACTCACCAAAGATGACCTACCCAACATTGGTATAAACCTGATATTACCTCAAGTCCTCCTATACAAGGGGTGGTATTGCCTTAGGACATAACCGACTAATGTGTTCTTCAATACTAGTACTCGTACCAATATTACCATATATACTCAGGTTGCACCTTATATACTGGTACAACACTCGTTCCCATTCTTGGAAGGTGTTTCTCATCCAAAATATAAATAAATTTGGAGAATTTGGCTTTCTCTTTTCTTTTAACAAATATAGTATTTGGCCTTTCTCAGACCTCAAGAGGATTTATTATTTTCAATGAAACAATGGGAACATCCCAAGAGGTTAATGAAAATGGATCTATTAGTATTCAAATTTTTTATACCTGGTTAGTTTGTCCCCTTGACATTAATAAAATCCCATTGTCCAAATTGGTGTTGGAAATAAGATTTTGATGATAGAACCCTTCACCTTAAGTCTAAGACAACTGTAGTGAATTTTACACTGAAGGCAACGATTGCGTGTATCAGGGCTGGCTGGCAGTATCGGGTTTTATTCAATTGGGTTTTATTCGATTTTTAAATAAAATTCGAGTCCCAGGATAGTGTCATGCTGTAATCGGGTTTTAATCGACTTATTTATTGCGATTATATTAAGAACTAGGGTTTGACATTCAATTTTGCATTTGCTGCAATGGCTGCGGCGACAGGGGTGCGAGTGGCCCCGGGCTTGACCAACTCCAAGATAAAATCAGGTTTTATAGAGCGAAAATCGGGTTTTATTCATTAAAACCAAAAACCCGATTTTCTAATGGAAAAAAATCGGGTTTTTTTCCAGCCCTGGCGTGTGTGTACCTTTGATGCTCTTGACCTTGCTCCCAACACACATTATCTAATATGCATTTGGGGCATGGTAGCCCCTCCCCCCCCATTACATGTTGTGTGAAAACCATGACTTCTATAAGAATTTTTCCTTGCCCTTGCCTCAAGGCTTTAGTGAAATTTTACTTACAAGTAAAGAACTTTTTTTTCAAGTTTGGTTTTTTGTATTTGGAAGCACCTTGGTATTCATAATTTCACTTTAAATTTGAAGGTTCCTGTGAAAGGGAAACATCCCAAAACAAGAAACCTTCTACTTTTTGTAAGGTTCCGACAATTTTGAAAAGTTCCTTGCATAGGGTAAAGACCAAGTTTTGTGGCTTGTCCAAATTCTGGGGACTCATCCAGGAAGTGCCTCATGGGCTGTTCCTTAGCCTATGCAAAAGTTATTTTCACCCCAATGGTACTTACAAGTTACAACCAGTGTTATGCCTGTAAATGGTTTGGGACTTACACTAAGTGTAAATCCCATAATGAAATTTATTCACACTCCGTGCAAGTGTAAAACCATGTAAATTTATTTTATGCTGTGTAAAACAGTGTAAGTGTAAAAATAAATAAAATTATATAGTTTTATGCAGTTTGATAAAAAAAATGTAAATATATAACAATGTAAAAAAATGTGATTTTTACTTGAAGAGGGCAGATTTCATAATGTTTTTGAAAATAAGCCAGCTTAATGGCCCATTGCAAAAAAAAAAAAACCATCAAAATATACACCCACAACTAATTCATACAACTTTGCAAGAAGGTTTGGTGATTAAAACAATATAATAAAATTATCTATAAAGTAAGGAAAACTACACTAGAACCCTGAGTTTGATCATAAATAGGGTGAGATTCAAAAAAATAGAAAACATTAGCATTCAAGGGTGGAGGGACTTCAGTTTTTGTGGTGAACTGAGGCTTCACCCTGTATTTCCTTTTTCTTTAGCGCCTCCACTGTTGCTGCATATATTTTCACTGCTCCTACTACTTGTAAAAAACTACTATAATTAGTCTTGAACCTTGTGCATTAAATGCTCAAAGAGGCTCAAAGACAGGGTGACTTTACAAACAATTTTAGTATTTACACTTATGCTCCCCAAAACAATTACTAAGGGCTGTGTAAGTGTATTTGACAAATATTTACACTGGCCTCGTGTAAGTGTAAAAATATATATACACTGCAACAGGATAAGTGTAGGGTAAAAAATTGATCATGACTTGCAGCCTTCTCTCACATAGATGAAAATGCGTAACATGGTATTATAGAAAGTGATGGCTCTGCAAGTAAATTCAAAGATTGTTTGCGAAAAACAATTATGATTATCTCTCATGTGTGATGATCTGCATGAACAATTATAAGCAAGCATGTAAACATTGCACCAAATTCATGAAGAGAAATGATGAGACTTGGCAAAAGTCTTGAACATCATTCCAGTTGCAAGAGTGGGCATGCGCGTTCCACCCAACTTTTGCCTCCAAATTCCTAATTTTATCATGCAATTAGCCTTCTCTCGAATATGCATGATTCAAAAGCATTTGAGTCATATTATTGGTGATTGCTGTGACCTTAGCTCAGCACACATAAATTGTGTGCATAAAGGTAACCCACCTGGTGGAGGGGGGTTATTTAGTGCCAGCAAAAATGGGTGATCATTGAACACCATTGGGAACATAAATTCCTTGCAGCCCATGAGACAAGGCAGCAGGCACCCAAAAGGTCCAGTTTTTTTTTGTTTTTTTTGCTTTCCCTTGAGGAAAGCAGGGGAGATGTTTGGGTCTTTTGGATTCTTAAAGTTCCCAATGTGTTCCCACTAAGTTCCCATCAAGTACTCATACCAGAGAGCAAAATAGTAAGTACTCATAACAAGAGAGCAGCTTATGTGAGCAGCAAGCTGCCATAGGACTCAATTCACAAGAGTCCTGTTAAGCCCCTTTT
>Ga0116227_10004067_pt1 | contig 31949 bp, 16 predicted proteins | sample S1TSphgellanicum_FD_89693 | JGI IMG/M metagenome (GOLD analysis project Ga0116227, IMG submission 89693) | Host-associated microbial communities from peat moss isolated from Minnesota, USA - S1T2_Fb - Sphagnum magellanicum MG | ecosystem: Host-associated > Plants > Peat moss > Unclassified... | reverse complement strand
TTCCTCCCCCCCCCTCCCCCCCCTTTTGTTGTCTTTTTCTTCCCCGCCTCCATAGTCAGCAATGGGGGGTGTTTTTTTGACCAGGGGTTGGGGAGCGGTTTCCCTTTGGGGGTGGGGGGGGGGGGGGCGCGGGGGAGGTTGCAACGGATAGGGTTTAGGCTTTGGGGTTTATGGCCTCATGTTTTGTGTTTCCTGTGGCAAGAGAAAAATGGACCTCCTTCACTTGCACACTTTTCAGGGATGTTGGGGTTTATGCATTTTCATTTTGGCATTTCCATGAGTTTGATTTATGGGTTTTCCTAGTTGCTGGATTACTGCAGAAAGATTCGGCTTCTCCGAGAATTGAGTGTCTGTGTTTAGTATCCAGATGGGTGTTATTCTAGGCTACAATTACAATTTGTTCTTGTGAGTGAAGTTGTACTTCTTGTGGGTTCTTTTGTGGATTTTCCCACTAAACAAAGTTCTAGGTGTCTTTGTATGATATCATCTGTGGTAAAAGCACTCAACCAGAGCGTACAGGTATCAACATGACGGAGGTATGCCCCATATTTATTCCAATATCTCTATAACTGCGAAGTTGGGGCATTATCAATACTCTCTTTTATGGGTTCTTGAGGCTTTGTAGCATGACAGTTTTCTTTGTTTCTGAATGGTCAGAGGCTAGTTGTTCAATAAAGAGGAATTTCGGTGTCTGGAGTTTTCCAAATGATTTTGTGCAGTCTTGTAAGTGGGGAGCTTTTCTAATCCCACTTAGTCTTTGGTATCATTTCCCTTTTGTCCGCCGTATTCTGTTTTTTCTTCTGTACGTGCCTCCTCCTTTGTATTGTTTTGTTTTTGTCTTTTAGGGTTTTCCCCTCTGATTTTCCTCTTCTTTGGCATAGGGTGCCAGCTGAGTCTTCCCATTGCTTCCAGGCTTGTGACAAAAACTCAGTAGGCAGGCAATTGGTTACACTGGAGGACACACACTGTACAGAGCTTCTGTTCATACTTCTAGTTCTTTCATTCTGTGTTTTTATTCTCTCCCCTCATCTGTTCCTTAGTCCTTATCTGGAGTTTTACCTTTTGACTTAAGTGAAATTTTTTCGTCTGGTTCTGGTTACCTTTAATCATGAACAAGTATGGAGATTTCTTGAGATTTGTGAGAGTTATTGCTATTTTATTGTAATTTTTTTGCTATTGTTGCAGTCAGAAGCTCTGCTTATTAGTGTTGGTCTCAAGTCCAAGTGGTGGGTATGACTTCTGTTGTTTTGCTCAAGTCCCAGTGAGGCACTTCTGCTGTTGGGCTCTCTTTCAGTTTGCACTGTGCCTAATACAAAAAACCTGAGTAGAGGTTGTATCAAGTCTGTGGACATGCCGACTAAAAGAAGCAAGTGGCTTGTGTTGGTATCTTTGTGTTATGGCTTTTCCAAGGTTTTCACAGAGTTTTAAGATTTCCGTGTATTATGTTGAAGCATGAGAGAAAAGTGTCTGTGCAGAGATTTTGTGAAAATTTCTTGAAACTCTTTCTTGATGAGAGACAAGATACAATTTCAGACAATTGTGGCTTTCTGAACTTTATGTGGTTCTAGCTTCCAAGCCTGAAGAATGGGTCATGATGCTTCTTTTTTTTCTTCAGATGTGAATAGGTTTTTCTCTTTCTATTTGGATTTTTAGATATTGCATCTAATGGCAGCCTATGAATCTGGCAGCTGGCATGACCATGCAATGGTGTGTGAGAATCATCAATGGAAGCGAGCCAGGAAGCAAGGGAAACCGTATGAATTCAAGGTCTTTCACCCTTACCTCCATGAAAGCTGCTGTTTAGTCTTTTCCCAAGTTCAGTCAGTGATCAAATCTAATTTTTTGCTTTGTCTTCTAAATTATTCCTCCATAGGTTCTTATGATGGGAACTGGGTTTTTGCAACAGTGGAACAAGTTCATGAACAAGGAGCAGCGTGAAGCTTATTACCACAATTGGCGTGACTATTTTCCATAGACAAACATTGCAGAGTCCTAGTCTTCATGCTGCCAAATGCAGGAAATCTAACAGCTGTTGTCTTTTCCCCTGCATTGAATGTCATGCCACATGCATAACAGGAAGCACTTTTGTTGAAGCTCCTCTTGCAACTGAGATGATGTAAGCACCCTTGTTTAAGCTTATCATACAACTGAGAAGATGTAAGCACTCTTAGTTTAAGCTTTCTTGCAACTGAGAGAGGTGCAGACGAGCTGAATAATGTTGGTAGTGTGTGAACACACTGCCTTTCATTGTGAACTCAAAGTGTTTTTGGTGTTTTAGTGAAATGTGATGAGCTTCAGTCAATGTCCACTTTGTCAAGTCACTTATATAAACCACTACCTGTCTGGGCTTCACAATTATCATGGTTGCAGAGGGCAATGAAGTTTTGGTATGCAATTGTAAATTCATCTTCTTTCCAACAATTGACCTCTCTTTTCTAAGTAAATCTTCCACTCAAGAGAACAGTACTGTGGCATGCTGGCTGTTTCCTCTGATCTCTTCACAAGCTGTTTACAACTGCTTGACCTGCAAAGGAGGAAACAAAAACTTGGGGAAAGTGTGACTCCAATTCATGTTTTGCCCAACAGTATGAGATTAATATACAGGATTCTGAGGTAGCAGCTTGAGTTCAAGAGGATCAGATTGCACAAGGCTTATGGAACAATCCCTTGCAATCCATCAGCTCTGCAGATCTGGACCTTATCTCAAGCAGTTCTTCATCTCTTCAGCTATGATCTGCAAGCATGCGGTCACATATGACACTTCTTGGCAGAAGCTCCTAAAGTTGATGATGCTCAAATTTCAAAGGACACATTTCTGAGACATTTAAAGGTTCACTCCTTCTCATTGCAGAAGTCAGTGATGTATTAATAGAATTCAGCATTATGCTTGAAACATACAAAAAACCTTGCACAGTTTTCCAGAGAAAGCTATCACAATCGTCTCTCATGAATGCAACACCTATCTTCAGTCAGAGCACCAGACAAAGCACCAAAAAAGAATCTAGTGCACATCATCATAGCAAAAATTTCTACATTTTCTGCAAGGAGCTCTTGATTCACATGGAGCTTCCTTCAAGCTGGAAAAAATCACAACAGTACACTGACAGAATTTCAACACCACAGCACTTATCAGAGATATAACTGACTGAGCTACTGATTCTTTTAGTGAAATACCTCAGGAACAGAAAGAGGCTATTCTGCCAGCAGAAGCTGGGTCTTCCTTGAAGAACCTGCAAGAGTTCAAATATTGCAGGATCTTTCTCTGCATTGGAGCATGAGTTGCAGGAGTCGGGAATCCAAATTTGGTGTCCATCATTCATTTTACAACAGGAGATGAAGAGAATCTCACAATGGTTCTGAAGATACACAGACCCAAGGTTGTCAAAAAGCGAGTATCATCACCACTCGCCTACTCTCCTTGTCTGACGACTCTTATAGAAGATTGGACAAACTACGACCCTTATTCCCCCTTCAGCATACTATCATCATCATCTGTGTTTGGATCAGGGTTCGTTTGTCCCAATTGAATTCTTCACCTGAAATGCATTGTCAGAATGATTGGATTTGCATCTCATCATCTTCCTCCTCAATTTGGCTTTCTTCATCAGCTACAAGATCACTACTAGATGCAGCCCTGCTTCTCTTGTCACGCAAGCTACTACTACTACTTCCTGCGGTGCAGTTGTAAAGATTGCTGAGATTTTCAACGACCTCATCCATAGTGGGTCGACGATTTGGTGCAGTTTCAATGCATTGCAATGCGATTTTCAGAACTCTAACCATTGATTCTTTGTGTCTTGAAGATCTGATGCGTGGATCAAACACCTCAAGCTCTTGCCCCTTGGCTTGGCGAGCTTTTACCCAACTGATAAGGTCAAATTTGCGACGAGAGGGATCCTTGCCTGTAAGAAGCTGGAGTAAAACAATTCCGAAGCTGTAGACATCACATTTGACTGTGAGTCTGAGATCACTTTGATATTCAGGTGCAATGTGGGCACGGGTACCCGCAAGATGAGTCGTCAAATGTGACTTGGAGGCATCAATGAATCTAGCCAGGCCAAAATCACAAACCCTTGCCTCAAGCTTGTCACTAAGGAGAATGTTACTTGTCTTGATATCACGATGTATAATACGAGGTTGCTGGCTGTGGAGATAGGCTAAACCCTGTGCAGCCCCATGAGCAATCTTCAGCCTTGCAGGCCAGTCAAGGTGGACATCTCTCGATCCAGACCTATCACGAAGGATCTTATCCAGGCTTCCATTTTCGAAGTATTCATACACCAAGAGATTGCATTGTCTTGTGCGGCAGTAACCTAGGAATGTAACCAGGTTGGGGTGCCTTGATTTTGCCAGAGTATCAAGCTCTGCTTTGAATTCACGGTCACTTGCATGCCCACGCCCCTCCAACCTCTTCACTGCAACCACTGTTGAATCTGGGAGCACCGCTTTGTACACCTGGTAAGAAAAAAAGTTCATACCCAATTCCTTGATCATCTGCTTGAGATTCTTGAACACAATCAGACAAAACAATTTTCTAGGCTCTGAGTGGGAGTAGTTGGTGTTTGCTTCTGGAGGTCTGTAATGGAGTTGCACATGAGTTTTCATGCCTTTGCCTTAACCCACAGCCAAGAATTTGGGAAGAAATCTCAAATCAGGAATCAATGGATTGCACAAGGTTGAAGTGAAAGTAAAAGCTTTCTCTTCAGAATCATCAGGTCCTGAAGTTGTCCAAGGTTTTTGCTGGCTTAACAACCTTGCATATTGCCAGGAAACTTTTTTGCTCACTGGACCTCTCTCTAAGCATCTGACCTTCCATGTAAGTAAGAACCCTATCCTATCTTTTGACAATTTCATTCAGAACTAATGGCTTCTTCAGTCTTGCATCTTCTCCTCATTCAAAGATACACCTTATCCCTGACCAGAATGTATGAATGGTGCAAAAGGAGGAACTTCACTCCACTATTCCAAAGGCGCACCAGAATCATGTGCAGATTCAAAGAACCCAGTGGTGAAACACTCTGAAGGAAGGAAGGAAACAAGGAAGGAGCCCACTGTCTCTTTCAAAGTTTGGGGGATTCCTCTTCTCAGCATGGATAGAGATTTCCATTTAATTCCACAGTCAACATGTACATCTTGTGCTGCTTGAAGCAGAATGACAGCATTTTCAGCCAACAGAGTGTGACTGAGAAAGAAAGAGTCACTCTCTGCCCTTAGGGTTTCTAAATCTTCTTCATTGTCAGATGAGTTCCAACAGCATAGCCCAGAGTCACAATGCAATTGACCTCACAGATTCAGAGAGCCCCCAGGTTCTTACACACAGAGGGAGAGCTTAGCTGACAGGGAGTTACTTCCGTCCCCCACCACATTGATTCCAGGATCAGAGCATGCCTGAGCATCTACCATGCACCCAGTAGGAAATAGGGTTTACCATGACCTCTTGGAAGGAGGAGGCCATGGCCATGGAGCAGGAGGAGTCATGAGAGAGAGAGAGAGAGAGGAAAACCCTTCTTCTCTGAGAGATTTGTGCAGAGCAGCTAGTGTGGAGAAGGTTCGGGGTTTGAGGAGGAGGTTAGGGTTTGCTGATTTCAGAAAGGGAGGGAGAGAGAGCAGCATACCTTTGCAAACCCGCCTTCTCCAATGAGACACTTCTTGTCAAACCCTTGAGTTGCCTTTTGCAGTTCTTGGTAGCGGAAGACAACACCATCATGCTTACTGGTGGTGCTGCTGCTTTGAAGGAGGCTCTGATCCGAGTTTGTCAATAGCAGCCTTCCCTTCACATCCTCAAGATCGAAGCTCAAAGCCCTGAAGCAGCGAGAGACCAGCGCTGACACTTGAGCGCCCAGGAAAATGCAAACAGAGAGAACGCAGCACAAGAGAAGAAGCTCTGAGACAAGAGGAGCTCCAGATACTTGTAGTCCAACCAGCTGCTGATGGTTGTTAGATGCGAGCTGTTCTTCATGATGATGAAGCCACGATGCTGTACTCCTCATCCCTTACACGCGCTCTCCGGTTTCATAGCGGATCAGACAAACTGCAAAGAAAAATCTTCACAATCCTTCCTTCCTGCTGGCTTGTGGTTTTTCCGCCTCTTAAACCTGATCAAATCCAGAGCTCGCGCGGCGGCTCCAGCTCCAATCTTCCCAGCAGCAACTACTGGATCACGATCAACAAACCTTAATCTCTCTTAAAAGGTTCTTGCAAAACAAAAAAAATCTTACTCTTTGCTGAAAAGAGAAGAAAGAAGAAGAAGAAGAGACAACAACAAAGCTTCTAAAAAAACTCTGCAAAGGGGGAAAAAAAAACCTCCAACTTCAAAGCAAAACTCAACTCTTTCCAGAAGAGTTTACACACAAGAGCCCTCAAATTGAAATTGAAGAAGGAGAAGGAGGAGGAGGAGGAAGCTCTTGAGTGATAGATCAAAGTGGTTCAGAATATTTCTTGCTACCAAACTTGGAGTTTTTTCAGACTCCGAAGAATATCTGAAGCTTTTCAGTAACTATCCAAGCATGATCTCTAACACGAGATCTTCTTCAAAGACACAGAGATTGAGAGAGAGAGAGAGAGCTTCGGATCTGGAGCTGGAGCTTTGGGTTTTCCTTCGCGTCCGCAGCAAGAGCGGAAGCGAGGGAGCTTCCATTGTCGTCTGGGGAGGGGTGTGTTGATCTTTCCCAGTTCCCAGGTCCTGAAAATTAGGGGATCTAGATCCAGGTTCTGATAATTAGGGGACCTGGATCCAGGTCTTATATTTATGGAACCTGAATGTGCAAAAAATAATAATCGACGGGCCTTCAATAGAATGTGGCCTGTTCCAGGTGCTGATATTTTAGGGACCTGGATGAGACCGACCCTATAAACTGGCAATTAAGGGGGAAAGCAACACATCTTAGGTGGGGTCTAGGACAGGGTTTCTTTGGGTTTTAATTTTTGTGATATAAAACTTTGGCTATCTTTTCAGAAAAAGAGAAAAATTAGTCAATTTACAATAGGGGAAAAAGTTGCAAAAAAAATTTGGGAATTTTTTTTTCTGAAAATTGAAAAAAAAAATCAGCAAAAAAAAAGAAAGCACTGGTGTGGGCCATTGTTCCAAAAGAATTCAGGAAATAAGGCAAAACACGGCAAGGAAAATTCACAATAATATGATTAACCCTAAAGTCCAAAATGAATTTTTAATGTAAACTACCTTAGCAAACAGAACTTTATTTTCTTTCAACAAACATGGTTTTTGGCCATGTGGAGTGTGGTCATAGGCTCCAAATGGCATGCTAACGAAGGAAGTCCATGTCAATTTACTAGTTAAAATGAAAATAAGGCAAATATTTATTTATTAAAAAAACCAAAGCTTGGCAATTTCAATTTTAATTTTTCAAATTTTCAACAGTTGAGAAATAAGTATGCAAATTAAATTTTTATTTGTAAAAATAATCCAACGTAGTGCAATTTTCAACAAGTTAGACAAATATCAATAATTGTTTTCCTTTTCTTTGGCTAAGCATTTTTGTAAATTGTTTTGTTCGAAATATAAGTAATAACTAATAAATTGAACCTGAATTGGGCTTAATATTTTTGATTGGTTGATCATAATGATTGGTCCAGGTGGTTTGTTATGAATAGTTCCCAGGTATATACAGTTCCAGTTATAGTTTTATTGGTGGGGTTGCCAAAAAAAAAAAAAAACTATACTTAGACATTTAATTTTATTATTTAGAATGACATTCTGAACACCAGTGGAGATGCTTTAAGGTATAACCTTTACAAAGGAGGGGATTTCTTTGCTCAAAGGAACAAGGAACTGTTCAACATGAACGAATTTAGGACCGAAACTATGTATGATTACTATATAACTATGAAATCTATGTTCTTGGTTGCAAAATTATTCTCTCACCCTTCTATTGGCTATGCAAACCTTACCATTTTTCTACCATGAACTAAACACAGACAACACTAAAACCAAAAGCCTTTCAAAATCAAAATTTCAATTCTCACAAACTTGACATTCATACCACAACTTTGTACAAGGGGAGGTGTTTCTCAAGGTCACAAACACCCTTTTATATACTAACCCAAAGAAAATTAATCAAGAAACTTCCTAAAACTTATTCATCACATGATTCCTCAAATAATCAAAAGGAAACAAAATCACAAGGTGCACATGTGATTTCACAATTAATCACAAGGAAACAATATCACATAATGCACATGACATAAGTCAATGCATTATGACTAAATTAAGGAATCCTTCCACCCAATTTACCCCTAAGTAAATTGTGTAATTACATCAAATTACACATCAAGTTACAAAACCAATAAAATAAAGAAATGTGTTAACAGGGACTGCAATCCTTTTTTCTTTTGAAAGGGAGGTGTGTAACATTTATATTATGGCTAATCCACCAATAAATGTCAATTTCAATAAAATTTTCCCATTAATAAGTATGACAAAATGGTGTTTTTTCAAAAGCATTTCTCCAACCATTTGAAACCTATGTAACTGTTTGGTAACACCCGAGGGCTAAGACATTCCCAAAATAATGGGCCCCAAAGTTAGAAACTAAGGGCTTGTTATTTGGGGACGCCTTGGCCCAAGGGCATTGAATGGCTTAAATGAAGTGGAGTTTTATTATTTATATTATTTATTGTGATAACCACTGGGTATCATGCAGGTACCCACTATCCACTGGGTACCAAAGCTTTATTTTTAAAAATGTATTTGTGAAATAGACAACAATTAAAGACAACTCTAGATTTTAATTAACTCTTAAACCCCTTAAAGGGCTGAATTTTTTTAATAAAGAAATGCACTTTTGGAATGAGGTTGGATCCAAAGGGAGCAATGCCACATGTAGAGTTTTTTTTCTTCCGACCAAAAATTGGGAAAATTTTGGAATTAAAAAAATAATTCTACTATAAATTGGACTAGTTTTTTTTTCTTTTTTTTTTTTTGAAAAATTGGACAAATTTATCGATATCTCAAAATTTGGAAAAATTGGGAAAAATGAAAAAAAAAGGTGGGGGTGGGAAGTTCTCACGAAAGATATAGGAACTACTCAATTCCTCATTCGAGGTCCTAAAGGAGCTTCATCAGGACCTAGAACTGAGACCAGACAGCATATTCTTTGGTCCAGATCTTACAGCATCTGAATTTCTTGACACCTGGAATAGCACGACTGACGACGCGTGTTGGGTGTAGAGGTTTCTGGGAACAGGACCTGGACGTCGCGTTCCCGCTCCGCGTTTCCAGGTCCTCCACACGAATTCGGGGAATCGGGACGTCAAATGGCCCTTCAAATTTAGCCCTGACCGCATAACCAATCCAGGTCCTGGAATGTATTAGGGTAGGCTGTATTTTGTAGCCTCTGGATTTTGTCTTATTCTAACTAATTGGCTTTTTCTTTAATTTAAAAAATTTGGAATCTGGACGAATGAAAAGAGAGTCTCAAATACGAACAAAAAGGACCTTGAAGTGCTTTACATTTCCGAAGGAGGATTTTTTTTTTAATTGTTTTTTTCTATTGGAATTGTTGAGAAGAAGAAGAAGAGTACAAGGAATTTAATGAATGGATTTGCATGTCATGGCTTTTCTGAGTTTGGTTCCAAGCACTTTGGGGGATCAGGGCCAATACACCACCCCAAAATGAAGAAAAGCCATAAATAAATAGTTAAAATTTGTCACCTAGCCCAAATATGAGTGACAAAAAGCCTCAACCTAAGTCACTAAGTACCAAAAAGACCACCCCAAAAAAAAAAGAATTAAGAGTGAGATGGAGATTATTATTGTTTTTTTTTTTTTTGGGGACATTCTCCCCATTAGGCTATGCTCTTTCCTTGAGCTTCTTTTGTCTTTTTGTACAGAGTTAGTTCATTTGGAGCTTTTATCAAAACCAATTTAGTCTAAGCCTTCTTCTTGGGAAGCGAAACCTAAAAGGTCGCTTTGTGATGCATGGTAGAATGAGCTTTGAATTTGTTGTGTGAAGACCATATTCAGCCAATTTTTAAATAGCAAAACCCTAGTGAACCATTGTCTACTTTGCTAAGAAAGGATGGTATAGACTATGAACTATGGACACCTCCAGACATGGGTATGTCAGTCCTTTTGTCAAATTCCCTTTTTTGCCCTTTTTTTTTGTCTTTTTGCCAAACTTTTTTTTTGTATGGGGAAGTTATTCACTAGGTCACGGAATATGGAACCAAACTTGTTCTTATTTGAATTGCAAAAGTTGGAGTATTGTATAACCTTGGTGTTGGTCACACCCAAGTGGTGGGTAAACTCAATTGCTTGGGCAAGGAGACACTAACCTCCACTCCCCCCTTCCCACCCCATCAAGCTATGTCTAAGGTGGAGTAAGCCTATTTTTGGAGGAACATGGTTTTACATTGTTTTTCCATAGTACCCCCCCTTTTCAAAACTTAAAACTTGTCTAAGTAAAAAATTAATGATGCTTGTCTTGTTATCACTATGCCAAGAGAAATACCCACCACTAGTCTACTTTTCAACTTTTAACATGACGATGTTTTTCTTCAAATTTGTATTCTTTTGTCAAAGAAAAAACAATTAACCATGCAAAACAATCATGCAAACATCACACTATAACCCACTCGATACACTAGAAAATAAAGCTCAATCCAAAATATTTAGTGCCACAATTTTGGATGTCTATTCACACTTAGATTAAATATTAGTGTTAGAACTAACCTAAATCTATATTCTCTTTTGGTGGAAGTCCTTTGGATGGGTGAATGGCCAGGTGGAAGTCCATGTATGTCCCCTTCCTAAAACAAGCCTTTGTTTGAAAGGGCGAGAGGAGACCACCTCTACGTGTCTATCCTCCAACCCACTCTTTTATCAATAGGGTTAACAACCTAGGATGTCAGCATTCCCAAAATAAGGGGCTTAGGGGGAAGTAGTTTCTCTTGAGTCCTTTATGGCACACTAATTGAAAGTTGGGTTTTGAGCATTAGAAGATACTAGTATCATTATTCTTACTCAATACTTTGAAATTTGAAAACATGTTTGGAGTGCACATCAAGAGCACAGGGAGGACATGGTTTGCATCTGAACACGCATGCATTATTACAAGTTCACTTTACTTTTAAAGGAAGTTTTCATGTCTCAGGGCTGAAGGCTCACCTCCGACATGCCCACACATTCAAGGAAGAGTAAGAGACTGTTTGTTACTTATGCAAGCCCAACAATGAAAATGGTAGAAGCTCCTATTAGTACATCTATTGCACTTGTCCACAAACAAGACCTTAAACATGTCTCTCTTCTGTGCAATGTTTTTTGTTTATTCAATTGGAATGCAACTTGATTCTGGCTTGTTTTCATAAGTGGTATGAACAAGTTTACTCCTAAACACTTGGCATCTTTTGGAGGTCAATTGACTTAGTTATATTGTAATGATTTCTTAAATTCCCTTGCTTACGCATCAAAGAGGAACATCAATTAATACTAGGTGGATTAGTCAAAATAAGTGCGGACCATCGACCCCATCCCACATACAAGTGCAACCTTGGTCAACATTGTTGTTACATTGGATTTGGTTAGAAACGCTGAAACCCCTTCCTCCCCCTGAAAGGTCATTGTATGCCTTATTACTACTAGTACATTAAGTTTAAAAGGTTTCAAGAGTTCATGTGAACCATCTTTTACCTTAGAAATTAAGAATTCAAGGCCAAGAGGACACAAAATGTGAATAAGGTATAAGTACTTTGTTTATTTTTCAATTTCTTTGTCAAAAAATCATATTTAAAAAAAAATTTACATGGGGCATTATTATTCATATGAATTTGGTGAGTTTTTCTTTTAGAACTTTCAAATTTAAAAATGACATCAGTTATATTTGATTCAGAGTCGATTCCACTTTGGTACCATTCCACTCATCCTTGCTTAGAAAAACGGTGCAAAGCAAAAAAGGTTGTGGGGGACCCAATGGGGGCCACTCTCCCCAACAATGATCACAAGAAGGTATGCCATAGAATGAATTGTTGTTGGGTGTGTATGCTACAATCAAACACGACACTTGCATGTCAAAAGCCCCCAAACAGGTTTGGGGGGAAGACAGCAAAACCAAAGAGAGTATATGCTTATTGGGCTTTTGGGTCTAGGGTTCTCATGGTTTTGCTGTCCCCATGCAATCATGAAGTCAATCCCTAGGGCCCTCATTGCATAAGCACGAAGACACAAGAGGTGGCGACACAACACAAGAGGTGGCTTGTATCGAATGGCTATGATTGGACAAATAAACTAAGGACTTGATGATATAACAACTCTTGGGCTGAGCCCAAAAGGTTAGGTTCTTAGTTTATGACGGTTTCCTTTTTCCAGGGGGGGAACAACACGAATTTGGCACCAAAGTAGTGCCACGTGAGTTACTTGCTAATATCTTAGGTTCTATATTCTTGGGCTTGGGTTGTAGCTTAAAGACAATGGGCCCAATTTTGAGTTTTCAAGCAATAAAATGCTCCAATTTCAAGTTGGATCAGTTTGTAAATACAATCCATAGAACTTAGGATGTCACACTCATATTGCCCTAGTATTATAAAGCCATTGGCCCAAACCATCCTATGTCTCAACCATCTACCTGCCTAGTAACCACCATGTATTATTTACCTACTTACCTACCCATATATTAACCACTTAACGTTCCTTTCTATGATACAGCTTTACTCAATCGCATAACATACTCAAATAAATACCTATGGTAACCATCTATGGTTAAGTTGGACAGAACTTGCTTATTGGTCATCTCTGACACCCCCAAAAGACTAAAAAAAAGAAAAAGGATCTCTGCAGTCGCTTTCATTTTCAGATCATTCCGTCGCCTGAGAGATTCGAACTCTCGCGGGGAAACCCCATGTACTTAGCAGGCACACGCCTTAACCACTCGGCCAAAGCGACTCGGATGAGAGGTTTCGTTCCAACAATAAGTATAAACAATTTTCATCTGCCACATTTGTACTCCTCAAATTTACTCTGCTTTTTACGGGAGGACTAAAAGAATCCCACTCCCATTTCATCTAACTGCAAATTCTGTGTGACCCATTCTAAGCATAAAAGCCAATCAGTGAACACATTCCAGCAGAAAAGCTAATCTCTCCTCTGCTTCCAGGCTGCAATTAATCAGCTACTTTTCTCCAAATGATCACTGGTGTGCAAATTCATCAGCTATTGCATTCAATCAAGGCACTCCCAGAACTGTGAATTTATGCCCCTCAATATACTGCATTATCCGCCCCCCTCCCCGCCCACCCCCAAATCAGTTGCTAAGACCACCAAACAATCAACAGAACTTGTGTCTTTTTTTGTTAATCAAATCTCTCTCAGAGACATAGGGTGAACCGTGAATGATGGCAGTGGTACCACACAATGGCTCTCACTACCTCGTGCCTAGATAATTTGTAATCAATGTAATTTCTAATTTGTAATCAATGTTTATTATTTCTTAAGCCTCATCTTTCATTTCTTGTGCATGCTGCACACTCTCCTGCAAAATTTCAACAACTTTGTTCCTCTTCATAACTACTTGGCAGATCAGATTGTTGTCTCTGCCTGTTCCATATTTTTTCCAATGAAAGAATTGCCTCTACTACAGGCCCTGTTCAAGGGCTTATTTCTCCTTCAACCAAGTGTACTCTCTCTCTCCTCCGTCATCTTCCTATGACTGTATCTCAAACCAAAACTAACTTTAGAGCCGTAGTCTCTCTCTTCTTTTTATCTGCGTCTTATAAATCGCTGCTCGATTGTTCTTTGGGCAGGTGCAATGCATCATAGTGACCAAAACCATGGTAAAGGACCTGAACTGACTTCTTGCCCTTGCTATATTCTTGCCCATATTCTGCTATGGCAATTATACCTCCTGCATTTCGCTCTTCATCCATATATACTGTTATTGGCATCCTGCATCCACACAATCAGGTTGGTAAAGATCTTAGAAACATAAGATGCCTTTGTTTACACAGACTGTAGATGCTCTTCTCCATCTCTCTGCAATGTGGTAAGAACATGGACATGCAAAAGATAATGTTTGAAAGTCCAGCCATCCAAAGTCAGAGTCATACTCAAGGACATGAGAGAGCATAAGGAGCTCAGGTTCACCACCCCACACATGTGGTTGGCGAATTCTCTCCACATAATTATCAAAGTCTCCCTCTATGAACCTGCAACCCCACATACCCAATTTAGAGAATGTCCAGCAAATAGTTAATAAGGGACAAGTAGTTTTTACATCCAATTCTCTTGCAGTGTGCCCCGTATCTTGTACAAGCAATCCAGATCTTACTGGTTCCATGCAAGAAACAACTGTCAAGAGCTCCAGACCCACCATTCTGTTGTATCTCGGCGTTTAATGAGCTCGTCGGCAACTTTATTGCGCAATTCATCCGCAAGCTCACGCTGCAAGGTCTCATTTGGAGCTTGTTTCCCGCTACTGACACATGATCCATGTGCCACAGCTCGAAATAAACACCTTCCATCCCCTGGTATGCCTGCTTCCCCCACACAACATCATATCAAAGCGTATTTAGTGCTAAGTAATAAGGTATGTCACAAGCATCATATCCAGGACATGAAATGTATCCAGTCCCAAGGGAAAAAACCTGTGACTGCACACACTGAAAACAATGCACTCTGACTGTTGCTTAATACAAATCTCAAACTGAAGAAGTCTTACCAATGACAGAATAGTCCGAGTAGACTTTCTTTCCATGCCCTGGTTGGGGCTCCCGCTGTTCCTCTACAGGGAGAGCTGGAGGGATTCTTTGACTCTCAGCCAAAGCCTCATTGAGCACAGGCACACTGCCACCCAAAAGAGGTATTGAAGCACCAGCTGAAGCAGAAAAACAGGCACAGACACCAAAGAGTAGCCAGGCTGAATGTCTGCCATGAAGCCAGCGGGCTGGTCGGGCATCCCATGCAACATTCCACGACCCTTCACGTAACCCCACAGTCATAGCAAACCTCCCATTCAAGCCACCAAGCATTGGTAGGCCAACACTTTCAACTGCAAACACATTGGGTCTCAGCCTCACCTGCTTGTTTGATAAATCTGTTCCCTGCAAAAGAGAAACCATGAAATAAGCCAACCACATGGCAGAACACTTCTACAGTCAAACCAATGGGGCCTACGGGAATATGTTTTTGAGCTGTTCAAAATGAATGGGATGCAAATTCCAAAATACCCACCTACATCTCAGGATAAAATCTGCATGGAATTGCCCTGCTACAAGAAAAGAATTTGCTAGCTCTCAAGAAGTACAGTTTCTGTAGGAGGGTGTGGCCACATTTACCACTGTGGTTTCAGCACTGCCAACAATAATGCCTGCTGCAGCTGAACTGCCAAGCGCTGCTTCCCCAACAACAGCACGCCTAGGTGGCAAGCTGGGATCCCGCTCCAAGGGTGTGAGGTGGCGTGCAGGGAGAAGTGCATGCCAAATGGTTGCACCAACATTCCCATTTGCAGCAAGCAAGCAAGAGCTGGAATGAGGATGAAATCCTTTCACAGGAGGACAGAGTAATGGATGGCCACAAGAGCCCAAAATTGATGATGAGAATACATTTTTCTCAGAGTTCTCATTCTGCCCCGAGCTTCGTGACCGCCGAATTGTCCTAGGGAGACTGGCAGTCGCCGGGGGGCGTGTTATCAGCTTGTAGGAGTAGACATGAGAGCTGGAGGGATGTGTAGGTAGCAGCGCCACTTTTGCAGACTGGAGCTTTGAACTGTAACTGCTTAATTGTGCAAGATCTGAGTACAAGGGAGACAGGGGCTTGTTAGAGACTAACAGACAGAAACTCACAGATCCAAGCATGTGCCCCTGTGCACCAGATCTTTTGAATGGAGATTTCTTCACAGTGGTGAACAGACAAAGATCTTTGATTGGTTCTCCTCCTCAACAAACTTAGTCCATCACTGCTTCCAAGAGAAGAGCATTCAAATCTGCACATAATGAACCAAAATCACCAATGAACATATGTTAATGACACACTCCACTGATCAGAAGACAAAAAGGTACAAAAAACAGATGCGGGATCTTCTTGATGAATTGTTGACCACTCATACAGATAAATTGCAAGATTAACCACCGCTTCAAGATTTCATAAACCCAAATGCCAGGATTCAACAGAAGGTAATAAGCTGCTTTCCCATAAGAATTTAACTGCACACCTTAGTGAAATGACAACAGATTTCAAGCACTAAAACACCAGCTGTGTAGACTCTCATTCTATGACACTCAGTAAGAAAAAATTATGCACAATGAAAATCATAGAATCACTGCACAAAAATACACTCATGATATATTAGAAATTACCCCCAGAAGAATAAATATTGGCTACTCCTGTGCAATTCACTCTGAAAATTATGCTATCGATTTCTGTATGCAACTAATGTGAACAGCTCAAATCTCATCAACTTGGAGCTGTGGACCATTCATCAATCAAGAACCATTAAAAAACAGGACCAAGAACTGATGGGGCGAGACAAATCCCAAAGAGTATGGTAATCCCTAACAGGCAGATCCACTTTCACTGAACTGTACAACTTCTGCAGAGTCGAAAGAAGTTGCAACCCAAATTGGACATTTCAGATCTTAAGCTTAACCACATCCAAAACTTTAAGAGTGCTAACCTGACACTACATCATTGTGGAGTTCAGGTCTCCAACTTCTGTGTAGACTAGAAATATAAACCCTCTCAAAACCTCAGCATATTAGCTCTGAAAAGAATGCCTCCTTCCAGTTGAAAAAGAACAAAAACGAAGAAAACAAAGGGGGAAAACTCTCCATCTTCTACCTCATCTTTTTTTGAAGATCTAGTATCTCTCACATCTCTTCTCTCTCTCAGAAGAAGAATTGATTAAGCATTTGCCAAAGCTCAATCATGCATACTCTAATGTTACGTCCTCTTCCATGAGCACTTGATCAAATCCAGACGATGCAAAGCGAGAGGACACAAGCTCCAAATATTATGAGATGATGAGAGAGGCTTGCAACTTACTGAATATCATGACAGCCAGCACTGTGAGACTGTCGTCTCCCGCGCTTCAACCTCAAGCAGCTTGAACCTTTCCCCCCCTCAAAGGCGGCACAGGTATGTGTATTTCCAGCAGCGATGCTATCACTTCACTGCAAAATGATTCCCGAATATATATGCTCAGTTGTTGCAAGCGACAAATGAAACACGAGGAGCAGTAGATAGGAGACGCAAGCAGACAACCAAACAGCAAAAGGAAACTCTGCAAGGAGAACAAAGCTCCTCACAAGACATTTTCCGGAGAAGAAAAAGAAAAGACTCCCGAATCGCATACCACAAGCATTTCTCCGGATCATGCAAAGAAGCCACAAGTGAGGAAAGGATAAAAGTACCAGCAAGGAGGAGCAAACCACAGAAAAAACACCCTTCGAAGCCCAGGGACAGAAAGAGATCCTCGGAGATGAAAAAACTCCTCCTCCTAGTAGTCGAATGTCTTCCGTGAATTCCGCAAACCGTAAAAGAAGAAGAACAGAAGGAAACAACGTTTTCAAAAAACCGAAATTTTTTCTACGAGAAAATCAATCTCCTCAGAATACAAAAAGACGCAACAAAAACCGCAAAACTGCGACACGGAAACGAGCACTTCCACAAACCAACAAGAAGCGGTGAAAAGCTTGAAGCGCTCTCTCTATCTATAAACAGAACTAAAAATGAAGAGGAAGAAGCTCCACAAGACGAAGACGATGATGCTTCTAGATAGCTCTGCAGTTGTTGCGGAATCCGAGAAAGAAGCTTCACAAAATATCTTCACAACAAAAATTGTACAAAGATTGCTGAAGAAATTGCTATACTCTGCCGCAATTCTTCTGTGCGCAGCCGAAAGCGAACAAGCGCCGCGCGACGGGAGAGAGAGAAAGAGCGTGCGCGCGAGAAGAGCGAGAGAGGGCGATGCTTCACAACCTCCTTACAGCTCTGGTGCTTATCCCGAACCTATGCCGAACCTCCAGAGACAAGAGCGAACCTATTTCCGAGCTTATTTATAGCGGTGACCCGGGACCACAATCTCTCCCGAACCTAATTCTTTCTCACAGGCAGGGAATTAGGGAATTCGGTTCGGGGGGAGGTGTTTGCGTTCAACATCAACAGAACCTCGGATTATCAACTAGAATGAGGTGTCTTTATGGATGGATGAACCATGTACGTATGTATGATTATAGACCCAGGTGCTTCCATAGATGTAAGTTAGACCAACATCATCTTCAAGGATGAAGTGTTTTGGGATTATGAATTAGATGGCCTCGTCTTCGTGGATGAACTTTGAGTGTCGTCAAACCTGACGTCCTTTTGACACCGACCATGCGTGCAATCCTAAATTTGCAAAAAAAATAATCTTTTTTTTTGAATTGGACAGTTTCTAAGAAAAAAAGAGGAAATTTCGTTCTTATTCTTTTTTTAAATATTTTTTTAAGGAAAAAATTCTGATAGAATTGGAAATTCAGGAAAATTCCAATAAAATCACCCAGATTTTTTTGGGCATTCATGGACCCTGTGTTTCACCGGGTGTGTAAAGTGTAGGGTAAAAGCCTCAGGCCATGGGCTTTAGGGAAAGAAGGACCCGGGTGAGGTGGAGCCGAGCATGGTGGCCCTTGATGACTATTGAAATTTTGAAATATTCAAATTGGGGCTGCTGGATGGATTTTCTTTTTTTTTGAAATTATTAAATATTTCAACAAAATATGTCAATTATTAGTGATAAGTAAAATATTTGAAATTTATAAAATCTTTTGAAAATTATATATGTTTTCTTTAATATATTTGGTGCAAATTTATTTGAGTAATTCGAGTGACTATGGTTACATCAAAATTGATTTAAGGGGATGAACATAAGGCCCTATACTATTTCATCCCACCAAAAATAGATTTTGGGTGTGAACTTTACTTTCAATAGAATGAAATGGTGTGTTTTCAAATGTGTATTTTTTCAATGTTTTTTTTTTCAACACCATAGTCATGAATGATGAAATATGTGAGCAAATTTTCAATATTTTTTACATCAATTTGTATTCCATTTCTCTTCAATTGAATTTGAATCCAATTTAAATGAATTTTAATTCCATTCAATATATTTCAATTCAATTCAATTCAATATTTTTAAATTTGAAATTAGGAATTTAAAAATTCAAACTTATTGAATCTGAAACCATTTGAATTGAGATTGAAATCAATTAAGTTTTTAATTGAATTGAACTTGAATTGAATTCAAGTCAAATTGCATGGAATGTCATTCAATATTTTCATTCAAATGGAACTCAATTTTCCAATTTGTTTCCATCATTTCATGGTCGCTTCTAGTGTGTGTAGCAACATGGAGCCCCAAGTTCATTATTAGCATATTCAATGCATTCAAGGTTTCTCTAACTAGGCCCCTAGCCCCTATTTAGAATTATTTAAGGGTAAAAGCTTTTCCCTTCTATCTTTTTCATGTTATTTTTTGAAGAATTTATTAAAATAAAAATTATTTTGAATAATGATTATTTGAATGCCCCCGTGACCAAGGAAAAAGATCTAGATTTATGGAATTTATTTAATAATAAAATAAAAATTTTAATTTTAATTACAATTCCATTTTGAAAATGTGAGAAATTTGTAATAATAATGGTAAAGGAGATGGAGGTTTATCAATTAAATAATGCCCCCTTTGTCCTCCCTTTTCATTTCTCTCATATGTTTTCATATGGCTTTTAACAATTCATCATTATTTATGTCAATTTGAATTTTGATTTTAAAACATCTGGGCTCTGTGTTACTTCACACTACCAATGATAATCAATCACCATAGCCTAGGGTCAATTTCCACACTGACAAAACGATTTTTTTTTCCAAAAAATAAATTTCGTTTTTAAATTTTGAAAATAAAATAAAATTCACAATCTACTATAATATTGTGATATGAGTAGTGAAATTATTAAGAATGTAGCCTATGAAAATTATGATGATTTTCAACATGTCAATTTCATATTTACAAAAAAATTCATCTCAATATTTTGAGGATTATTTAATGATGAAAGTGACCTTAGGGTAAGGTAATATAAGTTCAAAATATTAGTATATTCATATTTCATTTCAATTAATTATTTCGAAAATAATTAATTGCAATACATGTGTCCCAGTAACCCTTATTCAAAAATATATATAATACAAAATATATTGACCCTAGTGCTTGCAATGTCCCCTTGGTGCCTTTGGTGTCATTTGACATTATATCCAAAACCTTCAACCCTTAACCTCTTGGTGCCCCCTTTTGCCCAAAAAGAAAGTTTTCATGTTGAATCTAATGCCCTTGGTGTTTCTAACTTGTTTTTTTTACACTCATGTTAAATTATTTGCTCTCATTTGGTTGTTCATTATTGTAATTCTTGTATTTTTGTTATTCCTCATTTTTCATTATCCTTGGTGTTGTCCAAGTGTGTTTTTTGTTGTTGAGAAAGCTTAGGTCATCCCCAAACCAAAACATCCCAATGTCTCACCAATTTAAATCTTTACTAAGGATGTTCCGATTTGAGAATGTTTGCTAGGTTGACAACCTATCTTGGGATGTGCTTTTGAGACCTTGGCCTAGCAATAATCATAGTGGTTTATAGGTTCAAAAAAACTTTGGAAAAATGCTAGATTAATCAAATTTTCCTTCATTTTTAAAGAGACCAAAGTTGAAAGGAGAAATGTATTTTATTGATTTGAAAAGAAAATTTAATTAAAAGAGAAAAATTGTTCACCCATTCCAAAAATGAAGGTGATTAGAAGGGACAAAATAAAATGTTCACCTACCAAGTCATTTGTGGAGCTTATATTAAAAGAATGATAGATATTATTTCTCACTAAATATTAATGAATTTCATGTTTATAATGAATTTATTAAGTTTAATTAATTTCATAAACATAACATTAATAAAAATAATGTAAACATGTCAACTTTGATGGATATTTCATTTTCAATGTTGAATTGAATATGTTTACAATTTTGATTAAAAGGTGTTTATGTTTGCATATGTTTATAAATTTGATTTAAAATATTATCCAATTTATTAATATTAATATTACTTATAAACACCTTTAAAACTCAATTATTTCAATAATTTAGTTTTAAAATTATAATCACATTGGAATTTCATATAATTTATTTTGTAAATTTGATTTTTAATACAAACCAAAAGTTATTGTCATGTTAAATTTAGTGTCACCGCTTATTGGAATTACAAAGATTATGAAAATTAGTGAATATCAAATCCATTAAAGAATGTATGGATATAGAATGTGATTTAATGGTTTAAAATACACTAAGACAAACATTTGTTTTGTGCAAAATTTCCAATTATTGCAAAAAGAATTTGGAAAAGGTCCAACATTTTGTCACAAGATCATCAAAAATAAATAAAAATCAATGTAACTAAATTTTTAATCCAAATTACTATTTATAAATAGCCAATAAAAGGGGGTTTTTTTTTACAAATTCTAGGAAGAGGTTGCCATTTATTGTTAAATCACTCTTGGGATGCATGTTGGTGGCCCTGTAGTAGAAAATTGAAAAAAAACATTAACCAAAACATCTTCCTTTCATATTAAACAAAAATTTGAAATTTAAAACATCTAGGAAGATTTGTAATCATGATGTGTAAGTCAATAATTTTAACTATAGTTTAATATTCATGTTTTAAAACATAAACAATCACTAGTAGAAAAACTCCCTTTTTAAACCAAACAACTTCCAAATGACGTGTCGTTTCCAACTAGATTCTAACTATGATTTTATTTTTTAATTTTATTAAAAATGGGAGCCACCAATTGAGTTGACCCATCAACTAAAATGGTCACAAGTTGAAAACAATTTTCAACTAATGGACCACCTCCCCCAATTGGGGTAGCATTGTTGACTCTCAAATTGACTTTGAGTTGAAAGGCTGATTTAAATGTGACATCATTACATGTCATTATTTTAGTTGGGAAATGTCACAACTCCACAAGTCAAACATGTGACTATTTTAGTTGAACATCGTTTATAATTGAAACGATGATGATTTACAATATTTCTTGGAACTCCAAAAATGAAGGAGTAACAACAAAAAAAACAAGAAAAGGATGAGCTTGTTTAAGGAAAAAAAAACATTAAAATCCTCTTATTTTCAAATTTCATATCTTCCTCATTTCTTGTTCGTTTTGAACAATTTAAAAAACTATGAAAGCAGCATCTGAAGATTTTTTTTTAAAAATTGAAATGCAAAGACAAATAAATGATGTCGAAAGATCTTAAACTCCGAAATGTAAATTGGTCATATGTGTAAACCAACATGCCCATGACCCCCTTCACTTGGTAAAGGCATATCTTGCTCATTTCTTCATAGATTTGAATGTTTTGTTGCATTGGATGCATTAAGTAATGGGCTACAAAATCTTTTTGACTTCCAAAGGCAATAGAACAACATCCAAAGATCTTTAACTCTAAAATGTGTGCCTAACCACATGTGCAAACCCACATGCCCATGACCCTTCCACTTGGAAGAAACATATTTTATTCATTTTTTCATTGATTTGAGTGATTTTTGTTGTATTGGATGTGTTAGATGAAGGGCTATAAAATCCTTTTGAGCTCCAAAAGCAACAAAGGAATGTACAAAATATATAATTCTTTGTCCTTAAGTTATTAGCAAGTCTATTTTAATAATTTCAACTAAGATGCAACTAAAATGTTTGTCCTATATTCGTTGTCATATGTTTCAAGTTTGCAAATTATATAAATAAGTGCACCAACCATTTTTGAAAAACAAACGATACTTGGGATGAGCTAATCAAAATGGTTGAACTTTTAAAATTAAACCAAGAATAAAATTGGATTATCTTAAACTAGTTTATTTAATAAATAGATTTTGATGGGCACATAGTTTAGTTATGTGGGCCTACTTAGCTACCTACCTAGCCAAGTTTAAGTAGGCAAGAAAATATGGTACCTACCTACCTATCTACATAGTTACCTAAATTTAATCAAACAGGTTGATAGGTACCTAGGCATACTAAATATATTATCTATCCACGCATCAAAATCTTATTGGATGGAAGATGGACAATCTAGATTAATGTTTTTATCAATAATATTTAATTTTAAAATAGTTGATCACTACCATGTGTCACCATCCCTTAATCCATGTGTCAAAATATCTTCCCTCTTAAGTTTTTATGTGTATTTTAATATTGATATCGAAATACAAAATTGATGATGCCATGAAATGTCATTGGATGAAGTTCATCATGCCATTTTAATATTTAAATTGAAAATGATTTTCAACTATAACAATTGATATCATTCATAACTAAAAATGGTTTGAAATGGTAAATGATGTGGTGTTGACATGGGGTTGGCATTTTCAATTGAAATGTCACTTTCAACTTGTACTTTGTTGACTACCATGGTTTTCAATTGCAAGTAAAAGATTTTGGTTACAAATAATATCTTCCAAGTAAGTTTGTTGTTTTCAACTAGAAATTATAATTGAAAAGGAATTGGAAAAGGGGGTTTTTTACTAATGAATTTTTTTATTAAATATGCCATTAAACCTAAAAGTGTAATCGTTGATTGAAAAGATAAAACATAGATGTATTTGATTGTGAATCATGCATTTCAAAATTATAATGTGCATAAAAGAATCTCAAAGTCATCAAAACTTAGGTGTGATACATAGTGATAATAGGTTGAAAAACATGTGATTATGGTTAACATGCAATTGATTTTATTAAATATTTGAATAATGTAGAATTCAAAATCAAAAGGCAAGTTTTGACCATGTTTCAATTACATAAAAAATCAAATAAATATATGTAACTGAAATTTTCAAATTTTTTGATTAATTTGCATAGTTTTAAAATCTTTCCCATGTCAATTTGTACCCAATACAAAAGTATTAGAGTATTACTCAAAAATTATATCACATCTTTTTTTTTTCTATCTTTTTTTCCTTCATTTTTTCTTTTTACAAAGATTTTATGGAAACAATTTATTAATCCTCCCATGCATTCAATTCAAATAAAAACACACATTAGTACAAAATTACAACCCTTATACCATATTCATGGGATATGAAAAACACACATGATTTAATAAATTCATGATATCTTTAAAGTTGCTTAAATATGTTTGATTAATGTAATACAAAGGAAGATTCAACATTTGTATGTAGAATAATTAATGATTTTTAAATATTTCATGTCAAGAATAAAATATTCTTGAGTATTTCAAAAACTATGTATTTTCCTTCACAAATGTTTGTGGGTGAAAAAATAAATTACAAAATTACAAAAAAATTATAAACAATATAATTAGTATCAAAAATGTTAAGGCACTATGTTAATAAATTGAATGTAGATAAAAAAATGACATTCATGTATAATAAACAACATGGATTGTTTTCTTTTAATAAGTCATGTTTGCATAATGGACAGGATCACCAAATGAGCTTAAAAAGACATACAAACCATTTGATTTCATCAAGTCATCGTTATATCATGACAACATTTTCATCTTCTATCATCTTCTACAATGTCAATGACAATTCTAGTGGTCTTCATAAATTGCAAGGATATTTTTAATTCAAATAATAAAAAATTAATAATTCTTATGTAATAATTAAATTTTATTATTAACAATGACATTTGCAATGAGAACAATGTTGATCATTTGCCCATTTAATTAATAATGTTCCAAATTAAAATTTTGATTAATTAATCTCCAAAAGATTAATGAAATTATCACAAATTTAAATCCATCATGAATACATAGAACAATCATTTTTATTCAATAAAAGATTAATGCAAAATATAAAATTAATATATTTATGATAGGAAAATTGGATTACCAAACATGCAATTATTTCAATAGATTGTTAATAACCATTGATTTTGCCACAAGGCATTCACAATTTTATTTTTATTTATTTATTCATATTATATATATGCAATGTTGTAACAATGATCAAGTGAAAATTTGCATGTATAATGTTCATATTCAATTTTGTTGAATATTTTATTAAACACTAATGGATTTCAAAGATAATATTATTTGCAAGTATATTTTTTAAGTCATTATTTGATCACTTTTCTTTTGTATCAAATTATCTTCAAGTTGTTTTATCTTTTACTTCATCTTGTTTCAATAATTTGACAAATATGTAAGATGTTTTTTCTCTTTTGAAAAATAATACCAATGCCAATTAAAATATGCTTGTAGAAGTATAAATGGTTTATTATCATATAACTGGTGCTATGTACTATTGATCTATTACATAAATTTTAATCAAATTATGAAAACACATATCAAAAGAAATTAAAAACATTGAAGAGAATATTACGTCCTTCCTTTTTTGGTTCACTAAATCTTTTAATTGTTTGTTTTCATATAATGCACACATAATGAGGCAAACAACGCTTGTTATGTAACACCTTAAATGAGTACAAACTACAATGAAAGAGAGTAAAATGTGTTCATGCCCAAACATAGAAAACTCGTGACAAAAATGTTCCATTAAAAACACAATTAATGTGAAAAAAACATAGTTCTAATATTTTAATTCCATAGTCAACATTTTTTTATGGGTATGTGAAATGCTTTAAAAATATCTTAGGATACATGAAATTAAATATTTTGGTGAATTCAACCATTAAACTTAAACATGGATAATGACCTTACCTTGCTAATTTTTTGTTTTTTCACATCATATATTAGTTTGATCAAGAAATTAATTTGAAAATTTTTGGAGAATAAACATCACCATTGTAATTCTAACGATAAAATTTCAATTCAATTTTTTTTTGATTTTATAAAAAAAATCTCAATATGCAAATTTGTGAATTTTATTTGATTGCGAATATTTATAATTTGTGACAACTTTGTTCCTTGATGTTAAATGACATACATTACTTTACAAATGTGTTGTTCTACATTAGATGAATCCTGTAATTTTCATTCCAATCAACATGTAGTGTATGCATATAATATTTTGTATAAGCATAATTGACCTTTATATGTACATCTTATATATAAATCATTATGAATTATCTATTGTGAAAGCATGAGTTTCACAACAACTTATTATCACATCAATTAAATGATTTATAAATGTACATGTTGTGAAGACAAGCTTCATGGTCAAAATGCTTTCATAACAAAAATTGATATGTATTCTTGAAGTTGAAAAGGTTGCAATGAGGTTTTTAAAAATATTTTATTCTAGTTAATTTTTCAAAAAAAATGAAATTTATGGTCAATCATTTAATCATTTTGGAAGGATTAAGTTTCCAATGCAATTCCTCATAACATTTTGAAAAATCATACCTCTTCAATTTTAAAATGTTGTATTAACATGACTTGTTTATGATTTTCTTGTAAATGCATAGGGAAAATACTAGTTTTTGACTTATTATGAAGACAAAGCTTGAAGTTGTATATAAAAATTAATCACCATAGGCCATGGTCAAGTTCAACTTAAATAATCCATAAAATAAATGTTGAGGTGCCAAAACATTGTTGATAAATAAACATTTCAAGTGATGAACTTTAAAGAATAATGAAAACTTAGGAGTTATAGACACAAGTTCAAGGAATGTGACAACTATGAAAAAGTTAGTAAAAACAATTTAGTTGAAACTTCTATATTGAAACTATTTTGACTTTTTCAAATTTGACAATTGTTGTAAAAAGAATGTGACAATTGAAAATTAAATAATATAGGAATTTTAGTACAAGAATTTCAATACAACTCATTGATCAAGTATTTTATTGAAACATGCTTTCATTGCTCAAATGAACTTCATTGAAACTTCAAATTTTCATCAACTTATTTTTGAAAATTTAATGATTAAAAAATAATAATTATTCATTTTCAATGTGCCATTTTTTATGCAACTTCTAGATGAAAATCTTCAAGCTAAGTTATAATCCTTCAAACTAATTTGCATCAAATAAATGGTATCAAATTATTTTTAGGGCTATTAATTTTGAAATGAAAAATTGTTTTTCAAGCTCCATTATCTTCTCTTTCAGAATTTTGTTGGCCCTGTAAAGAAAGTCTTTTAATGTTGAAAAACATTTAGATTTCCTTGTGAGTGTATCAAGTTTTTTCTTCTATCTTTTTTGTTGGCTCCATAGAGGAAGTCTTCTTAAGTTGAAGAACACTTGAGTTTCCTTGTGAGTGTATCAAATTTTTTTGTCTATTTTTTTATTAAATTAATTTTGTTGGGATAAAGTATACACTAAAACTCTTGTTGTTTAAAAATTTAATGTACTAGTTGGGGGCTTGGAGCTTTTACTTCCAAACTAGTTTAAAAACAAAAAGATCTTTTATTTTTTATTAGACTCATTTCAATCTAACATCAATTACATTACATAAAAATGTGGATCTATGACTACATTCATATGCCATTATTTTATGCCACCTAGTCATATTGATGTCATCATTACATGTTTTTTATGTACTCAATTTTTGTGTACATGTGAATTGTTTATTTAGTGTATAATGGGTTGAAATTTTCTACCTTCAATTAATGACCACATAAGAATTCATAATTTGTTCAAAATTTGTGCAATTTGTGCACAAGGTCATCCATAATGCTATTTACAAATACACTATTTAGTTGTTGTTCATGGTTCCAAACATGTTACAATATGCCAAAAAAATAGTTTGAAACAAATTTAGTTTATTTTTAAAAACATTTTGAGGCCATTAGGCACTCCATTGAGCTTACAATAAGTTGAACATAAAGTTTGAGAAACTTTTATATAAGAAAAGCAGATGAAAATAAATAAATAAATAAATAAGGTAAGTTTTCAAGGTGTCCAAGGCATTTTTACATTGAATCTTTAATAGATTATGATTTTCATGAAAACTTAAAACTACATTAATACATATTAGGCCTCTATCAACTTGAAAATGTAAAAATTCCAATTATAATCAAATTTTCATGTACTAATAACCTTGTTTTGTAGAATTATGACATGTAGTTTCTTATATTTGCATTTTAAAAAAAATAATGAAATGCATATTAAAACATGTGGTTCTTCAATATTATGCAATGAAATACAAATATTATTTTATCGCTCATTGAAATAAATAACATTCATAAGTTGGCTTAATTTATGGATCATTGTTTGAAAAAATAAAATAAAACCACCAAGTGAAATACTTGTTTATACTTGGATTTTCATTATGATGATAAATACCATAGTACATGGGCAAATTTAGAATAATTAAATTATTTGTATGTTATCAAATGTTTGAAAAATTATTATTTCTTATGTCATTTTTTATAAAAATGTAGTCAAAATAGAAAAACCACATTTGAAAGCAACTGGATTTGAATCTTGGCCTTTAAAATTAAGCATACTAAATGTGGACTACCTAACCACAAGGACAACAAGAAATTTATGACAATTAGAATGTTTTTAATAATCAAATTCTTTTAATTCCCAAAAATTTCAAAATTAAAATTTCATATGTTAAAAGTTTTAAAATGAAATATATAGACTATTTGGCACACAAGTGCCAAAACCACCTAAGTACTATGCTAATATGTTGAATGGTATTTGAGTTGCTTGCAAATGACGATGTTTTTCTACTTTGAAACATATTAGATGAAGTTTTCAATTAGGGTTATTAAATGGTTATGGTTCAATAATGATATTTTTTAATGATTTTTTAAAAATTTAAGAGACTTTTGTTTACATTATAATTCATATTGTTCATTTCTCATACAAAATTCAAATAATTGTTTTGAATTTAGGAATAACAAATGGGGAACATAATGAAAATCAAGATTTCTACCACTTGACTTTTAAAAGTGAAAGATCATGATATGAAGGTGGAATCCACTAGATAAAATTTACAAATGATTGATATCACTTTTAGATTGTAAAGGTTTCAAGCGATTGAAGTTTTCAATAAGTCTTTTGATATGTGCACTTTGTGGAATACAAATACACATTTAGAAATGATTTTTTACTCAGTGAAAATTATGATTTAGAGGAGAAAATAAAATATTATCAAAATGTTGAATCATTAATTCAAAGTTCATGTGTGTTTATCATAGTACCTTTTCAAGTTTAGCATTTGGGTGTTGAATAATTATATTATTTTTAAAAATCCACTTCAGCAATAAAAAAAACTAATTTATGAAAATTTGGCAATAAATATAGGGAGCTTTTTGGACAAAAAAATTAACCTCTAAATCTTTAACATAATAAAAGCTTTTGCAACAAATTTTATTATATATATTTGCAAAAATGAGGAAACATAAGGTTCCATCAAATTATAGGATAGAGAATTGTTCTCAATTATTGGATATTTGCATTCCAATGGCATGTTGGTTTGAAGCAAAAAGTTCTTGGGTTTTCATTATTTTTGTATTTTTCCCACCCTTGTAATTTCCTTAAAATTTGAGATTTCAAACAAATAATTTCTCAAAAAATCAGCATTTCAAAAAAAATAAAAAATTCCTGCCAAACGTGAAAAAGTCCTACAATATCTGAAAAATATGCAAATGGACATTCATATTAAGTTTTTGGAAACCATGACTTTTGTACATGAATGGCCAAATGATGGCCCAAGTGAAGGGCTTCATGAAATGTGCAAACCTTTTGCAACTTTGATGTGTAGTCACCTTGTTGAAAAAAACCAAACATGTTAGCATAATCACATGCATGAAAATGTGGTTATTAATTACATTCAAAGATTATAAAATTTATGAATTACACCAAATATTTTTATCCATGATCCACCTTGCATGCTTCCTCGTCATCAAAATTCAAAAGACACGTTTTGAAGCACTTAGAAGAAGAATGGCTAAAACTTTGTTGCCATTTAAATGATGACCATTGAATGATGATTTTTTTTTATGATGGAAGAGGGAAACTTGTAGCACAATGCATCACATGTATCATTCATACATACATATGTGATCATTTTAAGCATCTAAAAAGCACAAGGTTCGATTATTTGCAATTAGTTGTCAATTGTTCGAATGAAAATTGTTGTGCTTTCTCTTTTTTTCATCTTTCGAAGTCATTTGATTCAAGGCGTTATCATTTTGATACTCAACAACCATCATAACATCAATATAGTTTGTTTGGTTCTATCAAGTTGAGATTTCCCAAACCACAATGCTTCACATTGCACTCTTGGAATCGTTGGAAAGCTCTTGATGTGTAGGGGTGCATTGATTTGGTTTGAGACTATTTGAAGTTTCAATGTGCAAATTATTGATTATTGAACCATTTTTTCAATGAAAATTAAATGAAATTGAAAATAAAAGCTGTATTGGAATTTGTGGGTGTTCTTGGTGTTGTTGAAAAGCTTGTAGCAAGTCAGATTTAATAGAGTTTATTTCACAAATTTTAGAGTTAAGGTGCAGAAGATATTGATTTTTGAGTGAATTTATTTTTTGAAAATTCAAACAAATTGCAAAATTTGGGTTTGGAAGGAAAAATCAGTTGAACACTAAATTTTGTTGACATGATTGAATTTAGAAAAAAATTAATTTTGAAAATGTGAAAAATAAAGAATTTGTTCACACTTGGGCCGATGGCACATACTACACTAGTACATCATAAAGGAATGGATTGAGAGGGCAACAACAAAATTTGGTTAGTGAAAAGAGATAAGAAAATGTTTGAAAGTTGGTAGCTTGAGATATGGAAGTGAGAAATTGAATATTTTATTTGATCCATGGTGATTATTCTATAGGTATAACTGGTGTTTTGTTTGATAATTTTTTTGCCTTGTGCTCACAAAATAAATTCCAGTTTGAATTTTACAAAAAGGATTTTTCTGGAAAAAAAACACAAAAATCAACACATTTGGAGGAAAACAAATTTGAAGTTGCCAAATTTGGATTTGTGAGTTAGTTCTTGTGGGTCTTCAGATTAGACATGATTTTCAAATTCTTTTATTGTCCCTTCTGACCATAATAAGTTCCTCTTGCGGAGGATGATCACTACTAGTCCACCTACTTGACAAAAATAATTTTTAAAAAAGTATTAAAAAAAAAAGTCTAACAATGCATGCCAAAGAAAAAAGAAGAAGTAGTGCAACTCATTCAAAGGATATTTTGTGAGAAAAAAATGTGCCAAAGTGTTGTTGCTTGAGGAAAAAAAATAAAAATCTAAAAATTTCCATATCTAGGTTTCCAAGAATATTGCAGGATTCTTTAAAATATCCAAATTTCCTCTCTGACTTATTATAGCCAAAATTTGGCTAAAATCTCCATATCTAGCTAGGTTTCCAAGGATATTGCAGGATTCTTTAAAATATTTTTACTTTCCTCTCTGACTTGTAGCCAAAATTTGGCTAATTCCTCCTGGTGGATTATTGCCAGTAATGCCTACGATACATCACTTGGTCTTTACATTTTGAGGAATGGTCATCAAATCACTCGGTATTGGTGTACTTATGGGAATTTTTATGGAAAAATTCCTATTATTTTCCAAATAGTTGCTTTGTTTGAACTTTGTCATAAATGGATGAAGCCATTGCACAATGAGCTTGTTGTTTGTTGGGCATACAAAGTAAGTTGAACTAACTATATATAGATAGATGTTCCCCCCCCATTCCTTCACTCTATTTTTTAAAAATTTAAGTAAAAGGGATTGCAAGTAGAAAACAAATTTTTTAAGGCATAGATGGGTATGCTGTTCAAATCATGGTTCCACGGGTATGGAACCATGTTCCTTTGAGTAATGTGAGGGCTTTGGAGGAGTTGTGTGTGAAAGAAAGGAGAAGCACTGAATGAATGAATGAAGGAAGCCATGAACCTCCAAAGTTGGTTCCCTTTTAATAAAAGGTCTTTTAAAAACTTTCCCCCCCCCCCCCTAACTTTTTGGTTTTTTTTAAGGTTATTAAAATTCTAAATTCTATGTAAAGTTCTATTTTTCCTAACCCACTTGACTCCCACAACT
>Ga0116227_10004065_pt1 | contig 31968 bp, 22 predicted proteins | sample S1TSphgellanicum_FD_89693 | JGI IMG/M metagenome (GOLD analysis project Ga0116227, IMG submission 89693) | Host-associated microbial communities from peat moss isolated from Minnesota, USA - S1T2_Fb - Sphagnum magellanicum MG | ecosystem: Host-associated > Plants > Peat moss > Unclassified... | reverse complement strand
TAGAAGCGCAAAAAATTTTTCAAAAAAATAAAAAAAGAAAAAGGGGTGGGGAAATTTAAATTTAAAAAACCCCCCCCCCCCCCTGTTTAAACTTTTTGAAAAATTTGAAAAACAAAAAAAAATTAAAAGGGGGGGGGGGGGGGGGACACAATGTGTAAAGTTTGGATATTTAACATCAAATGACCATTTTAACAGGGGGGGTTATTAAATAATTATCTAACCTATTTTTTATCACCTTATTATCATCTAAATTTCTAATATATGCATATTAAATCCACCTTATATTAATTATAATCCATTATTTTAGATTATTACATACTTATATTATAATTAAATTGATTATTTGAATAAAATGTACCCTATTTAAAAAATTAATTAACTCGTAATTTTTATCCAACAACCAATATATTGCACCTTATTTTTTACTCACATATTTTCTATTTATTTTTTCTAGTGTCCCCCTTGGGAACATGAAAAAGTAAATAGAGAGTGCAAACTTTAAATTATCGAACATTAAACCAAAGTTTGAACTCTACAAAAGCTTGAAAACATGTCAAAACCCAACAAGCATTGTACCTTTGCAAAATGTAAAAACTAAATAGGTCTCCTTGTAAGAACCATGTAAATTTGGGAAAAAGAAGGAAATGTTTATTTACTATTTCCAAACTCCATCTTGGACCCACTTTGACACATTGTATTCCCATGCCATGAAGACAAAGATCTTTATGCCACTCCTTGTCATTGTTTTCCACCACACATAATAATGTTTGCATTCCCAAGCCATAACTCATGCGCAACTCTCAACTTTGTTATTAAAGAAAGGCGATGATCTCCTTTGTTTACTACATAACACAAATCTAGCAAACCACAATAACAAAACATAAGGAGAAGGTGATATAGAAGGATGGGAGGTCGGGGAAAGGTAGTTATAGAACTTGAGAAAAATGGAAAAAGTAAGGTAATGGTGGTCGATGTGAAACAATTGCCTGACAACATCCATGAACCTGAAAGCAAAATTTGGTTACACAAGAATGGACAAGATCAACCCCTTTGTGAGCAACATTGGTGGAAATAGGTAGTTTTTGGTTCTAATCATTTGTTAGGTGCTTAGAGTTGTGATTAATTGACAAGTTCTCGGAATAATGCATCACCTATCTTATTGTTACATGTATGCAAATGCTTCAATGACATTCAAGTGCAACGCAAGTTATGAAAACAACAATCAAATTGTCTACTGATTAAAATTCAACCAACATAGGTACACCTAGCTAATTGAGTATTGAAATATATGTAAATATTGGTGTCAATGTTAATTAATTCATCGTTAAAGTTGAGTTTGTATTGATCATTGATGAAAGATCAGTCATGGGTGAAAACCATATGTTTCAAGTACTAGTTTATTTATGTAGGTTTTGTCATATGTTATAAGTGTATCAAAACCACAAATGCTACACCCAGTGGTCACAAACCACAATTCAAATTTCATACGTTTGAAGGTCATGGGTGTTAATGCAAGCAATTAACCCTAGATTGTGTGGTTTAGAATATGGTGAATCAAATGTAGCCAAACCCTTCAATTTAACAAAGGTGGGTTGAACATGCCTTTGGGAGTTTGCCACTTGGCAAAATTTCACCCAAAAAGAAAACATTGACCATAATCAAATAACTCCCAATATATAAAAAAGTTAAGAAAAATGTAAGAAACAATTGTAATCCTAAACCCAACCACACCCAAAATATGATTGAATTTACAAAAAAAAAAAATGCAAACCATGAAAGGTTAGAAACATGAAACAAACATAATGAGGTTAGAACATAAGGCCATATTTTTAATTTGTGTTGAACAAATTGAAGATAATTGGGGAGGTGGGGGGGGTTGTTTATTAAGAAGTTTTTGGGGACCTATCTTGGGGAAGTTACCCCTGCTCCTTTTTGACCTTCTTACACGTGTTGGCCCTTGGTTCCCCTATTCCATTGGCTATATGGTCACTAGTGGTGGTAGCATATAATTGATTATGTTGTTAGTTGGTTGCCCTTGACCCAAATATAACACTAACATCACTTGATTGCATTAATGCACTTTGGTAGTAGCAACATTGCCCAATATTGTTATTCACATTAATAATGTCAACATTGCATGACAACCCTAACTCATGTCAATAATGCCACATTCATCAAAACACCATGTTGTATTTTTGTTATTGATTATTAGTAGTAATAATTTGCTAGTCATATTGACATGTGAATGTTCCATTCCCCATCCCATGTACTCATGCCAAAAATGACTAATGTTATCCAACTCACTTGGAGCTAGTATTTATTAATCAATAATGTTACTTCTATTCAAAGGGAAAAACCTTATTCATTCTAACTTTTTAACCAATAATATCCTAATTCCTAACCAATGTGGGGATACCCAATGTAGTTGACATGAGATGCCCATGTAACCGAAAAAGGAGGGTGCACAATCTAATCGAACACCCTAGCAAGACACAGATCCTCACACAACTCAAATTTATGAGGTCCCGCAACTGAATCGCGGCCCCTGATCTTCTCTCTCTCTCAGATTCTGTTCAAGACTCAATCGGTATGCACACCTAGCTCTTCGAACATACACAGTTTGCATTCTTGAAGCATTCATCGCTTCGATCATGGAACTCAGAGCTTGAATTTTATTCACAGAATGTACAGACTCGGATTGCCTTCGATCTCTGCCGATCTGCCACCCATCGGACAGCTCACAGGACTTGATCCTTTCAACCAGTGACTCTTGGCATACACATGTTCAACGAAACCACAGACTCGTGTCCTCAACAGAATGCAACAGCAAGACCCTGACAACACTCTTCTTGACCCAAAGCTCATGTACTGCAAACATTGAAGGTGCGAATATATACAAAAACGTCAAATGTACAGATAGCTGAGGGCCATCCTCCCAGCATTCCTCATAGATCTTAGCAGTTCGTGCAAACAACTTCAATCTATCTCTGGTTTCTAGTCTTACTCTGTTACTCCCTCAAACCATGCTTCTTGATGCCAATTGCAAGTGCTTGGCTGGCTACTGGCGTAGTGGAAAAAAATCTGTAACCAGTCCAATCTTCTTCCAAAACCAACCGATCTACCCCTCAATCTCCACCTCTCTGTGAGCGTTTAGCACAATTTGCCTTCGTCCTCTCCAACCACCTGCTCTCCCAAAAAAACCCTCCTACTTCCTTTGCAACTTTCTCCTTTTTTTTTACCGCCTCCACAACCTTTTTCCTAGCCTCTGAATTGCTAGCTCCTCCGCCGCCATGCGCTCTCCGCCGCTTCAAACCATCATTGCAGCACCTCCCCTAACCATAATTGTGCGTCATCTTCCTCACGCGCGATGAGCCTCCTTGGTCCTCCAGAAGTAGCCGCCATGCATTCCTACAGTAAATGAGAGTAATGTGCAACCAAACCAGTGATGGTTGTAAAAAAAAATCAGGATCAGAAACAATATAGCTCCATTGTGCAGTGACCCACTGTTCGGTCACACCCATGTTTAATACATTGATTACATGAAATTTTTTATTGATAACCACTTTTTAAATTTTAGGATTAGGCCAAAGTCTGGATACTTCTCTTGTGGTTTTGAACTAATATACTAAAATTTAACACATTTGATAAATATTATTTGTAGTTGATTAACAATTGTGTAATACCTATCTAACATCATTTGCCCTATTTAGTTTAGGTAGCAAATGGACTTGAAGCATTCATGTAGGATTGGGTTCACATTGTTGTGCACATGCAAAAGGTTCAATTAACACCATAACTATTTTTACTAATTTGTGTAGAGTATTTCAAGGGTGGGTTCTAATTTTTGAATAGATTTGGCACACAAACCTCATTGGTTCTTTGATTTCATAACCCATGTTGAATGAAATTGTGGTAAAAAAAAACAAAAATAATCCTTGGTAGCATAAATAGAATGAAATCATCATACCATTTTAATATATTGAACTTAAGAATATTTTTATTTCAATGATCAATATGAAAATTTTATTTAATTCTTATAACAATGATATTGTTAACTGGAAACCACATGTTAAATATTCATGTCGCAACCCTACTTTGAGGGAAGTGTGAGGATGAAACTCACACTCCCGAAATTGGGACTTGGGAGTCCTCCGGGACTCTCGAAACTTCAAAGTTCAATTACAGGGGTCAAAACATTTCGCATCGGGGGGTTATTTATATCATTGAAAAGCTATTGAAGTGTAGATGTCGAAAATGGCCTCACATAGGCCATTTGTGACGCGCTCCTAAGTCCTTTGTTGAACTCACTTGAGGGTTCATCTATGTAGGGTTGCGGAAAGTTGGGACTTGGGGGCCGCTCTCGACTTCCAGCACTAAAAGGGGGTAGAGGGGCGTGCTAGAAGTCTCGGGATTAGACTAGGAAGAGGGACTAGATTATCAAGCTTGAATCTGCATCCAAAAACCAACCACAAAGGGTTAGTCAACATTCGGGAACACCCTTGGGTGTTGGGACAAGTCACGGGCACTTTGACACATAAGACTGACCACAACCCGGACTCGGGAGAAGCCACCGCCTTCCCCCATATAGTATTCTTTGCGTCTCACCGCGGAAGCTACATCCAAATGGCACTTTTTCCCGGGATTCCCAAGGAGGAGTCCCGAAACTGTCCCGAGTTGGAGTCCCGGGACTTTGGACGCTCATAACTCCTCGCCCCGAACTCGGATCGGGACAAGGTTTGAACCAAAGTTGTAGTTCTCCTCGAGAGCTTTCCAACGCCATGTTGCACTCCTTCAGGAGACGTCGGGAAGAGGTCGATTCCCAACTTTTTGTGGTCGGGAGTCAAACTGGCAATTTGACTCCCGGCCCTTCTTTTGCCCATAACTTGGGCTGTAGATGTCCAAATGGCACATGCAAGACCATTTTGGGCATTTAAACTTCAAGAACTTTTCATTGATACAAAGAACACCTCAATGCGAGGTGTTTTGGCCCTTGAACTCGCGCTCTGAGTTTTCGGGAATCCCAGAGGACTCTATTTTCCCACTTTCGGAAGAGTGAGTTGCATTTTCACACTTAGCCCCAAAGTGGGGTTGCAACAATTTGGACACCTACAGCACAAGTTATGGCAAAAAAAAGGGCCGGGAATCAAATTGGTAGGTGGAGTGCAACACATCGTTGGAAAGCTCGCGAGGAGAGCTACAAGTTTGCTTTAGACCTCATCCCAATCAGAGGTCTGCACAAAGAGTTATGATTGCGCAAAGTCCCAGAAGTCCAAATCGAGACAGTTTCGGGACTCCTCTTTGGGAGTCCTGGGACAAAAAACCATTCGGATGTGGGTGCCATGGAGAGGCACAGAATATACTATATGGGGGAAGGTGGTGGCTTCCCCCAAGTCCGTGCCGTGGTGAGTCAAGTGAGTCCAAGGTTGCCCGTGGCTTGTCTTAGCAGTACCAAGGGTGCTCCATAAAGTGAATTAACCAACTTGTTGGTTGGTTTGATGCAGGTTCGAGTAGGTGAATAACTTGTCATTCTTCCTAGTCCCATCTCGGAGCTTTAGCACGCCCTTCTACCCCTTCTAGTGCTGAGAACTGGGAGTGTGCCCCAAGTTCCTCACAATTCCAATGTGTGAGTAACTTAGACCCAACTTGGGTCTAATTAGGGACTTGGGAGCGCGTCAATTCACTTAAGAATTTATTTTAAAAAATGTGAATGGATGCAAGATGATTTTTTTTTCAAAAAATATGTTACAAGTAAATGAAACATTGGGTTTTATTTCAAGTTAAGGTTGCCCTAAAATTCACCTATGTACTTTCAAGTTTTGCATATTATAATCATAATATATGAAATTTTTTCATGTAAAAGTATGTTTGAACACAATATTTAGTTGTTAGTTTCAAACCTTTTTTACACTTACTTTTGTTATACTAAAGTTCTTGAATTTTTTAATATAGCCTACCATAAACCCAATGGAACACCTAATGGTTTCATAATGAAACTTCAACAAGTTTTGAAACTATGAATTTCTTATGTTTATGTGAAAAAAATGATTTTAGAATATTACTTTTTTAAATTTATTTTATCATGCTTGCACCATGTTTTCAAAAAATGAGGGATTAGCTTTGATTTTAAAATTGCATGTTTATCAAAAAATAAGTCACAATTCAAATTACCTTTTATAAAATTGGTGATTTTTTGTGAAAATAATTAATTCTTTACTAAAAGCTTTGGAACAATCACGTCCATTCTAAATCTTTCAAAAACATACAACTAAAAGTTAAATTAACAAAACCAACATTACATCTAACATTAGATTTGAATGTTACCACCTAAAAGGGGAAGGCATCTTATGTTTTTGGGGCAATGTTTTCTATTTGGTCTTACCCTTTTTCTTTGCATGATGTTCGAAGTTTTACAATTATAAAATTTTTATAATATCTAGTCATGTGGTAACCCTTCAAATGGAGACCGTACTACAATTCCATGCATGCCCTTGCTTGCCATTTTTGGTAAGCACCTTATTACGATAATTCACTGTCATTTAGTACATGCCTTACCTAACATTTATCTACACATACATTGCTTTTACATTCCATACAATATGCCATTCAAAAAAAATATTATCAAGGGGAAACCTAAAAAATACATTAATAATAATATATCTACATTGCTAATAATAAAATGGCATGTAAGCAATATTTTGGATGAAGTACAACTTTCAAGTGACTTAACATTGTGCTTGGACTTGTACATATGTGCATAATATTGTGAATTTTAAAAAGGGATAGTAAAAGAATTCATTGCTTTTGATTCATTGACAAGAGTGATTAGTCTAGGTGGCGACTTTTGAATAAACTCCCACATTATATTGTCCAATTTTTCATTTATATGTATGTGGAGGGAAAATAATTAACATTCTAAATGTTCTTTTATGTGGTAAACACTAGTATAGGCCCAAGCAAGATGTGGTTTAAGGCATGAGATGGAAGCTAGTTCAAGCACAAGCCATTCACTTACACTTTTACAAAAATGACATAATTTTGAAATAAGGTATTTGTTTATAACTTTGAGAGTAAAATTTATAAAGGTTTAAAGATAAATTAAGAATTTGAAAAAATTCAAAATATTTGTAAAATGAACAAGGCATTTGAAAATATAATTTAAAATATTTTAATTTATAATTAAGTGTAGGTATTTTTCAAATGCCAAAACTACGATATTTATAAATAAACATGGATATATATTAACATTCATTTCAATTATAGTTAGGTATTAGTTGAATAATACCCTTTGAACACAAGGGGTAACCTAAAAATGCAAAAAGCCACTCGCCCCACCCCAAAAGAAGGTTGGTTGTTTTCCTTGAAATATAAGAAATATCTTTGCAAAAAAAATTCAATGAGCAATTCTTGTTTGTTGGATTGTATAAATTATGGTTGTTTTGGTATATTTAATCCTTTATTTCTTTGATTCAACCTATGTAGTTGCAAGTTATTAAGTCCTTGTGAAAAGGATTCCCAAATTATGAAATCACAATTTGGTAGTTCCTAAAATTGAATCCCTAGTGATTATTGAACTCCTGTTTGGAATACCTATTTTTTGTTTTTTTTTCAACAACATCTTTCTTTTCTATTGAATTTTCCTAGTTGTTTTGGGCTTTCAAGTCAATTCAATAACATTTGTAGAATCTTTGTATCATAGATTCTACTTCCATTTAATAATTTTATTGGATGGTCCTATCAATTGATGATCTTGCCATAGACATCAAACCATGATTTTTGGTTTGAAGATCAAAATCAGTAATAATTTGTTAATTAGTAGCCAATGCAAAACATTCACTACAAGACAATGTGGTTTTTTTGCACATAAAAGGTCACAACTCATGATACATGTGTGAGGTAAACTTTGTCATTTCATTCATTACAATGTACAATATGTGTTGTTTGTCATGGCATATATTACATTGCATTTGACATTAGGTAATGAAACATATGACATTTATATTATATCTACCATTACTTAATGTCAAATTACCATGTTAATGTATTATATGTCACAATAAACACCACATATTGTACATCTTCATGGATGAAACCACAAAGTTTACTTCACATGCGCCATGAGTTGCAATGTTTTGTGTGAGAAAAATCACATTCTTTGTAGTGGTTGTACCTCCAAGAAACACAAATTAGTTATTTAGACATTCATGTAAGACAAAAAACTTTGCTTTTGTGAAATTAAGGCATGCCACCAATGTTCACAAGAAGTCAAGGAAGAAAAGTGGAGGAATTTTTGCCAAAAAGTACAAAAAGCTCAACATTCAAGAGATGATTATTAAAAAAAAGGGGAACCAACCAATTTGAATATATCCAAAGCTCAAATGGAACAAGGAATAATATAAATAGATAGCAAATATCAAGAAAAATTTGAGAATGAAAAACAATACGAAAGTTGCAAGACTATGTCTATTATAAGATGAAACATACAATGGGAATAAAGTGAATTGAACTTGCCTTGGTATCAACAAACTCCAAACTCACCAATTACTCCCATTTTATTGAATATAGTTGATGAAATTTCACAGTTACAATGATGGTCGAGTAAGTTAGCATGGTTACATGATCAAAAGTGGGATATGAAATTCACATTTAAACATTTGCTAAAACGTTTACAATTGTGATGATCAACAAAATATTTATTTGATGTGCATACCCTTATGCTTTTGGTCAAAATATGGGTAAACAAACCTATAGGGGTCCATTCACACTAATAAAAGCCAACCATGCCCCCTTTAGGTGATTGCTTATTTTGAAATATTCTCAAAATATTTTTTGAATTAAAAAATTCTTAATTATTTTAAAATTTTATACTATTATGTTAAAGCTCATATTTTTAAAATTTCAGAAATATGAAAATATTATATATATATATAGGTAAAATCATTAGTTACAATTTTTTATGAACATTTTTTTGTGACATTTATTATTCATTAATCAAATCTATTTACATGTTATCATGATATATTATGATTTTTTAATATAAATAAACCCAAAAAAATCACCAATTTCAATTACCACTTTAAAATATGAAATATATTTAAAAATGGTTACAATTATTTGGTACATATTAGCATGAATGCACCAATAGATATCACTAGGCATGTGATTAATAAAAAATTCCATGTGAAGTCATGAATTTCTCAATGTGAAATGGACTTTCAATGCCAAAAAAATTATATTATTATTTTATTATTAAATTTTAATTGGAAAAGTTTCACTACATCTTACTCTTAAACTTTTCATTGGATGATGGCATATTTTTTAATTTTTATTTTAACACTATTGTGTCGTACTCTTTGAGTCCATATGTAAATGTTTTTATTCATAACAAAAACAATGCCATTATTTCACAACTACACTTTTTATTCAAAATTCATCCATATTTTTCAATATGATTTTCATTAAAGTCTATTGTAATATAAATAATTAAAAATTTGACAATGTTAATGTTGAATATGAGTTTACATCTTAAGTTCATATGTAGTTTAGAAAACAATTACAACTATGACATTCCAAACTAGATGCGTTTTCACCTACTTAAACTAATGCACGAACTACAAAACCTGTCTTAAGAATGTGGTTTGGCTTCATCACACATGTGTTTGGAGGAAAGAGGCAAAATTGGCCAAGAAACTTTGGTAACCAAGAATATGCCAATTATGGTAGTGGTTGGTTTCTCACACATCTTTTTGGAAGCTTTGTGAATATATATATTGTGGCAAGAAAGGTCATGGATTTGGAAAATGTCTATTTCTATTTAATAGAGTTCCCATTTCTCATTATATTTTTAATCTAGCAATAGATCAATGATAGTTCAACCCTAAACTCAAACTAGTTTGATTTTGGTAGTTATGTTAAATAGAATGGTGACAATTCCTAGTACTATAGGAGTGATTTCAACAAGAATCCCATCGACCTTAGTAGCAACAAAAACCATGCAAAGCTTGGTAGCCCAAAAGTTTCATCAATTTTGGTAAATGCAAAAATTCCATTAGTTATGATTGCTTTTGAAATCCGAGTTTTATAGCCCTAGGAGTTTTTCCCTTTGTTGGACCTTGATTATCATTATTTAGGGATATATTTCCAAACTTGGCCCATGATGAGAAGGGGACTAATGGCAAAACCATTTTTTCCAAATTCTATTAATGGACCTTTTGGAGGAGGAAGCAAACCTCCATGAGGTAAAAACAAACTTCAACAGGTGGAAGAGGACCCCCAAAAGCTTGAGGGGGGGTAGGAGGGTTAGGAGGTGGAAGTGGATCCTTATGGGGTGACTACAATTCATTCAAGAAGAAATGGACTACTTGGACTAAGAGTTCTCTACACCAAATTGTTTCTTTTGCAATTATCCATATTGCAACTAGTTATTGGATGCCATTGAATTGCAATTGCAGGTCTTTTTTTTTGTTGCAAATTTCATGTTAGTGGTTGGGATTAACTAAGCCAATTACAACTACAATTGCATCAAGGTCCAATCAATATTAACCACGTATTTGGGTGGAATATTCAAAATATGTATATTTTAGTTTTTGTGCAATTGCATCATAATTTAGCACTTGGACAACTTCAATCACCTAAGTTGAACTTTCGACTAAACTAAAGAATTTCATTTTATGATAACTATTTACATCTTAATTTGGATGAGAAAAAAAACCTAAAAAGAAAACTCAAATGACCATAATAAAATCTAGTGGGCCTTTATTGACCCTTATTAAATCCAATCATCCCCATTTTTTAGCTCAATTATTTTTGGATGGTCACTTGAAAACATAAAAAATCAAATGGGCATGATCAAATTTGGTTGCCCTTCAACAACCTAAAACAAATTCAATTGTAGCTTCTTATTTAACATGGTCACTATTAGATGGCTTTCAAAACAAAAAATCAAATCAAATGGTCATGATAAAAATGTTGTCAACCTTAGATAGCACATATAAAATCTAGTGGCCCTCTGTTGTTTAGCCCAATTGCTCTTTAATGGTCATTTTAAAAGAAAACCAAATGGCAACCATAAAATCCAAGTCACCTCATCTTATCCAACTTGGTCAATTTGGATGGTTGTTTGATTTTATTTTTTAATAGCCACAATTGAATCCAATCGACCCTTGGACAACCCAAATTAGGTCGAGTTGCCCCAACTTGTCTGACCCATTGCTCTCAAATGGCCACTTGAAAAAGAAACTATGATGGCCATGATGAAATCTGGTAGAGCCCAAGGATGACCCATAAAATGCAATTGCCCCTTTTTATCCAACCTATTCACTTTTCAATGGTTACCTAAAAAACAAATTGTATAAATCTTGCCTATTTATGAATGAAACAAATGTTTATATGATACCCTTTATTTGTCAATAAATGTGATAAATTTTGGTAAATGAAGAATATCTTGGCTGATCTATAAATGTAATAAACCTTTCTAATTTATCTTTTTATATATTTTCAGAAAATTTCATTCTAAAAATGTATGTATATATATATTTTTTAAAAAAAAAAATTTTTTTTCCAAATTTCCTCTAAGCCAACTTTTTTCCAATTATTCATGTATTCAAGTCTCAATTTAAAGAAATTCAAAGGTCATCCTTCATGTTCTAAATGCCAACCAAAAAAATGTCCTACTAGCCATGGATATAATAATATCATTTGATTCATAGGCGAATGTTCCTTGAATACTAAAATGAAAATTGAGAGGAAAGTCTTGAGCAGTGTTGTGACTTACACAGAGTGTAAGTGTAAATTCCATATTAAAATTGATTTACATTCGATATAAATGTAAAACAGTGGAAGTGGCAGTGTAACAATAAATTTAACAATATATGGTTTTATGTGATTGAGTAAAGCAATGTAAGTGTAAAACAAATACACTTATATGGTTTACATGGCCATGTAAAATAGGCTAAGTGTAAAATAATGTGAAAAATGTGATTTCTATTTGGGGGGTGGGGGGCAGATTTCTTTGGTAATAAGCCACCCAAATGGCCCATTACAAAAAACAAATCGTCAAAACATGCATTCACAACTAATTAATATGGTTTTGTAAAAAGGTACGGTCATTAATGGTTATATAATACATACACTTACACACCCCAAAACATTTGCACATGATTGTGTAAGTGTATTTGACAAATATTTACATTGGCCTCATGTAAGTGTAAAAACAATTATACATAGAAACAATATAAGTGTAAGGTAAAAAGTTTGAACGTGTAAATATAAATGATTTACACTTACATAAGATTTACATGTTGTAAACATGTTCACAATCTATTAGTATAAGTATTAACACTCACAACATTGGTCCTGACATTCAACTTTCATGATAATTTTTAGTTGGGATTACACAAATTGAAAGCAAGATAAAATGAACAACTTAATTACCTTGTTAAAACTGGAACAAGTAGATTTAAAATAACAACAAAATCCATTATAAAATTGTGGAACATTGAATGTTTTCATTTCAATGATTAAATATAATATATGTTTACACTAATAAGCATTAATTTTTATATTTCAAATTGTAAAAGTAGGTTTTCAATAAGTTTTTCAAAATACAAGTAACTTTTGACATTTACATTTCATTATGGGTTTTTGGTTTCAAGTAAGTGTCAAGTAGGTTGTTTAAAAAAAGGAAATAATTTTTTTTCTTAATGACTTGTTAAATCGTATGTTGATTTTCATTTCCTAACTTATTACATATTAATTTCATTAATTTTCTAACCAAAAAGTAAGTTAGAACATGTATTTTCTATCTACTTTTAAATTTTTTTTCTTTTCATTTTTTAAGAATTAAATTCTTATAAATTTAATAAAACAAACTAATGCTAGTTGACACATGCTTTCACCTAATTTGATGTTATTTTATGGTAGTTATATGAATGGCATAGGGTTGAAGTGGAGACATCTACTTTTTCGTTTTATTTTATCTTGCTTTGATTGAGGACTTATTTGTTTTGTAAATTTTTTATTATTTTATTTCCAAAAAAAAAAACTCCTTATTTTGAATTAACATCTTCATAAATAAATGTAAGTAGCCTCCCCAAAATCCTATTTCGTTTAGTTGCACTTGAACAAACCACCTGCAAAAAATTGAAAATAAAAATAAAAATTCTAAAGGCCACAATCAAATCTATTGAGCCTTGGATTGTTTAGATCACAAGTTTAGTTAGCTTTTTTATGTCTAGCTTGGTTGCTCTAGGGTGAACCATGTGGGAAATAACCAAAAAAATAGTTCACAAAGATTATCAAAATAGCCTCCAAATTGGGTGAGCTTTACAAATTGTTAACAAATGTTTGATTCACATAGTTTGACAAAATTTCCATGTTGATATCTACTACGTAAAAATTATGCCACTTTCAATAAGGGAAATAGGGCTTGAGATGTGTATGTTTTCATAACATTGACAATGTTATTGTAAAGTTTACATTACACTCATGTTAAGAAACCTCTTACATGGTGCAATTATAACACCTTAAAGTTTCATCTAGGCTTCTAAATCATAGAGTTGAATTTTTTTTTCCTTAGATAAACAATCATGTTACCATGTCAACTTGATTGGCTCACCCATTGCTTTTTAGCCACACCACAAGGATGTGGGTGTGGGTCATGTTTCTAGGTTGCACCTCAATACCTTGTGGCAAGCCTTTAAAGGTACATCATTTTTACTCCATGTTGATTCAAGTAGTTGTATTGACAAAATGTAATTCTAAAATTATGACTAGATGTAAGGTGGGCATGTAGTATTCATGATTAGGATTTTTTTTCAAACAATAAATTAAAAAAATTGTGTGACGAAGGACATATTCTTATTTGACAAATTGATAGGGGATGTTGTTCATCCAATACAACCATGGTTTTATTCTCCTTTCAAAGATGAAAATGATGGATTGTTGATATACAAAACACATTGAAATCTAATACAATTTTGAACAAGGATGTCAATGGAAAGAATTTTTGGAATTTAAACAGACCTAAGTTTTTATCTTTGTTGAATAAAATTGATGTTCCATTGCACCACATGATGCTGAACTTGGTGACAACTTGTAAATGTTTTCATAACATGTGCATTGTCAATTGTAATCATGGCTTTGATATGCAATAATTTTAAGAGGCTAAAAAAGAAGCACAAATAATGATGGCTTGGTGTTTAGCAAAGGTTTAATCCACATGTTGGTTGAAATATGACCTTAAGTAGGGAGAAAAGAGGGCAAGGGCAAAGGCCCAATCTAAATTTGATCTTTTGCATTTTTTTCACATACCTTGACTTTCAAAAATTCTCTTGAAGCAAACATGAGCAATTCAAATTTCAAAGGTGAAATAGATTTTTCAAATGCAAAATCAATGCAAACACAACTAAGACTTCAAGTTTTTTTCATAATAATTATCAATGCAAGCACAACTAGGGTTTCAAGTTTCAAAACTAAAATAAACTTCAAAAAAGACAACTTAATGTTGGTATGAAACATTTAACCTTGGGAGGGGGGGGAGGGGGTTGGCAAATTCAAATTCAATTTCTCCTCTTAGTGCAATTAGATTTAATACTTCACTCTTTGGCCAAATTTTCTTAGCCTTCCTACTTTCCTCATATTCCTTTTTCGTTGCAATTGAAACCACTTTCTTCCTTGTTCATTTCTTATTTAGAAAGGGAGCTAGTTTTAAGATCTTTTGCAAATCTAAATCTCCTTCAACTTGTGAAAATAGTCACTTTAACCCTCATAACACACACTTTCTATCCCCATGTCCATTTTTTTTGGGGGGGCACATTTGGAAGTTCTAAAAATGTGATCTTTCAAGCAACTACCTTATGTGAATTTATGAATCCAGCCATGTCAACACTACAATAGTTTTAAAATAAAGGAATGATGATGTGAACTCAACAACATCCTCAATCCATGAAATGTCTTCCATTCTTGCACAACTTTAGGGAGGGAAAAACAATGAAAAGCAACCAAATTTTTTTTGAAAATAATGGAAGAGACAAACCTTGCACCCAACTTAGCATCTTGTTTCTTCAAACAATGAGCTCCCTTTTAAGCTCCATGTTTTGGCCTGAACCAATTGATCTCATGGAGGTGCCACCTCAATTCAACTCTTCTTAATCTTGGACCTTCCCCTTTGGACCCTCAACTAAAGGCCTTTGGTCTAACTATTGGGTCTTGAACAATAAAAATTGCTCTATTTCATTGGACCTTCCCCTTTGGACCCTCAGCTAAAGGCCTTTGGTCTAACTAATGGGTCTTGAACAATAAAAAATTGCTCTATTTCATTGGACCTTCCCCTTTGGACGTTCAGCTAAAGGCCTTTGGTCTAACTAATGGGTCTTGAACAATAAAAATTGCTGTATTTCATTGGACCTTCCCCTTTGGACCCTTAGCTAAAGGCCTTCGGTCTAACTAATGGGTCTTGAACAATAAAAATTGCTGTATTTCATTGGACCTTCCCCTTGGGACCCTCATCTAAAGAGGCCCTTAGGGTGGGTGATCTTATGGGCATTATAACTTCTAAGGCTCCTCTAATTTACAGCTATAAGGACCCATTGTAACCCTAGATTTTGCCAAGTAATGCTAGTGAAACACATAGGAAAGGGTGAACAAATAATAGGTAGATAGGAATACATATTCTGGGCCATAGTGAACCAGCACCCAACAACGCACCGTGAAGGATGGATGGATGGTTTAAGTGGTCAGGAAACACTTTTCTGTTGGGTTCCAGTTCCTTAGCTTAATGATGGTGGTTAGCTCAGTTGGTAGGTTGTTATAGGTAGGTAAGTAGGTAGTAAAAAAAAATAGTCTATGTATAAAGCATCTATTTATTTACTTAGTAAGTAATTACCTATTTTCCTACCTATGTACCTACATATGAGACCTATTTTTTACAGGATTGATTACCAAAGGTGAGACCAAATATTAACTCAGTTGAGGTTCATCCACAACTGAGTAGTAATGGGACATCCAGTGGATGGTGCCCTGGTGGGTGCTGGTTCAGTGTGGCCCATATTCTGTACCCTCTTAGGGTTTGGCTGCCAATTGGAATGTTTTAGGGTTTGAAAAGCTGGTTGCTACACAATAGTAGATCATAGCAGATTTGCTCAAGTACTTATCACAAGTACCTCCCAGTGACCCAGTCAGGGATTTAGGTTTTTAAAAAGAAAATTAAAAATTGAAAACAATAAATTTTGTTTTCAATTTTTTGATAAAAAAACTGGGGATTTTCCTTAAAGAATTAGAAATTTTATTTGAATTTTACAATTTAATTAATTATATTTTCCAAAATCTTCCCAATTTTTTTGTCCAAAGAAAAAAAAGTTGTTACCAGTAACAAGGATATATATATATATATAGTGCTATCCCATACCAATATGTTAAATAATAATATTTGGCTAGCCATACTGACAAAGAGGGAGATGCTTTGCAATGTTTTTTTGGATTAAATTTTGTTGGTTTTAAAAAGTAGAAAGTAGAAAAAAATTCTAGTGCAAACTTGACTAATTTTTGCTAGTTTTTTTGGGGAAAAAATTTATCATTCTTTTATATATAATAATTGAAAACAAAACCCTGATGCATTATACTTGGCAAATTGTTGGTCCCCTCAAATTGAAGAATAATTTGCTGTCAAATTTTGTGGGTGGAAAAATTGGCATGTGCACAAGCACCCACATTGGTACCTTGACCTTTTTGACTGAGGCCTCTTAATGGCCATATTAAGCCAGGTTTGGACGTAGAGACCATTGTTGTCCAGATATCACAAATGGACCCAGTTATCAACCCGGTTCTGGATCCAGACATGACATAACCTGCCGGTCAGTTCTGGGTATTAGGAATACCTGGGAAAAACCCTACTCACCTTAGTACTAAGTTTTTTAATATCCATAAATATCATGTTGGCTGGGTATTTGATAAGAAATGATACCCTACCTTATTCTGATGGGGTGCACCTAAATTTAACCTAGGCTGGTTGTTCGTTCAATTTTCATCCAAGCATTTTCATCCACGACTTTTCACCTAGCCCTTTCCGTCCAAGCCTTTTCATCTATTTAGGTTTGCAATTTTTCCTAAACCAAAACCCTAAACAAATTTATTCACACATTTGTGTGATGAGTGTTTAGCTGCAAGCCCTCTTGAGTTTCAACTTTTGGTGATGGCCTTTTGACATGAATCAAAATAGATTGAGGCTTTGGCTCTTTAATGGCCTCCATCTTCATTCCTTGAATGCAATTACATGAATGTCCATTTGATTTTTAAAAGGACAAATATGCAATTGGGAATTGGCAGAATTGTGTGGGATGTGAGGAGAGTTCAATGCATTCTCAACTCTTGTCTTTGAACTCTCAATGGTCAAATCGAGTTTTGCAAGAAAGTAAGGAAAGCCTATTTTGTCTTGTAAATGTGCATGATTCTTTTCAATTTTCAATTTTTAATTCTGATTTCATTTCTTCTAATGTGTGCTTGAAGTCAATAGCACTAATTGAGCATTATTCTCCATCTAGTTGAGCTTTCTAAGTTCTCTAACATTTTGTAGCATAATCTTTGATTGTTTAAGCTTGCACTAGTTGAAGCCTCAATTGACTGTTTTTTTGGTGTTAAAGCATTCAGCAATCAATTCCCAAAAACTAGTACCTAATACCTAGCTTCTATTTTATTGGTCTATTCCAATTTTCAATTTTGGTTTCCTTTCTTCCAATGTGTGCTTAAAATCAATAGCCCAACTTGCTATTTTATAAGTCCTTTTTCAACACATTTTTTTGGTCTATGTTGTTTCACACTCCTTAACTAACTAAACTTGCATCCCAATTTTAATTTAAGGTTATCTTTGTGCTTGGATTTAGCAATCAACTCCCAAAATCTACATTTCAATTGGTAGCTTTTGGTTCAAAGTGCTTTTATATCCCATTTTCTATTTTGATATGACTTATTTTCCAATAATGTGTGCTTGAAGTTAGTAGCCCACGTTGCTTGTGTTGGATTTAAGCTCATTGTTTTATCTTCCATTTTGTTACACACTACGCACCCTTTGATTGACTAAACTAAGTAGCTTGCATTTCAATTTTTAAATTAGGGTTACCTTAGTGCTTGCAATTAGCAATCAATTCCCAAAATTCATATCCCAACTTCTGTTGCAAAATGTTTATGTGCTTCAATTCATTTTAAATCTAAATTTCCAATTTATTTATTTTAAACACAAAATTAAAGTATAAAATGATAGACCTTGAAATATTTAATATGGGTGTGGATTTTAATCAATATTTTGATTATGAAGGTGAGGATGATTTGGCATTGGGATCACTTGATGAATCAAGGCCAATGGCACGTTCAATATCAACACCTAATGTTCCAACTCCTTTCGAAAGAATTGCAAGCACAAGCAATTTGGACTAAGAAGCAATGGAAGTTGCATGGGAGTTACTAAAATGTGAATTGACCCAAAATAAGAAGTTCTAGATCCTTCACCATAGGTTCTTTCTATCTTGGCATTTTTTGTGATCAATAACAATAGGGAACCTTGTCCTATTACTACTCAAACCATGCAATGTATAGTTTGCCACGTTATTTCCTAGGAATATAACATGGATAGTAACATCAAGAAGCAAAAAGGTTTGATCACATATAACCAACACCATGGCACCACTTCCATGAAAAAACACAAGTTGTTTAAACATCCAATTGCTTGGGGTAGGTGGGAAAATGCTAACTTTACTTTTGTTGCAAAGGAATAGCACTAGGATAAGGGGAAGCAAAAAGATGGCATTGGTTATGGGACAATCACAAACCATTTTGAAAGCATTATTCCTTATAAAAAGGCAATCCAAGGCAAAAATGAATAAATGGAGGACTTGTTATTTGTTTACAAAGTGTACATGCCCATTTCTATTGTGGAAAATCAATGGTTAAAGTGTTTGGTCATGCATTAAAACCTTCGAATCTAATTTCTAGATTGGAAGCATATGATTTAACAAGCCATCCTTTCATTAGTGGCCAAAACCATGGAAAATTATGTGATTCTAGCCTTAGAATATTATGTGACGACAACATGTTCATTTGATTTATGGATGTCTAGATTTGGACATAACACATTTGTGCTTGTGATTAATTTTTTGAATTCACAATGGGTTCCTTGGCATGTGACAATGGGCTTTTTTGAAGCTACTAATGCAATTGGAAGTATAATGTAGGTTAAGGAGTTACTTTCATCCTATAATCTGTTGAACAAAATAATTGTGTATGTAAAGGATGAAGGTGGCAATTTGTTCACGTTTGCGCAAGCTTTCAATTCTATTGTTAATTGTGTTCCACCAACATTGACAAATCCTTGCATTAGCAAGGTTTATGTTTTGGCCATGCTTTTAGCAAAACATGCCAATATGCAACCAATGATGCAAATGTATGTGTTGGCTTTTGGGAGGTGAGTTTGAAAGCCACATAATTTGCCCTAATTACATGGACTAAAAAAGTTAGGGGCAGGGAGGTTTGAATGGAAGAGAATGTGCTTTGATGCAAGACTATCTTAGTAGAAATTGAAAACTCAAATGAAAAGGAGGTTTGTTAGCAAGGTGATCTTGTTCCAAGAAACTTTGAAATATCAAAATACCATCAGTCTTTGTTATGGGAGACAAGAAATTGTGGAATTGCATCGTGCATCAGATGCACACATTTCGGCGATTAAGCAAGGTGATCATGGAGACTATGATTCCTATTTTGAAACAATGTATCTTTTATCAAAATTGAAGATATTGCTTGCTATTTAATGCCTTAAATTTTGCCTTTTCATTGAGTGTGGCTATGCAAAGTGAGATTGAATAATTCAATATTAATTCCAACAATTTTGTAAAGTAGGATTTTGAATATGAGTTGTAGGCATTATGCATGCAAATGATGGGTGAAGTCATGGTGATCCTAGATCCATTTTTGTTATTTTCATCTACTTGCATTTCTAGCAAGGCTCACAACATGTTGTGCTAATGCTAAACCTATGTTTTAAGTCTCTTAATGTGGTGAAGGATTTTGTAAAGAAGGCACAGGTGATACAAATGTTGGTTGAATATGACAACATATCCTTAATGCCATTGTTGGTTTCCGAACCTAGAAATTAAATGTTATTAGCCCTATTGAAACATGTTACCAAGTGTATGACTGAGATTTAACAAGATAGGATTAAAACATTTATTTAATTTTGATTTTCAAATTACTTTTGGAGGGAAAGGATTTAAGATTCAATTTTTGATTGAGATGAAGGTTGGGAATTATTACACACATAAACATAGATTTAAGGAAGTTGTTAAAGAATAATGATAGAGACACAATATGTAATTTTAGAGTTTCGAATTTTGACAAAGCTTATCAACATATTTAATGTGGGTTTCTACATACAAAAACCATTTTGGAAACCTAGAAAATTATTTCTAATATTTTCTTTTAATGATCAATTAAAGAATTATGGTTGAGTATAAACATTGAACTATAGAAGATCAAGGTGAGAATTTTGTGTGGAGGTCTAATGGTTGCTCGCGTTGTCCAACGAATAATGGTTTTCTTACCATAAGTGTGGGTGCAAGATTGTTTAATTTATTATGGTTTTTCTCATTTCTATAACAATACGTAATCATTAAGTTTATAATCAATTGGAACAAGGTATTGGGTACTGATATTGTTCTTTTGCTATTGAAAGTAATGACACCCGGGTTTCCATTCTTTGGAAGATTAGTTGATTCGGTGAAATCTAAACAATTAGTTATTTATAGGGTTTTTAGTTTGAATTTTGATAACGATTAATAATATTTATAACATGATGCACATTGCAAGATTTTGATATAAATAATGAATAATATATATATTTTTTCCGTTAATATCTGACCTAGATTCCAAATTAAGTTCTTTGACAAGTTTTTGCAAAACTCAACCTATATGCATAACCATATTGAGCAGTTTTAAGCTAGTTATTACAAGAATCGGCCCTTATGCAATATGGGTAGTTATTTATCCACGAAAATAAATAAATAATGATACCTACTGTGCTAAATATTCCTACAAGTTGATATGAAGTTGGACCAATAAATTTGGAAAAAAAAAAATTAATTGATACTTTGTTTGTAAATCAAAATTCAAAATTTTGCAATAATCGTTTTGCCTGGTTTTAAAAATAATAATACATGGGCAACACTAGTAGAGACCGCAAATTAGTCTAAGCATGGGATATTTGCAACATTTATGAACCATTCTAAATGGATCTTGGGGTTTTTATTAGTTTTGGTTAGTTATTGTTTTTTTTAGAAAAATTGCCAACTAGACTATTTTTAATATTTTGGGGGATCACAAATGTTATCAACATCAATATAATTTTTTTGTCAAGCAGATTATTTTTAAAAAATCGATAATAGCAGTTGATTATGCATAAGGATAAGATATCAACATGTTAATAATCATTGGTTAAGATGCCATATTGCATACACAAGTTACAAGGTTTTAAAAATAAAAAATAAAAATATTTTTTTTATGTTTAATATTTTTTATTAGTATTTAAAGATTGATAACCTGGAAGATGATCAAGTCATACAAGTAGGTTATTAAAATTTGAAAATTTTCCAAAATAAACATTGTTGAGGTTAGAAGGAAAATTAAGATTTGTAAAATCATGTTTTATGTGTAAGTTAAAGCTCCAAGGTGGGTGAAACACTAAACACAAGTGTTGGGCGGTTCTTAAAGAATTTTTAAAGAATCACCAATTTCATTGTTTTAAAAATCTACCAATTTTTTATGCCAAGTTTAAGAAATAAAATTGGCAACAACTAATTTTAGAAATTTCAAAATTCAAAACTAACAATAGTTCAAAATTTAAAACATGTCAAAATTATCAAACACAAGCTTGTCCAAAATCTAAATGGATTTGTAATATTGGAGTAGCTCAAATGCATGTGCAAAAAATGGATGATGCCACACACTTATTTATCATTGCTTGCTATTTGACCACATCATTGAAGTTTAATGTTTGATTTTACATGTGCTTGCACAAATTAAAAAAAATGGCATCCAATTGAATTGAAACAATTCACAAAATTGATCCAAGAAGAAATATAAAATGTTTTAAAATTAAAACCCCTACTTTATAATATCCACATGAAAAGGTCACTTCCATTTTAACATGCAAAAAAAATGTGCAACTTATTAAAAAATCAAAATATAATTTATTTAAATGTAAATAAGGTGCCTATAATTCATTATGAAAATTTACTTAGATTATACCTTAAATATACCTAGAATATATTTTAAATATTCCACTAATTCACAACATATTAAAAAACACCCTTTTATTTTAGGTGGTTCTGAAAATATACAAGGAATGGCTTCTTTGGGGGGTATCCATGCTATAGAAGTTAATGCTTAATTACATCTTCTTGTGATTGCCTCCACTTCCAACCATTAAATAAACCATGGTGTATTGTAAATGGTAATTAATAACCCTTTTCTTGTCACATGCATAGACCATAAACACTCAATTTAAGGCTAATAAAACTTTAAAAATACATGAATGTATAAGCATCAAAAATGTCATATTTCTTTCACATTTGCAAAATTTAATGGAAATTTAAAGAAGTAGAATAGTTTTTTATTGATCGGGTACATCAAACATTTGTTTAATAACTCTTGCAAATTCTTCTTCTAATTCTGTCATAAGTTCAATCACATTTGCCATATGCTTTGAGCCACCTTCACAACCCAACTTAATATCATTAGACCAATTTTTGTGAACAAAAAATTACTTTATCAAGATTATTAATTGGTAACCTACATCAACATAGATTAGTCAAAATACCAACAAAAGAAAAAATATATAGTCTTGCAATTCCTAAAATTTGTCACATAAGTAGTCCACAATAAAAACATAATCTCATGTTTGCTCCACCATTACAAAATGCATTTTATTTCCTTCACATCAACCTAAATATATTGGAATAATAGGATATTTTGATTGATGCACTCTTGCATAGGCTCATTGGCACAATTTCCCATTTCAAATATGTTTAAGTTACATCTTGCATTAATATTCAATTGAGTAGATTGTGAATCTAGAACTCCAAAATTGTGATACAAATGTTCATAACATTTTAACATCATTAGGATCAATGATTTTTTATCATATTCATTTATGATCAAAATAATGGTATCATGCCCAATGAATAAAAAGATGAATGGTAGGTTTTTGTATTGGGAGCCAACATAAAACATAACATGTTGTGAGACATTTTAGGTTCAAACTTTTGCAAGTAAGATAAAAATGGATCCAACACACATATGATTTGTCTTTTGACATTTATAACAAATTTTGCCAATTTAACATTTGAATATTCACCAATTTCATCATCAACCAAGTTATCTGGTATGGCAATATTTGTTATGTCTTGTTGAAGCTTCAAGCTTATCATTATTGCCACATTCAATGCATCATTCAACAACTAGTGTCCACAAAACTAGTTTAACATGCAAGCTAAAACAATGGGATTCAAGTTGTGCACAACAATTTGAACAATGTTCTATGATAATGGTGGATGAACCTTACTAGCAATACATGATCGAATGTTATGGTTGTAATACAATAATATCACTTTTCAATACAATAATGCATTTTGAAGCATTACAATTTTATTCACAAAGTTGCACAAACAAAACACATTTAGTTTTTTCCTTCTTCTACAAATTTAAATAAGGTTATTATCCGTTAAAAAAATTCTAATGAAGTTCAAATTTGGATCCTCTTATATATGGCAAGAAAATATCAAGCTTTGTTGACTATCAACATCCCACCACAACTAACAAACCACCCAATAAATTTGAGGTTCTTTAAAATGAGACCTGAAGGCATGACCCAAGTATTCCACTTGAAAAACCAAAAGCTATAATACATGAAATAGAAGTCCATGTTCATAACACAACATTAACCTATGTAAATTTTGAAATGGTCAATTTGAATTGAGAGAAAATTAAAATGTTCTTTCAACATGTTGATTATAACCATGTCTCAATTGTCGCAACCTTAGCCTTGGGCTCACAACCAAGGCAAGGGCTTGCGAAGGTGCGGGCCAAGAGTGAAGCTCGAAAATCACATTTCTTGTTCTTGGGAGTGTGGGAGAATGTGAGGGAATGAACCTTCACACTCCCAAGTGAGCTCCCATTTTGAGAGTTGGAGTCTTAAAGGGCTCCCGAATTTTTAGAAAACGATTATAGGGTCAAAACCCATTGGATTAAATATTTCCTTATATCATTGGAAAGCTCTTGGAACTTAAATATCTAAAATGGGCTCGCATGACCCATTTGGGTACCTAAAACACAAGTTATGGCCAAAAGAAGGACTAGGAGTCAAGTTGATAACTTGATTTCCAACCACTAAAAGTCGGGAATCGCCCTAATTACCTTACGTACAGGTGGCGTGCTACATACTGTTGAAAAGATCTCAACGAGGGCTACAACTTTTCTTTAAACCTCACTTCAATCGGAGGTTTTCACACAAAGTTATGGGCTTCCAAAATTGTAGGAGTCCTAATTTTGAGAATTTTGAGACTCCCAAGTTCGAGACAAAATGATGTTTGGGTGCTGGCCCCGTGGCCAAGCACAAAGAATACTATAAGGGGGAAGGTGGTGGCTTCCCCTAAGTTTGAACCGTGGTGAGTATTGTAAATTGTTGTTTGTTCGTGGCTCGTCCGTGCACTAAAGGTGTTTCAACTATGCATTAACCAACTTGTTTTTGGTTTGTGTAGGTCTGTGTGAGTAATTAACATGCTTGTCAATTTTCCTAGTCTCCATTTCGAAACTCTAGCATGCCCCTTTACCTTTGAAGTGTTGCGAACTAGGGAGCACACCTCAACTCCTTCTCCTTCCAATGTCTTCATATTTGGACTCACAGTTGAGTCTATCAAGGAGCTTGGGGGTGCATCACATTGATTAGATTTTAAAACATTGTAAAATTTAAATGGTTTCAAACATGAATGATCTAAAAATGAGCTAGAAAAAAGGTACTGCATGAGAAAATCAAATTGGAAAAAATGATATTAGTCATATTTGTTCAAGATTGGATTGAATTTCAGGACCCATTTCACAAGAATACCCATAAAACTTCATTACCCATGTGGTAGGAAGGCCCATTTACAACAATATAATTTGCCATCACTTCCCAAGAAAAACAACAACCCGTGCACCTTACCCATATTTTGTGGTAGTTCCTTTTGCATCATCAAAATTGAATTTGATGAAAATTTGGAATTAAATTATACCTTAGATGAACCCCTTTCATTTTGTGATAGCCTGCCACATACCACATTGAAAAACAAAAGGATTGGGGTAGTTGTTGTAGTAGAATATAAACAATAATAAACATGTGCATTTTTAATAACAAAATGATGGCAAAATTATTGGCCCATATTGTAACTATAAATAATCTCATATGGGGGTCAAAATAATAAAGTCATAATTCATAATGTCATGTTTGTTGATCTTTGAATTCACCTACATGAAAATGTCATTAGAACTTGGTAACTTTCTACCTATAATGTCTACTAAAAAGAAGACTCCATAGGAAATAATGGCACATATGAAAGGATTTTTTTATTTGGAATAGAAAAAAAATTGTACGGGCTTTGAACAACTACTTAATGGCACTTATTTTCATTACCAACTTGCCTTAATTATGAACATACTAAAACTTAGTGATTCATTAACAATTTTCACACCATTTGCAAGACTAGAAGCATAACACAACTCAAAGTTGTTACTTATAAAATTATGTGTTTCTTAACTCCATTTATTAAGCCATAGATTGGGGGGTTTTTTTTTTTGATGTTCAACAAAAAACTATTTTGGTTTTTGCAATTAGTTGCAAAAACTAATAAATAGTTGCATAAGCCAAAAACTAGTTATGTAAGTAAAAAATTAGTTGCAAAATTGGTTACAAAAGACAAGATTTCTTCTAATGCAAAACATTACATGTTGAAGAAACATCAACCACTAGTAGATGTGTTTAAAGAGGGAATACATTTTAAAATTACAATGCACACATGAAAATGCAATAGTATTTGCCATTTGGTAAAACCTTAAACCTAACCTCCCCCTTGTGTAGACTTGACATTGCATTGCCAATTTAAATCATGCAAATTATAAATTATAATTAGTAAGTCAATATTATTACAAGCAGGACATTGCTCCTTTATGTACCAAGACCAACTAGTATCAATTTATTGTATATTCAATTATTGAAGAAGTTTTGAAGTTTGTCTTTAAACTTTAAACCTATTATTGAGATGATTTGGATTTTGTGGATCTACTTCAAAGAATGTGGATGCACCAAGCAAGGAAACATCAATGTCATGGAAACACGACTAAATGAATGCATCAATGATTCAAACTTTTCAAAGTAAATCTTCTTTTACTTCATATAATTTGACCCACATCATTTAAGCATTTAAAATGTTCAACCTCAACTACAACTAAAGGTAGCTTGTGAGGAACATTGATGATAGAAGACAATGACATAAACACAATAAATCCATAAAAACAAAAACATGTAATCCACATGTTTGATCAAATCTACCTATGTGGATTTTTAGAAGTGTATAAGTATGTGAAACTTGGAATAATTTATGTGAATATGGAACATGGTCAATATATGGAGTCATATGATTTGTATATGAAATTTGGAGCTTTCAAAATCAACTAGCATGATGAAACTCAAAAAAGTTGGTGTTTTTTTTATATACAATAAAGAAAAAATGAAAATAACCATGTTGAAAACATAAACCTTCTTGACTTCTAAGCATAACCAACAACCCACTTAAAAATTAACATCATGAAGCAAATAAGATGAAGTATTCATCACCTTGTCTTCATAGTTGTGTGAATTCAATTTCTACGTTTAAAGTCCCACATTAATACATGCCTTTGTCCATTCTTAGCATCCTTTCTCTAATTTCATTAGCCACATAATGCATTTTTGAAAGTCTACCTAGTAAAGACCTTTTCATCCATTGTACCATATTGACATGCCTTTGACATGACATGCCCAAAATAGGTGCCTTAAAAAGGTTCTTTTAACCTTAAATTGTCACAACTCACCATAGACTTCAATGTTGTGGTCATTGCTCCCAAGTTGGATCCCTCATTTTTCACATATGCCAAAATATTCTTTCACAAATCATGTTTATCCATGAAAGCTTGGAGTTTCATTGCCTTTGTTTGGTCAATTACTTTAGTAGCCTTAAACAACATTATTGTAACATGCTTTGGTTGCTAATCTATATTAATAAAATTCACAACAAGAGCAAAGAAATCATGTGCACCCATTGACATTCAAAGATTGAATGTTATTGTGGTAAACAAACATTTAAACAAAGGAGGCAACACATATAAAGATTTGGTCTTTTCTACCACATCAAGTAAAATTTCTTCCCTAAAAACATTTCAAGAAGGAAAAACAAGTTGAGGATAGAATCATAACCTCATCTACTACAACTAGATTTTTTTTATCATCCATATTGATAAACAATTCTTTGTGATGGAAAGAACTAGATCTTGAAGAAATGTTTGATGTTGTTTCATTATCATTTTAAAATGGTGATATATCAACATAATAAAAGAAATGAAAAATCACATTTGTTGTGATTCCAAACTTTTAGAAACTTGTCAAACATGCAAATCTCTTGTAGTGTTGGTCACCTCTTTAAATAGTTTCTATAGAGCTTGGAGTGTTTAGTAACATGTGCTTTCTCATGGTTGTGATGCCATCAGTATGAAAAAATACGTGTTTTGCAACTAGGCATGCAACTGGGTTTTAGTTGCAATTTTGAATTGCAATGACCACTTGCAATTCATCATATTTTTATAGCTTGAATGGTATCAAATGAGTTGTAAAAATTAGAATGTTAGAACTCATCATATATATAATTGGATATATATACAACTTGTGCAATTATGTTGCAAGTATTGTGTTTCACTATGTTGTAACTATTATGTCACTATGTTGTAATTACTATGCCATTACATTGCAACTATAATGCAATTACATAGTTAACATTGTGCTGATGTGGCAATGATGTGCTGACAAATCACCAATGGACATGGGAATTTCTAGATTTATTTAAATATTAAATATTTTTATTAATTTAATTTAAATCATTCAATTTAAGGCTGATAAGATGTTGACATGTGGCATTTAAGTCAATAGCTAGGTAAACCTAAGGTAAGTAATCATTAATACTTACATTTCATAGGTTAAGTAGGTAAGTAGTTAAGCCTAAATGGTGCATGCACAAATGGGTGGATCATTTAGGGTGTCATGCAAGCTAATTCAATCCTTGTGGTTACCATTGTAGTGCCCATGTTGTTTTATAGGTCTTAAATTTTATTAAAATGGACTTGGTTTAAAGATCTTAACTTGAATATTTACATGATGCACAAAATCATTTTACAAATTTTTTTAAATCATAAAAGCCATGGACTTTTGAACTCAAAACTCATGGATTGCACCTTTAATTGTCATTTTTATGTGGATTATGTTATTGTCAATTGATTGATGGGGTGTGTGTTAGGGACTTGGATTTAATAAAATATCATATCAAATAAGTGTAGGAACAAAATAAATAATGAGTTGAATTTTAAAATTATACTTATGAACTTTTGAATGGGTTAATTAAGAACATTTTTTCATAAGTCTATATCATATTGGAAGAAGAAATATTTTATGATTTTTTTGTTTAGATGTTTAACGAAATAAAATCTTTAGATGTGCCATTAATGACATGGAAGAAATCGATGTAAACTAATGTAAACTAGTTGTAATTTCCAAATTTTGATTAGGATTTTGAGTAAACAGGGACTTTGGTTTTGTGGCAAATTAGTCATCCATTTGTGCACCTACCTTAAGTAAATAGGTAGGTTAGGCTTAATCTAAGTAGATAAATCATTTGGGATATTTTGGGTTTAGCCTTTGGGGCTTTTTATTGGCTTATTTGAAATGTCACTTGTTTTTTAATACTCCTAGTGCACTTAATTATTTACTTTACAAAATTGAAAGGCATGACAAACAATATGGGATAAAAAAATTAGTTGCATTGTAATTGCAACTCACTTGCAATTACTATAAAACAAGTTAGTGAGTGAACATGAAGATATGAGGTTTAAAAAAAGGTCATTTTACAAAAAAACACATTATGTGATTTCAACATGTATTGTGTTTTTTAATGTTGTACCTTTACCTTTGGAATTGAAACATATAATGTGGAGCTTACCTTGGTGTAATCATGATACTTTACATGACACAAAATAAATAAAAAACAATAAAGATCCAAAATTGTTTAGTCATTGACCAACAATTAGAGATGGATAGTTCTATGCTAACATAGTCTATTATTTATTAGGTACACTAATTATTAATCTAGACTTCAATTACTATGTATAATAATAATAATGTTGTAGTTAATAGTTGGGTAGTTGCACAAAGATCCAATATTTAGTACTTGTAAAATAGTTGTAAAAAAATTGTTAATGAATGTTTCATTATTTCAATTGCACTATAGTTGTCATATGTCACTTTCATGCAATTTGCTCAAAAAGTCAAACATGGTTGACCAATACCATATATACAGTCCATGCATTCATTTGTATAGGGGTACATCTTGGGATTAATATGCAATTACAATAGAATTGCATAAATTTTTGACGTGACATATTATGTTTTAATTCCTTATATTTCGATGGGATGGTTGTAGTGTAATTGCATATTAGTTTTTTCAAAGCTTTAGTTGTAGGGTAATAAGGTTTATGTGTACACAATTTTTCATAATGCATTTGAAATAATTGATCAAACCTTTCTTACATTTCATTCCTTGAGTAAGGATAGCTAAACCAACTACATTGTAACAAATTATGCATCACATAATTTGAAAATAGATAAAATCTATAGGTTTGTCATCATTAATGTAAAAAAAGGCATGGGTAAAAGGGATTCTATAAAAGAACCTTAATCTAACTTTATTGCAGAAACACCACAAACTATGGAAATGATCAAATAGATTTAAAGAGAATTCACAACAAAGTTCAATATCAAAACAATGTTAAATATTGACACAAATTCAACATAATTTATTTTTATAATATAATCAATTTAGAATTATAGAAAAAATAAAATCCTTTCGAACATTTCAAGAAATCTTCCTTAGAATGTTGAAAAGGATTGAATGAAGAAATGATTTACTTTAAAAATATTCATTTTAAATATGAAGTAAAAAGTTGGTGCTATCCATTTTTGTAGAATTACACAAAGGTGCATTATTTATTCAACAATTATAATGTTCGAACATTAATGATAGGTAAATATACTACTAGAAATTTTGGGTTTCGCAACTGTCACATGCAACTACTCATGCAACTAAATCAGTTGCATGTGACACATGCAATTGCAAATTTATGTAGTTGCATAGGACATGCAGTTGCATGCGACATTACGTATGCAACATGTATATACGGTGTTAGTATACATGTTCATAGATACATACCAATCCAATGTAGGTGCACCTTATGTGCAACTTTCCTTGCAACTACATACAACTAATCAAAATATGACACATGTTTAAAAATTACACAACAAGCTTGTGGACACGTGTCATTATTTTATTTTTTTGTGTTTTCAAAATCAAAAATTCATTGGATTAATCTTAATGATTAAAGTTTTTGCCACTAGGATGATGACACGTGGCACACCATGGAACGTTCATTGACCATTTGACACGTGTTCAATATTTTAACACGAATTATATGGTGACACGTGGCAATCAAAGCCCACTTATTTTTAAAATTTTAAATATTAATTAATGAAATCTAAATCATTTAATTTATGGCTAATAACATGTTGACACGTGGTGCTTAGGTAGGTAGATAATAATTAAACCCTATTAAGTAAGTAGGTTTATTTAGGTATGTAAATAGATTGAAAAATAACTAGGTCTAGGTTATATAAGTAGGTTTGGAATAATCCGATTTTATTTTCAAGTTTGACCATTTCATAAAGGTCAAGCTTTTTTCATTCACTCATCCCTAATGGCACTTGGTATTTGGTTTCGACATAACTATTGCTCCTAGTTATATACTGAGCCAAATAGAATGGGAAGCCAAAAGATATGGGTTAAAACATTCCATTGCAAACCTCATGGACCAACCTAGTTGCACATTAGATGCAACTACTATATTAAAATATAACAACAAGGGGAGGGCTCTATTGCTTTTGGTGTCCAAACAAAACTTGAAGCCCTTCTCTTGGCGCATCACACTAAAAATCATTGAAAACAAACTAGAAATGAGAAAGTTATGCCCCCCCAAAGTAAAGGGGGTAAAAAAATTCAAAATGTTTTTTATTAAGGCCGGTTCTTAAACACCTAGAAAGTTCATTTTATGTTGTTTTTTTGCTATTAGAGTTCAAATGTGATTTGTAGGAATTCAGATGGCGCTCCTATAGCATTTTAAATCATTTAAAATGAATAAGAAATAAGAAAGTTATGAGCTTTGAAAGTAGGAGGGGTCCTAAGAAAAAAAACAAAAAACAAAACGTTTTATAACTTGGAAAACTTATTTTTAAAAATTTTCTTCTTGTTAGTTTTTCAATACTCATTTTCTTTTGCACTTCAAAGGTGATTATAAGATATTTAGTAATTATGATTACTTAATGAAAATATGATTTTGATATTATTATTTAGTTTAAATTAATAATTGTTTAGGACGTTTGTATACTTGTAGGTTAATTAGTGTAGCCTATTTACATTAATATTTTAACATAAATAATAAATTTTAAATATATAATACCTATTGATTATATATATATAATTGATTATCACTATAATTATAATAAACACTTAATTAATAATTATGATTATTTATAATAAAATTTTAATATTA
>Ga0116227_10004064_pt1 | contig 31968 bp, 33 predicted proteins | sample S1TSphgellanicum_FD_89693 | JGI IMG/M metagenome (GOLD analysis project Ga0116227, IMG submission 89693) | Host-associated microbial communities from peat moss isolated from Minnesota, USA - S1T2_Fb - Sphagnum magellanicum MG | ecosystem: Host-associated > Plants > Peat moss > Unclassified... | reverse complement strand
GCGGAATGGACGGGACTCGAACCCGCGACCTCCTGCGTGACAGGCAGGCATTCTAACCAGCTGAACTACCACTCCTCCCGTTTGGGACTGCAAATATAGGGTCTTAATTGCAATACGCAAATAAAATTTCAAAATAATTACGCAATAGAGCCTTCCTGTAGCTTTTCAGCGTTCTCTGCAAATTGCAGGGCTTCCATTATTTCTAATAAGTTACCGTTCATCACTTCGGGTAAGTTATAGATTGTTAGGCCTATACGGTGCTCGGTAACCCTACCTTGCGGATAGTTATAGGTACGAATCTTTGCCGACCTATCGCCCGTAGATACCATCGTTTTTCTTTTCTTCGATATTACTTCCAGGTGTTTTTGAAGCTCCATCTCGTAAATACGTGAGCGTAATACCGCCAAAGCCTTGTCATAATTCTTCAATTGTGACTTTTGATCCTGGCACTGGGCTACTATCCCGGTAGGTAAATGCGTTAACCTTACGGCAGAATAAGTAGTATTTACCGATTGTCCGCCCGGGCCGGAAGCACAGAACAGATCCTTACGGATATCATTTACGTGGATATCCACATCAAACTCATCAGCCTCAGGCAATACCACTACCGATGCAGCCGATGTATGTACACGGCCCTGGGTTTCGGTATCAGGCACACGTTGTACACGATGCACGCCCGATTCAAACTTTAACGTACCATAAGCATCCTCAGCCAGTACGTTAAACACAATTTCTTTATAACCACCTGCTGTACCTTCGGTACAGTCAACCAGTTCAGTTTTCCAGCCTTGCTTTTCGCAAAAGCGGATGTAAGCGCGGTACAAATCACCGGCAAACAAAGCGGCCTCATCACCACCAGTACCACCGCGGATCTCAACCACAGCGTTGCGGCTATCCTCAGGGTCCTTAGGGATCAGCATCAGGCGAATCTCTTCTTCAAGCTCTTCCTGTTGCTTTAGTAAGCCATCTAATTCCTCTTTGGCCATCTCACGAAACTCCGGGTCTTTCTCAGTAGCCAAAATTTCTTTATTGCCATCAATATTGCTCATCACATTGGCATAAACGTTATAACGTTCCACAACCTTGGTGAGGTCCTTATATTCCTTATTCATTTGCGCAAAACGCTTCATGTCCTTCATAATATCCGGACTGCTCAGCTCGCGCTCAACATCTTGCCAGCGTTCTTTTATCGCTTCTAACTTATCTAACATCTTATTATTCTCTGAAAATCAATTTCCTGCGTTCCATCGGTCCCGATAGCCCCGCTTTACACTACAAGCCCCAAAACACATGCCATTACCGCTTTTCGTTGCAATCGGGTTTAGTTTACTAAGGCCTATGCTTATAAGCTACAAAAATAAACACTTTTTGGCTAATATTTTTTAGCAATTATATCTGCCACTGCATTATTGACATGCTCATGAGTAAGGCACTCCGGCAGCTACAATCGCTCCCCGCTAAAATCGGCAAATATCTTCTCTATCGCGTCTTTACTCATATCCTCGCCGCCCTGTACAAACCTGAACTTAAAGCTCACCTGCTTGCCCTTAGCCAAACTAAAATTGAGCTTCTCTTTACCACCTGTAAATATATCCGCACCAAACGGGTTGATCGACATCAAGCCGTTGCTTCTGGCCAGCCAGAATGCCGGGTAATTTGTATTCTGCGGGTTATCCATCAGCAACAGCGTAACCGGCTCATTATTCACAACGCCAGTCAGCTTCATCCACTTGGCGCGCTTGGCAAAAACAGCCTCACCCTGCACACCTTCGCTGCTGGTAAAATGTCCCGTAAGGGGAATAGAATCTGTTTTAACAGGAGCACCTGCCAGCATCGCGTTCTCTAACGATGATACAGGCTGTCCCAATTCCGTTGCTGCCCTAAAGCCATACATACCATCTTTGGCATCCTTAAAATCAACATTGGTTAAAGCTTTCAAAGTAATATACCGGTCAATAATGCGCAGGTTATTTTCAACCTTAAACACAAATACCGATGTTTCTTCCAATACAGATTGCGCACCCGGGTTAAACCATTTGCATACCATGGTAAAGCTGGCCTTGCCATCACCATTACTAATCCCGCTAACCTTTTGCACCCTGATGTAGCCATAAGCTTTTTTAGTGGTATCGGCATCGGGCTGGTTGTTCCAGTAATCAGCACCATTCACATTGCCATAGGTAAACCACAGGCCAAACTGGTGCGAGTAATCAGTACGGTCCATATGCTTAGGCATCAAAGGCCAACCGCGGGTAACCATATTTTGTTTAGCCGTATATATCGGGAATAACGATGGCTTCTTCAAACTATCCGCGTAAAGCAACGAAGTGTATAATTCGCCGCCAATGGTAATATCAACCCTTTGCTTGGTTGGTACCTGGGTTATCTTAATATACTCAGGCTTTATAGTACCTGCTATCGCCGTACAATTGGCCATGAATAATAAAGCTATTATCCACACTAAAATCTTATTCGGTATCACTCTTCTCAAAATATTTAAGTTCCAGCTTTTGCCCATCAAAAACTGCATAGCTAAAATAATTAACCCATTCGCCCAGGTTAATATAACGGCTATTGTCGTCTAACTGTATATCAAGCGGCAAATGCCTGTGGCCAAATATCAGGTAATCATAATATTTAATCCTCAACTGTTCTCGGCTAAAAGCCACCAGCCATTCTTGTTCAATATCTTTACGTACCAGGTTATGCCCCTGAACGATCCGGCTATGTTGCGACCATCGGTTAGCCACACCCACACCCAAATTAGGGTGGATCCGCTCAAACAACCACTGGCACACCTTGCTTCTAAAAAACTTCTTGAGCAGTTTATACTTACCATCACCGGGGCCTAAACCATCGCCATGGTGCAGATAAAACTGCTTGCCATTGCGCTCAATTTCCAGCTCATTGCTCACCACGGTAGCGTTTAGTTCCTTTTTAAAGTAATCAAACATCCACATATCATGGTTCCCTTTAAATAGATAGAGTTTAACACCGCTATCGCTTAGTTCGGCCAGTTTACCAAACAGGCGCATATAACCTTTTGGTACCACGGTAGTGTACTCAAACCAGAAATCAAATATATCACCCATCAAAAAAACCTCAGCCGCGTCGGCCTTGATCATATCCAACCATCTCACGATCTTATCCTCGCGAACACGGCTCGATGCATAATCGGGTACCCCCAAATGAAAATCGGAAGCGAAATACAGTTTATAACGGTCTGGCATTTTATTAGTAGCGTCAAAAGTAGGGCTTTTTGATGCTGATTTAAAAGATTTTATGATTATTGTGCTTTTAACAGTTGATTAGCCTTTTTATTAGTAATAACCATAACAACTTAAATAACAAATTATGGGTATCATTAAACGTTAGTCATCAAAGGGCGGGGGGGGGATAAAGTAGGTTTTTTAAACATCTATATCACTAATCATCCAAAAGATCTTGATACATGATACTTACGACTTGATAGTAAACAGGGGGGAAATAGTGGGTTTTTTTCACTCTCTCTTTTCACCTCACCACTCAAAAAATAATTAATCAACAAGTCAAAAAAATCTTGCTACTAACTACTTGATACTTTCCCAAGGGGGGATAAAGTAAGAATATTTTCAATACATCTTTCATTGATCTCCTCCATCTTCCATTTCCTACAATATACAAAAAACTAGCCATACCACCAAAATTCAGTATCAAAATCAATCAATATAATCATTACGATTACAAAAATCAGCAGTCAAAATAAATCAGCGAAATCATAAAAATCATTATCAATCAACGGTTAAATTTGCGCTATGAATATCAAACCCCTGCCATACCCCATCTCAAAAAAAGGCGATGTAACTACCACCTATTTCGGCATCGAAGTACCCGACCCATACCGTTGGCTCGAAGATGACGAAGCCGCCGATAGCAAAGCCTGGGTAATTGAGCAGAACAAGGTTACCCAAAACTACCTGGACCAGATCCCGTATCGCGAAAACATCCGCCAGCGTTTAGAAAATATGGAACTACGAAAAATACAGCGCCCCATTTAAAGAAGGCAATTACACCTATTTCTATAAGAATAACGGCTTGCAAAGCCAATCGGTATTATACCGGCAATTGGGCGAGGGGGAACCGGAGGTGTTCTTAGATCCTAACACATTCTCTACCGATGGCACCACTTCCCTTGGAGGGATCGACTTTAGCAAAGATGGCAGCTTTTGTGCCTACCAGCTCTCAGCCGGTGGATCAGACTGGCGCGATTTAGTAGTAATGCACGCCGAGAGCAAGGTACAAGTTGGCGATATTTTAAAAGACATTAAATTCAGCGGCGTAGCCTGGAAAGGCAACGAGGGTTTCTATTATAGTACATACGATAAACCCGATGCTGGCAGCCAGTTATCGGGTTTAACTCAATACCATAAACTCTACTATCATAAATTGAATACCCCGCAGCAAGATGATGTATTGATCTTCGGCGGAACAGAAACACCGCGCCGTTACATAGGCGGCTATCTTACCGAAGATGAACGTTACTTAGTAATAACAGCCGCCACATCAACCACCGGCAACGAATTATACTTACAGGATTTAAGCACGGCCAACAGGCCCATCATCACCCTGGTTGATAACTTCGATACTCAAAGCCATGTGATCGATAACATCGGCAGCAAGCTTTACATCTTCACTAACCTAAACGCGCCCAACTATAAAGTGATTACCGCTAATGCGGATCAAGCTACTCCCGATAAATGGGCCGACTTGTTACCTGAAACCGAAAACGTACTAAGCGCCGGCACAGGCGGCGGCAAACTCTTCGCCGAATACTTAAAAGATGCCACGTCCCTGGTTCAGCAATACAACATGGATGGCCAACTGGAACGCAGCATTGAGCTACCGGGAGTAGGAACAGCGGCGGGCTTCGGGGCAAAAAAGAATGAGAAGGAACTGTATTATAGCTTTACATCTTACACCTATCCAACCACTATTTTCAAATACAACATCCAAAGCGGCGAATCCGAATTGTATAAACGATCAGGCGTGCAGTTCGATCCGGAGCTATACGAATCAAAACAGATCTTCTATAACTCTAAAGATGGTACCCGCGTCCCGATGATCATCACTCACAAAAAAGGTATCGAATTAAATGGCGAAAATCCAACCCTGCTTTATGCTTATGGAGGTTTCGGCATCAGTTTAACCCCAGCGTTCAGCCTGTCCAACATCATTTTGTTAGAACAGGGCGGAATTTACGCCGTACCCAACATTCGCGGTGGTGGCGAGTATGGCGAAAACTGGCACATAGCTGGTACCAAACTCCAAAAGCAAAACGTATTTGATGATTTTATAGCTGCTGCCGAATACCTCATCGATAACCAATACACCTCGCCTGATTACCTCGCCATAGCAGGCGGCTCAAACGGCGGCTTATTGGTTGGCGCTATTATCACCCAACGTCCGGATTTATTCAAAGTAGCCTTACCAGCCGTTGGCGTGTTAGATATGCTCCGTTACAACGAATTCACTGCCGGAGCAGGCTGGGCCTACGATTACGGCACCGCGCAAGATAGCGAGGTGATGTTCAAATACCTGCATAATTATTCGCCATACCACACGTTAAAACCATTAGATTACCCGGCAATTATGGTAATCACTGCCGATCATGATGATAGGGTAGTACCTGCGCACTCCTTCAAATTCGCGGCACGCTTACAGGAATATCAAACAGGAAATGCACCAACATTGATTCGTATAGAAACCAAAGCCGGTCACGGTGCAGGCAAATCAACCGCGCAAAGTATTACCGAGGCTGCCGATAAATGGGCTTTCATTTTTGCCAATATCGGATTGGAGTATTCGTTGTAAATAAATTACTGCTTATCAGTATTTCTGATATACGTTATACAAAATATTCAGATCCAACTGCGTCAGCTTGCCTTTAATGTCTGTTTGTACAAAATGGCGTTTAAAGGCAATGATAGCGCTGTTTAAATCGCTAACGTCATATCCTATCAGGCGCAAAGCGGTAACGTAGTCAAAGTTTTCGGGTGCTACTTCAAGCACCTCATCACTCCAAAGCCCAAAGCCATGCTGGGCCATCTTTTTCCATGGAAAAAACGGTCCCGGATCTGGTTTTCGCTTCGGGGCAAAGTCCTCGTGTCCAATAAAATTAGCCGTAGGTATAGCATAGGCTGTTTTCAAACGACCTAACAAAGCAATCAAACTATTGATCTGCGCATCCGTATATGGCTCATCCCCGTTGTTATCTATCTCTATCCCTATCGAAATGCTATTCATATCCGTAACGCTGCCCCACTTGCCCACACCGGCATGGTTGGCTCTCAGGTAATCATTCACCATATGCACCACTTTGCCGCTTTTAGCTACCACATAATGCGCGCTGGTACCGGTATGCGTAACCGTAAAAGTGCGCAAAGTTTGCTCTAACGAATCTTGAGCTGTGAAATGAATGATCACATAATTTGGCTTGCGGATACCAAAATTCACCGTACCCACCCAGTCCGATGGTACAGCCATACCGCTGCTATCCTTCAGCATAGCAGGCTGCTGTAACTGTACAACCTTAGCAAACGAATCCGCCTTATGCTTATAAACTAAATTGGTAGCAGCATATCTTCCTTTAGGCGAGCAAGCCGTAAACATCACCGCAATAACCGCGATAACAAAATATGGGTATTTATGGGTACTTTTCAAAACGACAGATGTAAGTGTGAAACCGTGAAAATACAAAATAACCCCAATAACCAAAGTAACAAAGAGGGGGGATAAAGTAGGAATATTTACTCAATCATTCCGATATTAATCCTTCCGAAGAGTGGGGGGGAATAGTAGGAATTTTAAAGAGCTATAAAAATAGCAGCTTCAACTTCGGGATCAGCGAAATCCACTGCCATAAAGATACGAAAAAATCAGCAGATCATTACAAATCCGCACTCCCAAAAGTATCCCCTTCCTTCATATCGCCCGTATCAAAACCTTTCTTAAACCAGTAAGCCCGTTGTGCCGAAGTACCATGCGTAAAGCTATCCGGCGATACATGCCCCGTGGCCTGCTTCTGCAGGCGGTCGTCTCCAATGGCATGGGCGGCTATGAGTATTGAATCAATATCGCTGCGTTCTATCACAATACCCTTACCCTTAGCTTGCTCATAATGCGCCCAAACTCCGGCATAAAAATCAGCTTGTAGTTCAAGTTTAACGGATAGTTTATTGTATTCAGTTTTGCTCATCTGGTTTCGCGCATCGTCCATCTTAGCCGAAACGCCTAACAGGTTTTGTACATGGTGGCCAACCTCGTGCGCTATCACATAAGCCTCGGCCGCTAAGCCCGGAGCATGAAAACGTTCTTGCATTTCACTAAAAAAGGCGGTATCCAAATACACTTTACTATCCGCAGGGCAATAGAACGGCCCCGTTGCCGAAGTAGCATACCCGCAACCTGCCTCAACACCCTCGCTGTACAAAAATAATTTAGGCTTCACATAAGTACGCCCCTCGGCCCTAAAAAGGCTGTCCCAAACATCCTCGGTACCCGCAAGCACAACTTTAACAAAATGCGTTTGCATACTTTTGGAGCCGATTTGGCTGCTGGTTTGCTGTTCATAACCATCATTGCTTTGCCTGCCAATGCCAATTTGCTGCGGATCGTTCCCTGTAAAAAGATAGAACAAAAGGCCAATAACGCCTAAAATACCACCACCGCCAAATATCAACCCACGGCCGCCACCGCCGCTGCCATTGCCATCTTCAACATTATTACTCTCACGACCGCCAAACCATTGCATAGTATTCCGTTTTAATTCAAAATACTAACCAATACAGGTATTGATTGTTTGGGATAAGATTTTTGTAAGCAGAGAACAGTACTTTGATGTCAAGATTTCTTTAACGCGCGGCTAATCCCAATTAAAATTCCGCTCAGCACCAAAAATACCATCAATACCCCAACAGAATTCACGGCCACCTGCCCATACCCAAACTTAGCCGCGTTCACAAACGGATAGGGGTAATCGCCACCAATGGCGCCACGTATCAGGCAATAAATCAAATACAAAAGCGGGAATAATGCCCAGGGCAAAATCGAACTCCAATAGATCACTTCTTTACGCACAAAAAACAGCCAGAAGATAAGATAAGCAATCGGACTAACGGTATGCAGTAAAAAATCGGTAAGTTTAAAAAGGCCTTCAAGTGGCACTAAGCCTTTTAAAATCGTATTGTATATTAAACCCACAATAATAATATACACGGCTATGGCGGTTAATACCGGTGTACGCGAAAAGAACTTACCCCATGCCGATGCCGGCGCAATTAAAATGGCCGTTAATGCCACGGCGATCAGCAAATTGGTTTGAATAGTATAATAGCTAATGATCTGAATAATAGCCCCGGCAAAACTTCGCCCTTTCGCTATGTAATCCACAGTCGAAATGTAAAACTGCAGCCCAAGTGCAAACCATAGCATTAAGGCGTTTAAGGCAATATATACTGGTCTCAGTTTGTTTTGCATAAGCTATTGGGTTAAACCAATAGTAAACTTACGCAGTAAAAACTTTCAAAGCAACTTCTATCCGGCTAACAGTCTTCTCTTTACCTAACAAGGCAGCAATATCAAACACATGCGGACCAAATTTACCACCAACCAGCATAATTCGGAATGGTAGCATTACATCGCCAATTTTTAAACCTTTCTCTTCAACTAAGTATTTAAAAATAACCTCGAGCTGTACAGGCTCCCAAACTTCGGCGCTGCTAAATTTTAGTATCAATTCATTAAAAAAATCAGTCTTGGCTTCAGTCCATTTTGGCTGAACCGATGGCAGATCATATTCTGCAGGCGTTTCAAAAAAGTAGCCTGCCTGGTGCATAAAATCCGTCAGCATTACGCAACGGTCTTTAACAGCATCAATCACTTTAAGCAAATAAGCATCATCATGAACCTCGATCCCACGAATCTCCAACTCATGTTTTACTTGAGGCTCAAGGCTTGAAGCTGACAGCTTCTTGATCCATTCCGCATTATACCATTTAGCTTTCTCAAAGTCAAACTTGGCACCAGCCTTACTCACGCGCTCAATCGAAAAACTTTCGATCAGCTCATCCAAAGTAAATACTTCTTTATCCGTACCATCGTTCCAACCCAGCATCGCCAGCAGGTTTAAAAAAGCTTCAGGCAAAAAGCCCAACTCTCGGAAACCGGGAGTCAGTTCCTGGGTCTTGGGGTCAAGCCAGTTCATAGCATACACCGGGAAACCCAAACGTGCGCCATCGCGCTTGCTTAGTTTACCGTGGCCATCCGGCTTCAATATCAAAGGTAAATGCGCCCATTGTGGCATATCGGCTTCCCAGCCTAAATAACGCCATAATAACAAATGTATTGGCGCGCTTGGCAGCCATTCCTCGCCCCTAAAGGCGTGGGTTATCTTCATCAAATAATCGTCAACCACAACCGCTAAGTGGTAGGTAGGCATGCCGTCGGCTTTCAGTAAAACCTTATCATCAACCAAATTGGTTTCAAAGCTTACGTGGCCGCGTATCATATCGTTAAAATGCACACTCTCGTCGGTAGGCATTTTAATGCGGATCACATGCGGAACGCCTTGATCCAGCAAATGCTCAACCTCACCCGTAGTTAAAGCCAGCGAATTATTCAGCTCATCGCGATAAACCTGCCCGTATTGAAAGTTGGGTATCTCTTTACGTTTAGCGTCCAGCTCTTCGGTAGTATCAAAAGCATAATAAGCATGTCCCTGCGCAACCAAACGCTCGGCATATTCGCGGTAAATGGCTTTGCGTTCGCTTTGGCGGTAAGGCGCGTACTGGCCGCCAACTTCAGGGCTTTCATCCGGCGTTATACCGCACCATTTTAAACAGTCTAAAATATATTTTTCGGCGCCGTCAACGTAGCGGTTCTGGTCGGTATCTTCAATACGTAAAACAAAATCGCCGCCATGTTTTTTAGCGAAAAGGTAATTGAACAATACGGTACGCACGCCACCAAGGTGCAAACCACCGGTTGGGCTGGGCGCAAAACGTACACGGACTTTTGAATTTGACATGCCGCAAAGGTAATATTTTTGATTTCGGATGTGTGATTTTCGATTTCGGATTTTTCAATCATTACCTTTAAGAAACATTTGCCATATTTTTACGTTAGAAAACCAATCTTCAAATCATAAATTGATCAACTGCAAATCAAAACAATCAGAAGTCGAAAATCCAACATCCAAAATAATTTCACTTAATTTGGGTCTCCGATGAAGATGAACCCGTACGAAAATAAGCGCCGCTGGAAGTACCTGCTTTTATCCTTCGCCGTAATTATTGCGAGCGGCTCGCTGCTTTATACTAATTTTTTGGTGAAAGGTATCGCCAAGGCTGAGCGTACACGCGCTGAGGTTTGGGCGATGTGTATTCGCCAACAGTTTTCTTCGGACGATAACGATTTCGTCAAATTTGTTTTGGATGTACGTGATAGTTTGGTTGTGCCGGCTATTGTGGTTGATGAAGTTGGTGATATCAAATTTACTCGCGGACTTGACTCTACTAAAACATTCGTACCCGATCCCGACAAGTTAAAAAAGAAAGTAAAATTTGATCCAACCTATTTTCGTGCTCAGCTTGACTATATGAAGAGTCAACACGAACCCATCAAGATCAATATCCCCAGCAACCAATATTGGCTCTTTTACTATCAGGATTCCGCGTTGTTAACCCAACTCAAAGTATTCCCTTACGTCCAGCTCACGGTTATCGCCATCTTTTTACTGGTGGCCTACACGGCCTTCAACTCCTCCCGAAAATCCGAACAAAACCAGGTATGGGTAGGTTTGGCTAAAGAAACCGCCCACCAGTTAGGCACACCCATATCATCTCTCATGGCCTGGATAGAGCTCATGAAGGATAAATTCAACGCCGAAGATGATCCGCTTATCGCCGAAATGGAAAACGATGTAAAGCGGCTCGAAATTGTTGCCGACAGGTTCTCTAAAATAGGTTCCAAACCCATACTCGATGTCCATTTTGTTTACGATGTGGTAACCGAATATGTTAACTACTTCAAGTTTCGCGTAAGCAATAAAATAAGCTTCGAGGTAAAAGGCGATAAAAACTTAAAGGCTGGCATCAACGTCCCGCTGTTTGATTGGGTACTCGAAAACCTGATGAAAAACGCTATCAACGCAATCGACAACACTGGCAGCATCACCATCGATATCTCCCTGACAGCCAAAAAACAAATAGCCATTGATGTAACCGATACCGGTAAAGGCATTCCAAAATCAAAGTTCTTAACCGTTTTCCAGCCGGGTTATACCACCCGCAAACGGGGATGGGGACTGGGCCTGTCACTTACCAAGCGTATGGTAGAGAGCTACCACGATGGCCGCATTTAAGTTAAAGATTCCGAATTGGGCAAAGGCACCACATTCCGCATTATATTAAACAACCGTACCAATGGCTAAACCACAACCCGGCGATTACGTTTCCTTTCACCAAACCTACATCGGCAAAGTTGGAGATGGCAACATCATCGATATCCTGCAAAGCCAGCAGCAAAGCACCTATGAATTTTTAAAAACCATCCCGGCAGATAAAGCCCTATACGCTTACGCCGATGGCAAGTGGACGGTAAAGCAATGCATAGGCCACATGACGGATACCGAACGCGTAATGGCCTACCGCGCCATGCGTTTCGCCCGTAACGACGATACCCCATTACCCGGCTTTGATCAGGACGACTACGTAGCCAATTCCCGCCACAACGATTTTGAATTAACCGACCTAATAGAGGAATTTCGCTTAACCCGTGAGGCCAACATGTATTTCTTCAAAAGCCTCAACCCCGAAGAAAAACAACGCTTTGGCTTAGCTAGCGGAAACCGCGTAACAGTTAACGCCCTGCTTTACATTATAGCCGGGCACGAATTGCATCATATCCAACTTTTTAAAGAACGATACGGCTTATGAAAAGATTATGGTACGGCCAAACCGATGTAAAAACACTAAACGATTGGCCCAAAAATCATATCGGCGCATTTTTAGGAATTGAGTTTACCGAACTTGGCGACGATTACATTAAAGGCACCATGCCTGTAACCGAACGTACTCATCAACCTTTTGGCATATTGCATGGTGGCGCATCAGTTGTATTGGCCGAAAGCCTGGGCAGTATAGCATCCTGGCTCATTGTTGACCCGGAAAAATATATGGCTGTAGGTTTAGATGTAAATGCCAATCACCTGCGCCCCGTAAAATCGGGCCTGGTAACCGGCATCTGTACCCCAATAAACATCGGAGGTAAAATTCACGTTTGGGATATCAAGATCTACGATGATCGCGAAAAACTGATCTGCATCAGCAGGTTAACTGTTGCTATTGTACCGAAAATTTAATTTCGGGTCTTGAGTCAAAAGACTCAAGGCTCAAGACTCCGGGCTAACTATTCTCACTCCTTATCTATCGTATTCTTCTTCTCGATCAAGTAAGATGCAAACAAACCCAAGCCACCAAACAACATGATCAATGAAAAATAAGTGGCCGGGTTATCGCCCTTGTTTAAACCGGATAACAAAGTTTGATCTAAAATATTGGCTATAAACAAGCCAAAGCCAGAGCCAATTAAAAGCATTGCCCATTTTAAATATCTGAACGGGCTTCTAACCGGCTTGCTTAAACGTGGGTCCATGCCGCGCTCTATCATGGCCATTTTTTCTTTGTTAAACAGGTAAACAATGCCAAAAATAAGCGCGAATAAAGCGACTGAAACTACGATTGGTATAAATAAAGCTACAATGTGTTGATCCATGATTTCTATGTTTTTTAATGTTTGTTTTAAATAAATTCCGTTGTATTTGTAAGCTATGACTACATGGTTTTCACACAGGTTACACCCGGTTACAGAAAAATACAAATATTTTAATTATACCCAGATGCCCGCGTTAGCGATAGTAGTGGAAAGCCCTGAATGAGCTTCTATCAAATAACCCAATGACAACTAACTATTCTCCACTCACTACTCACCTAAATAAACTATATTTACATAACCCCTGTAACCTTACCAACACAACCCGCGTCACAGACGATAATTGATGCAATCAAAGCTTACAGATATCGAATTGATAAACCAGTCGCTGGCAGGTAACCAGGCCGCTTATGCCGATCTGGTAAAACGGCACCAGCGCTTTGTATTCACTTTGGCTCTCCGTTTTTCCAAAAGTCGCGAAGATGCCGAAGAGATCACGCAAGATTGTTTTGTGAAGGCCTATCGTCATTTATCACAATTTCAGGGCGGTTCAAAATTCAGTACCTGGCTTTATAGTATAGTTTATACTACGGCCATGACGTTTTTGCGAAAAAAACGTTTGGATACCACATCAATTGATAACGAGGATACCTATATTCAGCTAGAAAATACCTCGTCGGGATTGGAGAATAATCTGGCCGAGAATAAATCCCGGTCGTATTACGTAAACCAGGCCATTGCGCAATTACTGCCCGATGACACGGCCATTATTACCCTGTTCTATAAAGGCGAGCAATCATTGGAAGAAATTGCCCAGACTTTGAATATGGAAACCAATACCGTTAAGGTAAAACTATTTAGAGCGCGCCAGCGTTTGAAAGATAAGCTGGAGCATAATTTAAAACACGAAGCACGCGAACTGATATGAATGCGATAGAAGAAAAACTCTGGAACTATATTGATGGCAACTGTACCGCCGAGGAGCAGCAGGCCATCAGCATTTTAATTGATACCGACGAAGTGTACAAACAAAAGTACACCGAGTTGCTGCAGCTTAACGCCGATTTTGGCGCCATGGAACTGGATGAGCCGTCAATGGCCTTCACATACAATGTAATGGAAGCCATCCGTGCCGAAAATGCTTTGAAGCCATTAAAAGCCAAGGTAGATACCCGCATTATATGGGGCATAGGCGCCTTTTTTATACTCACCATTACCGCTTTACTGGTATTTGTACTGGCAAGCATCAACTGGCAGCAAAGCGGTAATGCTTCACCGGTAGAGTTGCCTAAAGTTGATTTCAACATGCCTAAGATCAGCGATATATTCAGCGGCAACATTATGCGTGGTTTCATTTTGTTCGATCTGGTATTGGCATTATTTGTATTCGATACATTTTTGCGCAAAAAACTGAACAATAAACAGGCGGAATAACAACAGGTGTATGGCAAAACGAACAATTTTGTACGATATGCCTTACGCCACCACATACAAAACAGAGTATCCTGTCATAATTAACCCATACAGGAAAAATTTAAGCGGTAATAAAACTTTTGGTACGGACTTTGCGTTATATATACTGAATCGGTAAAATTACCGGTTTAATTGTGATAAGGTTTAGGTTGAAAGTCTCCCGACGCAAGGTTGGGAGGCTTTTTATTTTTAAGGGGTTTTGTAATCTTCTGATGCTTGCTTAATTCTCCCCATATTTCCCTAATTTCGTCTAAACCAAAAATTCAAATGAAAACATTAGCATACCTATTCTTATCCGCAATTATATTTTGCGGCAGCTTAACCGTTAACGCGCAAGGCTTAAAAATACCTGCCGCTAGTTCGGGTCAAACCATTATTCAGGATCTGGGCTTGGGCAAAGTAACCGTAGTATATTCCCGTCCGGATGCCAAAGGCCGCAAAATGCTGGGCGGGCAAGAGCCTTACGGACAAGTGTGGCGCACCGGTGCCAACTCGGCAACTACCATTACCTTTACCGATGATGTAACCATCGAAGGCAACAAAGTACCGGCAGGCACTTATGGCCTGTTCAGTATTCCTGATCCAAAAGAGTGGACCATCATCCTAAGCAAAACCAGCAAAACATGGGGAGCCTACACTTACAAGCAGGAAGATGATTTTTTACGTTTCAAAGTAAAAGCTATCGCTTTAAAAGAGCCGGTTGAAACCTTCACCATCCAGTTTGCCAACGTATTCCCAACCAGCACCGATCTGCATTTAATGTGGGAAAAAACAGCTTTTGCATTCAATATCAAAACCGATGTTGATGCCCGCGTAATGGCCAGCATTGACGAAGCCATGAAAGCCGAAAAGAAACCATATTTCGCGGCAGCGCAATACTACTACAACAACGATAAAGACATGGCCAAAGCTTTAGAATGGATCAGCGAAGTTGAAAAAACCAACGCCAAATCGCCAGCCATTAAAGTATGGAAAGCCCGCATCCTGTTGAAAAAAGGCGATAAAGCCGCAGCCTTAGCCACCGCTAAAGAAGGTGTTGCCTTAGCACAAGCCGCCAAAGATGGCGAGTACGAGCGTTTAAATGCCGCCGTAGTAGCACAAGCGAAGTAAGAAGCAACCACATCACAATATTTCACCATCGCGTCATTGCGAGGAACGAAGCAATCCCTAACTGTACAGGGCGAACTTGCACAGCCGCTCTGCTTAAAGGGATTGCTTCGTTCCTCGCAATGACGCTTTTTTATTAAGCTTTATCGGTAAGACTTTTCCTCTCAAACATCTGCGCCACCAAAGCAATCCCGATCACCAAAATACACCCAATCGCGTTCAACCATAAATAAGCCACGGCATTATAATAACCCAAAATGCAAATGATGATCTCGGTAATCACTGCGGCGATAAATACCGCCTGTCCTTTCACCCGTTTCACATAAAATGCCACTACAAACACACCGAGGATGGTTCCATAAATGTACGATCCCAACTGGTTCACCGCTTCCAACAAATTTCCCAGGTGACTGGCATACAAAGCCATGCCCAAACAAACCAATCCCCATAATACCGTTGCCCCGCGCGATGCCAGCATATAAGTTTTATCGCTGCCGTTAGGGTTGATCATCCGTTTATAAATATCCACTACCGTAGTTGATGCCAGCGAGTTCAAAGCACTCGCCGTTGATCCCATCGAAGCCAGAAAGATGATCGCGATCAGCAAACCAATCAAACCCTTAGGTAAATAATGCGTAACAAAGGTCAGGAACACATAGTTGGTATCATTCGGGTCACTCTTCGGGTCGCTCTTTTTCATTAAAGTGATGGCGCTTTCGCGGATGGTGCCCGCTTGCTTATCAGCCGCCTTCAATTCGCTTTGCGCGGAGTCTATTGTAGCCTGATCTTTAGAATCTAAGGCCTTAACCAACCCCTCTGCTTTAATCTTTTTCTGCTGAAAGGCAATGCTGTACTTTTGTTCTAAAGTATCATACTGCTTAGCGTATGGGCTTTGCTTAATTTGCTCAACCTGGTTATTATTAAAAAACACAGGTGGCTGGTTAAACTGGTAAAACACAAATACCAAAACCCCTATCAGTAAAATCAAAAACTGCATCGGTATTTTAACCAGCCCGTTCATAATTAAACCCAGCCGGCTCTGGCCTACCGAGCTTCCCGTAAGGTAACGCCCCACCTGGCTCTGGTCCGTCCCGAAATAAGATAACTGCAAAAAGAATCCGCCGATAATTCCACTCCAAATATTGTAGCGGTTGTTCACATCAAACTTCCAGTCAATCACATTCATGCGGCCCAGTTTGCCTGCCAGCTTAAGCGTGTGCACAAAGCCGGTACCATGCGGGAGTAAATTAAAAACCATAACACCCGCTACAAACAATCCACCGAAAATGATGCTCATTTGCAGCATCTGCGTGTACGATACCGCCTTAGTACCACCATAAACGGTATAGCAAATAACAATACTGCCAATAAAAAGGGTAGTGTAAGTAATATTGATATGCAGGATTGCGGATAGAATGATGGACGGCGCATAAATGGTGATGCCCGTTGATAGCCCGCGTTGAATCAGAAAAAGGAAAGCGGTTAAAGCCCGCGTTTTCAGATCAAAGCGCTGCTCTAAGTACTCATAAGCCGTAAAAACTTTAAGCTTGTGAAAAATGGGCACAAAGGTGATGCACAGCACGATCATGGCCAGCGGCAGCCCGAAGTAGAACTGCACAAAACGCATACCATCGCTGTAAGCCTGGCCGGGTGCTGATAAAAAGGTGATAGCGCTGGCCTGCGTAGCCATAACCGAAAGCCCCACGGTGTACCAGGGCATGGATTGATCGCCAAGAAGATAGGTGTTGATGTTTTTGCTGCCCCGGCTTTTCCACGAGCCGTAGATTATTATGGTGAGGATGGTAACAGCAAGAACTATCCAGTCGGTAAGGCTCATCTAAAAAATCTGGTGATGAGCCAAAATACAAAAATTAACAGAACCAGCCATGTAATAACAATGCCATAAAACTGGTTCCAGTTACGGATAAATGGAGGCAGATCGGGATCAGCCCTTTTCACTGCTTTTAGATATCACATTGGCAAATATTGCCGCTGTTAATAAACCTAAAACCCCGCCGATTGGTATCCAGATAAACGATTTATCGATAACGAAACCGGTGATCATACCGAAAACCAAACCGATAACATAATACAGGTAATCGTATTTTTTAGCTTCTTCTTCGTGGTGCGGGTGTTGATGATGACTCATAGCTTTTTATATGTATGGCAAAAATAGTGATTAATTGATGTTTAGCAATTAATTAATCAAAATATGTTCTTGTATTAGTATGATTGAACAGAATGTAAACATTTAGATTATTTTAATATTAAATTTAGACAAGTCTAAATTTAATATTAGCTTTGCCTAATTATTAAAACAATTCAAATCAATCCGGGTTAATCTTTCAACAAAAATAATATGAAAAAAACTTACTTCACCATCATACTCTCGCTGATCGGCTATATCGCCACAGCGCAAAACAAAACCGACTCAACCGAAAAATGGAGCACCCATTTCCAAATGACGGTTATTGACCAAAGCCATGCCAAAATTAAGTCTCCTTATGAGGGAGATAACAGCTTAAATAAAGATGCCGAAGAAGCTTTAAGTCTAACAACAACTTTATACATTGGCCGCCAGCTTTGGAAAGGCGCGGCGTTATATTTCAATCCCGAGGTATCTGGTGGTAGCGGCGTAAGCTCGGCGCGCGGTATAGCTGGTTTTACTAATGGCGAAACTTTCCGCATTGGTAACCCATCACCAGCGCTGTATTTAGGGCGTTTATTTTTAAGACAATATATCCCCTTATCAAAAGAAACTGATCTGGTTGAATCAGATGCGAACCAATTGAAAGAGTATGTACCTAAAAAACGCATCGTGATAACAGCAGGTAAGTTTGCCTTGTCGGATATTTTTGATGGTAACTCTTACAGTCACGATCCCCGCTCGCAGTTCCTCAACTGGTCGTTAATGGGTAATGGTGCCTGGGATTACCCCGCCAATACCCGTGGTTACACCGATGGCGTGGTAGTTGAATACATCACCCCATCGTGGGAAGTGCGAGGCGCTATAACTTTAGTAGGAACCTATGCCAACGGGCCCGATTTTGATTACCATTTCTGGGATGCACACAGCGCTACCATTGAGTTCACCAAAAACACGAACTTCAATAACCACAAAGGAAAAGTGAACCTGTTGCTGTTCCGTAACTCATCAAAAGCACCGGTGTACCGGGATGTAATCAACGCTTACGTTAATAAAAGCGATGTATCCTTGGATGTGATCGATGGTAAAACCTACGGTAACGTGAAATATGGCATCGGCATCAACGCTGAGCAGGAGTTGAACAAAAGCCTCGGAACATTCTTACGCGCCAGCTGGAACGATGGCAAAACCGCAACCTGGGCCTTTACAGAAATTGACCGCAGTATCAGTTTAGGTTTAAGCTTTAAAGGCGATAGCTGGAAACGTGCTGATGATGTTTTCGGTGTAGCCGGTGTAGTTAACGGTATCTCTAAAGATCACCGCGACTTTCTGGCCATTGGCGGCTACGGCTTTATCATCGGCGATGGCAAACTACCAAACTACAGCACCGAACAAATTGCCGAAGTATTTTACAATGCTAAACTCAACAAAAACCTGTTCCTATCCGCCGATTATCAATTTGTGAATAACCCGGCTTACAATTCGGATCGCGGACCTGCAAATGTATTCTCTATCAGGGCACACATTGAGTTTTAATATCTGCATCATGACAATCATTTAACCAATACAGCCTTCATTTTTGCTTAATTTGCAACAATGAAGGCTGATCGTCCATCCGGTAAGAATACCTCAAATCCAAACCAACTATCTTTTAAAGACAGGCTGACGGCCTTAAGTAATCTACCCCGGTTTTTTAAACTGGTTTGGGAAACCAATAAATGGATGACGGTATGCAGCTTTTTGCTCCGCATTATTCGCTCGTCGCTCCCATTGGCTATTTTATATGTAGGTAAGCTAATTATCGATCAGGTGGTGATGTTGAGCCGTAACCACGGCAGCCAGCCCCACGATCGTTTATGGGAATTGGTTGCGCTTGAATTCGGTTTAGCCATATTTTCGGATCTGTTGAGCCGGGCCATCACCTTATTGGATAGCCTGCTAGGCGATCTGTTCTCGAACAGTACCTCCATTCGCATTATGGATCACGCGGCAACGCTTGATCTGGACCAGTTTGAAGATTCTGTTTTTTACGATAAACTGGAACGTGCCCGCCAGCAAACCACCGGGCGAACGGTATTGCTTTCGCAGATGATGAGCCAGGTGCAGGATTTTATTACGATGGGCTTCCTGGCCGCCGGGTTAATGGTATTCAACCCCTGGCTAATGGTGCTGTTATTAGTAGCGGTTATCCCGGCCTTTTTAGGAGAGTCGTATTTTAACGACAGAAGCTACGCCCTGAGCCGTGGCCAAACCCCCGAGCGCCGCGAGCTGGACTATGTACGCTACCTTGGTGCCAGCGACGAAACAGCTAAAGAGGTTAAGATCTTCAACCTCTCGCAATTTATTATCGATCGGTTCGAACAGCTCTCCAATCAATTTTATGCCGATAATAAAAAGCTGGCTATTAAACGCTCTGCATGGGGTTCATTTTTTGCCATGCTGGGCAGCGCCGGCTATTATGCCGCTTACGTAGTTATTATTTTGCAAACGGTAAATGGCACAACCACCATCGGCGAGCTTACCTTTCTGGCAGGCTCCTTCAGGCAGTTGCGTGGTTTGCTCGAAACCATTTTAACGCGCTTCACCAGCGTATCGCAAGGTGCCATTTACCTACAGGATTTTTTCGACTTTTTCGAGATCCAACCCAAGATTATTAAAACGCAAAAGGCACGCCCATTCCCTAATCCTATTCAGCAAGGTTTTACTTTTGATAATGTCGGCTTTAAATATCAAAACAGTGAGCGCTGGGCAAACCGGCACCTGAGTTTTACCTTAAAACCAGGCGAGAAGCTGGCTTTAGTTGGTGAGAATGGCGCGGGAAAAACCACATTAGTAAAACTGCTTGCCCGATTATACGATCCAACCGAAGGCCGAATCCTATTAGATGGATATGACCTGAATACGACTTGGACGAAGTGCGCCTGCAAACCGGAGTTATATTTCAGGATTATCTGCGATACCAGCTTACATTCGCGCAAAATATCGCTGTAGGTAACATTGCCCAAAAAGAAAATCGGGAGCTAATAAAAGTGGCTGCACATCAAAGTCTGGCCGATATTTTAGCCGAAAAACTACCAGGGCAATATGATCAAATGCTTGGCCGCCGTTTTAATAATGGGGTGGATCTATCAGGCGGCGAGTGGCAAAAGATAGCCTTAGCCCGTGCCTACATGCGCAATGCCCAGTTACTAATTTTAGATGAACCAACCGCCGCGTTAGATGCCCGTGCCGAATACGAGGTATTTGAACGCTTTGCCGAATTAACCAAAGGCAAAACCGCGGTACTGATATCGCACCGTTTTTCGACAGTGCGCATGGCCGATAGGATACTGGTACTTGAAAAAGGAGAACTAAAAGAAATAGGCAGTCACGCTGAGCTATTAAACCTTAAAGGACGCTACGCCGAACTATTCAATTTGCAGGCTATGGGTTACAGGTAAAGGTTAAAAATTACGAACAATAGAAAATACTACAGCAGCAATCAATGCGGAGATCGGTATGGTGATGATCCAGGCCCATATCAAATTGATGGTAACGCCCCATCGTACTGCCGATACCCGGTTGGTTAAACCTACACCAATGATAGATCCCGTTAAGGTATGTGTTGTTGATACCGGGATACCCATTTTCTCTGTAACAAAAAGGGTTACTGCTCCGGCTGTTTCGGCGCTAAAGCCTTCCAGTGGCGTAACCTTGGTTATTTTACTACCCATGGTTTTTACAATTTTCCAACCACCGCTCATGGTGCCTAAAGCTATGGCCGAGTAACAGGCTAAAGGTATCCACTCCGGCATGGCCGATTTTGCCGGTAAGGCTCCGCCTGCAACCATGGCAATATATATGATACCCATTACCTTTTGCGCATCGTTACCACCATGGGCAAAACTCAATGCTCCCGATGATATGAGTTGCAAACGCTTAAACCACACTTCGGCTTTTGATGGTTTGGCATTTTTGCAGATGTGCAACATGGCCACATTAATAGCAAAACCAATAAAGCTACCTATAAATGGTGCCAGGAATATAAATGCTACGATCTGGATGATTGGTCCGGCGTTGATTGATCCCAAAGCGCTCTCGTGCATAAAAAGCGCGTTGGTCATACCGGCTCCGGCAAAACCGCCTATCAGCGTGTGCGATGAGCTTGACGGGATACCAAACCACCAGGTAATTAAGTTCCAGGTAATGGCGGCAATTAGTCCGGCCAAAATTACATTTAAGGTAATAAAATGCTCATGAACGGTATTGGCTACAGTAGCTGCAACCTTATGGTCCTTCAATAAAAAATAAGCCAGAAAGTTAAATGCTGCAGCCCACAAAACAGCTTGCAGGGGGCTTAGCACTTTGGTTGATACCACGGTGGCAATGGAGTTTGCCGCATCGTGAAACCCGTTTATAAAATCGAAACAAATAGCCAGGGCTATTACAATAACCAGTAACGACATACTGCTTACGCGTTTTTAACTAAGATAGTCTCCAACACATTGGCCACATCTTCGCACATATCGGTTGCGGTTTCAAGGGCTGCAAGTACCTCTTTGTATTTGATTAAGTTGATAGCGTCTGTTTCGTACAAGAATAAATCGGCTACGGCACGATCAAAAACATCATCGGCCTGGTTTTCTATGTTGTTAATACGGATACAGCAATCAGCAATGGCCCGAACATTTTTCAGGTCCTTTAACTCTGTAATTGCTTTATCTATTTCAAGGCTGCCAGCCAAAATCAATTCGGATAGTTTAATGATCGGTTTACTGATCTCTTCAACCTTATACAAGCTCATCCGGTTTACCGATCCCTGTATGTAATCGGCAACATCGTCAATAGCGCTGGTTAAGGTGGTGATATCTTCCCTGTCAAAAGGAGTGATAAAATTTTTGCTGAGTTCTAAATAAATGCGGTGAGTTAGCTCATCGCCAAAGTTTTCAAGCTTGTCTATCTGGTTATACAGCTCTTCCCTTTTTTTCAGATCAGCGGTGTTTACGGCTTCTATCAGCACGTTCGACATCACAACCAGGTTGCCTGCCGCTTGCTCAAATAAGGGGAAAAATACTTTTCTGTCTTTAGGGACAAAATACTGAAATATGCTGTTTAACGACATTGCTTAAATTAATATGGTGCTAAGGTACAGCCCGCATGTTAAATCTATGTTAACTCTTCAATACCGGTAACACAGGGAACGGTAATTGCCTAACTTTTTGCAGCGTAAAACCAAAAGTTGAACCCAAACCCTCGGTACTGCGCACGTTAATGGTTTGTTGATGCGATTCGATGATGTGTTTTACAATAGCCAAACCCAGTCCCGAGCCACCAATTTGTCTCGACCGGCTGCTATCCGTACGGAAGAAACGCTCGAACAAACGGGGCAGGTATTTTTCTTCGATACCAATACCATCATCTGTAACCTCAACCAAAACCTGCTCGTGCAAATCGTATAAGCGTACAAAAGTATTGCCACCTTCTTTACCGTATTTAAACGAGTTATCAATCAGGTTTACCAATACCTGGCGTATTTTTTCTCGGTCGGCATTTACCTGTACCGATTCATCATACTTATCCTTATATGTCAGCTTGATTTTATGCTGTTTGGATTTTAGCTCCAGTGATTCTATTACTTCCTTGATCAGGTCGTTGATCTTAAACTTGCTGTAATTGATCGGGATCTCGCCCGATTCTAATTTTGAGATCTCGTCCAGATCTTTCACCAGGTAACTCAGCCTGTCCACATTTTTCGATGCCTTATCCAAAAACTGCTTCATCATCACCGGGTCGTCCATGTCATCCTGTAAAGCCTCGATGTAGCCTTGTATTGCGAAGAGTGGCGTTTTAAATTCGTGCGAAACATTGGATAAAAAGTCTCTGCGGAATTGTTCCTGCTTCTTCAAATCTTCAATTTCCGATTTCTTTTGCTTGGCCCATTCTTTTACGTCCTTTTCCACATCGTTTATGGGATCACTGCTTACATGGTCGCCAATGGCATCTTTCAAATCTTTACCCAGTTTAAGGTTGTGGATAAGTTTGTAGATGATCTTAATCTTACCTACAATAAAGCGCTCTATCATATAATAAATAAAGATAAAGCTACTCACAAAACTCGCCGAAAAAGTAATGGCCACATCGTACCAGCTACGTTTAAAATAGTAGTTTACAATAGATATGGTGATGGCAACGGCCAGCGCATTAATTAAAACGAGTACGCGAAGTTTCATGAGTTACTGCAAGAAAATTAATAGTATCCCGCTAAGTTACGATTTGTAAATGATGACCTGCCACCTGAAGGCCCATTTCCACTCGATTTTATAATTTGTTAACCCACTTTGCTGTAATAAGTTAACAAGCTCCTGTTTTTTAAAGCTTCGTTTAACAGACAGTGGCCCATCAAACCTTGCCATTTTACTTCTGGTGAAAACGTGGGAGATAAAAATAACCGCGTAATATAACAACCAATGCCGGTGCAGATCGGTAATAATAACGGCTTTTTTGCTGCAATCTGCCATTTTTTTAACGAGTGCTATCCATTCGTCATCAGCAAAGTGGTGAGTGAATAAGCTGGAAAAAACCACATCGAATTGATTAGGTTCTAAATCATTACTCATTACATCGCTTAAAATAAAATCGATGTTTGGATAAGACGCTGCCTCTTGCCTTGCAAATTCCACTGCCGATGCCGTAGCATCAACCCCGGTTAGTTTTAGCTCAACATTTTCTTTATCTGCCCATTTAGCAATGGCCCGCAAAGCATCGCCACCACCACAGCCCCAATCGCTAACCATATCTCCTGATTTTACAGATAAACTTTTCAACGCTTTGATCAGTGTTTTATGCCCGCCAAATAAAGCGTTCATCTTCTCCAAACCTTTCAACACAGGCACAACTTCGGTATCGGGCAAACTAAAGTCGTCCATAATTTCCGGGTCGGTGGAGCGGTATTGCAGATTGACCATAATTTATGAAAAAGGCTGGCCGTGAGTTTTACTGATCAGATAATCGGCAAGAGGCGGCAAGGCGTTCAAAGTTTTCAAACTCAAAGTGGTCATGGCATTAGCGCCAAACATCCTTTGCAACTGGCGGCCAATCCATAACCTGCGGGCAAATTTGCTTTCCCACTCCATGGTATAGCCTTGTTCTATTTGGCTTCGCTTGCGCGGAGTGAAATCGTTCGGTTTATAGTATTGAATGATGGTTTCAGATAGGATTTTAGCGGAGTGAATAGCCATCGTCATGCCGTTTCCGCAAAGTGGGGCTATCATGCCAGCGGTATCACCACTCATTAAAATATGATTTTCTACAGGTTGTTTTTTTTCGAAAGAGATCTCATTGATCACCTCGGGTTTATCCAACAGGAATTCAGCAGTATCGAATAACCTTTTCAAATGATCATTTTTGCAGATGATGTTTTGCTCCAATTCATGCAGGTTACCATACTTACGCAAATCGTCGCGATGAGCCAAGTAACACATGCAATAACGGTCGGCTTCAATTTTACTTACACCGCAATAACCATCTTTGTAATTATTAAGTTGGATCAGGTCATCCGGAAAATCAGCACGTATGTGAAACTTTACGGCCAGGTATGGGCTGCGTTTATAAAAAAATGCGCGTTTCAATTTTTGATCCAGATTGGAACGCTTACCGAATGAACCTATCACTAAGGGAGCTGTTAATACCTTACCGGGAATAGTAACTTCAAATTGCTCATCTTTAAATTCAATATCTTCAACCTTGGTATTCAATAAAAAATCAACACCTTCTGAAAGTGCTTTTTTGTAGAGGTAATGATCAAAAGTATAACGGCTCAAACCAAAACCACCCAAATCAAGTTTTTTAGAAAGCACTGTACCCGATACCGCCGTAACCCGTAAGCGGTTAATCCGTGCAACATTCAAATCATTCAAATCAATATCCAATCCCGAAAGGAAAGGAATTACTTCGTTACTGATATACTCGCCGCAAACACGGTGGAAGGGATAGCTTTTACGCTCTATCACGGTTACACACAAACCGGCCCTGTTCAACAATATGGCATTGAATAAACCGGCTAATCCGCCGCCAACTATAATAACGTCCGTCATGCTCCTGTTTCCAGTATCATTCCTTCCACTGTCAAACCCGGGCCAAAGGCAAAACTGAGAATGTTTTTACCCGCTTCGGTATCCGATCTTAAGATCTTTTCCAACACAAACAATATCGTTGCCGATGACATGTTGCCATATTCCCGCAAGGTATCGTAAGCTAATTGGTTAGCTGCCGGACTAATATCCAATGCATGCTCGGTAGCCTCTAAAATACTGCGGCCGCCAGGGTGTATAGCAAAGCTATCTATCTGCTCAAAACTTAAACCTGCTTTTTGCAATACACTTTCGGTTAAAGGCTTAATGTGCTTTTTGATATGTTTGGAAACCTTGCTGGTTAGCTTCATTTCAAAGCCATAGTTACCTACGTACCAACCCATATCGGCACTACCATCGGGGATAAACTCTGAGTAGAAATTCTTCAATAACAAACTTGGGCCTTTATTACTCCGCTTTGCTTCATTCTCCACCAAAACAGCGGCAGCGCCATCCGAGAATAAAGAATTGGCCACCCAGTTATCCAATGTATTTTGTTTCTGAAAGTGCAGCGTACAAAGCTCCACACTGACTACCAATACTTTGGCATTAGCATCAGCACGGCAAATATAATCGGCAGTTTTTAGTGCGTTGATGGCACCGTAGCAACCCATAAAATTGATGCAGGTGCGTTCGGTACGTCGATTGAGGCCCAGTTTCTCAACCAGATCAATATCTATCCCCGGAGCGTACATGCCGGTACAGCTTACCGTTATTAAATGTGTTATGCCTTGCGAGATATCCTGATCAAAGGCTTCGAAACACTTTTTAGCAGCATCGGCGGCTACTTCAACAGCGGTTTGCTGGTAAAGTTGTAAACGATTTTCGGTAGTGGGAAATGGCTCGAGGTTGGTTTCTTTTCCAAAAAAGGTATAGGCTTGTGGGGTATCGCATCCAAAATCAGGGATCACTGAATAGCGCTGATCGATACCCGAGCCATCATAAATTTGCTTCAGTCGCGATGCGTTATTATCATCCAAGCCAAAAGCCTTCACCATAAAATGGTAAATGGTTTGCTGTGGTATTTTATATTGCGGATTAGCGGTGCCAATGGCACTGATGCAACTGCCCATATTTGTTTGTTCTCTCTCTAAAAGGCAGTCTCAACGTTTAAAGTGATCGTTACTTCGTTTGATAGTACCATGCTTTTATCGCCAATGGCAAAATCAAGTCGGTTTATTTTGAAGCTCCCTTTAAAAACAGCCGTACTGCCATTAACTATGTACGTAAAAGGTAATTCAATAAGTTTTGTTTTACCTTTAATAGTTACGTTAAACTGACCGACATAGTTGCTTGCGTTTTTTGCTTTAAACGATACCGATTTCATGGTGATTTTTGGGGAGTGCTCGGCATCTAAATATTCTGGTTTTTTGAGATGTTCGTCGCGGGTGTCATTGTCGGAATCTATGGTGTTTGCATTAACCGAAGCCTCGATGCTGCTGGTTGCCAGATGATCTTTATCGAACAAAATGGTAGCCTCAAAACCATGGATCAACCCGGTTGACATGAAGCCCATATTTTTAACCTGATAGCTTACATCGCCTTTGGTAACCTTGTGTTTGGTTTGTGCGAAAGCGACAATGCTTAAAAAAATACAGAAGGTAAACAGTACTAAATTTTTCATTCGGGAGTTTAATCAATTATCCCAAACTTAACAAATACTAAGCTTATTGTTACATTAGCACATGCAATTTTTACGAAACATTATCCCCAGCCGCTCTGCCATAGCTCATTTGCGCTTTGTATTTTCGCTGTTTTTAATGCCGGTTTATCTGTTTGCCTACAGTCAATCTTTAGCCATAAATCCGCTTAACGCGTTACTTGTATTCCTAATCTGGCATGTTTTGGCCTTCCCGGCGAGTAACGGATACAATAGTTATTTTGATAAGGACGAAGAAAGCATCGGCCTGTTGGATAAACCACCAGTAGTTGATATCAGCCTCTATTATTTCTCGTTACTACTTGAAGTTGTTGGTTTTTTGCTTGGCTTTATCGTAAGCTGGCAGTTTGCTTGCGCGGTGCTGCTTTATGGTGTGATGTCGAAGCTTTATAGTCACCCAAAAACCCGGCTTAAAAAGTATCCCATCATCAGCTTTTTAACGGTATTCATTTTCCAGGGATGTTTTGTGTATTGGACCACCTACACCGCCTTAACAGACACAAGTTTATTTAGCCCATGGACGAGCGACATGCTGATAGCCGGAGCCATATGTTCATGCCTCATCGGTGCATCATACCCGCTAACCCAGGTTTACCAGCACGGCGAAGACAGCCGCCGCGGCGATATTACCATCAGTATTTTATTGGGATACAAAGGCTCATTCATTTTTTCGGGAGTGCTATTCGGTACAGGGATCTTGCTATCCTTTTTCTACTGGCAACAACATAACCTGATCGAGTATTTCTACTTCTTTTTGCTATGTTCCGCACCAGTATTCGTATTTTTTAATTGGTGGTTTTACAAAGTTGGACAGTCAACCGCAAACGCCAATTTTAAAAACGCCATGATGATGAACTTTGTAAGCGCCGGCTGTATGCTGTTTTATTTTGGAGCCTTAGCCGCTTTGAGCGGACACATGCTTATCTAGTAAAACTTACTGCTTCATAAACTTCACCTGGAACATTTTATCCCATTTTTTGCCGGTGATGAATAATCGCTTTCCAAAAGAATCCCAGGCTATCCCGTTCAAAACATTATTACCCGGGTCGGCAGCGATAGATGCAGGGCGGGATGATAGTGGATACAGATTTTTCAGATCAACCGTTTGTAAAACAGCTCCGCTTTTAGGGTCAATCACAATAATGGTATCGGTGGTATAAATGTTAGCGTAAATTTTACCATCAATATACTCCATCTCGTTAATCTCGTTTATTGGGCCTTTATCATCGTACACATCAATAAAACCTTTGGGTTGGTAAGTATCTTTATTCAGCATAAAAATGCGGTTACTGCTATCGTTATTATATGCGGTGGTGCCGTCAAAGCACATGCCCCAACCTTCTTTACCCCAATTGTAATTAAACTTACCCAATTGTTTAAAGGTAACCTTATCGTAAATAAAGCCAACCTTCTCCTGCCATGTCAGCTGAATGATCTTGTCACCTATCACCGCTAACCCTTCACCAAAATACATCGAATCTAACTTAACCGACTGCAAGATTTTTCCATTAGCCACATCGGTTTTCAACAGGTGTGATTTACCTTTTTCGCCCGTACTTTCGTACAGGTAACCATCCACATATTGTAAACCTTCCGTGTACGATGTCGTATCATGCGGATAGGTTTTCTCAACAACGTAAGTCAAAACTTCGGGAGCTTTAGCGGCAAGCAACACCACATTGGTTGATACCTCGTTAACCTTGCCCTCACTAAATACTTTTGCCGTAATGAGTTTGAAACCCAATTTCAATGAGTCGGTTTTAAGCTTGGTAGCCAGCGTATCCTTACGGGATGAGATGCGTACAGAATCAATCAGATATTGGATCGAATCCACCTTTTCGGATGTTGGCAAAATTACCTTAACCGGAATTTCCTGACCTTGATTATAGCGTGTGCCCGCATCGGGTGTAATACCTAAGCTGGCTGTTTCGGTATTGTTATGGCAAGCTGCAAATGTTGCAGATACTATGGCTATAAGTGCTATAATTCTGTATTTCATCAATGTGTTTTATATGGATGTTGATGGCCAAAAGGCATCTTCAAAGTGCTTTAACGTAAAACCACCATTTTTGTTGAACAGGATAGATATAATATCAAACCTCGCTTCGCCCTGATGGTTCATCATGTAAATATATTCATCTGCCGCCTTAGCTAATAATTTTTGTTTGCGTTTATCCACAAAATCTTCCGGTTGGCCAAAACCAACGCCGCTGCGAGCTTTAACTTCTACAAAAATGATGGTTTTGTTGTGGTAGGCAATGATGTCAACTTCGGCTTTCCCATGGCACCAGTTTTCGTCCATGATCTCGTATCCGGCAGCTTCCAGATGTTGTTTAGCCAATTGCTCGCCTTGCCGGCCCAGATCATTATGAACGGCCATTTATTCAATAATTACGATCCCTAAATAGTCGGCAATACTTCTTTGCACTTTTTTCATGTGGCTAAACTGGCTAAGCAAAATATCTTCATCCTCGGGAGTATTAACGTTTTTTAACTGGTTACGAATATTGATCAACAGCCTTTTAACCTTTTGCAATTTCAGATGGTAAATAGGGTTAAGGATGGTTGCCTTCATGTCCTTTTCCTCGTTGGTAGTTGTGATCTTGTGCATCTCGTACCAATTAGGGCTTAACTCATATTGTGATAATAAGAACGAGATGGTCACATCGGCTATCCTTTTATCGGGATGATTTACCAGGAATAGTTCTTCGGGTAAATTACCGTTTTCAATCTCTTTATGATAGGTTTCCAAAAAGTGCTTGTACATCGGTATCTCAAATTCCACGTCGCTCATTTCAGCAATAATAAACGGACCGATATAGGTATTGGCAATCCCATCCCAATTGATAATTCTGTTACCATAAGTTACCAGCAAACGGATGATCTCTTTCTCCTGCGTTTCGCCATCCTGCTTTGATACTATCGGAGTTGTAACTGCCGATGGTTCGTCCAAAAACAGATCCTCCGGTGGTTGGTCGTTATCAAACTGCTCCCGCTGCTTCTGGTTTTGCTTGTATTGCTGCTGGCCATCCTTTTTGTATTTAGCCTGGCGCATTTTGTTAAGCTCGGTATTTAACGAACGCTCCTCTATCTGCAACAGCATACTGCACTCGCGAATAAATACGGCGGCTTTGATGGTATCAGGTATCTTGGCGATACTCTCCACAATCTCACGAATCACCTCGGCGCGTTTCAGCGGATCGGTACCCGCCTCGGCAAGCAGGATATTGGTTTTATAAAGGATAAAGTCCTTTTTGTTTTGCTCAATATGGTTTTTAAAACCCGTACTGCCCAATTGCCGAACGTATGAATCGGGATCTTCCCCTGCTGGAAAAGAAACCACTTTCACATTCAAACCCTCTTCCAATATCATATCCAATCCTCTTAGGGAAGCCTTGATACCGGCTGGGTCACCATCGTATAAAATGGTGATGTTCTTGGTTAACCTGCCGATCAGCTTGATCTGCTCCACCGTTAGCGATGTACCAGATGACGCCACTACGTTTTCAATACCCGCCTGGGCAACAGATATCACATCGGCATAACCTTCAACAAGATAGCAATTATCCTCATCTCGAATAGCCTTTTTGGCAAAGTTCAACCCGTATAGTACATTGGATTTATGATAGATCTCCGACTCCGGAGAGTTTACATATTTCGGTACGTTCTTATCTTTCTTGAGGGTTCTACCACCAAAGGCAATAACCCGGCCTGTAAAGTTATGGATTGGGAACATTACCCGGCCCCGGTACCGGTCGTACAAAGTACCATTATCCCGTTTAACGGAAAGGCCCGTTTCCTCTAAAAACTCCTGTTGGTAGCCTTCTTTTATGGCTTGAGATGTGAATGCCTCCCATTGATCAGGCGAGTAGCCCAATTCAAATTTGCGGATGGTGGCATCGGTAAAGCCACGCTCCCGGTAATAGCTTAGCGCGATGCTTTTGCCATCGTCAGTATCCCATAAACTTTCCTGGAAAAACTTGGAAGCATACCCGGTAACTATCAATAAGCTTTCTCTGCGATTATCCTGCTCCTTGTCCTCAGGCGTATTGTTGATCTCCTCAACCTCAATGCCATACTTTTTGGCGAGCCATTTTAGCGCTTCGGGATAGCTAAACTTCTCATGCTCCATCAAAAAGGTCACCGCAGATCCACCTACGCCAGTACTAAAATCTTTAAAAATACCCTTTGCTGGAGATACCGTGAACGATGGTGTTTTCTCGTTGGTAAATGGCGATAAGCCGATATAATTAGCACCACGCTTTTTCAGAGCCACAAACTCGCCGATCACCTCCACAATATCGGTGGTTTCCATTATCTTGTCGACGGTAGTTTTGGTGATCATATTACAACAGCGAAAATACGATTTTAAACGGCACCCGGCCTAAATCATTCAGCCGCTTCGGTGCTTTTCAATCGGCGGCGGGTTAAAATACTGTACCTGATCGCTATTCCGCAGCAGATGAAACCGGCAACCAAAATACCAATACTTACAAAGCGGTGTACGTGATGCTCTAAAATCCAATTGCTGGCAAACAACCCAAAGGCTAAACCCATAAAGCAATACTCGTAATAGTAGTATTTGGATGCGATGCGCCAACGTTGCAGGTTCTCACTTTCAGGATCAAGCTTAAGCAGAAACTCAAAATCCATCAAGGCCGATTTAAACACATAACTATTATACTTGGCAATAGCCCGCTGGTAAATAATCCCGTTATAAGGGCTGT
>Ga0116227_10004063_pt1 | contig 31973 bp, 22 predicted proteins | sample S1TSphgellanicum_FD_89693 | JGI IMG/M metagenome (GOLD analysis project Ga0116227, IMG submission 89693) | Host-associated microbial communities from peat moss isolated from Minnesota, USA - S1T2_Fb - Sphagnum magellanicum MG | ecosystem: Host-associated > Plants > Peat moss > Unclassified... | reverse complement strand
TTTTTTTTTTTTTTTTTTTTTTTTTTTTTTTTTTTTTGGGAAGGGCAGTTGTTGCTAACCTTTCTGCCTTTTAAAAATAAAAATAAAAATATTTTTTATATTTATATTTATATTTTTTAATTTAGTTTTTTTTGTGATGGGTCATTCTCTTCTATTGACTGGGCAGCTGAGAAATCACATTTTAGTTGATAGGTTTTTTTTTCCTCTCTCTCTCTCTCTCTCTTCAAAGTACCCCCCCCCAAAACAAAAAAAAAACTTTCTTATTACACCAGGAAATAAAGAAAAGTTTAGAATTGGGCAGTTCCTCATGCCCACCACACACCTAAAATTTGTCAAAAACCTGCCCCACAATCCAAGTTGGCCTTGCTATTTATTCCACAATTAAGAGAACCATCTCAAAGTGATCCACAATGTCCAACTCCAAGCCAGACACTAGAGGTGGGCTAGGGCACATTCCATGGCATTTTTTGTACCATGGAATGTGCCCCTTCCACTAGGAACATGTATTTGTATAGGACATCAAAATTGGCTATGTATTATGGAATGGGCCCATTCTACCCTAGAATGCAATGAGCCTAGTAGGGCTAGTCATCTTTCTATTGGGTACTAGTAACAAGTTTTAGCATGGCTTGTTCCCAAATGTAACCAATTTTTTAAGCCAATGTTTCAAATCTCAAGCATGTATCTTTGTCATTAATTCATCAAAACTAGCTTAGTATTGACAACAAAAGATGGAGCCAATAGATAGCTCCATGTCATACCTAGGCAAAGGGTCATACTTATAGTGTGCTAAAATAGAACTTTATAACCTCCTTACAATTGGAGAATCCTTTCTCACAAATCCTCATACTTGCTTGAATTATAAATATTTCTACCAAAACTTACTTACAATTGGAGAATCGCCTCTCACAAATCCTCATACTTGCTTGAATCATAAATATTTCTACCAAAACTTACTTATAATTGAAGAATGTTCTCTCACAAATCCTCGCACTTGCTCAAATTGTAAATATTTCTACCAAAACTTACTTACAATTGGAGAATTGCCTCTCACAAATCCTCATACTTACTTGAATCATAAATATTTCTACCAAAACTTACTTATAATTGAAGAATGTTCTCTCACAAATCCTCACACTTGCTCAAATTGTAAATATTTCTACCAAAACTTACTTACAATTGGAGAATCCTTTCTCACAAATCCTCATACTGGCTTGAATTATAAATATTTGTACCAAAACTTAGTTACAATTGGAGAATCCTCTTTCACAAATCCTCATACTTGCTCGAATTATAAATATTTCTACCAAAGCTTACTTATAATTGAAGAATGCTCTCTCATCACAAATCCTTGCACTTGCTCAAATTGTAAATATTTCTACCAAAACTTACTTACAATTGGAGAATCCTTTCTCACAAATCCTCATACTAGCTTGAATTATAAATATTTGTACCAAAACTTAGTTACAATTGGAGAATCCTCTCTCACAAATCCTCATACTTGCTCAAATTATAAATATTTCTACCAAAACTTACTTATAATTGAAGAATGTTCTCTCATCACAAATCCTTGCACTTGCTCAAATTGTAAATATTTCTACCAAAAGTTCATGAGGTTTGGCCTATCTATCATCATTCCAATCACACAATTACCATGGTTCAATGAAAGAATTCCACTTACAATAAACTTCAATATGTTCAATTCTAACAAGTAGACACATTGTTTACACACATTCAACTTTCGAAGAGCTGAAAAATCAATATTTGAATTTTAAAAAAATTCAAATAAGCATGAAGAGGAAATTGGAATGAGAAGAAGTAGAGAGAAGTCAAGAGGCACTATTAGCTATGACTTAAGATCTTGTGAATGGAATTTTTGGATTGTCACCTATGATTTCAAGTTCATTTAGTGAAATTATGTTGAAATATGCTTCAAATATTTTAATTTTTTGGACTTATATTTAGTAATTTCAACCTTTTGTTTCACAAGAAAAAAAAGGTCATAACTTCATTTTTAATGGACATTTTAAAAATATCCCTCTAATTGCCTTTCATGTGACAATCATTGTGGGTGCAAAAGAAATATGGTTTTAAATTACCATTTTTATTTTTTGATGTCCGCTTTGTGTGTGTAATTATATGAAGCCATCAAATGGGTTTTTAACATAATGGCCATGGTCAACAAGTGTGAAAGAACCTCAAATTCATTGGCTAAAAAATTGCATTTTGCATGTTGGATAAAATGCAAACAAACATTTTAGTTTAAGATAGAAACACATTGTGAGTTTTTGAAAACCTATATCAATTTTTTTAAATAATTATTTTGAAATAAGTAATAATGTTTTGCAAAGGGTTTTTCATGGCATGTGATGGTAATTGTTAGATCTAAACTTTAGAGGTTCAAGAAACCAAAATAGTTTTTGAAATTCCACAAAATTGTTTAATGGACAAGAAAATGGTTGAAGAAATATTGAAAAAATCATATGTCAAATTTTTCATAAGATTTGGTAGCAATTTCAATTGTTCATAAATATCAATCATTGAGATCTCATGGACATTAAGTAATTTTTAAAAATTGACCTTAGAATAACTCACCCAAATTATATATGATTTTTTAAATTGAAAACCTATTTACATGGTAGTCAGTTTATGGGTACATGCAAACAAAGTGAATCCTTGCAACTTGGGCTTCAAACAATTTGGAAATTAATCAATGTAATATGCATGAAAACTATCATGATCACAAAATTCTCGACTTGCACTTGAAAGCTAGGAAAAACTATAATTAAACTAAACCTAAAATTTAACTCCAACCACAAACATAAGACAATTTAAAACAAGGTCGTGAAGTCTACAAAATAATAGTAAAAATAATAATTATTCATAACATGAAAAATATTGAAAACATGAAACAAAAAGAAAAAATGTCACAAATAACATCCTTAGCATCAACATCAACATCCCCATCACTAACATCACCACTAGCCTCACCATCATTAACAACACCACTAGCCTCACCATCATTAACAACGTCATGGATGAATTTAATACATAATGAATGAAATTAATCCATCATTATCCATTTTTCATCCATAGTCTATAGTTAACTATAGTCTACTTTTAATTAACTTATAATTTAGGAAGGCTTTCAAGGAGGTCTTTTCAATAGTGGGCATATGGAAACTTCCATGAATTTTTTTAAAAACTAAGTATTTAAAATGGTATAAATAAAGGTAGTACCTCCCATTATTTTTAATTTATTCAACACTAATCTTAGGTATGATATTGCACCATAGCCTTGTTTTGTTTTTCTGTGTTGATGTTTTCACACTTTGTCATAATAAAGCTATGGTTCTAGAGCAAGATCTTGCACATTTCATGTTTTTGTTTTTAATTTTAAGTTTGATGTTTTGTCTTTGGTTTTTATGTTCTTGTATTTGATCTTCATGTTATGTGTTCCAATTTAAAACTAAACTTAATTTTGTCAAAGTTTGCCTTGGTGTTCATGCCTTTGAAAATCCCTTTGTCTTGATGGTTTTGGTGTTCATGGTAACAAGGCTATAGTGCAAGGTTGTGTACTTTTGGTGTTCAACATATTAAGGGGAATTATTGGGGGATAGAAAGGACACTACATCTATTTATACTAATTGCAAACCTAGCTTTAAAACAATTTCAAGCTTCCACATGGCCCATTGGTTAAAGAACCTTTTTAAATACCTATTATAAATGAAAATGGATAGTGATGGATGAATTTCATTCATTGTGAATATAAAATGAACAATGATCGATAAATTTTGTCCATTATGAATATGAGTGCTCATGGATGAATTTCATCCATAAATCACAAGACAAGGGAAATGAATTGTCTTATTTTTACAATCAATTATTAAAATCATGATATGTGTTTATTAACCTACGTTAAGTAAAGGGATGTCATCCGTGGCAATGGACTGAAAATTTAACATATAATTGATTTGTAAGTTTTTAATGTTTAAAGGGGTAAAATTGCATTTTTCAAGCATCAACATCATGTTGCAATAAGATGCACAGAAAATGAAAGGATGCAAGTTATATGTAGGGTGTTTATAAAACTTGTAAAAACATTTATGTATGGTACACCATTCAAGTAACATCATGTGTCACATAAATCTAACCATGAACAATGGGTGGAAATACATGAATTGCTCTATTAAAAGTATTTAATGGTAAACTTGACAAAAACCTATTATTGATCTTTTAAAATATCAAATATATATAATACAAAAACTTATGGATTTTGTAACTATTATGGAAATCATTAAACTATTACCTATATGCAACAAATGGTTGCTACTTACATACACACAAAGCCTTTATTTGCTACATCTTATTCTCACATAATCTTTGTGTTATAATTTATTGGGAGACAATGTTGCATGAAATGAAATTTTATTTGTTTTTAAAAAAAAAACAAGCTTTGACTTTTGGAACTGGTTAACAATGTGTTTTGTCAAATGTGTTTCCTATTTGTTTCAATGGGCATCGTTCCATAAAGCCCATCAATTGACAATTGTGTGAAGATGTTACTCATATTGCATTTCTCAACACCAAATTATAAATAAAGGGATTAAAGAAGACCAAAGTTATGACATATGGTGTTTTCTTGATGCACATGACCATTCAAGCATATTACCAAAGGCATAATGTCATTAAACTCTCAAAACCATGAATGTTGAATTGTGTTATTCAATGTTTGATTATTTTCGTCAATGGTTTCAATTTTTAAATCATTATTGATCTACATAAAAAGGTAAATCTAAATATTGATGCCCAACAAACATAAGTGATAAGCTTCAAAATGTCAAAATTTTAAAATAAAGATCAAGGTAATAATGAAACACAATTTTTTCTTATTTTTTACGACCTTAATTAGGCATGTTACCAACTCTAGGGAATGACAAGTTGTCAATGTTTTAATAAAAAAATTCTTAATGTAGCCTAAATGGTGATCATCCAAATTAACAATAATCCCTAGGATGAATTAGTCAAAATTTGGCTATAAACCACATATGAACTTATACAAATCTTTAATCAAGCTTTTATATTTGTGGCTACGCATTGAAAGCCAAATATTAAAAAATGAATAAAAATTTCTCACTTTTGTTAATTGAAACCCTTTAGTTGGAAGTGTGTGAAAGTATACCTTTAACATAAGATGCTCATTGCAACCTTTCACACTAAAATATATTTTAATGAGAAATATGTTAAAGTATCAAAAGAAGCACTCCCAAAACCTTCAACTTGCACTTTCAATTTGGGATTGATCATAGTAAGATTTGAAGGTAAAATTTTGTTCAAATTAATTTTATTTTGAACTTAAATAAAGTTTCAATTACAAAGTGATTTTGTACAACAATGTCATTTCCTAATATCTTATAAAATCATTTGAAGATTAAGGTCATGTCAAGAATAATAAGGTGTATGGCCAATGAGGTCAATAATTAAGCCCAAATAAAGCCTAAAACTTATATTGGTTAGTTAGTGTGAAAATATATTTAGACCTTCCTTCACTTTATCCTCATAGGAGGTGCATGGAGACTATTTTTTTGAAGTTGAATTTCTTACACCTCAAAAGTGTGTGTTTATGTTTGGTGAGAGTTTTATTAAAAGGTTTTGTGTAAAATGGTGTGAAATGTGGATTCTCATATGAGTGCATAAGATTTTGATTTCAATTATATATATATATAATGTAATGCAACTCAAAAGGAAACATATTAGTTCTACATTTAATTTTGTTTATGGTAAGTGTTGTGGTCTATATCAAGTATTTTGATTACCATATCATTATGTAATTTAAATCTTTACCTAAGAAATTGAACCCCAACAAAAGTTGCACAACAAGGAGAAGGGCAACCTCCTTACAATGGTCATTGTTGGATGCAACTATAAAATTGTTTTATATTCACCAAAGTGTTGCTCTTATAACCTCCATCTATTGTAACAATTCCATTTGTTGTGCTCATTGTAATTGTTGTGATTGATATCACCACTAAAGGTTGCAAAAGTCTATCATTGTTTAAAAAGGAAAGCTTGCATAAGTTGACCAAGTCTAAAAATTGCAAAAATTTACCAACAAAAATGCTCTTGCAAGGCTACCACTAATAATCACCATTGCCATTGCCACCTTTTGCAACAACCAATCAAATGTTGCTAATGTTACACTTGCCATTGCAAGAACATCACAATCATAGTTAGTGTTGCCTTCAACAATTCACAATCTATTGTCATCGATCAAAACAACTTGACATAGCAATGCTCATTAAAAACATATTGGTCATTGTCACAATATTCACAATAAAATGTTCACCATCATCACTACCAATCAAAATCACATCAAACTTGTTGTTAGCAACAAGTTTAAGCCCATTTTCAAACCTAATTATAGATTTGAAATGCAAGAAGAAGCTTGCGTGCTTCAATTGAAGTTTGAGATAAAAGAAGGTGGAGGTCCAATCCAAATCTCCCTTTCCTTTAAATAGTTCAATTTTATTATTATTTTCATCCATGTGGGGGAAGTTTCATCCATAATTTGAATGGGGCATGTTTCATCCATTTGATCACAAAACAATAAGTTATAAACATAAGTACCCTAACTCACGTGTGGAGGAGTGCCATTTCATAAAATATGCCCATGTACTGAAAACCACCTTGGAATTTAATTGTTTCATTTTATGTGCATGTTATAATGTCATACACTAAAAACCATTTGGTGAAATATTTATACACTTTCACTTTAAATTGTGAATAAAATATGGTAATACCAATAATTAACCACTCTTATTAATTCCCAAATATGTATAAGTATTGGACTTTAAATTATTATTATTTTTTTCCAAAATAATGTTCATAAGTTCATTGTTTGACATATGGATTGCAATCCTTTGTATTTGTCTTTATTTTCCATATAAGAAAGTTCATGCTATGAAAAGTATTTATTCTACATAAAATATGTTGTTTGTCATATTCTATAATAAACCATATGGTGTTAAGTAGATAAATGGTTCAATGCATTAAAATACATATAATCAAGCAAGATGCATTTGTTGTCAAGTTTGAATTACTTATCCTTAATGACAACATTGTATACAAAATGAAATGTTATTTTTGACTCTAGATCTAATTTCTAGAAAATAAATGAAAAACTTTGAAAGCCACCACATGTAACAATTTCATTTCATTTGTATTTTGAACTTTTTTTATTAACTTTAAAGCACATTGATTTAATGAAATAATATTCAAATAATACTTTCACAAATAAGTAGTTGCATGATAGGGTGACTCACTTTTTGTCACATTAAACTTTTTACAAAATGTACAAGCTATTCAAATGTCACAAACATATGGTAAAATCATCAATGTGGATCTTTAAAAAAATGATTAATAGTGATAACACAAATAAAAAATTATACATAATGATGAATTTTAATAAATATACAACAAACATAAAATAATGAACTTTTTTAATGGAATCATGGATCATGGTTTAGAATTACATAAAGATTCAAATTGCATTTTTCTATATCATTTCATTTTAAAATGTCTTATTGTGAACCCTATTGACATGTCCATGTGCAGTAATTGCAAATATTTACATGTGTTTTCTTATGTATGTGGGGATTTAATGTGAATTATAATGGGTTTGAAAATATAAGGATTGTAATGCATCTTTGGGGTTTTTCATCATTTTATAACTCAATGAAAAGGCTAGTAGAACTTTTCTTCAATTGTAACATTTAGCACTATTGGGATGTCCAATGTTTTTATTCTTTTGATATTTTATATAATAGTTGATAATTAATTCATCACGTTTTGATCTAATAATTTAAAGGTCAATTGTTTGAAGAATAATATATAAATTGAGATCACACAACTTAAAATTTCTGAACACCTTGTTTCCAACTTTAAACCCAACCAAGATATATGCAATTGGATGTTTGAAATGAAATCTAGAGCCATTTGAAGGAAGGGGGGCGCAAAGAGTCTTCCATCTCCCAACATAGTGCATAAGGAAATGCATTCTTTCCGAATTTAAGTTTAAACCTTTGAACTTAAACATTTAATTTCTTTTCACATTAAATTAAATGATTTTTACGTTACAAATGCAATCCATTGTTTTAGGCTTATGTTGAATCATTCATTTGTAACAACTTGGTCAGGGAATTCACCTTTTAAAACTAGGAGTAAATATGAATGAAAAATCTATATCACATTTTGGTGTGTCATCGAAAGGTGATGCTATTAAGTTTTTTAATGTTTTTTTTGCATAGATTGAAGTGTTTTTGGAAATTGTTGGATTGGAAGGGAATTTGAATTGAAAATCAACATCATATGTGCAAGATAAAAAAATTCAAATTCACAAGTAAGTTTATACTCCCTACACATCACATTTGGCGTTTAATGAAGATCAAGGAAGAAGCATGGCTAAGCTTGTTGCCTAGAAATACTTTTAAAATCACTTTACAAATATTGTAACACATAAATCAACTTGAGTAAAATGATTTTGATTGTTAAAAAATTGCCCCAAGTCCCATTGATTATTGATTAAAAAACCTTTAAATGTGTAATTGTGTTGGATTTCCTAGAGGACATTTTGTTGATGGTGAAGTTGGACTATTCATTAAAAGGACCATTTTTGTTGTTGAACTTAATTTTTATTGGGAGTGCTAACTGATTCCTCCAAAATATGATGTTTTGCAAGTTGTTTTGCGTTTCAAATAACACTTAATTTTTTATTTATGTCATGTTAATTAAACCCAAGCCAAATTTAACAATGCTTAAAAGTGATAAGATTCTTCATCCTAAATTAAGGAAATAACATCTTCAACCAATCATAAAAAATATTTTAAAAGTTGAAAAAAAGTTGTGGGGTCAACAAGTCACAAGTTTTGATTACATTTGAGCATGGAAGAGAATGATAACCACAAGATAAAAAGTTTGTATGGGTCGTAGATGGTGTTCATTTGATACTAGAAAGGCCTGCATTCGATGTTAATTCACTCAACTCTTGCATGCATCACATTGACCTAATGATGTTCTTTAAAAGTTTTCTTATTATTATTCTTAACAATTTGAGAAAGGTCACCATCCTCATGATCCTTTCCAAATTCAACAATTTTCTAAATGAAGATCCAACAACTCTTGTGAAAATATTTGTAAAAGTTTTGATAATGAGTTTGGTGACCAACCATAACTACTACCTCATTTGGTTTCCTTACACCCTTGTCAAGTTTGCATATGCTTAGTATAAACTAATGTTGAAGGATCTTTCAACATTAGGGAATAACTTTATGTTGCATTCCTACACCATTATAGACTAATGATTGATTAACAACAAGATTTATCAACTTTAACAAACGGTAGACAAGGTTCTTCAAAAAAAATTAAATGTGTGTTGTTTTATAATCATGTGTATTCGATATGCGAAAAACTTATTGTTCAAAGTATTATTACAAATTCAAATTAAGTTTAAAATTAAAATTATTAATTTAAAATAAATTCTTATGGAAATGTGAATAATGTACACACATGGAAATAAAAAATATCTTATTTAGGGTTGACAAAACAATTATAAATATTGTGCAAGAAATCGAATAGGTCCTCATGTTAATATATATTTTTCAAGTTTTAATATTATGAGAAAAACTTTATTTGATGATTGTGAATTTGCAATAAGAAAACATATGTTTCAAAACTTTATAAAAACTATGATAAATGATTTTTTATTAATTTCTTGAAATCCAACATCTCCTTTTGTGAGGTCATAATATATTTTGGATAATCCTTTGCAAATTCCTAACTCCAATTCAAGATTAAATATATTTTGGTGCCAAATCATTTTATTGCAAGTTTGCAATAAAAATACATTATTATGACAATATGCTAAATTTAACCATTGTATTTTCAGCAATAATTTTGCATTAAAACCATGGAAATAAATCAAACCTTTTTTTTTTCCTAATTGTAGTTTCGCAAATGGAATTACCTATATTGTGGGACTTGATATAAAATGTTTGTATAAACTCAAATAAATCTCCGCCAATGAATATATTTGAACCAACATTATAATTCGCCATGCTCAAAACTATTAATTATGTTTTTTATTTGTAAGATATATTTTTAATATCAATAATTTGATTATTTTCACCAAAATTTGATTGTTTAGTAATTTACATTTTTACATTAGATGTTTTCAATTTAATTAAATTGATATGTGTATTTTTATGGAGTTGGATTCTATTTACTTGTGGATTTGTAAATATAAATGGGGATTCAACAAAACCCATTAAATACTAAATAAACCAAACAACATAAAATTTATGAGTCACAAACAAAGGTGATGAAAGAAAAAAAATGATGACCTTTAAAACCCAAAACCATATCTTGGAATTGAAATTCATTTAAAAAATTGGTCCAATTTCAATGCAAGTTCATTTTGGAACTAAACTAAGACAAATTGGATTTGAAGGTTGATTCCCCACTTTGGTTCCAATCCCCACCACTAACCTTCAATTTTAATTCCAACCTAATTTTAAATAAGTTTTTTCAACATTGAAATTGGATCAACAATTTTGAACCAATGAATCCAATACCCACCCAATAGTAATGTGAACATGTCCAAAACCCTATTTGTTGAACCTTCTTGTGTGAAGGTTACCATTTAAGGTAACACGTAACACCATTGTTGGATGATAGTGTTTCCCCCCAAAGCCAAGGCCTCACAAGAAAATTAAAAAAATCTTTGTTTCTTTTGGGTGAATTCTTAACACTCATTTCAAAGAACATAACTTTTTAAAATTCTTTTTTAATTATTTGAAATAATCATTATTGTATCCACTATGCAAAAATTAATTAGAATCAATAAAAAAATCCACTTACCATGTGACAACTACATATTTAAAAATGATTATAACACCATTCATTTCTTTTGTCTTAATGCATAAATTCATATTTTGAAATAATTTTTGTTATTAATGATGTGTCAAACTATGTCAATATGGATAATCTTTTTTGAAATTTAGCATAAAACTATTTTAAAATGGTCATATGACATTGCACATTATTATGAAAGAAAAATGTATAGTTTCAAAAACCTTTAAGTAAATAGAAACTTTTGTTTAGTAATGTAATTTTATTTATTTCTAATAACAAATGCTCAATCACACGAAGATATTGAAAGTTTTGTTTTTGAAAAAATTATTTAAAATGGTATACATGTAACGTATAAACATATCAACATAAATGTAATTGTTCCCAAAAATAAAATAAAATTGTCATTTTGATATTGCATGAAAAATTGTATGCTTCTAATGTTCAATTGTATGTGCAACAAAATCCAATTAGAAGGAGCAATCAACTCACCCAATTGACAAAAGGAGATGCATCCTTTGGCAATGAAGGATAGTTGATTGAGTGATTCTTTAGCCTTCATACCCAATTGAATAATGCATGAGTCCAAAATATTCAGTATGGCTTACAATTGTGAGCAATCTCTTTTGTTCATGACCTCGTCGTGATATCTTCACACTCCTTACACCAACTCAAATGAGTTCAGATGGCTTTCCTTTCCTTTTATACACTCCGTGTCCTTTTATTGCTAGCAATGTTCGTGGGTACACCTGCCACAAGGAAAAGCCCATCAAGTGTCAGAAGGATAAGTGGTACCATGAACTGGTGTTGAGCTGCCATCATCCGAGAGAGACTCATTGTATTGTTGCCAAAACCAGTCAGTTGCTTGTTTACTTGTTGAATCCAGAAGTCTCACCCCAACATTGCAATGCTACTTCAAATAATGGTCACACGTCATTGTCCTTCACTGTAGAAGAGCAGCTCTGACACCCAATTTGGAGTTTGTTGGATCCCCAGACTTTTCTTCCTTTAGCTTTCAGCTGAATGATGATAGTCAAGCCAACACCTGATAATCTCCGCAACTATGTACCCATTTTTTGGGTCCTTATGTGACAAATAATATTGCCACTACCAGCTGCTTCACAAGAAAGGAAGATCACATCCCTGCGCACTTGAGGCTTGTGCCACAAGGGCCAGCAGTTTTGATAATTGCCTCAAACTAGCTTGGGTCTTTGCTGGTTGCATCATCCTGCAACCACAGTCAGTGGGTGATGTTTTAGCATTTGAGAGCCTCTGATTTGTTAGAGGTGCATAATTTGTGTTAACAACTGCTGCATACATTTCCAGACAACCATTCAATCCCATATCAGCAGAGAGTTGTCCATTGATCTTGGTTTTGAGCTTGTGTCAAGATGCAACATTCTATGGCTGTTGGAACGAAGAAATGGATCACCTTCAGGAGGATGCGCACTTCCTTCTAGGCCAAGAAGCATGTATAGATGCAAACTATGACATGTTTTGTACAGGCTTTGTCACTCCTCCAGCTGCATGGGCACCACTAACTTTGTGTCACTAGAATTCCATCCATGAAATCACATCTCACAGACTCACCACTATGAAGACCAGGTACTTCCTGAAAGGGTAAGGATGTGTCCTACTTTTCTGGTTAAGAAAGTCGTGTGGTTCGTAACATTGAGCACTGATATACCAGACATGAGGTACTTCAGTGCTACTTTGTGAGCAATGAGAATGCAATTAGGTCTCACAAAATAGTAGATGATCACCTTGCATCATTTATGGCAGTCAACTAGCTGCCATCACTCCCCACTGACTTCATCTGCTCCTGAAAGTGTGGGTGCATATAAAGTGCAAAAGAATCTGCTCAAAATTTTCACCAAAAAAATTTGGATGAAGGGTTCTGTGTCATGGGGTTCTGTCTGATTTTCAGAAGCACTGATTGTTGGCAAGCACTTGAGAGACAATAACATTCGGTTTTAATTGATAGTTAATATATGCTTCTTCTAGTTGCAAGACAATTAACATACAAAACTGCAGCATTAGAAGCTCACTCCTCTTAACCCTAAAGCCTAACCTTCCCATTCAGAAACAACAAAGTAGAGATGATGGTATTCTAAAAGTTATGGCAAGACCTACCACCAGTGGACAACAAATTGCACCCTATCTCCTTATTCTCCTCCTGCTGCTGCACACCAACAGTCCTTCATCATAGTAAGCATTGCATTTCCCAAACCCTACTTCAGTTTGTAACAGTTCTAAACCCTAAACCCTAACCTTCCATTCAGAAACAACAAAATAGAGATGATGGTATTCTAAAATTTATGGCAAAGGTGGAGTGCTATATACCCATTTGCAGGTGCAAAAATCTCATCATCAAGTAGATGAAATCATGGAAAACATCAAAGTAAATCTGCATCAAACACACTTGAGCACCATAAAGTCAAGACCCACCACCAGTGGACAACAACTTGCACCCTATCTCCTCCTTCACCTCCTGCTGCTCCTGCACACTATCCTTCTTCATAATAAGCATTTGCATTTCCCAAACCCCACATCAGTTTGTGACAGCTGAAGTATGTGACACACCGGTTTTCATGAAGGAAGAAAAATGATAGTCATGCATTGCTTCACATTGCTGCTCCCAAACTTCAAAGCACCATAGCTCAACATAAAAAAACGAGTGATATCATTTCTGTTGATTTCTCTCTCAACCCAACAGAAGACTCTTCTTCCATGCTTTTCATCTAGGTCTTCTTCTTCGTCTTCTTCTCCTCCTGTCAGTCTAGCAGCATTCAAAGGGCTTTGTGGGTGTCGTCGAATGGTATGTAGGAAGAAGAGAGGAGCGGTACAAGATCCTCCAAATCTGAAAAGGTGAGCCAAAGTCGCGCAGCGTCCGCGGACAAAGGTCAATCTGGGTCACATACCGGTAGCCATTTCCTGCGGGACAAGAACAAGAGGGAACAAGAGGGAACAAGAGACAGAAGAGAGATATCTACGAAGAGCAGAAGAAGAGGAAGAGGACGGGGGCATGGAGGGTCTGAAGAGATTCTGCCTGTGGCAGACGGAATACCCACTCGCTGTTTCTTCTGTCAGAGCAAGCAGAAAGGCTGTGATGATAGCCAGAAGCAGCAGCGGCGGAGGCGGCAGTGCTCATCTTCCTCCTGCCCATCATTTGTTCTCAAATTGGCAGTTCAGAAATGTCCAAGGGATGGTACCGACGAGGAGGGGGCGGCGGTGGCGGGTAAAGAAGAAGGAGGAGAAAGACTTCAGCACTGCAGCAGGCTTAGTGCGGGAGGAGGAGGACATGGGTGCTTCCCCGCTCATGCTTCTTCCTGATTTTGATTCCACAATGGTGTGCAATCTTTCCTTCTTCCTCCCCCCCACCCAAATCAATACTTACTGCTTGCAGTCAATTCTGGACATAACAAAATCATGAATTCCCATCATATCAGATGTGCAGCAATGGACCACTCCATTCGTGTCCAAGAGGGGGGAAAAGTCTCCCACCCAGATTTGCAAGAAATCTATGGCTTGTTGCTCAGTTCTGTTCACAACCGATATGATATGACAGTCAGAATCTGCAACAGTTGGAAGAATGTGTTGCATTCATGGGTGTTGCATGTGAATTGCAAGAAGATTTTGTGGTCAGCAGAAAGAAAGGCAAATCAATCCCATTTATGACCAATTACTGAATGAATTCCACTCTCAAAATCATGGCAGGTAGAGCTAGCGAGTGAAGATGGTGTGGGAAATGAAGACAAAGAGATCAAGTCATCATTTATGGAATTTTATGAGCAGGCTACCACCCAAGAAGATCTGGAGCCTCTTGAAGAAAGCCAAGCAAATAGGAGAGATGAAAATTCTTCAGGTGATGAGATGGAGTCTATCTGGGTAGGGGGAGGAGCCCCACGTATGAGGAGGGGAGCTCCTCAAGCTTTCAGCAAAGGTAAATTTTTTGAGAAAGATGATGACAATTTGGACCTCACAGAGAAGGAGAAGAGAGGAGTGCCAGCCGTGATGCGCTGTTTTGACAGAGCTAAGATATATGTCAAAGCTGGAGATGGAGGAAATGGTGTAGTGGCATTCAGAAGGGAGAAACATGTTCCATTTGGTGGTCCATCAGGTGGTAATGGCGGCAATGGAGGGAATATTTTCATTGAAGCTGATTCTGCAATGAATTCTCTTTTACCATTTCGCCGAAATGTGCACTTCAGGGCTGGAAGAGGTGATCATGGACAAGGGAAAGGCAGGGCTGGTGCATTGGGCACTGACTGTGTTGTCAAGGTGCCTCCAGGAACTGTAATTAGGGAGGCATTGGGTGGACAGGGCTTAATTGGTAATGGAGACATTTTGCTGGAGTTGACTACACCAGGCCAAAGGGAGCTTTTGCTACCTGGTGGCCGAGGAGGGCGGGGAAATTCCTCCTTCAAGACTGGGCGCAACAAAGCACCGCAGCTTGCAGAGAATGGTGAAGAAGGGGCAGAAATGTCAGGTCCCAATACCCACGACACTAAATTTCCTTCAACGCAACTGGAACATGATGTTATCTACCTGAACCAGCATAATCACAAATTCATCTATGATGATAACTTGGACATAGGGTTTGCTGCATGTTTAGGGTTTAGGGATTAGGTTACTGAATAGCACAATTTCCATTGTGATTTCCTTCTTCCAACTCACATTGTTATTTGTCACCAGTATTCATCTCTGAAATCCGGTAGCCAGCTCCGGCTGTCAGAGAGCTGTTATATTAACTCCATATTGTGTTATGGTTGCCTTATGTGCCATCTGGACTAAGATTAGCACTTTCCCCAAGTGTGATGTTGTGATTTATTGTCATCTCTAGTCACAATTTGATGTCCTGGTATTGCAGGTGGGCAGAGTTGGAGCTTAAGCTTGTGGCTGATGTTGGGATAGTAGGAGTCCCAAATGCTGGCAAAAGTACACTGTTGAGTGCAATCAGTGCAGCACGGCCAGTCATTGCAAACTATCCTTTCACAACTCTCCTCCCCAACCTAGGGGTTGTCCCACTGAGTTTTGAGGCATCAATGGTGGTTGCTGACTTGCCAGGGCTTCTTGAGGGTGCACATCAGGGCATTGGACTGGGGCACGAATTTCTTCGCCACACTGAGCGCTGCAGTGTCCTTGTGAGTCTTTTCATTTTTTGCTTATAAAATGTTGTGAACCAATAAGCTTTGGCAGCCTTATTATCAAACTTTTGAAAATTTTTGCAATGCAAATTTGGTGGCTTCACCCTTTGAGAGTAAATTGTATTTTGTGTAAAATAGGTGCATGTAGTGGATGGTACAAGCATGCAAGCTGTTCAGGAGTATGAAGCAGTGCGGCTAGAGTTAGAACTGTTCAATCCAGCCTTGGCATACAAGCCTTTTGTGGTGGCGTACAATAAGATGGACATCCCAGAGGCAGCTGAGCAGTGGCTAACTTTTAAAGAGACATTGAAGTCACAAGGGGTGGATGCTTTCAGCATGAGTGCTGCAACAAAAGAGGGCACAATGGATGTCATTGTTGCTGCTTATCACCTCCTCCAATCACAGAAAAATCTGTCATTTGATGGAGGTCAGGCCTTTTGACACCGGTCATTTCAATAATGTCACTCTTTATTTCAGTGGCTTTAGTTCAGAGCTGTCAACAACATTGGTTATTGTATGTGCAGATTATGACCACAGATCAGTGAAATTTACTCTCTTCTATACTCTCTTCAGTGAGATGTACCACCACACTGTCATTTTACAATTGGCTATTATTGTGTGAGAGCAAATCAAAACCTGCGGCTGTGGCTGTTATGTGAGTGGTGCAGGATCAGGAGAGGTGGGCTTGGGTGATGGACTGGAAGTAGGGCAGGTGGTGAAGAAGATGCGGGATGCACCCATTGAGCAATTTACTGTGACCTGTGATAAGCACACACGGACATGGCAGGTTGATGGGGCTGGATTGCAGCGCTTCACTCAGATGACAAATTGGGAGTGAGTGATTCATAATCAACAGCATATTACTGACATTTTCTCCAACAATTTTGCATTTGTGGATACACAGAACAACTCTAAAGTGTGAATCATTCAAATTCAAAGCTTTGTTCTCATGTAATTCTACAGGTACTTTGAGGCAGTGCGCAGGTTCCAGCATGTTCTACAGGCAAGCGGTGTGAATCAAGCACTTCGGGAGCAGGGAGTTCGGGAGGGTGACACAGTAGTTGTTGGCCAGGTACTGTCTACATCCCTGAGGTTTCAAAGCTGATATTATTGTTAACTTTTGTGCTTTGAACTCTGAATTAAGCTTGTCATGACTAGCGACTTCTTTTCTGCTGAATTTTTGCATTGTGGCAACAAAAATAATTGGATTAAATTAATTTTTTTCCAGTCTAAATTGAAAAAGAAATGCCTAAGGGTTGGAAGAATTCACCAACCTTTCAAAACCACAAAATTGAGAAACAAAACCCTGGTCATGATCTTTCAGTAATTGAAAAAGTGGAGATGCCATGTTGTGCAACTGAATGCCGTGTGTGTTTGTGGGATCCTGTGAGTAGTTGGGTATACACCAGGTTGTGATACACGAGCTTAAAAAATCTAATATTCCATATTGTGATGTGGGTTGTTTGCTTGTTCAGATGGAATTCAACTGGAAGGACTCAGATGATATTGCAAATTTAGGTGATTGGAAACGGGGCCCTAGAGGTTCAAAAGTGTGGCCCCACTAGATTAGTTGGATTTAGCCAAGTTTACTGTTTTGATCATTTGTCAACTGCATCAATCACACCATGTGGAAGGCCACAAATCAGGCTGGCAGTCTCTCAGGCCTAATGCTCTCAATGCACAGAATATCAACTTTTGCTGAAAGAAATGGATGGTAGGACAAACTTAGAGATATGTTTTCAGAGAGAGGCTGATGCACTTCTGCATCTCTAGGATCTCATGACAGAGTCCTTCGCACAGGTTGCAGTTGTTTTTAGTGACTAAGTCATTCCCATGATTTGTTTTTCTCATGTGCAATATTATCATTGTGAAAGGAATTTTAAGGCATCAATGACTTTATTCGAATTTCAATTTTGGCAATGGTCTTTAGCTTACCATTCATTATTGTTTTGGGTTGTTGTCATCTTGCTTGAAAAGACTTATGGAAAAGACAAACTAACTCTAGCTCCTATCATTTGAAGAGACAATGTTAGCTCTAGCTATATATATAGGGCCATTGATACTTTCATGAAGGGGTTGCTCATAAACTTCCGATAAGGTCACTCATCCCAACAGCATTCCAGTCAGTGGGCTTACCTTGAGAATTCATATGGAACTTTGCTAAATTCTATTTCTTGAAAATTTTGATTACTTTCCAATGCCCAAAAATCAGTCTAAATTCAATAGCTTTTGCTCTGTTGGTCCAAAAATTGCAAACCAACAAACATGCACACACTGCCTCATCAAGGGGCTTTCCAACTATATCAGAGATGGAGCAAGGGTCCCATGCTTACAATATGGTCATATCCAAACAAACACCTATCTTAATATATTGATACCTTTTGATGCTTCCAAGGTAGACATTACAAAGCCAATATAAGATGTAATTGAAAGATTGACATGCCAATATTTCTTGGATGAGGGGACCAAGTCACAAAAGGCATTTCAGTAGCAAGCATTTCTAAAGAAGAGCAAAGTTTACCAACAAAGCTGGGATAAATGTCTCTTACCTTGCTTTCCACCCTTAGGGCTATTATACAGAATCTGTCACCACCAATTTAGCATAACCCCTAGGTACCCACTTTCTAATCACCCCATGATATTTGGTGTGGTGAACATAGGTAACATCTAACATTTTTAGAAGAATCTCATTTTCAATCCATTTGTGCACATTTGAAAACCCTTCACATTCCTCCTAAAATGGGCCCACAACAACATAAATGGGTCCATAATGTGTTGTCATTGTGGACCCATTTGAGGAGGAAAGTGAAGGATTCTCGAACTTAGATCTCACGTAACCCTATTCTCTCCACAGTTTTAATTCTCTAGTGCAGATGAAAGCAATTTCAATTTCTCAAGCTAGTGGCAGCTGACATCACTGTTTTTCAATACATTACTTGTCCGCAATGAGCTTTCAAAGTCTTGAAATATATGGAACAACATGAAACATAACATACCAGACTGCTGTAGAGTGATCATCAAGAATAACTCCACCATTTTGGAACATAGAGTTGGTGGCAGGGGAATTATGATTTGATCTGCAAAATGTTTATTAGACAGATGGAAATAGTCTGTTCAATTCACAACCATCATGAGTCCTGTACAATTTTTTTTCCCCTCACACTTCAATTGACTGTAGCATTCACAACAGACATAAAACCTTAACCTACCCATGGCTACTTTGCCCTGTGAAAGAGATATCCTCAACACTGTTTTTTGTCACCACCTTTCAGAAGTTGAGAAATTGGCATTGTTCTTCACTGAAAACAGCAGTCCACTCATCAGCAGAGACAGATCTTGTATCACTCTCTTTGAATAATGCTTCTACACACATCGCATGAAGTTATTTTGGAGTGTAAAGAGTCAAGAGTATGACGGCATACTGACTGCATGTCATACCATTTCAGTTCTTGTGCATGCGCCATTCACTTGCTTCATTCCATTCAGACATACCCTAATGTCAGCAATCAGGAGAGTGAGATACCACAGCCACTTACTCACCATTAGCAAAAAATCATCAGGCACAATGAAGGGGAAAAAATTCTGATTAGGTGGGAAAAGTGCCTACAGTGAGGTGGATGGCAGTGACCCTCAATGATGGTGATGAGATAACTTCAGTGGCATGTTACACAGGGACTCCCTGGATACTCTCTGCAGGCTTTTTGAATGATTCATACTCTTGCTGCACCATTTCTCCCCCTTGCACTGGATCAAATGCACATCTGTAAAAGCTGAACCCCCATATCATGTCCCCTCTTCTCAATTAGTCCAACTTGCATCAAGAATTATATACATTGATGACATCAGAATAGTACACTGCTGCCAATCAAAACCTAACCACATATATATCACTTGAGATAAGTTGCCACAATGTTGTCACTGATCCTCAACCACTCCAGAATACATGAGTTATCATCAAAGAGCTTTCTGAATTATTCAAGCCTATGTTCCAAGTGTGCAACTCTATACACCATCATGAATCATGGCAAGACAGTTAATGAGCAAAAGGTGTTGAAATGAGACAAGGTTATGCAACCTATGGACAAGAAGAGAAGCGAAAAAGGGAAGAAAATTTACCTTCCATTGGCACAGGCAATCAGGACAGTATGCTTTTGTGGACCAAATGCAACCATGGCACGAGCTTCCTCTGGAATTCGAAACTGTGCAAATGACCACTCTGAACTGAAGTACTTGGGCAACACCCCTGCCACACTCACTCAATCAATGAGTGTCACATCACCCCTAATAGTGCGAAACACAAGCCACCATCCACAATGTCAAAGTTGCTTCTTCACAACCTTTTCATACAAGAGATGCTAGTTGAGAAACATCATGCGTACATGTCATGCTCAATGAAATCAGGCAATCTGCAACAATGACAATGAAACAAATCTGGAAGAAAGCATAGATAGGAAGGACAGATGTGACCTTTCATGAAGGAGAGGGAGGAGCCAGCATTTGTAGCAGCATATGACAACAAGGCAGAGCCAGCCAGTAAGAGACTGCTACTAGAGCCAGCACGCTGCAGTGAATTGCCCCTTGAAACAGATCCTGGCCCCAAAGCATCTGCTCGTGCCTCCTCTGATGTGGCCTTGATACCAAATACATGAACAGTGCCCTTGTCACTGGAGCATGCCAGCCACTGAGCATTTGCTGAGAAGGCAATGCTATAAATATCTGCTCGGTCAGCACCACGCCGTAGCTGTGACATCCAATGCACCCATCCTTCTTTCTCTTAGTGCCTCAAGCTCTTGCATCTTATAACATCAACATTGCTCTTTGAATTACCATTTCAATGTATGGAAGTCAGGGGAGCACACGAAAACAGGCCAAGAAAAAATTTGGAACCAACAACCCACCTCTTGCAATTTGGTTCCATCCGCAGTGCTGAAGATGTAAATTAGGGTTCCCTTAGTGCTTGCAGTGGCCAGCAGAGACCCACTCTGTGAAAGTGCTAAGCAAGCCAGTGAAGATTCATGAGCCTGCACAAACCTTGTCTTCTTCACACTATAGAGTTCAATTCTGACCTCACCTCGCCTTTGGCCTGGGCATGCCAGAACACAGGCTGTGGATGCAGGTGAGAGTGCACAAATTCCTTTCATGTTGCTCAGGGTCTCAATCTGGTGAAGCACTTTGAGATTCTCAAAACTGTAGACATAGATTTTGTGTTCCAAAACCACCACAATACAGTCTCTTCTCAACCTGACTGCCCTAACCTCACTTCTGAATGAAAGCTCCCCAATACACCTGCTTTGGAAATCATCCCAAATCATGACTTTGTTGGGTGAGTAGCGAGGATTTTTGCCTCCCCCAACAAGTGCCAACACATTGCATCTGAAAAGCATCTCCACAATTGCAATTCCAGCTCCATCTGTCTCCCTCCTGAAAGTCTCCTTGAATGGGTCACAGTTGTAGATCCTGAATCCTGTCTCTGTCCCACAAGCAAAGCAGCCATGGTCCTGATTGAATCCTACTGACAGCAACGTCCAATCACGAGACTGGCTCTCAGCCTGCTCCTGATTTTGGTTCTCCTTCACATTTACATTCTGATCTTGTTGCACATCAGACATCTGCTGTCTTGATGGTGATGGACTTTTTGAAGCCATAGGCGATAAGGATGTTGAGCCTGGCATCATCAGAAAAACAAAACCTCACCTTGAAAAACCCGTCTTTTCAAACCCTTCTTTTTTAGGTTGTTGGACTGCAAACAGCTTGACAGAAGGCTCTGAATTCTTTGCAGCACCTAGACCAAAACCTCGCAGGTAGAAACAGAATCTTGGAGTCTTTGCTGAGAGCTTTCAAGAATCATTTTTGTCTGCCCATGAAGGAGCCCTGCAAGTTTCGCATCCAAAAAGAAAACTCTCCTGATAGCCAATTTCACAGCCAAGCTTTTGAAACCACACTTTTGCTCTCAACATTCACAGGTTGCTCACCAACACTTCTCACTTAAAATACCACAAACCCTAAAAAACATCACCAACACAAAACTTCCAAAGGAAAACAAACAAACAAGTAATCAAACCAAAAGAAAACAGGGCTGCAGCAGCAACAATCAGAACATCAGGGTTCAAAACATGGGGCAATCCTCAAATGCTCACCAATCATCTAACCCTCTATTATATAAAGCAAAAATAGGTATGAGATTTTTTCTGCAGAGAAGAAATAAAGCTCATCTTTCGTGTCAGTCAGTGCCATGCCAACACAAAAGAAAGAGTGGCAGTCTGTACAGAGTAATGCAAAACAACAAGACGCTTGATGCAAAGCCCACAGATGAAAAAGGAGAAAACCTTTGAAGAAGATCAAAGGATTCAAGAATGATTGTACAAAGGAAACATATGTTCTACTCACCTGAACATCAAGGTCAGCACCGCCATCAAAATTGCTAAAAAAAAAACCAGCTTCACGCACACAGCAAAGCAAGCATTACAAGAGAAAACTTTACAAAAGATTTCCAACAAGAGCCAAAAAGAAGAACATATCTTCTCCTCACCAGAAAATCAAAACCATCACAGCCATCAAAATTACAAAAACCAGTTGCGCAATTTATTGAAGACAAAAAAGAGACTTCCAAGAGCCAGAAGAAAGACCTTGACGTACCGAATCTATATATGTGTGTGTGTGTGTGTGTGTGTGTATAATAATTTATATTATTTTTCGTCTTGAAGAAGAGAAGAAGAGCTCGTGCAGATGTGTGTATTCTCTGCTGCTGCTGCTGCGCTCTTCTTAGCCGCTCCCTTCGTCCGCTGCGCACTCGAAAGAACGACAACAATTGTCGCGAAACCTACACTACACACCCCCACCACTGCAACAACGCGAGCGAGCGAGCGAGCGAGCTGCGTGATGGTGCCGCACATCAGAGCGCACGCAAACGAAAGGAAGGAAGGAAGGAAGGAAAGATGGATGGATGGATGGAAGGATGGATGGATGGATGAATGGATCATTTTTTTGCTTTTTTTTCTTTGTTGAATTTACACTTTTAAAAACGAAAATTTCCACACACAAAAAAAAAACATTGTCGCCAAGTAAATTGGATGGATGGATGGAAGGATGAATGGATGAATGGAAATTGGATCTAGTAGCTTAAGGGATTTTGGCCCCTACTAGGTAATAATAATAATAATAATAATAATAATAGGTCTAATTGTTTTATATGAGTATTTTTGAAAGATGATATTTTGGCTTGTGTTGAAACTTGAGATTAATTATAGAGTTATAATATCTTGAAGGATTTTTTAATTTTTTTTTCATTATTTTGTGAAGATTAGGTATATTTTTTGCATGGTGAAAAAAAAATTTGAATTTTCATAATTCTTCTTCTTTAAAGATAACTTTTAACACATATCAGGCTGAGTAATGCGCAACTTTCACAACTGCACCAGTTCCATTTTGGATGAACTATTATTATGCTGAGTGACGCATTTTTCATGATTGCACCGGTTCCATTTTGGATGAACTATCAGGCTGAGTGAGTGAGTGAGGCAACCTCCATGATTGCACCAGTTCGGTTTTGGATGAACTATTCAGGCTGAGTGACACAACCTTCACCATTGCACCAGTTCCATTTTGGATGAACTATATCAAGCTGAGCTGAGCTGAGCGACACAACCTCCATGATTGCACCAGTTTCATTTTGGATGAATCATCAGGCTGAGTGATGCAACCTCCATGATTGCACCAATTCCATTTTGGATGAATTATTCTAGACAATCCAAGTTATTTCACCTAGGGCAGGTATTGAGATTGAGTCAATTTTTCTTTTTTCTTTTTTTTTAAAAAAAAAATTTGTTTGCCTCACCTACCTACCTACCCATAAAAATGAAAATTATCCATCCACCCACTCCATCCATCCATCGAAAATGTTTTTACTAAATTTTACTGCGTTGCAAACGAAAACTTAAATATCTGTCTGTCTGTCTGTCATCCATTCGTCATCCATTCGTCCTCCGTTTTCTTGTCTAGCGGAGATGACGAGGAGTGGTCTCGAAGCTCTCCCGGAAGCGCTCTCTCTCTCTCTCTCTTCTCCCTCCCTCCCAAGGGAGAACTTCGGTTCTTCGGGTGCGTTGCCGCGCGGTGGAGCGCCGTGACCACTTCTTCGCGAAAGTATCTGAAAGAATTTTTTTCGATCAAGAGAAGCTTCAAGTCTTTTTAATTTTTTAATTTTTTTTTTTATGGACCAGAATTGAGTGAGTGACATATTATTAGTTTCCAGGAGAAGAAGAGGCTTCTCGTTTGCAGGAAACGGGGCACTTATTAGTTACGGATCGTGTTAGATCCGCTCGATTTTTTCGGCGCCTTTTTTTTTTCTTCTTCTTCTTCTTCTTCTTCTTTCTTTTTTCTTGTGATTTTTTTGTTGATGAATTCTTTCTTTGCATCGCGGCGCCTTTTGCACGAACCTTCAGTGTGTTGTTCTGTTTCTTCCAGTGTGCCGTGGTTTGGTGTTGCACAAGGATCCTTGCCGTTTGTAGCAACAAAAGCCTCGCCTCAGCGTAGCAGTTCGTGTAAGAGACTTGATCAAGGATCCAAGTTTTTTGGAAGGTGGAGACTGGACGGCTTTTTTCGCGTCCCGATTTCTCCAGGTTCGTCTTCGCTGTGGATGCCGTATTATGGTTTGTATTCGCGGGGCGTTTGTTGGATATACTTATTAGAAGAAGACTGCAGCAGGTGGAATGAGCGTCTCGGTTTTCTTGTTAGTCTAGATCGACTTTGTGTCCCTGTTTTGTTTCCCTCTTTTTGCCTTGGAGGTTTGATGCATAGACAGTTGTCGCTTTTCTTCACGAACGTATGCGGAAAATCGACTGGGCATAGAGCTTGTAGATCGAGGCATCCAAGTTTCTTTGCGGGTTCTTTTCTTCAAAGCGGGAAACTCGGTTTTTCACCAATTTTTCCGTTCCTGTTGCAATCAAGCTTCATCATGGGACAAGCTTTTTCAGTGACAAGGCCGTTCGCGGTGATGGAAAAGGGGGAAAAACTCCAGAGCTCTTGTGGAGATGAGAGTGACAATTTTGAGAGTGAGAAGGACGTGGGAGGGGAAAAACAGCAGAAGAGAGATGCAAGTGAAGCTGAGCACGTAAACAAGGACGGAACAGATCACGGAACCCTAGAAGATGATTCTAAGAAGATCTCTGAGACCTTGAACAATAATGTAGGGTTGGAGGAATTGCAACATGATGCTGCACCTCTGGGGGAGTATGAACCCCCAAGAGCTTTCAGTGCAAAAGTGGATGCAGAGGATATGAGAGGAGGAGATTTGGAAGAGGATAGTGCCCCAAAAGTAGCAAGACAACATGTGCAGGAGAAGGCAAAAGCTGTTGAGGATGAGCTTGGGCCTCCACCTGAGAGACCACTTCCAGGTGATTGTTGTGGTCAAGGATGTGATGTATGTGTATGGGATACATACTATGAACAACTTCAGGAATACAATGCTCTGAAAAAGGCTTTGCAAAATCCCAAGTAGAGTAGTACTTCAGATAGAAAAAAATGCACAGTGAAGTATGTTGTTTCCAGAAACCCTAGGAGGTGGACAGGGATGCAAAAGTAGCTGCAAAGATAGAATACAAATTTAGCCACAAGGATACAATGCATAGGTAGCTGCCAAAGATAGGAGATTGATAGTTTCTGTAGTGCAGAGAGGATTAGATTAAGGTTCCTTGATTTGAATTACTGAAACAGTTGGAGTTTGGAACAAGATTTGAGGGAAATCTGGCATATGGTTATCTCAGAGAGGAGGAGCAGTGAGCAGGAAGAACTGCAACAATCCCATGTTTGTAGCTGAAAACAGGCAGTGCAGAGGAGTGCTAGAGTTGAATGGCCATGCCCCCCCAAAGGTATTTCATGCACCAAGAGTTTGCTCTATTATGAAAGATATGGATTGAGAGTTTGGTGTCTGCAGAACAACAGTCAAGGGAATTTTTTGTGGGAATTTAATAGTTTTGCAATACACATGCAGATGTGTATCTCTGCTCCTCAACTGCCTGCAGACTGCCACCACCTTGCATGCAGGCTCATGGCCTGCCTTTCCTAAGGTCCTTATATCCTCTCTCACTGCTTCCATATGTTCATGTTTTGGATTATTTCAAGATGCTCTGTCTATTCATAGAGGAGTCCCCCACCCCCCCCCAAGCAGGCTGAAGTGAATTCACATCTGAAGCTGAATTTCACCATTTGCAAGGGGACAACATTTTTATGGTTCCTGTAACCTAATCTTCCACTCAGAAATTAATGGAAAGAAAGAGATGCAAGAGTTTGAACACTGAACATTTTGCGCTTGATGAGGTTCTTCATTCCATATATTTGGTAAAGTATGAAGTTGATTACCCTCACAAGCATGTTGCAGCTTGGGTGAGGATACTCTTCACTTTTCTTATCAACTATGTCTCTACATGACTGACTCTTCATGTTGCTTCCAGAAATGTGGCAGAAACTCAGGATGTAGATTATATATATGATGGTTTGCCCAAATTTTGGGTGGATTATGTATGATGGTTTGCCCAGATTTTGGGCAGATTATAATACACTAATCTACACCAACTGCTGGGAGCTGATGAAGTCAGTGGGTGGTCATGGAAGCTCATCAATGCTGTTTGTGATGAAAGTCATGGTCTGGCACTTTGTGAGTGAATCTCATAAGGTTAAGACTACACTCATTGTTGTTTTACCTTCAAAATGTCGTGGAGATTTTTCTGCAATCTTACAGATATACAAACATGTGAAGTTGATTGTTTGTGTTGGATTTTCCAGGTTTCTGAGGATTTAGAGATTTCCAGTGCACAAGGATGAGGGTTAACCTGGTCCTTTCTCGACACAAAGAGATGCTGTGGATGTTATGGAAGAATTCACCCTGAACAACATTCTCAACCAAGCCAGGTCATAGTAATCTAACACCTGCCAACCTATAGCATTATTTCTCTCATTCACAGGATCAGAAACATAGTGGATAGTGGAAGATAATGAACAATTACATGTCTGCACATGCAGAGCCAATTGGCAGCAATCATTAACTTTGCTTTAGCTTCACTTTCAATTTCCTGAAATGCCGAAATTCACTGTGAAGCTCTGTGGAATGCTATTTGTGAGGAAGAAGATTGTTGTTGTGGAGATTTCCCTGCAATTTCATAGATGCGATGCTCTGTGCGCTTTTCAGGGATCCAGTGTCTATTATTGCTAGCAGGTGTTCTGGTTATTTCTTGATCCTCATAACTCATAACCACATGTTGGTGGTTCCAAAGGATGCACAAACTAACCATGCCTGCCCCAGTGTTTACAACTGTCCAGGTTCATGTCAATTTCCTGGTTTGAATCACCTCATTTGCCACCATACTTTGAGAAATCAATGACCCACAAGGCAATAAACAGCTAACAACGCCCCATGCCAAATGAGGCTCCAACCAAAGGCAGATGAGGCACCTAACTTCCTCTTCTGCACTGTTCTCTTACAAGTACCATCTCTTTTTCTTTGCTTGCCATTCTCATTCTAAACCCCTTGTTAGGGATATTCGGTTCAATGAATGTCAAATTGGTGCTGTTCAGATTTTTCATCCCTTACTGTAACACAATAATACTCTAATCATATGTTAAGGTCCTTGGATGTTATGACCTCCAAAGTTTTCATACTCGCATTCCACACATCCCGCATTCCATGTATCTTTTGGGGCATCATGAATTAGGTGATGACTGTTAGGAGGGCTGTTACTACTAGTGGCTTGTGGATTTAGTGCTTATAGTTTTGCTTTTGCCACAGGTCCTTGCTTTTTCAGCTTAAATGGGAATCCCCACTTACCTACAATAACGGCTCAAATTTGAAAATGAGCACACTTATAATTACAACTAATGCAAACTTGATTACTCCACATTCTTTTTGCTTTTGAATTGTTTGGGGAATATTTAAATCTCAAAATACAAAAAAGTGAAACTCTTGAACAAATTTAAGATTACAACGAATGATTGAACATTAGAATTTTTCATAAAATGTGCCAAACAAAGGATGGAATTGCTCATTTAGGGGTTCAAAATAGGTTGACATGGTTAGGTGGGCATTAAATTGCTTAATTAATTTGTATTGGGTGCCATAGTTAGGATCAAATTTATTTTCGAACTTCCAAAAGTGCTAAAAGGAGTTTGTTCTTGAATCTATTTCCCAATGCAAATTTTGAAATATGTAGCCAAAGGACGGTTGTTAACATAAATGTATGAAATGCAAATCATAGAAAAATTCAACAATCTCATGTTTAGTTTTGTTGTTTGATCAAATGTTTTTGGACTTTATGAAATAACAACAAAGAAAGGGTGACAATTAGAAGAAGGTACCAAAAATGGGTTGGATTGGGTACAACTTTAAGGAAAACTTTATTGAATTACATGTATTTATGCATGCAACTTCTTTTGTGGGCGTAGAGCTTCATTGTAGGCAAGTTTAAGTTTGAAAAGAAAAATGAACAAACAAGTCAAGCTTTAGTACAATGAAATTTAAATCCATCTTTTTTGTTTCATGAAATGTTGAACATTATCACTCCTTTAAGAAGGTGAATCCCATGTAAGGAAGGGAAAACGGATGATCCCTTTTACTAAGTTTTGGCCATGTAAAATTTAGGAAGAAGGAGGAGGGCCCAAAGAATAGACTTTTCTTCCTTCCCCAAAACCCCCATATACCTTAGCAAACCAAGTTTTTTAAATTTGATCTTCAAAACAAATTTGAATGAAAAGGTGATCTAGAGCCTTTAAATACTTGCCAAAACATGTGCCAAGTCACCATGTCTATTTGGATGATATAAATCCATGCAAAACTTTAACTTGGATCCTAAAATAATGACTATCAAATTTCAATAAAACACATTTTCAAACCATAAGAAAAAAAAACTTTGAAATTACATAAAATAATCTCAATTGATTGTTTTTCAAATGTAAAAGTTTTCAAAACAAAATAGTATAACTTTTAGGGTCTATGTTGTCAACAATAAATAATTAAACCTAAGTATAACCTTTGAGCCTCCATAAAAATTCCTATAGTATAATAAACATGTTAGAATGAATTATCCCATTATGCACAAATTTGCCAAATTTCGAAAAGAATAAAATAAAAATTCAAATTGCCAGATTTCTACAATAAGTTTCAATAGGTATGTATGCAAGAATATAGAAGGATCCTGGTTTTGTGTTTTCCTGACTTTCATATCTGGCATGTTGTAGCCAGAATTGGCTAAATTAGTTTCTGAATGGTCGCCACCTTGGCTACATACATACATCACAAAATCCTTGAAAAAATTAAAGCCCCTGAGCTTTCTTTGAAGCTTTTAGGTAGCCTACTTCCAAGGCTTCAAGGCTCCAGCTGTAAGTAAAATGGCTATTACACTTCCTTCACACATGTTTTGTCGGACTTTCTTCCTTGCTTGGTGTGAAGCTTCTTTGACTAGCTTTTATTTAAAGCAAAACCCATTCCTCAAGTCAAATTCTATTTGCATATACATACATGTTTTTCTTTCAACTTTCTAGTTGTTTAAAGTTTCTTAAAGGTTTCTAGAGCAAAAGGCAAGCTACAAAATCTTGGTGTGTTTTCGTCCCCAACATATGAAAACTTGTTAAAATATAGCCAACAACTTGTGTTAACACTTTGGAAAAAAAATCTTTGTTTTGGATAATAACTAATAATCATGACATTTGTTTGGTTCCATGAAATTTTTTGTTCAATTGAAATTTTATTGTATGTGAATCCACTTTCTAGACTACATCTTTGAACTACTTACCTTGCTAAAAGATGGAAATGACATAAAGGATTAGAGTTTTGGATTAAAATAATTAAAAAAAACATTGAGAGAAGTGTTGGCCCATGTCATGTGTTGACTAAGAAGCATGTTTGCAAACTTCATTATTTCAGATTTTTAAAAACTCTAAATTTACGTATATATCCAAACATGTTGCCCAAGAAAAAAAAAGTGAAGTACAACATATTTCCCAAACAAGGTTTTACATTTTGAGCTATTTAGGTTTTTTTTTGATTGAAATGGGTGTCTTCTAAAGTTTCTTAGATCATCTCCGAATGAAGGATTTGAGAGGGAAAAAAAAATGTTTTGTTGTTTCTAGGTGCAAGAATGTGTCAATCATATACCAACTACGTGTCCCTCTTTGACTCCCTATATACATACAAGACTACTATATATATATATATATATATATATAATACTCTTAGTTAGTATGAGCTTTTCTATTGAGCACACACCCATCACTTTTGCCTTTGAAGAGTTTGGGGGCAAGTCAATAGAATGGCTTCTTATTAGAGAGACCTTTCCACAATGCCAAAAGAGATGAAAAGCTTGTCACAAAAAATAGTGCACTTGGTGGTGCGATTACATAATCGGTACATGGGTGGCACCCATTTTTTTCTCTCACCCATAGGTCAAAAGATTTGGTTGTTCAACTTGATTTCAGTTGTGCACCACACCATTAGAAGGTTGAGAGGGTTTGAAGCCTTGTTGGTCTTTGAAAAGCCTAGAAGAATTTGCAATGGTAAAAAGAAGACCTTTTTATTTGCTTTTTATTGGGCCCCAAAAGTGTTGTTTTTCCAATAAAGAATGAAAGAACAAAAGGATGAGGAGTGGGAGATTGACTGGTGGTGTAAAGCAATTAGGGTTTGGGATGTCAAAAGAGCTTCCATTCCTACCAACAACAACAACAACAAGGGTTGTGTGTGTGAGTGACATAGTGGCCTTGCCATTTTTACATTCAAAAAGTATCTCAAGGCAAAAAGAAGAATTATGGAAAAATCCTCTAGAAGAAACCAAAATCCTTCAAGATATCATAACTCTATGATAACTATTTATCTCAAGCTTTGCTTCAACACAATATCCTTGCCTTCTTGGTAGGCAAGGCCAACATACATAGAGCAGCTTTGCACCAGTTGTGCCCATTAGAAGTTTAGGGTTTTGTATGCCTTGCAAGGTAATATTTGTTGTTGCTCACTAATCCTAAACCCTAAAAAAAAATTCCACATACAACAAAACACTCCATACAAATTTTCAAATATGATTTGTTTTTTTTTTTTTTTTGAAGGAAGCCGTGCTACTAACTATTGAATAGTGTGGCTCTTATTTCTCACCCTTGCTAACTAATGGTGTTTTTTTTAGGAATTTATTATTATTGTGTGTAGCCAAAATGGCTATACCTATCATCATCCATGGGAAGATGTAGAAAAAAGTGGTGATCATCCATAGATAGATAGATTTAGCCAAATCTGGATATTAATGAGAAATAAAATTACAAATGTATATATATATATATATGATCTTTCTATATTTTTGGCTACACAAGGAAACCAAATATATGACGAATCTGGCAATTTTTCATCATTTTATTTTTTTCTCACTTCTGGCGATTGGAAAACTTTCAAAATCACTTCTTTTTCAAATTTTTTAATTTTTAATTTTTAATTTTGGCAAAACTTTGCCCGGAATTTTTTTTAAAAATGCTGTTTGAAGTTGCTACTTATTAATTCTCTCTCTCTCTACCTACCTACCTACCTACCTACCTACCTACCTAGCGAGACACTCTTGCTTTCTCTCCAAGGAGAGAGATTTAGAGTCAAAGTTACTTGAAGGTACTCACCCATCAATCCATCCCTTCCATGTGTGTCTACAACAAATCTTAACTCCACTTTGCCCTTTGCTTTTCCTTTTACCACCCTTTCCTTTCAGCACTCTTTAGGCCAAACCAAAGACCACCTTAACCAAACACCTACCCACAAACAGACTTGTAGAGGTTTTTTTTTTTTTTTTTTTTTGGGCGGGGGGGGTGTGGGAAATTTTTGTTTTTTTGTTTAAAAGGAAGGGGGGGGGCTAATATAACACAAGAGACTTTTTTTTTTTTATAAATTTAATTTTTAAAAATTTTTTTTTT
>Ga0116227_10004062_pt1 | contig 31981 bp, 15 predicted proteins | sample S1TSphgellanicum_FD_89693 | JGI IMG/M metagenome (GOLD analysis project Ga0116227, IMG submission 89693) | Host-associated microbial communities from peat moss isolated from Minnesota, USA - S1T2_Fb - Sphagnum magellanicum MG | ecosystem: Host-associated > Plants > Peat moss > Unclassified... | reverse complement strand
TTTTGGCTTTCCAATTTTGTGATGTAGCAGCTGAGGTGGTGATCATCTAGAAGGCAATTTAGTCAAATTTGGCTATTAAAAATATGAAACAAAATTTATTTATTTATTTATTTTTGTGGGCTACCTGCTTGAAACAGGGAACCATGTATAGAAATTTTATTTTATTTTTGGGTGTAATTTTGTTTCAGAAATTTGGATTTTTTATTTTTTTTTGGGTTTTAAAAAAAACATTGAGTTTTACAAGATGAAATTTAACCCTCAACCCAGAACCCTAAAAGCCCAATTTTAGGGTTTCCAACTCTGAAAAGTCAGATCGGATTCCGGCGTGGTTGTTACTACTCGGAATCGGGACCAAAATCAACCAATTCTGAGTCGAAACTGACATTTCCGATGATGATCATCATCATGATCATGGTGATTATGTGATGTAACCGATCACCATCATGTTGATGATGATGTTGTTGATGGGTTTGTGTTTTTGTTGCTTGGTGGAGTTGATGAGTTGATTTGTTTAATATGATGAATTTGTGTGCAACAAGTCTGGGACAAGAAGAAGAAGCCAAATTCCCACTTATGAAGGTGACTGATTACAAATAGTCCTCTTTTAATCGGATTGATTCCGCAACAAAATTGCTGAATAATTTAATTAAAATTTTAATCTTAACTTCGGCACTTGGTTTTTTTTAATTCTAAAATTTTTAGAGAGTTACCCGTAAAGTCAGACAATTAGGGGGCAAGAACGGCCAGTTTCAGCAGCATAATAGGGCATCAAACGCAGGACTGGGAATGAAAATTTTACAAAAGGAAAGAACGAACTGGGACCCAAACTGGTTTTTCCACCAATTTTGGTGGTAAACTGAGTTTCATCCCGTGTTTCCTTTTTCCTTGCCACTGCTGCTACATCAGTTTTCACTGCTCCTACCTGTACAAACTACTATAACTACTTTCGAACCTTGTGCATTAAATGCTGAGTTTCAGCATTTCATACCCAAATTTAATAAAATTTTCCTTACTTTGTGGATACCACTGAAAGATGGGATACAGCCCAAAGCAGATTGAAACAGAGGGTGACTTTACGGATAACTCTAATAGTTATAAAAAGTAATAAAGCCACTCTTTCTTATGTTTATGGGACAGGCTAGTGTGTCTTAAATAGAAAACTTGCAGACTTTTAATTTTTATATTCATTATTTTTTTGGCACAAGTAGTAAATATATATTAAATTTTTTTGGCAAAACAAAAAAATTTAATTTATGCTAAAACCGTTCATGAACTATGATATATACCTACTGTAAAAGTAATAATGCCGTAATTTCACCAGATTTCAAAAAATAGAATAAATTCTAAATTGGTAAGATTTCCACAACAGAGTTTCAAAACAGGGTAGCCAAAATGCAAATGATTCTTTAATTTCAAATGTAGCCCATAGCCAAATTTGGCTAAATCTTTGTGTGAAAAACCAATCACCAGTTTTGGTTATATCACAAAGTTGAAACAAATAAAACCCTAAAAATTCTCTGTTTTTGTTTTGTTTGTAAATCGCCAGATTTTCTACAACAGGTTCTCTTCATTAATATGATGTAGCTACAGAGGCAGTCATGCATAAGCAAGTTTAGCCAAATTTGGATTATAAAGCACCTTTGAATTTTTAAAAAAACAGTTTAATCAACTTTTGCATTTTTGGCTACTATAATAAAAACTAATAGAGAAATCTGACGAATTAAAACCCCCCAAAAACACACATACGCATTTTTTATAATAAAGATTATATTTTTGCATGCTGAAATATTCAAGTTTCCATAATTTATTTATTTTAAAAAAAATTAACTTCAGATACTTTTTAATGTAAAATTCCAAGGCCACAGTGTGACACACCCCTTGTTTTCTTTTTCTTTTTCTTTTCTTTCATATCTATTAAGTAGCCAAATTTGGCTAAATTATTATTTTTCTGAATGATCGCCATTTTGACTATATCACCACCCCAAAAAACAAAAAAACAAAAAAACAAAAAAACAAAAAAATCATTAAAAGTGGGAATGATGAGAGCGGAGGTGGTGGGGGGCATTTTATTTATAGCGAGATTCAAAACTTGCACATGGCTGCTGCTTTTACATTAAATTAAAATTTAATTTTGGGTTGGCGGAATTACAATGAATTAGCCAAAAAATTCGGACACTAGGTACCTAATTAGATAATTCATTAATTAATTAATTAAATGCCGCACCCCCATGAAGCGCACTCCAAAATAGGATCTCGCATTTAATGAACACATTTAATGCCATCGCCAAATCTTACAAGCCATTTTCGGACTAAGGATTTTGTGTACAAGTTATTTTTGTCAAATTGTGGCGATTCATCCACAAGAAGATTTTAACCAAATTTGGCTCCAATCTTTTTTCTTTTTTTTAATGAAAGCAATTTGTTTTATTTTTTTAAAAAAAGAGAAAACATAGTTCTTTTATTTTTGGCTAAATAATTTGGAACCAAGTATGGAAATATGGCTATATTAATTTTAATTTTTTGTAACCATGGCTTTTTCAAATCTCACAAAGCATTTAATTTTAGCACTTTTCAGTTGTAATATATATGTATCATTTTTGGCTATAGATAGCCAGGAAAATGGAAAACAAAATGCGGCTGAGGAGGAGAAGGAGGAGGAGGCTCCGGCACTACTATCGCCGCTCCTGCGTTGCCTGCTGCCCCTTCGGCTCCCTGCTTGCTTTGCTTGGTGTGCTTTCCTGCTCCGGTTGGTGTTGCAATCCTTGCTTGCTTGCTTGCGAACGAGAGAGAGATAGAATTAAGCCGGATTTCCAGCTCTCATATTATGCAAATGAGAGAGAGACAGAGATTGAGAGATAGAATTACGCCTGATTTCCAGCTCCTCTGTGGTTGTTTGCATCGCAAGTCCTTCCACACTACTCACAGCCATGAAAACTGCAGCATCTTGTTGTAATACAAGTGACCACAGGAGAGAATTAGTCCACACACACACAGATCTCTGATAGAGAGAGAGAGAGAGAATTACGCCGGATTTCTAGCTCCGTCTGTGGTTTGTTTGCATCGCAAAGTTCTTCCACACTATTCACAGCCATGAAGACTGGAGCAACTTGTTGTAACACTCCTGATCACACAGGAGAGAAGTAGTCCACACACACAGGTTTCTGAGAGATACTGAGACAGAGAGAGACAGAGAGAATTCAGCTCAGTGATCGAAGTTCAGAGAGAGAAATAGCCGAAAGACAGAGGTACAGAAGAGTCGAGTCACAGATAGAATTTAGCTGCCATTGATCAAGTTCAGAGAGAGAGGTAGTAAAAAAAACAGAGACAACACAGACAAAGAAATAGAAGCACAGAGAGAGACACAGAGAGAGAGAGAGAGAGAGAGAGAGCTATGGAGAGAGTCGAGACGCTGAAGAATTTAGCTATCAGAAAGAGAAATAGTTGAAAGGTACACAGAAGCAAAGAGACAGAGTCGAGATACAGAATATGAGGAGAATTTCATTCTCTTTCACTAGAAAGAAAGTCATGGCTGTTGGTTGATTGCCAAGCAGTTGCAGTGGCGCTCTTCTTCTTCGGTTTTGGGTTTTGGGTTTTGTTGTTGTTGTTGTTGTGGGTTTTTTTTTGTATGGGAGGGATAGAAAGTGAGTCAGGAGGAGAGAGAGGATGGGCGTCGATAGCAGCGCGGAGGGGTCGTCCTCGAGTGGAAGAAGAAGCATCGTCTTGCAATCAGCAGCAGCAGCTACGTCTCTTGGCCTCCATGTGCCGGATCTGGAGTTGTTCTTTCCCAGCTGCGCAATGAGTTACAACAACTCTTCCTGCTCGTCCTCCTCCTTGAAACCTCGACATTCTTCTTCTTCTGCTTCTTCGCGCAGTCGTGAGCTGCCTGTGTTCTACTCTACAACTCCTGCTAGACACAGCTCTGCAAGCGCCAGCGCAGTCTCTCCAAATGGTAGGTATGGGCGACGGATGACGCAGCATAATTCTTCCGGAGCAGCAACAGCTCCAGTAGCTGCTGCTGCTGCTTCAGTATCTGAGATGTTGCTGCTGCAGCAGCAGAGCAGTGATGTGGGAAACAGTTTTCGATCCGAAGATAGTCGCGATCGGGAAAGCTTGGCTCTATGGGAAGAGAAAGGAGATTGTCAATTAGAAAGGTTAGGGAGAAAGTCGCGATGGGTGAAGAAGCTGGAAAGCATCTCGCAAGTAGTCGTGAGCAACAGCAGCAGCAGCAACAACAAGCAAGGAGGAAGTCGGTCTCCCTGGAGAAACTCTTCTTCTTCGCCCATGCAGCAACACGCGCTCACTAGAGCCTTCGATAGTCCCCGCAGCTCCATCGACAGGAAGCTCCTCGGTCCAAGTCGATCTCCGTGGAGAGATCTCGTGGGCAGCAGCAGTGCCGGTCGTTCTTCCAAAGCCAATATTGACGGAGGAGGAGCTTCAACCCATGATTCTTTTGTTCGCACTTCCACCTGCTCTTCTCCTAGGATCAGTTCTGTCAGCTGCGACGTTCTAGTGTCCAAGTCTGTTGTCGTAGCTCAAGCTTCCCGTCTCGCTGCTGCTGCTGCGACGTGCATTGAGATCGAAAGCCAAGAGAGAGATCCGCTCGAACTGGGCTCGGAATTCCGGCGGCAGAAGCAGCAGCTTGACATTGACGCGGCGGCGGTGGAGAAGAATCAAACCAACAATTCTCGACGACCATCATCGGCAATTGCTTGGGACACCTTGAACAAGTCTCCAGAACTCAGTCCTCTACGCGCGGCAGCTGCAATTCCATTCAGCTGGGAAGAGGTACCTGGCAAGCCCAAGACAATTGCGGCAGCAACGGAAAGAGCATTGGCACGAAGAAGTTCGCAGGGTCCCATGAAGACGAAGCAGCAGAAGAAGAAGTCGCGCTCTATGGACGAGAGCATGTTTAACGAAAGTCTTGCAAGAGTGCATGAAGAAGCAACAGCCGGTACTGCTGTTGTTGCTGCTGATCATATTTGCCGCAGTCCTCTTGGCAGATCTTTTGTTGCATGTGCAGGGGATGGCGGCGATGACAGAAGCAGCTGCAAAAGCAGCCATCGCTTCTACTATTACCGAAGGACGACAAGCTCCAAGCAAAATTCCAGCTTCGATGATGCGCATTCCAGCGGTCGTCTAGAGACGACAGCAGGTGTGATCGACCTTGTTGCACCTGCTGCAGCGAAGTTCCTGGCATCGTCTTGGTCCCCAGTTTCTTCTACATCGCCTGTGCATCCTAGTAGCATGCTCAAGAAACCAGCGGCGGTTCCGTTCAAATGGGAAGAATCTCCCGGGAAGCCCTTCAAGGAGGAAGAACTCCTTGCGACGACGACGACGACGACAGTCAAGGCTCCTCAGCCATTCCAGCTTCAGCTACCTCCTTGCCTTGCACCAGCAGCTTACCAGAAGCTGCTGCAAGGAGGAGGAGGAGAAGGAGGATCCATGTCGCAGCAGGAGCTTCGAGAGCATTGCATCAACCATTCCATGAGTGCACCATTAGCTGGTTTCTATACCTCTTCTGCGGCAGCAGATCATCAAGGCCCTGCAGGAAGAGGAGGACAACACAGGAATTTACCTGCAAAGCTCTTCCTCCCTCCTGTTGCTGCAGCTGTTCTCTCTTCTTCTTCTTCTTCTTCTGCAACAACAACAGAAGTCGCACAGCTTGGGCGAGATTCTTCTTCTTCATCACCCCAGCACAGATGGAGTTGGAGTCCAGTTTCCGACATTGGGTTGACGATGATTACACCCAAATTCATGAGAAAGCAACAGGCCATGAAGAAGCTGGTTTCTCAAACTCTTTCAGGATCTGTGTCGAGCTTCTTCCCAACAGAAGAACAACAACAGCAGCAGGAGCAACAACGTCCTGCTCCTCCTCGAGGGTTTAGTAGTGGAGAGTTCACGAGCATGATGATGCAAAAGCACGCACAACCTGCTTCTGCTTCTTCGCCCACAAGCACTCTACATGGCCCTGATACTGATAGTCAGCTAGCATCGTCGTCCTTGAGTTCGGATCTGGATGCAAGAAGCTCTGGCAATGCTGCAAATCCTGGACGGATGTGCTCCAATTCCAACTCCACTGCCTCTGATGTTGATTCTTGCAGCTTCGAGTGTCGAGGAGACTTTGAAAGCAGCTCAAGCCCCAGGACTTCTTCAACTCTTCATTCTCCACCACCTCCTCCTTTTATGTCCTCCCCTCCTCCTCATGACTGCTCTCCTCCGTATCAGGATCTGTTTCTGCCCAACCATCACCACACAGACAACAACCCTGTGACAAGATGTAGAGCTGGAGCTTTTGATTCCAGAGCTCCTGCTGCTGCTGCAGCTGGAGGCAGTAGTAGTCCAGTGCAAGCTCTCATTAAGCTTTGCAAGAGTGGAAGTCACAAGCTGAAATTCCTCCATCGCCAAAAACTGGGGACAATCCATAGCCCAGGAGAAGTCTGGTCTTCCACTCCTCTTGCAACGTACTATCAGTGGAAACCTTCTGCAGCAACAGAGGAAAGTGAAGCTCCACAGAAGAGCTCCAAAGCAGCAGCAACAGCATTGCCACAGCAACAACAATACCTACCAGACTTGCAATGCTCAGATTTGCAACTACATCATGCAATTCAGAAGTCTGAGAGTCATGATCATGAGCAATACTCAACAAGATTACCTTACATGATGCACTCAGATATTAAAAAGCAAATGCAGGTGGAACTAGCAGCAACAGGAGCAGCAAATGAGTGCAACCAATTGTCTCCCAACCCAGACTTCAATGCTCGCCTTGGTGAGAAGCCATTTTCTGCTTCACGCCATTCGTGCTCCAACAATGAAGGTTCGATGTCACCAGCTTACACAGCCACACTGGAGCTTCTCTCCCCTGCTGCTGTTGCTACAACAACTACAACAACAATTGTGGCTAGGAAATCAAAGAAGAAGCTGCGCATGAAATCCAAAGTGCGCACTAAATGGTCCAATTCTGCTCCCAAAGTGCACATCCGTGCTCGCTTCCTTGTAAGCTTTCTTTCTCTCACCCCTTGTTGCACAACCTCTTTCACAAATGTCCTCCTCCAATCTCCTTCTTGAACCTTCATATCTCCACCCATGTTGCAAACCTTCCATCTCTTCACCCCCTTCTTTTCACCCATGTTGCAAACCTTCCATATGTTCTCCGCTTTTGCAAACCTTTCCACCTCTTCACCCACATTGCAAACCTTCCATATCTTCACCCATTTTGTTAACCATTCCATCTCATGTTGCAAGCGTTCCATCTATTCACCTATCTTTGGACAACCTCGTTCTCAAATTACTCCTCCTAGCTCATGTTGCAAAACCTCCCTCCTCATCCACTTAGTGAAAGCCTCCATCAGCTCCTTACCCCATTTTGCAAAACTTTCCTCACCCATGCTGCAAAAGGCTCCATCTCACCTCCTCATCCCATTTTGCAAGAAGCTCCTTCTTAACACTCTTATTCTCCTTTGCAAAACTTTCTTTGAAGCGTTTTGTAACATATTTTTTTTGCATTTTTATTTTTCAACAATTTCATGCTTTTCTTTTTTTGCAACAAATTTGTGCATATTTGTTGCAACAATTTCTCATTGCAATTGGAGATCGATGCAATGAAATAGTAAATTTTAGAGATTGATGAAGAAGCTGCTGCAATGAAATATTTGAAGTGAGTTTGTGAGATGCACAGGTGTTGGTGTGCAATGCTATCAAGCGAATGCTCTCAAGGACATGCTCAAAGCAGAAACAACAACAACGAAAGACTGTGCTTGTGTCAGAATCCAAGCTCCTGTACCATGTTGACTACACTCTCTCTCCAACTGACTTCCATCTCTCCAAGGTACGAGCTACTTCTGATTTTATTTTTTCTGTGTATTTTTCCTTCTTCTCCAATCATGCAAAACTCATCAATCTCCTCTTGCCATAATGCTTCAATGTCTTTTGTGGTTTTCCAGTTAAAAATAAGGTCGTAATATGAGAAATGAAATATCAGGTCCATCAATTATCATCACCGAATGTGTTTCAGGTTCAGTTTCATTTGTAGCAAAGGGTTTTGTGAGTTTGGATCTGTCGCAAATTGTAGTAATTTTCCAAATTTGTTTGAAACTATAACTGCCTTCTTTTGGCATGCATTGTATCTGAAATTTCTGTTCATCTGGTTTTTGCAGCTTAACTGAAACAGCAATGCAAATGGGTTGTGAGTTCTTTGCAATTTTTGAAAGCCAGAAACCATAGTTGTTGTTGATCCAGTTTTGGATGCTGCTTTTATTTTTCGAGTTTTGAGTTGTTGTTTGTCAACACAGATGTGTTTGTTGTGAGTCTAAAAGTGCCAGACATGCATGCACCTCTACTTCATATCACAAGGAAGAATGACATTGGATTCTTCTCTTTTTCTGTTCTGTGGACAACTCTAGGTTTGTTCTCAGCTGTTGACATTAGCTTCATAGGTTTCTTCCATGTATCAAAGGGATATGCAAGAACAACATTCCAGTTGCACCTGATGATGTCCAATACTAGTTGATCCCAAGTGCAAAAATAGAATTTTCTCTCTTCAATGAATGATCCCACACTCTTGGACAAAATGACCCATCTCAAAAAAATCTCTTGAACAATTGATTGATTGATCCCCTTATCACTCATCCCATTTTTTTGCTCAAATGAGTGATCCCTATCAAAAAAATTCTACTGAAATGATCCATCTTAAATCCTTTGTTGAATTATCTCTTCCCGTCAAATGTCTTCTTATTACTATCCAACAGGTCCTCCTTGATGTTTGGTATAAAGAGCTTTACAATCTTTGATCATTGCATCTTTGCTTTTGGAATATAAAGAAGTTTTGTAAAGCCCTAGTTGGTGCACCCAATCATCACTCGAAATGAACAAAAAATGAAGAAAACATGAGAAGACGAAGCTAGACCTATTTTTCCAGAAAAATTGAAACAAACCATCACTCATCCTCTTTCAATGTTTTATACATTGTTCTTTTATTTCTATCACTCAAATAACGTTCATAGCCCTTTTGTTTGCATGTCCGACAACACAAAAATTGCTCAATTGGTTAAGGAATGAGGAAAATATTGGAAAATGTTGGATGATAGGTAGTTGTTTGATGATGTGCAATTTTACCTTGATACAACAACAATCAAAAGAGAAAACATATATAGAGACAATAAATTATATCATAAATATGCGTAGAAAGCACAAAAATACACAAGTTGTAGGAAATGAAACAATGAGCAACAACACAAGCCTACAAAATCAATGAGATCATCCCATCTTTCCATCAATGCATTTAGGTTCAGGATTGTTTCTCATTGTTTGATTGCAATAAAAGCATCAATTTTATGAACCTTGCAATCATAATCCACATTGGCCATAGTGCCTTCCATCTTCATTTTCTCTGCTTCCTTGTTCCCATCCCCTTTTCTTCCATAACTTGTTCGCCAAATTATTGGCAAAATCTTGGCTTGTAGTTATTATTTTGTAATTTCTTGAACTTATGTTTAATGGAGCTAATCATGGTTTACATTTATTTGATCAATATTAATGGAACTTTGGGGTTGGGGTTGTTGGATATTATAATTATTGTTTGGTCTAACAAATTGAAAAAAAAAGTGTGATATGGCAACTTTTTCTTTTCTAAATTTCATCAAATTTTTTTAAGTGACAATCATTTTTCTTTTTTCCTATTGTTGTCATGTGAGGAATCAAATGTGAAATGCAACTAGGATTTTTTTTTAAATGATGTATGATGAAAATATGACAAATGGGAAAAGCAAGTGTGATCTAAAAAATTTGTCTAGTTTTTTAGAAATTGTTTAAAATCCTATTTTTATGGGTGCATGATTTTTTAATTTGTTTAAGAAAAGGCTATCTATCTATAAAGGAGGGTAGTTTGTTTTGTTTTGTTTTGTAGTTATGAGATCCATTGAATCGAGATGCTTCAAATCATGTTTTTGGTGTCTTTGGAAAAGCTCTTGATGAGGAGGGGTGCATGGGCTTGGTTCCATGATGTTTGGACTTGCGGTGCAAAAATGCTTGAATATTGAATGATTTTTTCACTAAAAATTAAATTTTATTTTATATAAAAATTTCGAAGGAATTGGAATGTGCCTTTGGTTTTATTGGAAAGATCTTGATGAGTAAGATTTATTTGGTAAGATTTGGATTCAAAATGTGGGAAATATTGATTTTAAAGTGATTTCTATCAATAAAAATTCAAATAAATTCCAAAACTCGTGGGTTAACACACAAGCCACATTAGTTTGTTTTGAATTGATAGTTATTATTTGTGTGATTTTTTTTTTTTTATTTGTCATTTTTTTGGTTTATGATTTGTTGTTGTTCATCTTCATGTGAAGAAATAAATGTTAAATGGACTTCAAATATAGACAAATCATGTGCATGTTGTGTTGAAATCATGCAATTTTGAAAATGTTAGTTATTTTCATGTATGAAAAAATTATTATTGATTTTTTTTAATGAATTATAATATTGACTTAAAATAATCTAACAATGCATTTGACAAGTTTTTCATTGGTTTGGAATTATTCAAATGCATTAAAAGCTAAAACATGTTTATGACATTTGATTGTAAGTACTTTAGCATTTTCTTGTTATTGGTGGTTGTTATGTGAATTGAATTGTACTTTGAAATGGTGTAATATGGAAAAAATTATGGGTTTTAAAAATGTGTCCGTAAGAAAATATATTTAAAATACAACTAACATAAAAAAAACTTACATAGGTATCATTTTTATTTTGTGGCATCTTATCAAACTCTTTTGGTGTAGAAAAAAATATTAATTTATTTTCCTTCATGCAAAAATAAAAAAGCATATAGCTAATACTTGTATATGGTGTTTGCATAGTTGCCTTTTCTTTGATTATATTGTTAATATTTCGAATAAAAATATTATGATCAATTGTGTGTATATGAAAACTTTGAAATGTTGGGTTTATGATAAATAAAGGAAGCCAAGTGAAATGGAATTGAAATATGAAATATTCATGTGAATGTTTTGCTTACAAGTCCTTTGGAATGTTTGATTACTTTCAAATTTAAATAATTGAGGAAGCAAGTATCATTTTTGTTTTATAATGACATCTAGAAATTTCTTTTGATGCAAAGAAGAGATATATATATATTTTTCATTCATGCTTCTTGCTTATGCGATTGGTATTTGGTTAAAACATCATTTATGTGTTTTCATAGTTGCCTTTTGTTTGAGTGTATTATTAATATGTTAGATAGAAAATATTATGATCACGTGTGTGTATCTGAAAACTACGAAATGTTTGGTTTGTGATAAATGTGAAAAGCAAATGTGAGATGGAATTGAAGTAAGAAATACTCACTCAGATGTTCTACCTATAGGAGTTTGAAAGTTTTCATTACTTTATATTCATAATTTTAATCAAATTTGTAGATGTGTAAAGGAAAGTTTTGATTGTTTTCTCAATTATGGTCCTTGTGTTTTTTCCCACTATTTGTTTGAATTTTTTTTATCGTGTATTTGCATGTATCAAGCTTTTGGAACTAAAGGATGAAACATTGTTCATGTCAATCATCCACATTTTGTTTGTATATATTTTTGGAAAGGTCTTATAACTTTCAAATGTGAAGAAATTAATAACTAGGTGTGATGTGGGAACCAATTTTGTTATTAACATTGTGTTCGTAACCTTTTTTTTGTTTCAAAGTATGTTTATTTTGTATGGAATGTTTAATGGATCCTTGATATTAGTTTTTTGGACTTTTAAAACATTTGATTCCAAGGTACATTTACATTGTAGGAACCACAAGTGCAACCAATGTTTGGTTTTTCTTTTTTTATTTTCAATTTTTGTATCAATGTTATAGGTTTTTAATGTGTTTACATGACAATATTTTAAATATATTATGAAAACATGTGGAATAATTTTGAACGAATTTAATGTATATAGAATGTTCAAAAGCATTCATTAAAGACTATATCCAATGCTTTTGGTATTTTTTTCATTTTTCAAAAGACTTGAATGCTTTCAAAATGGCACAATCATGTAGAATAATTATTCACACCTTTATATAATAGTATAGTTTGTCATTAAAAAAATGAATATTTTGTAGCCATTATAAAAGTAATGTATTTAAATCCATGACAATGTCTAATTAATCACAATTTGCCACATCATCCTACTATAAGAATTCCCATTATTTTTTAATCAATTAAAAGTAGTCACTCATGATGAAAAGGTTTCCTCCTATTGTTTTATTTGCAATTTTTGGTTTTTTCTCAACAAAATTGGAGCTTGTTTTCATTTAAGATCATGTCAAGTTCCATCTCCATTGTACACACTATTAAATATGAATTCTTTTGTGTATTTGTAGTTTGTTCAACTAGTCCACACAATCCAAAATAGATATTAACTATGTACAACCTATTAAAATTAATAACAACAAATATAAGATTAAACTTTTTAAAAAAAAGTTGTACTTATCTACCTAAAGAACTTAAACATGCTTAAAAAAAGAACAAAATCTCCAATTCATGTTCTAATTCAATTTTGTAAAAGGCTAGTTGTTTGGTTTAATTCAACTATTAGCTTCGATAAAACACTAAACCTTCAATTTGGATACCCTAGAGCCTAATTGAGAATTTGGACATAGACTTGCCTAAGACTAAAAAATTGCGAACAATGGTATCAACAACTTATTGTCATGTTTACTTTTTATTTCTTTATTTTTTGTTTATTATGTCTCCCTATGTTTTTGTTAAACAACCAATTTTCAAATTTTTTGTTTACAAATTGAGTTTTTATTTGCATTTCCAACCTTTTTGTAATTTATGGCTTTGTTGGTTGCTAGCCCTAGCAAGAAGAGAAGACCACCAATGATTGTTGTGGGAATTACTAATGTACAATAAACATTGGGTGCGTGTTTTGAAAGTTACATATTGAGTAGATGTGAATCATATGATGTTGAAAGTGGATTTAAGTATATACATTGTGAACTTATGAATATGTTTGGCCTATTTGGATGAACTTCACTATAAGCTGCAACTTTGTCATTAATTTTATTCTTGCTTAAATGTTGGGTCATACATATGTATCCTTAATTTTGGTGTATATTTAGGAATAAGTTTGAGAAGGGGCACATGTACATGTAAAATATGTGTACGAATCAAAATACAACTATGACATTGAATATCAAAATTCAATCCTAACTTTTAATACAAACTTTTGTGCCCAAAACAATTCTTGGAAATCTAAACTATGATGCATATTATATATATGAATGTTAATTACAGATTTCCACATCTCCAAACTTTTGCCCAAAATACTTCAAGTGAAAATCTAATCTATGATGCCTTTTCCAAATATGAACACAATCACAAACTTCTGCTTATGGAATTTTGAGCTTCAAATCTATTTTGATCACTAAATAAGCAACCATTTCTATTGTTGAATTTAGAATCAATCTATCCTTATATATTTTTATTTATGAACAAATGAAAAAACCCTTGTTTTACTCTAAAATCATTAAGATAGATTAAATGTCTAAACAACGACTTGATCCAAGGGTTAGAAAACACACAATCATACTCCTCACTGGTATCCTATTTTATTTTGCAAGAAATATGAAACTAACTTTTAGTTGGAACCATCAATTTACAAATGGAGCAATACTAGATACCATCTATGTTTATCATAGATGGCAAATGGCATCTTGTACACATGTTTTCAAAGAAAGATGCACCAATTGGGATCATTGATTTCCGAACAACCTACATGTAAGAAATTAAAACATATATATGCATAGAATTATCCAACAATTAATACGATTTATTTAAAAAATCCCAATAAGCTACACACTTAAAATCTAAACACGTATATGCATAAACCCAACCAAGAAGAAATACATCTAGAAAAAAATCAATACACCATACTTCAAAATTGATTGGAAAGTCTTAGGTCACTTCGGTCCTCTTGCTATGCACTTTAGCCAATCTATCAACAATTGCACCACATGAATAGGAATCACAAAGATGCTTGAAACATTTGTTACCAATTGTTATTCACCAATATGGCACTTTCATTTTTCTTAATTAGAAACATTCTAAGTTTTCCCAATGTTATAAATCTAAATGATCTACACACATTGAGCATATAATTTAGGAAAGAAAAACAAACATTCATGTTATTAGCCTTAAACCATTTACTATGACAAAATAAAATTCTTGGAATACATGCCACAAATTTCAATCACTACAACTTCTATAAATGCCAACTTTTCTATATCCTCTTTCTGCATGGACTCCTAGATCAAGTGAGGGGAACAAGTCATAAGCAAATTGGAAAGAGATCAATCTACTCAATGACAATGGTCACCCCAACTTTTAACATTAGAAACTTTTGGTATTGGGGAACTTGACTTTGTAATATTGGGGAACTTACATGTCAAGTAACTTGAACCTGAAGTTTTTTGTTAGGTTTAATTAGAACTTCAATTTATTAATGGAAAACTTCAATTTAATGAAAAACATAAATTCCTAGTTTCAACAAATGAGCTTGAAATTGAGTCAAAACATGTGACAAGGAGCCAAAAAATGCATTGGATGTTAGACATAAATAGTCAAAATCAAACATTTATTTTTTATTACCATTTGAAACCATAGTAATAATGACAAGTTAATCTTTTTTCCCTCATATAAATGTCAAGAAACTTAAAGTAAAGATTCATTTGATCCAATTTTAAGTTTTGATTTTAATTTAGGACATTTTTAAATGTACATTTGTTGCATTAGGGCATTTTCACCCCACACCTGCAAACACCCCTTTTCATTGAATATTATAGTAAGATAGAGTAAATCTTGTTGTGCCCTTGTATTGATGTCCATTTTGTAGCAATCATTTTAACCCATTAAAAATATTTTTGTACTATGGATTTGGACATTGACTACTTGTTTAGATGTAAAGATATAAATGGTCTTTGATTGTTTAAAGGGACTTTTATGACATTTGTGGGTGGGGACAATGTTATTAAACACTATTATAATTTAACATAAAGGAGTTGTTTATAGTTTTGGGGTGGAGATGTTTTTAGAAGGAATCAATTTAGCAAAACACTATCAAAAATATCTATATAATGAAAGAATTTTCATTGAAAAAATGTAAATGATAAGGACATACTAGCCACATTCAAAAACACTCATAATTGTGTGGAATTAAAAAAAATTTAAAATTCAAAAAATGTTTTTAAATTGCTTCGAAATTTCAAAGCTTTAAGCATCATTTACCACATATAAATGGGTTCTAATGTACATGATGTATTAAGAAAAGTCATAGCTTAGACTATGATAAAACAAAAGAATATAACAAAATATTTTTTGGCGATGACTTAAAATTTTGATCATTTTTCAAAATGAAACAATGAATCCATAAATAATTCTCACACTTTTAAAAACTCATATTTATTCAATGATGACTAAGAAAAGAACATGCAATGCATGGCGGAAATTTTAAATATTTTCTAGAACAAGTTACAAAAAAAGTAATTCAAAAATTCATTCACTTGTAAAAGTTTTTTTTGGGAAAAAAGGATTTGCAATTCTTTTCCAAAGTAATCCATTTGGTTCCTACTTACACATTTTGACCCAACTTGCACTTACATATGAATATTTTTCATGGTGAAGGCTAATGGTGTGCATCTATTGAAATTTGAAATTTGATCTTTTGACCTATATTGTGAGTTTACAAAACTTGTACATAACCTTAAGTTGAATCTCAAACTATTAATGTTAAAGGTGTGAAAGTGAAACTAATTTTGAGTTAGGATAATATTATGTCAAAATTAAGCCTAAATATTTAAAATAAAAAGAAATATAATTATCTAGATCAAAAAGAATTATAAATCCCAAGGATTTCAAAAAAAAATAGCAGGCAATTATGTTGTCACCTATATATGTATTTAACCTCAAGTTGAACCTTCAATTATTAATAATAACATGATTCAAAACATTAAACGATTTAAATTATTTTTAAAATAAAGGTTTTGATATGAAAATAATAAGGATATATTATTAAAATACTACAACATTACAAATAGAAATTTAAAATGTTAAGGAAATGTTTTAAAATAAATATTAAACTATTAAAACAATAGATTAGTACAACAGAATTCATTAATATTAAAGTTAGTAATTACATAAATATAACCATAAAACTAACCAAAATATATTTGGGAATTCAAATATCCAATTTTGGCAAAACTTAATGATTCAAATCTTCTTTTACCTTGAAAGTAAAATTGAAATAAAAAATTAAAAAAAATTGAAAAAAAAATTTCAGATCCTAATTGGGAATTCGACCTATTTAAAAACAAAAAAACTAGAGAACCCAATTTAAAGAAAAGTTGCTTGAAGTAGAAAATTGGAACTATTTAAAAATAAAACTAGAATGCACAATTTAACAAAAGATTTGTACATTTAAATATATGGATGTAGATATTGAATTAAATAAAATTGGTTCAAATAGTGGATAACTAATTTTCAACATAGTGTTGGTGATTGCTTGTTTAATGCAATAGCCTATTTATTGAAGTATTCAATAATAGTTTATCATGAATAGTAAAAACACATTTTGAATGGATGCCACATGAAATTGCATTAGTATTTAATTCAAAAAATCCACTTTTAAGTTGAATAATGTCACAAATTAAACGACATTTCAAACATATTAAATATAAACAAACAAGAATGATTTAATGAAAATTTTTTTTCAAAGAAATGAAATTGTAATGTACCATAAGGTTTTTCAAACATTTCATCAGTTATTTTATTTTAAAAAGGAAAAAAAAAGAACTTATTTTAATAAAATATAATATGAAAGATGATAACATTATCAATGGAAAATATAAACATTTCCAATGGGAAGGATTTTCATATCCAAATTCAATATAAAAATTAATTAACAATAAATGAAAAAATATCTTAAATGTTAATAATAACAATAACAATAAAAATCATGTATTATTATTCATTCCAAAAAAATTGAACAGATGTTTGATAAAGTAATGGAACATTTTTTAAATGAGTTGATAAGAAAATGAATGGGGAAAAGAGAAAAGAACATTGATTATGATCATGTTGTGTATATAGCTTTTACAAGAAAAGCTACATGATTGTGTCTCAATGTGTAAGAAAAGTTGAAAAATAATTGACATGAAAAACCATTCAACATGATTCTATGTGATCATATTATGAATAATATATCGAACATGGAATTCATTTTATTGTCAAGTTATGTTCATCCTAACATTTAATTATGAAAGCATTATAATAGCTTTATCAACTTCTTTTGTATATGAATGCAAAGGTTACGATAAAACCAAATTAGGAAGGTTTAATAGACTTGCAAATGCAACTCAAAATAATGGATGGCATGAACAAGAATTTGGTAAAATTTCAATTTAAATATTTTAAGCATGTGCACAAAAGTCTTAGAAAGAAAATTGTGGAAATGTAGTAGGCAAAACATTTTAGATAATGAAGAAGTAGTTGACGATGGTTTAAATCATTTAAAATTGTTTTTAATATAAGGTTTTTGACCTCTTGGATTGTTTTCTTTCACACATTTTGAAGAATAATTTTCCAAAATTGTTTTTTTTCACTATGAAAAATCATGTCTGTAAAGACTAAACTAGCATGCAACTAGATTGCCATGGAAACTACTGTCTAACTAGGGTACAACTATAGTATGGAAATACAATGAATTAATAATTAAAATGTCACATAAAAAATATTTCATAATTGTGATTTAGTTGCACATTAATTGCAACTTGGACTGTATATGGGCGTATGTATTTAAAATATATACGGTGATAGTCAATTGTAGGTTGGCCATGATCACAAGTTACATTGAAATGGTTAATCTCAACTATGTTGCAATTGATGTATTTTTAATGTTGAGTGAACAACTATTTTGCAATTCGCATATGATGTTGATGAGTACGATCATGCCACATGTATGGTCAAGTAAATGTCAATAACATTTGGAACTTGCAACTTGTTTACAATTAAGAGTCAATTAAATTGGCTAGTTTTACAACTAAGTTACAACTAAATGTGCCACTATGGTTTCACTACATAATTATTACTTGTCCACTATTTTGGAACTAGAATGTTCAATTCATCTAGAATTAGTTATCAATTATGTGGCAACTCATACTATTAAAAGATTTACATATTGTTCAATTCGTTGAAAGTGTAAATGTAAACCTTTAGTCAGATTACAATGGTGCATTAAAGTGTTTACGAGTATGTACATATAGATATCATTGTTTATACATTTCAAACTTTTCTAGACTAACTTTTTAAAATGTTTCATTGATATGAGCCAATTCCTTTATTGAATTAATTAATTAAAACAAATCATTTTCATAATTATTTAAATAAATAAAATTAAAATAATGTAATAAATATTATAGTCTTATTTTTTGTGATTAATGTTCAATTGTTGTGTTAATAATATTTCATTACATTGGAATTCACAATATTATGTTGGTATACATACATATCAAACCATAAAATTTCATGAAAGGTGAAAGTCTATTTTTGAATTGAAATTAAAAGCAATCTGTATATTTTGTTAAACATTCAATAAAGGTGTACATATGAATATGTCTTTATATACTTCAATGTTTTAAATTCAAATTTATGTTTATTATTTAATATTTTAGAATGAACTATTTGTTAATAAGTTTTAAATTGGTAATTAATATGCAATATGTTTAATTACCATGAACTAATTAAAATAGATAATAAATTTTTTGCATGGATTCATTAATCAAATTTGATTCATTAGTATTTAATTAATTCAGATAATAAATAATATAATAAATAATTAGTTTAAATCAGTAATTAATTATATAAATTTTAAAAATTAATTCAAATAAATTTAGATAACAAACTTTGTTAATATAGGTGAGTAATTATTTAATTTTATTTGAAATCACATCACCAATTATCAACATAATTAATTATCTAATAGCTATTTAAATGATGAATCATCTAATATTTATTCTAATAATTAATTATCTGATACTTATTTTGATAATTAATTGTTTAAATCAATCAACTAACTAATCATCTAAATTATATTAATTAATTCATATAATCAATCTAGCTAATTAATTATCATATATTTAATTCAAATAATTAAATTGCAAATAATTATGTCAGATAAATAATTATAAAAATCAAATTAATTAAAAAACTAAAAGCAAACAAAAAGCATGTGGGAATTTTTTTTTGTAATTACAACTCAATTGCAATTAGGGTGCCACTAAAATATTTAACCCATATGTTTTGTCTATAATATTTCATTTCACAAATTGTATAAAGGAGGTGTTTTCTCTTACATTCTCACATCAAAATACATGTGCCATGTAGGGATAAGCTCATAAAAGCTTAATTTTAAAGGTAAAACACGTAACAAATTAAAAAAATTATGTGGTTATTCTTTAGTTCACCTATTCTTCTAGTATTCTACCTTCCTACCTACCTGCTTGCCTACCTAAATAAATAGGTCCTAATTTTCTACCTACCTAAATAGTAAGTAAGTAATTAGGTGAATAGGTAAATAAGTAGGTAAGTTGGAGCTATATCAACTTATGTACTTATGGCTATGTATCAACCTACCTAGGTATATATATTTTTTTGTTTCCAAAATTCAATCAATTGCCACATGGCAACTTTTGATTGTGCCATGTGTCATAATCCAAAACCATGTTAAACAAATAATCATAATGGATGATGCATATCAATATTTCAAAAAAATCATGAAATGTTTTCATAGTGCCATTTGTTAAACTTTGATAGATGGATGAAAAATGATGCCAACATGACATTGTGATTTTAATCATAGGGGAGTTGCATAATAGTTCAAAAGGAGTTGTTGTGACAAAGTTGTAATTGAGTTCTAATGAGTTGCATCATATATACGATGAATTGTAAGTGTCTAGCACATTTCAAAAATTGAGTTGCAAGGCTAATTGCAAAACACCTTTTTTTCTCATAATGTTTGGGCATTTGAAGCCATGTTTTCAATGTTTATATCCACAAAAAAAATTAATTAAAATTTTTTTAATAGAAAGTTCACATACCATATAACTAACATATGTTTTACAAAATAAATATTCTAATTCATTTCATATGGTCTCCTACATGCATTTATGTTGAATAAGGTTTTTTTTTTTATTAAATCACATTTTCACAACTAGTGTGATGTATTAACAAACATAAGTCTTGAAATTTGATTTGGATTATAAAGATGTAGGTCATAAAAGAAAATTTGTGACATATTAAATTTAGATTGTATTTGTCATTTTTCATGTAACGATTATATAACTTGAACCTTCAACTTTCTTTGTCACATTCACTATATGTGTTAATAATTGACCGAAACTTATAAAAACATTAAAAGATTTGCATATTCAACACATTAGGAAAAATATAACACCAAAAGATGATGATTCATTAAACAACAAATATCTTATTACAAATAATCATGTTACATGTGTATATTATTATGAACATGTAAAGGAGTGGTTTTTGCAAACCTCACAAAAACACAAATATATTATTTGGTGAAATGAAAGACGATTTTTTTTTATAGGGTTTCAATTAGGAGGTTGAGTTCATGATCATGGATAATTATGGGCAAAAAATGCTCCCCAATTTAACATATCTTCAAATGAATTGATAAATATTTAACAATTGATCAACATAAACATAACAACATAAAAAAATGTCACTTGATTCCAATGTTTGAAATTGCCAATGAAATTCACACAAATATTATTGCCTTAAATGAATAAGACCATACTTCAAAACTTTGTGAGGTAAGCATTCAAATTTTCAATAAACTTGTCAATATGACATTGGGCATTTTATTTTTCTTTTTTACAAATTTGTAAATAAATAAACAATTTTATTTGCTTGCATTACAATGTAGATTTTGAAGACCAAAATTTAGAAAAAAGAACAAACCAAATGATATATGCACAAACATGTTTAACATACATGCAAGGCCTTTATGGGAAATTTTTTAAATTGCATAATTTATTTTAGATCCATATGTTGTCATAATTTATTGCACCTCAAATTTAACAAAAGTAAATAAATCCATGAAACAAGAAATGTAACTCATATTAAACAAATGCAAACATGAATAAATTGGGGCATATGGATGAATTAGAATATTAGGTTACACATTTTTAAATGTTTTAAAAATGCCAATCCAACAAATAATACATGTATAATTTTTAAATCCATTTTATCAATCAACAATATTGCTTTTTTATTCATGAACACATGCAAAGAACATTATAAAACTTTGGTATTACTACCAAAGAAAATATTTGGAATCTATCCCCAACTTCAACATAAATTCATCATAAATCATTAATTGATAAATATTTTTTTAAAAAGAAAATTTAAGTCATTTATGTTTAGCAAAAATTGCTGAAAATTACGATACTAAATTGTGTAGAAAACATAAACATAGCATAATTATTTGTTAGGTTTCATTTAATCTTCATAAATAACCATTAAGCCATTATAAAATATTTTTACTTTTATTTAAGCCATTTCATGAGTTAAAAATAATTTGTTAAAATAATAATTTCTTATGTAGAAAAATTATATTTAAAATCAAAATATTGAAAATATTCATAGAACATATGTACATAATGTCAATATTATTATGGAATATTTCAATGAATGGGGCAATTTGCAATTACAAGTGCAAAATTACACAAAAATTCACAAAACAAATGGATGGGAAATTTTCACTTCACATGAAATGATTATTGATGCAAGCGATTCACACAAAAAACATTGTTGGATGTAAACACAATCAAATGAATTAGGGACACCAAAATAAAATTCTTTTTTCAAATATAACAAATTTGACATAGAAAATTAATGTTATGGCCTATTATTTCAAAATTGTCAATTTTCATATTCAATTTATAAGTTTGTGGTAGATTTGAACATGTTTTTTTAACTTGATCTTATATCATGTAGATTATGCATCCATGATGTTTACCAGATAAAATCAATAATTTTTGTTAAATACACATTTCAAAATTCATAATTTTCAAAAAATGCTTGAAAACATTTTTCAACCACAACACCTAAACATAGCATTTAGCATTACGAAACTAGTTGTAAATGCCACTAGTTGTTAACATGGTCATAGTCTTAACCACTATTGTGACTACATAATATATTTGTGCATATAAAACAATATAATATAATTTATATTGTTATATATTAATATATTCTTCATATTGATTTTATAAAATGATAATTCGTTTAATTTAATTTTGAATTAAAGCTTGGTTAAAAGAATATAAATTTGGTTAAATTAAAAAAATTTGGCTAAACTTTGATACTTCAGTTAAATTTGGCAAAATCAAATTACATTAAACCACTTAGGCTTAATCTAGTTACTTGGCTAAATTTGAAAAAAAATGGCTAAAATTGGTTTAATTCTATTAAAAAGGGTTTAAATATATATTTTTGTTGAACTAGGGCCAAACTAGGCTAGATTGAACCAATTAAAATAAATTTGGCTAAATTTAAAGGTTGTTAAGGTTTGTACAATTGGTTAAACCAAACTAAATTAGGTTACGTATTTTAAAATATGGTATGTTATATTAATTAGAATAAATAAATAAAAATAAATAAATGAGGCTACTTGGGGTAAAATAACTTAAGGAGGTTAAATTAAGTGAAACTAATATTGGACAAAATTAAATGAAATTAAACTAGGGTTAATTCATACTGAAAATAAGGTAGATTATATTAAACTAAGAGTTTTTTGAATTAGACTAAATTAAATTAAATTAGGTTAAATTAAGCAAAATTAAGCTTCCAATACAAATTTGACCATATTGATATGTATTTTAATTTTTCTTAATTTGGTCAAACATGGTCAATTAATTACTTCAACATGGTTACATTAGTCATGTAGTCATATATGTAGCCGTAATCACCTCTAGTTGGATTTATAGTCATATTTATTATCACATAATCATAATTATGATTATAGTCATCAAAATGATTACGATTCAAGTCCACTTACGACTACATGATTATTTTGGGTAGTAGTTGCAAATTGTCATAATCATAAAACCACATTTTGGCGTAGTGATAATTCCTAACTTAACAAAAAAATAGAAACTAATACAATGAATATTTTTTGAAATATAAGTAGGTAACAACCCTTTTCAAATTATCACAATAATTAAATTTATTATTCAATTAAATGCAAGAGGCATTATACATCATAAACAATGTTTACCCCTTGATTGTTTAGTATTTGACCTAGCTTGGGTAACAAAACATGGACATTATCTCAAATTCATTATAGATAATATTTGTATCTACTTTCTTCATTATCAAACATACATTTTAAAATACATTCTTTTGCTAAAAGAGGAACCTCTCGTCTTCAAATAAGCACAAAGTATGAATTAATAATCGCCTCTCCAAAATCCTACCATTAAAAAATTATAATCATGCAATATCTCAATACTCATATTATAAACTTACATTTTAAAGATATTATCATAGATTCAAATTTATTAACATCCCACATATTCTTTGTATAAATGAAACAAGAATTCGAAACATTCATGTAAATCAAGAAATTCACTATCCTGATATTGAATAAATTTAACATTTTATCTTGTTACAATTACATGAAACAATGATATTTTATGATCAAGGAGTATCTTTATTGCATAAACAACGTCAGTAATAAATTCAACTATTGAATTTATGATTGTAATTTTCAAAAATACACGAGAAGTTTTTTACGTGATCAAACATTTTATGAATCACCTAAAACATAAACTAGTTATTTTACTTCTATTTTATAAACTTTTTTTTGAACAAATGTTCACATATAACACAACTATAATGATAAAAAATTTCAACATACATGTGATATAAACAAACACATTTCAAAAATAACATTACAATTTTTTATCAATAAACATCATTTTCACATTACTTTTTTTTGAAAGTACCACCTTCAATAATACACAAATAGATCATGTATGGATCAATGCACCAACACAACAATGTCATTTAAAAACAATGCAAGCATATTGGACTAATCATAAACCCATACATATTGCATGATTAAATCATATCCCTAGGGCCTAGATTCATTCAACTAACACAAAGGTAAAATATAATTTATGACAATACTTCCGTTACTTCCATATTTGTATAAACATTTCTTGTGCCTTAAATTGGCAATGCTTGTGTGTTTATGGCACCTTGTTTTATGTTGTAACATGCCATTTTGAGTAAATGCTTCATTTGTTATGTAATTTTTGAAAACATTATCAAACCCAAACTTTTAAATTATAGGGGTTCAACTTTCACAACAACTATCATAGCCATGGGTTAGGTTCAACATTAAATAATTGTTAAAAAATTTGAAGTTTTTTTTATTAAAAAAAAACGTTGAAGGGTCAAAAAATGTGATAAAAACACATTGGAATGACGAAAAAAATGATAAATGCACCTTGAAAGTGAAAAAAATCTAAAATTTTGTAAAAGCTAGTAAAAGGAGTCATGCTCTTCATCGATCATTAAAAAAATGTCACAATACTAACAAATATCCCCACGTAGACTCAATCATAATTCGCCTAACCGGTGATACATTTTTCCAGGAACATTAAAAGTGTAGTCAATAGGCAAAATTAGGTGAGGGGATGAAAGTGTGAGCACTAAAACATAAGTGTTATTGGAAGGCAATTGAGTGCTCAAATGAATGTCATTAAAAATTTTCATTTTCATTAATGAAAATTTTAATAGTTATTTTTTTGGAAAAATAAATGCATTTTTTGAAAATAATTAATTATTTGTTTTTAATGTGTCAAACTTGACCCAAGGATATGGTAGCTTCTACATCATATTAGGCTTGGGCAAGGTGTAAATAATAGATACCATGTATGAAGATTGTCCCTTAACACTTTGTACCGTATATGATATGTTTAACCCCAACTTCCCAACTTTGCACCCCATTAATTTCATCCAAGGCATCAACACCACATTCACATGGGCCTTCAACACTTTGCTCACCTTTTGTATCCTTAATCCCCATGCCCCCAACTACGAATTTCGCATCCACAAGCCTCACAAATCTAGGTCATGATATGATTATGCTATTATTTTTTTCTTGAAATAATAACCCAAGAACATGTAAATAATGTTCAATTTTTTTTATAAAATTGTTGGTGAACATTAATTTGGCCACCATAAAGTTTTGTGGTGTAAAAACTTAACTCAATTTAGACCACAACTTAAATTTGGTTATAATGAATTTTCAATTTGAATTCCTTTGCACTCATATTAATCCTTTAGCAAAATTTGTAATGATTACCGTGATTTTCAAATCACATGATGTAACCAAATTTATTTATCATGCAATTTTAATTATGACATGGCATTTTATCGTACTCCTTTAATTGTGAATGTAAGTTGATGAATTTGTTGTGACCACTAAATTCACAAAGGTTATGAACTATGGTACAATAACATGAGATTACGCTAAACTAATTATGTTCTTTTGTTTTGAAGAGGCAAGGCTATATACCATTTGTAGAGTAAATGCACACTACAATATACCAAAATGGGTGGTTAAAGTCCATTTTTAGAGTCCAAATCTAGTTATTTTTCAAAAAAGTCTTGGAGTTCACATTTTTTTCCATTTCCAAGTTCATACCACCATAATTTAAACATTTTAAGAAACCTCTAAATATGGGCCTTGAAAAAATAAATTTAAATATTAAAATGGACTTTACAAATTTTCATTTTCATTTGAAAATTTAAAAATCTTTGAAAGATTTTTTCTTGGTTGATTTTTTCATTTTAAGTGTTATGGTACTTCAATGTATGGTGATACAAAGTTGTAGGCTTAATTTCCAACTCCAATAGAAGAAAAAAAATTATAATGATAATTTTTAAGGGGTAGTTTGGATTATGACATTTGATGTACCATCCTTTGCAAAATCCACCTTGAATTGAACATTTATCCTCTTGGTAAAAAAAATTTGGGTTTGAAAGATTAGAATGTAAATTTTAATTTTTCATCTCACTTTTGCGAAGTTTTTCAAATATATTTGAATATAATGTAACAATACTTTATTCATCCATAAAAAAATGCCACTATGATTTCCAAAAACGTCCACTATCATGTGTTTTTACCCTATATATGAATTTTCAAAAAAAAAATCCTTCACAACACGTATATGTATATAATTATTTATTTATTTATTTTCATTCAACTTTTTGAAAACATAAATCGATAGATAAAATGTAATTAAACATCTTTGAAAGGATGTTTAATTGAAGGATTATTAAATATGCACATACTAATAACAGATTAATCAAAAAGCTTTCAGGGTGCAATCACATTAACATGAGTTACAACAAGTGTAACGTATGCTTAGTCTTTCATGTTTAGAAACGGTAATTTAATTTGGTGTTGAAAGCATAAGATTGTTTTGTATAATAAAGTTCATAATGCATCATTGGAACATGGAAAAATATCCAATCAACAAAAAGATTTAAAATACACTCATTAAACATTGTAATGTGTGTTTTTTAGCAATTAAAAAACTTATAAATAAACTTCAAAACTTTTGAAAATTACGTATATCTTGAAATCTTTCATATAAAACTTGACATAACAATATAAATAAAATTTTAAAGATTTTTGAATTTTTCAAACAATTAAAAAAATATTAAAATTTTTATTTCCCCAAAAGTAGTCCCTTAAGCAAGCAAGCAAGCAAGGCTCATCTTATCCCATTTGCACCTTTCATGACAAATAGATTTCAGGGTTGGTTGAAATGAATGTTGGTCAATTTTGGTTTTTTGTTGCATGTTCAAGTATATTCTTATATTGTTAACAAGGTAGCATAACAACAAGTCTTACATTGAATTGGAACCAATGCTAAAATCACATTAGTAGAACAAAGTGAAACAAATATTCACTTTCAAACCAAACCTATGGTACTAACATGTGAATATTTATTCCAGCTATTTCAATGTATAATTTCAAACTTTTGGTTTATAAGGTTGTAGTATAGAGTTTGTGAGTGTTGTTTGGTTATGTCTACATTTTCACCACAATACTTGTTTGAAGTTTAAAATATGGGTTGCCCAAATCGCATCATTTGGAGGATATCGTTGCATGTTATGGTGAATGTGAGGTATACATCTTCAACACATTGTGCAAGCATTGTGAGCCCAAATCTAATGTACCCATGAATTATTAACATCCACACCTTTGCAATAATTTGACTAACATTACCAACATGATAGTACTAACAATGGTTTTCCTATTCCAAGGAACTAACTACAAAGTCTTCGACATCACCTACACATTTTATCCATTGAAAAATGATTTTTTTTTTTTTTGTTGTAAACACAACAATGGTGTTCCTAGCCATGGCAATCAACCATAACATTATCACCATTAATTTTATTTACAATAAGAACATGCAATGGAAGTGTTTCAAGAAATATTGAAATTGAAGTTTGTAGTCATTCTCATGGGTGTTTTACTATCATGCTTGTATAATGTTCCTATATCATAGTGCTTGATATTGTGTTCCATATTGTTTGTTATTAAACCATGTTCCAATTATGTGAATTTAAAAAACTATAATTATGTATGTTTCTATCATGAACTTTAAAGGGATACAACTTTATGCATATTGAAGGGAAAACAAAATAAACTACATATGAAATCCATCTAGCTATGAAGTGACATGATATTGCAATTGTTGAATTTTTGAGTCATAATGTTGCTTGTACTGGTGGCACTAGTAGGTGGATGTAAAATGTCAACAAACAAACCCATTGTGCTTGAATTCCAAGTTAAAAACACAGTTGATCTCACCGAGGGCCTTTTTTAGTTGTTTTGAAGATTGAAAATAGGTACTTGCTTTGAAAATTGCACAATGCAAAAGTGTTACGGGCAAAATTGTTTTATGACCATTGGACATAGTCCATAGAACTATAGTGTTATCATTAGACAAAATGGATATAATTGTATTGTCATCATCGGATAGAGTGAACAAAAGGAAATGTCATTGTAGGATAGAGGCAACATAAGGTCGAGTGGTTAGGACTAGTTGAAAATTTGAATTCATTTTCATGACAAGAAATTAGGAAGGATTTATGGGAAGAATTATGAGTTGGTGATCATTATAACATTGAGTAGGTATTTTGAGGATGAAAAAAAACTCATGAAAGGAGATAGAAGAGGATTTTAATGGAGAAAAAACATTTGTGTTTCATTGTGTTTTGTTTTTGTTTTCTATTTTCAATTCCATGTAGTCTAAACTTTGTTTTTAGATTACCATAGATGTTATATTGTTGCATATATGGATTCTGAAATGGATATTTGTTTGGGTTTACTTTTTGATTTATGTAGTAGTAGGTTAGTATTACAAATCCTAAATATATGAATAATAAAATGTTGAACCACATAATTAAACAATAATCCAATGTCAAAGATTAACATTTACCACAAAGACTAGCAAGAATGCCCTAAATCAACTTAAGTCAAATTGGCATAATAAATTTCGAAGTATTTTGAAAGGTATTGAATATACTATATTTGATACAAATAATTTTTATTATATCTAGAATAAGTATATGTTTCTTACAAACTTGACACGTGGATTTGGACATTTGCTTATGGGATAATGTTAATGTATGTGTTTTAGTTTGGACAAATGAATTCATTTAACAAGTTCTTGGACACATTAATGTAGAGTATTTGTGTCATGTTATGTTTGGGTTTATAATTTAAGTTTTGAATTCAGGGAACACAAAACTTTGATTGGCAAAAACATTGCATCAAACATGCTTGGAACTTGTCATGCCTACTAACTATCTCACTTATGAAACCTTTGTGATATTGATTAGTTACATTTCAAGTGGAAAATCAATTGGGTGTGCAAAACATGTTACAAATTTTGGGTACTCCTTTTCTATTTCACTTATTTTTTTAGTATGATATTTGGTTTGCTTAAAAAATTTCAAAGAAAAACGGCATGTGCATGTTCACACAAAATAAAATGCCAAATAGGCAAAACTAATAAGAAGTGTGCAAGGTTTTGTAGGGTTTCATATAAATGTTGTGGCATAATCTATAGAAGTGCACATTTGTACATGAAAAGTAATCAACATTTTATGGATATTCACCCAAGAAAACATGTTAAGAAATAAACTTTTGACTTCAATCATTAATTTTTTGATACAATTATGTTGTGTTTCAGACTTAATTTCCATGGATCATTGTACAAATCCCATATGTAAGTTTTTCAATCATGCATTTTAATTGTTAGATTAACATTTTTAAACTCTTGAAATAATTGGTGGCAATTGGCAACTTTACTTATCGACACAACAACTTTATTACCTTTTGGAGGCAATTTTGGTGCTTGAGTTTTGACACATAATGTAAAGGTCCACACATTAATTGAAACTAATAATATGACTTGTGTAATATGAGTTTATAATTTTTTGAAAATCCTTCAACAATTACCTTGAAATTGAAGGTTCTATAAATGATCAAATTGTTGAATTGAGGAGAACTAGCCAAAAGAAATAAATCAAGAAGTAGAATTGATGGTTTTAACTTGGGAGGGAGGAGAATAGGACTAGAGATTCCCTCTTATAATAAAAAAAGTAATCAACATTAGTTGAAACTTTAGAAGTGAACACCACTATAACAATGTTAGTTGGAAACATTGTTTGCATTCAATTCACCATCTATGAAAATATGAAATACTCAAATGTCAATCAAAATCTTGGAGATCTTCATAGAAGAAAAGAATAATAAACATCAAACATAAACATTGAATTCAATGTTGTTATAGGCAAATTCCCATTTGATTGAAAAAGGTTTATTTGATTAAAAAAATTGTACCCCAATTACAATAAACACATTAACTATGGTTCGTTCCTCTTATTTTTCAAGTAAAGGTGTGTGATGCAATGGTTTAAAAACACCTCTTTAACTATATATTTTGAGTTCAAATCTTTTTCCCTATATGGCTCTCATGGATTGTTTTTTTCAAACATTCATCTAGGGTAACCATTCAAGGAAAAAAATGGCTTTTGGAATCCTTTATGTGTACAACTTTACCCAATCACTTGGTCAAGTTGTCAAGGGAAGAAAAATTACTCTAACCAAGTTTCCTTGGGGGAGAAAACAAATTGGGAAAATGCTTTCCTTAAAGACCTTGGCTAAACTTCCATAAGGAAAACATCCAAAAACATCACAAGGTCTTAGAATTTTTAAACTACGCAATGGATGAATGTGTCATCTCATTTTTTCATTTAAAAATATTTCGTCCCTAGTTCAATGCATGGAAAGGCCATTTTTTAGGATAACATTTGCCCATGAACCATTTGTCAAAACAACACAACTATTTTCCAAAATAATCCAACAAATTTGTCATAGAGAAAAACATTTCCACAACAAACACAACCCCAAGGTGCAAATTCGACACATTTACCCAAATGAAAAACATTCCCATGAATAACACAGCCATAGGGGGCAACTCAACACATTTGATCCCAATGAAAGGCTTTTCCCATGAACATAGACCCAAGGGGCAATTCAACACATTATTTTAGTTATGAAAAACATTTCTTTGAAAAAGACAACCATGTTTGATATGAAAAAAATAACTAGGGACCAATTCAACACATTTGTCCTAAAAAAAATTAGTCCATGACAAACACAACTATACTTTTCAAGGAACACAACCATTTCCTAAGGGAACGTAGCCCCAAAGAGGGCGTAAGGAGAGGGGGGATAGTCATTCAACACAGAACATACAAAATCTACTATTATAAAGAAATGGGTGTCGGTGTCTTGATGTGGTAATTCATGATTGGCTGGAGGCCCCCCCCACCCCACTCCCCCCGACCCCCCCCCTTTCCCTTGAGGGCCCCAGCCAAAGTGATCGGATGGTGGGATGGTCAACATAATGGGAACCAGGGAAAATTGAAAAATATCTTCCTTTAAATCCCCCGGCCCCCAAACTTAAAAGGAAAAAATGCAAGGCACATTCAGTGTGTGCTTGGGCTTTCCCATTGGCTGCATGAAATTTCTCTTCCCAAAATAATTTATCACCATTTTTGGCTAGCCAAAGTGAGCAGATGGTGGGATGGTCAACATAGTGGGAACCAGGGAAAACTGAAAAATATCCCCCTCTAAATCTCCCGCCCCCCAAACTTAAAAGGAAAAAATGCAAGGCACGCCCCCCAAACTTAAAAGGAAATAATGCAAGGCACATTCATTGTGTGCTTGGGCCTTCCCATTAGCTGCATGAAATTTCTCTTCTCAAAAAAATTTATCACCGTTTTTGGCATGACCTTTACCCCTCACAAGTTTAAATTGTTTTTATTGAATTTGATTGGCCCCAGAAAAAAAAATTTTGGAACTATGAAGGCTCACAAAAATTGAAGATTCTGTGGATAGATGGAATGCTTCCCCTTTTGGCCCATCGATATATGTGAAAAGGGGAGGACTTTGAGCAAAACATATGGGATTAAAGCAAGGTGCGATTGGAAACATCCATGGGGAACACATTGGGAACCTGTTGGAACAAAGGAAAAATGAAAAAAATCTTCCTCTTTCCCCGCCCCCCCCCCCAAACTTAAAAGAAAAAAACAAGACACCTTGAATGCAGGCTGAGCCTTCCCATTGGCTGCATGAAACTTCTATTCCCAAAATTTTTTGGCACTATTTTCAACCTTGACTAATATCCCCATTATAATTTTTCGCCTGGGCTATTACCCCTTGCAACGAGCACTTCAACTATATAGGTGAGAAGGGGAGGATTTTGGACAAAACATATGGGTTTGATATTAGGTGCTATTGGGAACACCCTTGGGGAACA
>Ga0116227_10004061_pt1 | contig 31995 bp, 19 predicted proteins | sample S1TSphgellanicum_FD_89693 | JGI IMG/M metagenome (GOLD analysis project Ga0116227, IMG submission 89693) | Host-associated microbial communities from peat moss isolated from Minnesota, USA - S1T2_Fb - Sphagnum magellanicum MG | ecosystem: Host-associated > Plants > Peat moss > Unclassified... | reverse complement strand
CCCGGGCCAAGGCAAAAAAGGGGGAAAAAAAGGGAAAAAACAGGGGAAAACCCTCCCCTAAAAAAAATGATTCCCTACGATGAAGTCAAAAAAGAAAATTCAATGTTAACCCCCCCCCCCCCCACTACACTAAATAGACAACTACAAGAGGGACAATGAGGGTTGCGGAGGAAAAGATCACACAACGGTTATTGGAAAAAATCCTAGTGGGTGTAGCAAACAAGGTGGAAAAGGGGCTAACGAACCAAGACAGGATGAAAAGACTAGCCGAAATAAACTAAAGAAGATTGGAATGATGGGCAGATGGATGGAAGATGGAACACAACTGGGCATAGGGGTAAAACCAACTATTAACTCTCCATCAAGTGTTTATTAGAAAGGTTGGGATGCCCGACGATGCTTTGAAGACAGAAAACCCACATGATTTACCATGCCTATCCCTAAACTAACATATATAGTTAAAACCGAAACCCTAAACCTCAATCTTGAAAACCAACTATAAAAACCCCCTTAATCCCTTTCAAACCCTAAAATTATTGCCTTAAAAGAGGAATTTTTACAAACAAAGTGGAAAAAAATTGATAAGGTGGTGTGCAAGTCTATTGTTTCATAATTTTCTAATCAATGGAGCAAAAGTTATTAAATTTAGATTGTTATTTATTTTTAAACATCAATTTAAGATTTTAAAATATTTTTTTTCATAATTGGCTTTCTAAAAACCCTTTTAGCAAGGTTCCATAAGAACTTTAAAATAAAACACATTCAATGAAAAACATATTAGGATGGGTCATTTTACAAAACTAATATACTTAAGCCCACTCGTATAGAATGAAGGTAATTAAAATGTTTTCTTTTAATTCCTTCAAGCTTGCATTCCAACACATCTCACATTCATTAACAAGTGGTCTTTATGGGATGGTTTTTGACCATTTTTAGGATTTTTTTACCCAAAAGATTCAACAAATGGATTTTTTTAGTTGTTTCAACTTTGTTTTTATATCACATTAAACCACATTCCACCTTGAATTACATGTGTTTTTAAAGCAACTTGCTTCTTAGCCATGACCAAGCCTTCAAGTGGAATTTGTCCCATTGTAGTGGGGGAAACAATTTATTGATTCACAAGCCATGTTATATGCTTTCAATTTTGTGACGCTTTTGCAACACATTTCTCCCTACACCAATTCAAAATTGCAACTAAAAACAATTGTGAAGTGGTAATCCATGGCATAAAGTGCAGCTTGGACCTCCACCCCAACTGGGTTGTTCTCTAGGTAGATGTGACAAATGCCCTCAATTTGATGTCACAATGATCCCATCTACCATGGGAACTCGTCAAGGCGATCCTTTGGGAAAGGCATTATTCACTCTAACCCACTTTAAGGCTTTATGTTCTACAACTAGTCATTTCATTTCATGTATATTTCCATCCATTGCAAATGACATGCACATCATAAGTCCCCCTTCAATTGTATTATCTACATATGAACATTTCCAAATCAAATTTCGTGCGACAGCTCATTTTATCCAACATCAAAAATGCGTGACATGGTCACCTTCTAACCTACCACCTAACTTCAACACTCCATCTTAGTTTACGACCTCATCAAAAGGAATTAGAAACTTGGGGGTTCCATTAGGCACCCCATCATTCACATCATCCTCCATAAAAAATGCCTTGCTAAAAGATGTTCAACATGTGAACCTTCTCCTTGGAATGGGTGAAGTTTAAATAGCCTTTGGAATTTTAACTCATTGATTTGTGTAACAACCATCATATCTTTTACAATGCACACCTCCTTCCTCCACCTTCATAGAATATTTTACTTCTTTTGATTCATCCTTCCTTCAAGTGTTTGAATGCCTCTTGGGTCCAAGATCTTTTGATAGCCCAAAAAGACCTCTAGCCCGTAAACAAGCCTTGCTCCTAATCATATTCGATGGCATCGGGGTCATACCAACAACCACCATCACCCCAATAGCCTATTTAGAGGGTTGGGTTTTGATAACTTTAATCATAGTTACCAGGTTTATGGTTGATCATTGTCCTTTCCTTCTTGAGGCTTTAGCACGAGTCGACAACAACACCTTCTCTTTCCAACAACACTTCAAAGTGGCATGTGATCTTCTACCGCCCCCAATTCGCATGTGTTTTCTTTTGTTTGAACAATTCATCAAACAACAAATGGTTCAACTTCAATATTCCATCTCAAAGCGTTTACACCATCATACCTTTTCCAACATGTTTTCCGATAAGATATCTGAAGCCCATCATGCCCAAATTTTATCATGTTTTGGCCCAAGGACGGGCGCATGGCTTATAACTTGACTAATCTTCCTAGCCTTTCAATTATCATCCCCAATTTTTTCCACATCGCTTTGAACATGACTTGGACTACCCCATCCCTCAATTGCAGGTATCCCTCAGTGTGTGTGTGCACATCCCATCGACCTTATGGCTATTCACCTTTTACATTGCGCTCATGGCAACATGCACACGAAAACTCATGATGCAATTCGTGACACCTTTGTTGCCATCACACAAAATGTTGGCTTTCACGTGAAACAAGAACAACTACATGCACTTCCTTCAACCACGTTCAATTTTTCTCGTTAACGAATCGACATTGTGCTCATAAACATGGCATTCACACCCTAGTCAACATTGTCATTGTCGACCCAACACGAGCGATTCTATTTCCCCAATCTTATGCAACTCAAGGATTTATTGCCTCAAATGTAGCTCAAGCCAAAGAAAGGAGCTATCACAATCAACACCCCACTGATCAATTCCTCCCATTAGCAATTGAGATATTTGGATGTCTACACAAACAAATCGATGTGTTTTTACATGATTGTGTTAATGCCATTTGCAGCTTGAAAAAGTCAAAGAGCCTTCCTCTTTTTGTCTTAGTTACTTTTCTTCAACTGAAAATCTCAATCACATTGTTACTTTTCTTTATTGAAATTCTCGATCACATTATTACATTTCTTTGACTAAAAATCTCAATCACATTGCAAAGGATGTAAACATCTTCCATCTTAAGTTGAGTGGTAGTCATAGGCCTAGCTACTTCCTAACTTCCACCCATTCAAAACACACTTCCCATCACCACAACCAACCTATTGCAAGCAATCTGTTTTTAACATGGAAAAATATGGCTAAACTATTACAAATGATCATTTTTGACATGGAGAGATTTTGACATTTAGATTGGGCTAACTCAACGTCTTATAAATTCTCTCTTTTTCTTATTCCTTTATACATTTTCCAAATCTATGGTGTCTATATGAATAAAGTTTTGCAAGGTTGCATGATAAAATGTGGATCACCTATTGCATCCAAGTTTTGGCCATAGCAAACGAACAACTAGTAACCACTACGAGGGATTGCTAGTAGGTGGACATGAAACACTTTTCCATTTGGTTCCACTTAGCTAACCACAGTGGTTAGCTTAATTGCTATCTTAAGTACCTATCCATTAACAAATCACTAGGTAGACTTTAGCTAGGTACTAACTATTAACCATCTATATGCATCTACTTGCCTAGTAGCTACCCATTTTCCTACCTACCTACATGACCTAAAATTTACAGGTTAACTGACTGAAGTGAAAGCCGACCTCAACTGACTTGGGGTTCATCCATAACTGAGAAATAAGTGGGATTCCATTGCACTGGGGAGGATGGTTGGGCAAGTTGGAAAACACCACCCCATATTCCAGGCAGGAATCACCCGCCCCTTCAGAGGCTACAAATAGACCTCCCATGTGGTGAGTCGGCGGTTAGTGATGGCTGGCAACCCCATTGTCTTTATCCTCCTTTTCCCTTTGGTTATTTCTTTTCCAGGAAAAGAATTACTGCCCCTAGGTGTTTCCAATTCTTTACCTTTGGTTATTTCTTTTTGGGGGAAAAGAATCTGCCCCTAGGTATTTCCAATTCTTTAGCTTTGATAATTTCTAGGTATTTGGGGAAAATAATCTGCCCCTAGGTATTTGCAATTCTTTACCTTTGGTTATTTCTTATTGGTGAAAAAATAATCTGCCCCCCTAGGTATTTCCAATTCTTTATCTTCGGTTATTTCTTTTTGGGGGAAAAAAAAATCTGCCCTAGGTATTTCCTTACATTTGGCTATTTCTTTTTGGGGAAAATAATCTGTCCCTAGGTATTTCCTTATATTTGGTTATTTATTTTTGGGGAAAAGAATCTGCCCCTACCTATTTTCAATTCTTTACCTTTTTTTTTGTTCCCCTTTTCTTTTCTTTTCCGAGCGGGTGCCGGTTGGTTTTCCGCCACTTTTTAGCAATTGATTTTGAGCACCTGGATTTCAAGACCTGGGATCGTCCGTCGTTGGCCCCTCGCGTGTCACCTCAAACCCTTCGCCGTTTCTCTGCTCTGCTCTTGTTCTCCTCCGGTTTCCTTCTTCCCCCGCTGGCTTTTGTGCGTGCGACCGCGACCTCCGTTGTAAAGCTCCCTGCTTGGCTGCCGCGATCACTCGCCCGTGCACGCGACCGCGACCTCGTGCTCTTCCTTGCAGCAGTTGTCTGAAGCTCCAGTCTTCGGGGATGTGAGAAATGTTGTATCATACAAGAGGAGGAAGTTTGCCCAAGGACGACAGATAATGGCTCGGGAGGGAGACAGACAGACAGACAGCTCGAGTGGATTCTTCAAACTTCTTCAGTGCAAATAGATGAGTTGCACGGGGTTGAATGCATCAGCTGCTGATGCAGAACGACAAGGACCATATGCATGCGTACGCATGGCCATCAGGGCTGCCACAGAACGGCCATGTTGTCGCGTCGACTCCTCCGGGATCGCCGCCAGCGCGCGTCCGCAATAATATTTCGGCTAGAAGCTTGGGACGTACACGAAGCGGGAAGAAGATACTGGTGTACACAGCAGCAGCAGCAGCTAGTGCAGGCGGATCACTCGTGTCTTCTTCTTCGCAGTTAGTGGGTCCCGGATGGGCGCCGCGCACTACTACTAATTTCTTACACAAGCTCACAATTCATATGTTGTTCACATTGTTCCTAAGACGCTCTAGTAGAATTCTCCTCCTTGCGCCCTTCATTTATATCACCGCTATGGTGTTGTACATCGGAGGCTCCGCGATGGAGCTTCCCGCCAGGTTTCAAACTTGCGTCCATATCCCTGGCTCCTACTACCGAAGCGACGAAGTCTTCAACAACCTCTGGCCTGCCATGCAACAAGCCAATGCCTCGACTTCTTATGGGGTACGTCCTCCCTCCCTCTTTCTCTCTCGCTCTCTCCTGTTTTCTTCGTTCATGAGCTAACTATCTTCTCGCGCGACAGCAAAGAATTTCCAACTGACTAGAGCTTTACAAACAACAGGAATGTCTGCTGCATGTCTGAATTACGTCTGAATCCTTTTTGAGGCTCAAAATTATTAGTCTTCTAACTGCAGATTCTGAATCTGCTTGCTGAAATCCTTTACTTCTTATTTCGTGTTTGGTTTGCGGATCTAAGAGCATCTCCAGCACCAGCGGTGCTCTGACCCTGCAAAAATATTTCTCACATCCAAGTTTTAGTTATTTACTTTCTTCCAACCCCACCTATAAAATTAAAACTCTGGACTGCTCGGGACTGCAAATAGGTGGGACACTACTAATAGCAACCCTCCTGGACCAATCAAACTATCTAGCCAATCAGAAGCAGGGAGCATTCAATAAATACGATTTGATTGTATTTACTAGACCCTCGAAGATGTACATTTTTTCAGGGCCACAGGAGTCTTCCAGTGGATCCAATAATGGATGTAACTACTGCAAGTCATCTAAGATTTCCAGTGCAGGGCCACATACTGAGCACCAGTGGAGATGCTCTAAGCTTCATATATTCAGAGTGATCTTAGATTGAGCTCAGAGCTGTCATAAGCAATAGGATCACTGTAGACAGGAATAAAGCCAACTTCTTCTATCATGAACAATGGGGCAAGCTACAGAGGGGATGATGATTTTGTGTCTTTTTTGTAGGCTGGATCTAGAGTGTTGAAAGAGGACTACTGGACAGGCCATGGAAGACAGGTATTGCAAGCATGGGAGTATCCTAAGGAGGGAGCAGGCTTCCGGCCCTGTGTTCACCATCTCCATCATGACTCCATTGAAGGTTGCACACCATAATTTCTGTTCTCTTGACCCAATTGATACTGTGGATTAATTCCTTATTGCAAACCAGATCCAGAACAAACAGAGTATGTATCTATTATTACGTACATGGATATGTACATACACCACTTGCTGTGCAAGGTCATGGGTTGTTTAGTTCAAACCCTGGAGTGGAAAATCCTAGACACTAGTGTATAACCAGAACATAATTTCAATTGGCTTTTATATTGTGGGCTCATATTTTGTAATGGGTGAACTCAGGTTTGCCTGAGTCCAATGGATACATATTAGTAGAGGCAAATGGTGGACTCAACCAGCAACGCTCCACGGTAAATTATCTTCTTCCTATCAGGCTTCTATATACTCCAAAAATCCCCACTAGAACTACTGGTCAATGATCACGCTAGGCAGCATTGTGGTACTGTTCTGTTAACAAACACAATTCTTTTCATGAGGCTATTTTGTGATTTTGTGGTTGCTTTTCATCTCATTGACCATTTCTGGTTCACATAGTGAATGTACATCAATGTGCTTGCTTGTGCAGATTTGCAATGCAGTAGCTGTGGCAAAGTTGATGAATTCAACCCTTATTATTCCTCACTTTCATTTCAACAGTGTGTGGAAAGATCCAAGGTTAGTTCCTGTAATTCTTTGGATCTACAAAGATCGCCTTGTATTTGTCACAGGTCCTTAGAAATTGTTCAAAACTGGTCTGTTTCTGATGGGAGGAAAAACCCAAGTCAAACTAAAGCCAAGCATTGCATGTGAATTACTACTCTGTAAGGCTATTTTCTAGTATCAGCCACTGACTTGTTTGCTGTAATTTGCTGGTGGGTGGTCATCCTGTTTTTTCCATTGTTCAATGGACATCTGTTTGAAGGTAGGCATTTCAGAAGAGTGAAAATGTTAGAATTGTTTTGTGCAGTGTTTTTGGGGATATATTTGATGAAGATCATTTCATCAGCTCGCTGGCACATCAAGTCAGAATATTGAGGGAGCTGCCCAAAGAAGTAATGATGAGGTTTGAGAACATCAGCATGATCCCAAGAGTGAAAGTAAGGGCATGGTCATTGCCTCGATTCTACTTGGAGACAGCACTTCCAGCGCTCAAGCAACACGGGTGTGTAGAACTTGTTTCTTTGTTTTTCCATCAGCTCATTGTTTTGCCCTCCATTGTTTTGTCAACAATTGTCATAACTGCCCCAGTTCAACATTTGTTCAATGAAGACATGGGTTTTTTTTCCATTACAATGGATCTTGCAGAGTCATTAGATTCACCCCATTCGCAAACCGGCTAGCATATGATGGAATACCAAAAAGGATTCAAAAGTTACGATGTTTTACAAACTTTGAGGCATTGCAATTTGCTTCACCCATTGCTGCCACTGGGCAATTACTTGTGAAGCGCATGGCAGCTAAAAGTGCAAACACCAATGGCAATTATGTTGCCATCCACCTACGTTATGAACAGGCAAGTTAGAAGTATGTGATATTTTTATTATATCAATGATGTAATAACACCAAAAATTTGACCAAGGTTGTCAAAATATGATCATTGCCTCTCAGGGTTTTTTCATTTTATTCCATTTGTGAAAACCACAATGCAACTTTTGTGCGCACTTGGTTGATGTGGGTTGAAGTCTCACAAGGTGTTTTAATATGACAGGATATGGTGGCATTTTCACGATGTGTGTATGAGGGAGACCATGAGGAGAAGGTGAGACTGGATAATGCACGAGAGCGGGGATGGCGGGGCAAGTTCAATAGAACTGGTCGTGTGCAACAAACACCAGAAGAAATTAGGAGGGATGGGAAGTGCCCTTTGACACCTGTAGAGGTGTGCTTTCTCCTGTTCTCAATGCACTAGTCATATGCTACTTCACATACTTAATTTCAAAACTTCCTTGAACATAGTAGCATGGGGAGTGAACTGGTTTGAAATGGTTCACAGGTGGGCATCATGCTTCGAGGCATGGGCTTCAGGAACACAACCCCAATTTATCTAGCAGCTGGGAAGATTTATAACGAAGAGGAGAGCATGGAGCCTCTTCGCAGAATGTTTCCTTATCTTGAGACCAAACAGACACTTCTCTCCCCTGAGGAGTATGCACCATTTGAGGTACAAACCATCACATTCAAAAGCTTTAGCCAGACACTCAGAAATCTGAATCATTCATTTCTAAAATGCAATAATCCATGACATATTCTCAAGTTTATGAAAGATTATGAGTACTGAAAAAAAAGGGATGAGTCCTAACAGAACGATGTCAATGATGCTGCTGATTATGTGACAGGGATATTCATCACGCCTAGCAGCAATTGATTACACAGTGTGTTTGCACAGTGAGGTGTTTGTAACATCACAAGGGGGCAACTTTCCACAAATTATGATGGGGCATCGCCGCTTTTTGAACAAGGGCCACCCTAAGACAATTAACCCAGATAAACGCAGTCTTGTTAAGTTATTGGACAATCCCCAAATTACGTAAGTGCAACCTGAACCTTCACTTTGGATCATTCAGTTTGATAGGATCTTACAAAGAGACTGTTGTCTTCAACTGTTTTTGGGTGTTACAAACAGACCTTCCTCCGGCAGCCTGATTTGATTTACCACAAAATATGTGCATTGGGAGTTTTAATAAGTGCATTCAAATAGATTGTTCAGCTGACTAATCTTCTCTCATAATGGCTTTATGTGCACAGGTGGGAGAAATTTGCTGGCCACTTGCAGGAAATGCTCCAGCACATTGATTCAAAGGGCCTAGCATTTCGCAAGTCCTTACCAGTGACAACAACACAACTTTTTCAAAACCCTAAAGCTTCACTGTATACCTGCCCTGTACCAGAATGCATGTGTCCAGAAAATTCAAATTCAATTGAGGAGCAACTGCAAAGTTCCCAGTGAGCCACCTTTTATCTCCAAGGTCAGAATTTGTTCATTTTTGAGATGCAGAATTTTGGTGCTTTTGTGAACCATATATTCTTCATGTAGAGTCCCCATAGGGTAGTGCATACCTTGCAGTCTCTGATGGCCTTTGAACTGTAATTTATTCTGTCACTTGATCATTATTTTTTGAAACAAGTACACAGGCTCTATGTGCTCGTAAGAGTCTTTTATACACAATGGCACCATTTTGCCATCATTGAGCATTCAAAAATTTATCTGTCAACAGTTCCAGGAGCTTCCCCCTGTGACTTGGCCTTTTCACTTCTCTTATCTCTCATGAGAGACACTTGTTCATTAATGCTCTTAAATTCATAAAAGAAATCTTCCACAGTACATTTGCAATGTGCAAATCTGGAAGGTGGCAATTCCTGGGCAGTGAAATCATCCCACATAAGACATTACGCTCAGAGAGCATGTTTGACCATGACAATAAATCACTTAATATGAGCAAAACAGAACATCCCAACCATGTTCCACCCTTGTGAAGACACTATTTTCAAGAGATATTTTAAGTACTGAGAATTTCTAAATGCAAAGATCGCAGTCAAACTGAAAAAAATTGAAAGATTACCTGTAATATGGCAATGGATACTTTAGATCTAACCAAAAGCCAGCAACTATCAGAAAGTACAACAAAGATGAAAACCCACCCAAGAGAATGGAGAAACCAAGCCCACAAGACAAAATTAAGGAGCAGTCTGAACAACAGTGACAGTCATACACATTTCAGGAACTTTCAACAAACAACATGTATAGCATTGACCATCTACAATAACATCCCCACTGACTTCATCAGTTCTCAGAACTGGCTGTAGTTTAATGTCAAACATTGACCAACATACTGAGTTTCTGTGACAAGACCAACAGTAACAGGAAAACTCAGCCATTGGCCAGTTCAAGAAATAGATAACCAGAATACTCCAAGAGGAAAGTCAAACATAGAAGGGAAGAAAGCCATAAACAAAAAACCCCACAAAAAATTTGAAAAAGAAAGGAAAGCAAAGAGAACAAACAATTTGAAAAAGAAAAGGAAAGAAGAGAGAACAAACAAGGAGAACTTTGATATGAGATTTTAGACACTATTTTCAAGGGAGCATATCATTCATCAAAATTGAAGAGCTCACCTCCTGGCAGTTTCCACGCATTAGTGTTGGTTCACCAGCATCAGAGAGACACTTTAGGGTTGACTGCAAACATAAAGAGAGGTACAAACAAAAAGATTCCAAGATGGGAGCTTCAGTAAATCCAGCAAAAAAGAGTCTGTCATAGCAAAGCAAACAGAACTGAACAGCTTCTTCAATACTGAACCCCCCCAGCATAGTCGCAACATTGACAGACAGATAAGCTTCTAAGATTTCGCTGAATAAACACTTTAGAAATGTCAAACAAATACTGTCAGGAGACTACCGTCCATCTCACATGTAGCAATTGTTTGGCGATTCAGCTTCTTGGCATTTACATAACCCAAATTCAAGCTTTACCAGGTCTCAAACATCATCTCCAACTCTGTGTGATCTGCAGAGTTCCATGAGGTCCACATTGTTGGTCTAAGATGCTTCCAACACAGACAAGCAATTCAACTGCTCCTGTGGGTGTGTCAAATGGTTTGAACCTGTTTTTGATTATCAGCCCTCTCAGTTGGTCGGTCTATGCTGCAGTGACAACATCTCCAGATGCCCGAACACCTCCATTAGTGAAGAGAGCATCACCTTCCTCGTCATCAACCCTCATTCCATGTCCTTCTGTGTCCAGAGTAGCTGTTGCAAGAGCTTTGATTTCCTTCTCGCTGGTTGCAAGCCTCTCAAAGCAGGTCTTGTATTGGTGCACGCCTGATTGTAGCTTCTTGAGGTGGTTGTGACGCTGTGCGGCGACTTGTCGAGCAGTTGCCAACGAATCTTCGAGTTTCTGCGCCTTGGAGTGCAGTAATGCGATGGTTTGCTCCGCACGTTCCACAGTCCCTTTCAGACTGCCAACTTTATCCTCCAGAACTTTACGATTCTCGCTAGCTCGCGCTAGCTCGTCTCTGAGTCCCTTTAGGTCGTCTTTTTTGTCCTTAGCCGTGGCTCTACTGCTGACTTCTTGAGGTGCTGCAACCGCTTCTCGCGATGCGTCCTCAGTCCGTTCCACTGCATCCGAACTCTGAGGTGAGGGAGATGATCTAGGGCTTCGCGTTCTGTGCCTGGCAACGGGAGATTGATAACGAGCCGGGCTCGCTCCTGCTGCTCGCGGAGACCTGCTTCTTTGCTGCACTGGAGAGCGCGCCCTACCGGAGCGAGGTGACGGCGGGGAAGGTCTACGCCGACTTCGGTCTCTTCCATCTCGGTCACTCCTTATATCTCTGTCGCCGCTCTCTCTGTCCCTGAACCCTAACGGCCGGTTCTTCCTCACCTCATTCACACGAACAGTTCGGCCTGCAATCTGGTTGCCATTCATTTCCCGGATTGCATTCAAAGCAGCGCGAGGGTTAGTGAAAGTCACAAAACCAAACCCTCGAGACTCTCCACTTCCCCTATCATAGACGATCTTGACCGAAACCACTTCCCCATACTCCAGAAAAGCTGATTTCACCACATCCTCCTTACTGTCATAAGCCAAGCCTCCCACGTAGATCGAGTTAGCCACGTCCATCCTCCTTCTCTTTTATCCCGCTCCCCGCTGCCCTTCCGAGAAGGCAGACTAGAACAAACGAAACGACGCAGAAGCAACAACCGACAACAGCCGATGCCAATAGAATCAAAAAAACCTCAACTCTCACTCTTGAAGTCCATTCCTCTGAGATTTGGACACGGCTGAGAGCAAAATACTCGGAGCAGAATCTTAAGGCACAATCGCGTGAACCATGATCGCGGCAATGTCGTCGTCCTCCACTGTTCGCTTCTTCTGCTTCTTCTTCCGCTCCGACAACCGCACAGCAAGCGCGTAAGCCAAGATACCTAGACTTCGGCCTGTGCAATGTGCATCGTGCACCATTAGCCTGGTAGTTATGGCGCAACTTGTACCTCTTTTTAGGGGTTTTTTTTTTCCAATTTTGTGATGTAGCTGAAATGGCGATCATCCATAAGATGCTTTAGCCAGATTTGGCTATGCACCAGATATGAAAGTATGAAAAAAAAAACAGAATCCTTCTAAATTCTTGGGCTACTTACTGGAACTGATCATATAAATCTGGCGATTTGGAATTTCTTTTCTTCGAAATTTGGCGAATTTGGGCCTTTTTTTTTCATGAAAAATTCTTTGTATAGGTCGAAATCATATTTTCCAGGTCGAAATTTGGCAAAATTTTGCCAAAAAGAAAAACTCCGCCATGCTTTCATGACAAAGTGTAGAAATTAGACACAAGTATTGTAGTGGTACCCTAGCAGGTTAATACACTTTGATGTCGAATATTTGATTTATTTTTTCCTATAATTTCGGCATTACCATTAAGAAATTGCCCTGGTACCTTTTCAGGTTCGGCGGTAATTAAATTATTTCTGAAAATAAATGCCGAAATTTCAAGAAATTAAAGAATCGATAGAAAGGAATCATTATTTAAAGATTCAGAGTTTTTAAAACCTGCCAAAGAAGCTCCCTATATTTATTGTCAAATTTTCATAAATTATTGTTTTTATAGTTAACGTGAATTTTTAAAATAAATAATTATTCAGCACCCAAGTCCTAAACCTGAAAAGGTACTACAACATTAAGACTATTGGAGCCTGTGTTGTGGACCTGAGTGAAAATTACTTACCCAACTAATTTCTCCTTCCAAAACCATTTTTTTGTAATTTGATCGAATTTTCAATGACAAAAATTACTCAAAATTCAATATCTTTCACACCTTAGCTCAAAAATAATTCAAATCACCTTTATTAAATCCTACTGACTAAGGGCTTTCGAATATACCAACAGTGCACCCAAATTCACTTGTAATTTTTTATTTTAAATTAAATTAATTTTAAGTGAAATTTTATTCAATTATTCAATAAATTTTCCACCATAGGTCAAAACGTTATGAAACTTGATGCACCCCTACTCATCAGGGGCTTTCCAATGACACCAAGAGCAAAGATGTGTAGCAATTTGAGAGTCAAACAAAATGCCTCCCCTAATTTGTTAAGTAAACTTGTAGTTTTTATTTTTATTTTTAATAAGTTTTAAGTGGAAAACTTTTTCAATATTATATCATTTTTCCACTGTACTGAAAAAAAAATTCTCATAATTATTTCATGTTGAACTTGTTACTAATGTTGCATAAGTATCAGATGGAGAATTAATTTTCATGCCAATTCTTAGGGTGGTTCTCAAAATGGGTTCTCACTTTCACTTTTAGTGAGTTCCTAAAAATTGGGAAGGTACCATACGGGCCCAAACTCGATACTTAAGAAAGTTACTCAAGGAAATTATCAAGGGACCCTATTCTCAAATCAACAAGTAGGTCATCACACAATGGTTCTGCCCAACGTTATATGACCATTATTAATATTTTATTTCAAAGACCAACTCCTTAGGAAGGAAAATAAAGAATTTTTAAGAGTATTTTATTTTTCAAAATTAAATAGGGAAGCATGTGCCAAACATGCCAAGGTATTATAATAAATAGAATATTTGGAATCTAAAATTTTGAAAATTGAAATGTTTGAATTCCAATGTGTGAATATTAAAAGCTAAAAATTGAAATTTGTATGTGAATGTTTGGAATTTGAAATTTTGAAAACTAAAATGTCTGAATTGGGATGTGTGAATACTTAAAGCTAAAAACCAAATTTTGAAATCCCTATGTGAAGTGTTTGGAATTTGAAATTTTGAAAATTAAAATGTCTAAATTTGGATGTGTGAATATTGAAAACTAAATTTGAAATTTCTTTGTGAAATGTCTAGAAAGAATCTAAAATTTTGAAAACTGAAATGTATGAATATGAAAATTAAAATGTTTACTCAAAACTAAAAACTAAAATGCATGAATACTAAAAATTAAAAACTGAAATGTCTGAATATTGGAAACTGAAATGTCTGAATAGTGAAAACTAAAAACTAAAATGTCTAAATATTGAAAATTAAAAATTGAAATCTCTATATGAAATGTCTAAAATTTTTAATTACATTTTACATCAATAACAAAAAAGCTTTAGTACAAACCCTACCTTTGCAAAGAAACTTTCATCTTGTGTGTAAATTCATCAAACAAGTCATGGACCCAAAACTTTTCATCCTTGGATTCCCATAACTTCCTCTCCCCCATATTACATCTACATTCCAAGACTAGATAATGTCAACCTTGTTCATCTTTTGTTTTCAAAAAGTGAATGGCAACCCAGATAAAAGTCCACCCATTGAGAAAGGCCTTGGTCTATAACAATACCCTTGTCAACGTCACAAGCCATTTAGATTTGCCCACAAGCAGGAGGAATACAAACTCAGGCATTGATTCTTTTCTTTGAACTCATCTCATAATTGTAATGCCCAAACAACAAGTAGAACCTCCTGGTAATTGAAATCGAGTAAATTCCTTCAAATACCTACCTTGCATCCAAGTTGAAGAATAAACAAAGGAGAACCAAAACATATTAGAGCCTTCCAATGTGACAAATCACCTCCAAGTTGCCCTCTACCAAAACACTAGTAGGCTCCAATGCATGTGGAGGTGGAAGAGGATTTGCAAACATGTAGGGTGCATGAGTTTTTATAGGTAGAAATGTACCATAACCTTTGAACTTTTGACCCTACAAACCATTGCCAACATGTATTCAAATAGACCAAAACTACATAGGCCCCTTATTCTCTGCCTTTAACATTCCAAATGTTTAAACTTGCCTACATTATAACAATTCAAGAAATAATGCAACAAAGTACTTGGGAATTAACCCTGATAAAAGGGATGCAATTTTCATCCAAAATTATAACATGCATTTCCATTCCAAAAAAATGAGCATATAAAAACAATAAGTTTAGCACCTTTCATGAAATGTTGCATTGCATCAATGAGAAAGGCAAAAGGAAGGTGATAAGTTTAGCACCTTTCATCAGGCATAGAGGAATGTAGGAATATTTATGCCTACCTAATTTATCGGTAGATATTGTACACCCTTGGAACTCCTTCTGCTAGTCCCTTAACAAGATATGTAACTTTTTATCCTACCAGTGCACACCATCAAGTCAACCCCACTAACATCCAAGTCCATATAAACCTTTGTCTACCAAACGTAATCTTAAAGTAATGTAACAAAACCAATTTCTGGAACAATATATGTTCAAGAAACTTTTCCAACCTCTCCTCTATTGTCAATATATGCTTACTTAACTCATGTTTAGAAATACCTTACCACTAAATGCATAGCAAGAAAAAAAAAAGGAGCCCTCAAGAACTTACATTCAAGTCCATATCATGGGGTAGAGTAGTGTATACTTTGCAATCATGGTCATTTGTGAATCTTTCAATCGTCACATCACGGGCATGCATATTCATGCTTCCATCCAACTTCACACATTTCATTATTGACTGTGCAAATTTTACCAAACCCAATAATAACACCACATCAGAAAATGAACATAAAAGAGAAAAGTTATTAATTGAGATCAATGTGGCTCCAAATGCTAGTACACTTATAGTCCAAATCTTTTGCATTCTTCTCCTTTGCTTCTGCACTTTTTAATGCCAATAAAATATGATGTTAATGGCTTCTAATAGGTTGAACATTGTGGTGTAGGTTTTCATGCTACCATAACATACTCTTGTGAACTTCAACTTTTGGTCATGGCAACAATGCCAATGCTTTTATTGACCTCAATCTCAAACATAAATCATACCAAAATATAAAGTAAAAAATGTGTTTTTTGGAATTAATTAGGTTTCAAAAACACAAAAACATAAGAATTTTATTTTAGAACTAATTAAGGTTTTAGAAATGCAAAAGCATAAGACAAGAAATCTACTTGATTATCAAGAACACATATGAAAATTGCAAGCACATTCTCTTTTAGTTATGGAAATGTCAAGAACACAAACATGTACTTTGGGATCTTGAAGCTTGAACTTGATTCTGAATAACAATACACTTATTTGGTGGGGTTTTAAAGGTGAAAAAGAAAAGCTATGATAATCTCTTCCCAAGTTTTATTCTTTTCTAAGTAGGTCAGTACATCTATGGCCAAACCTTAACATACTATACAAGCCTTCTTATTGCCTAAAGCAACTTCCACATTAGTAGCAATGCAAAGCATTATTGGCACATTTTCAACCATATTATCACACTACAAAAACTAAAGGTAAAGAAAATAATCCACATCCTCTTTTCCATTTTCAAATAGGGATAACAAAAAAAATAAAAAATGTTGACCTTGGTTTATAGGCCTAGTTGAAGGAACTTGTACAAATGGTCTTCTAGCAAGTTGATTGTATCTCTTATGATGTGGGTTGCAACATCTAGTTTTCTCCAACATATCAATAGTTGCAACTAACATTGGTATAATAAAAGAATTGTCAAAAGTATATGGCATGGATTTTGGATAAGGTCCCTACATTATACTAAAAGGTAGGCATGCTATAAGGTCAACACTTACAATAACTGAGCCTAAGAACTTGCTCACCATGTTCTTTAAGATGTTCTTGTCTAAAAACACCAAAATCTTCAAAATGTATGTGGCAACTAATGATAACTAATATCAAATCTTAAGATTTCATTTGAGATCTCAAATGAAGACAAAGCAACAATATGGCCTCACAAGCGTCCAATATTTTTGGAAGGCACTCAAGGCCTTTTCCTCAAAAATTGTGGTGTGAATGAAAGGATATGTATAGAAAACATGGATGATGCATGTGATTTAGAAATATATTTCTTTACGGGGCTTCAAATTTGTGTGAAAAAATTTGTAGGCAAACATGTGCACAAAAAGGTAGTAGCAACAATAACATGAAAAAAGCTATTATCATTCCTCCTCCTGTTGAACAAACTAAGAAGGTGATATCATCTCCCTTTACACACAATAAACAATAGTGCAAGAAGCAAAATCCTCCTCTCTATTAGGGGGGGAAAAAAAACTTCAACAAAACATTGATCACATTTCTATATGTTAAACAAAAGATGACAATTTATAATTGCATTCATGTATGGACAAGTTTGAAAAGATTTGAAAGTCTACAATTCATAAATGTGTAAGATAAAACAAACTCTTCTACTACATGTGCCATGGGACTTCATTAGTGTATTTGAAAAAATTGGTTATACAAGGGGATGTTAATATTGATTTGTTGTTATAATTAGGTAGTCTTTGTTTATGCAACTTTTGTTTTCCTAGTGATCTCTCAAAAAGGGAATAAAAGGACATGACATGGAACAAATTTTGCCCATAAATTGTTGTCTACATTTTTTGAATGTATGGATTCCATGCTGAAAACTACAAAATCCAAGCCTGTATCATCAGCCACTTCCCCTATCATGGCTGGTAAGTGCTTTCCTTCTCCTAGCCTCTCCACCAATGTGAAGTCCTTAAATCCTCCTACAAAAAATGCAAAAAAAACTCTAGTTAAAAGTTGAAATAACATATCTTCCTTGTGTATATAACACTTCTTTAAATACAAAAATGAGATACTTGTTGCATCAACATCATCATCTTATCTTGTCCATGGTGAGAAAAAATCAGAGAATTGTAATCAATCATAAAAACAAAGGAACCCAACAAAACCTTTAAGAAGTTTTATAAGTCATGTAGTTGTTATGGGACCACATCATAATTTCGGGAGACAAAACATCAACACAATAGGGGAGATTGATTAATTAATTGATTGATTGATGTAGCAAATAAATATCACAAATGCCATTCTAGCCAAAATTGTAATTCCAATAGTAAAGAATTTAGTTGAGGAAGAGAATCCTTTCAACTTTTGTGATGGTTCTCAAAACCTACAATGTTCAATTACTTGAAAACCTAATGTATTTAGGGTTACATCCACCCAAACATGGAAAATTACATCCATGTGAAAATTTTCATTTTGTGAACACTTGTCATCTCCACATTGGCTAATGAATGAGCCAAAATTTTATTCCCAAGTCCAAATCCTACATAAATGGATAGTTTCTTCCCTATGGGTAAAGTTGATAAAAATTATAAAAAATCAATTAATAAGTAAATATTATTATTGGGGCCAACACCTAAGTTCCACATTGGAGTTAATTTCCAAATAACAGTAAGCACACACAAGTGCTGCAGCTCCTCTGACTCATCACAACAGCAAAATTTGTGCACAAAAATCAACCACAACAACAATCACGCATTAAATTTATGTCAATGTGATTGTTCACTTGTGAATTATTGTGCACCATTCTTTACTATTACAACAACATCGTCCTATAGAATGCAAGGAAAAAAAAAAAACTAAAAGAACATTTTAAAGAAAGCAATGAGGAGACAAATGGGGGAACATAGTAGTAGCGTTAAGGTGTGGATCTCCATTGCATAGAAGCATTGTTGGTCATGGGCAAGGTGGAAGTCATGGCAGAAAGATGATGGAAGGGAACAAAAGCCATTACAAGCAAATATGTGTTTATGGGTGGTGCATTGGGCTTGCCATAATTGTGCGTTCCTACAAGAGTTACGCCCACCACCGTTGATGCGTCCCTACAACAATAGGAAAATGTTTTTCTTTTTTAGGGCTTGATTGGGTTTTTACGTCATATTGTTTTGGGTGTAGCTCTTTTATATATGGCTCCCTATTTACATCGTTCATCGGTTCATGATGCCCCTTGTCCACATTGCTTTAGCCTTTACATTTCAAGTGCCTTATCAAGGCATGTCAAGAGTGCTCACCTTCATGCCAACCTTGTCTCTTGGGCTAATCAATTTGTTTTATCTTTGCAAATGTCTTCCTTTCATGTGTTACCCCCTAGTTCTATCCCTCTTACTTCATGGGGTTAACTCCGGGCTCAATTTAGGTTCATTTCGAAATTGTTTAAAGCTTGTTTTTCCTACCCTTGATTATTTCGTAGAATCCCTCAAACCATCTAGGATGAGGTCAAGCAAGCTTTCCACTTACCCCTTGACTGAATTGCTTGAAATCCGATAAACGAATCAATATGGTTCCATCTCTTCATGTTATCATTCGAGGAGGTCGTTTAGGTCATTGAAAGGTTTTTGTTTCCCTTAAGAGGTTTATGGCAAGTGACTATTTTTCTCTTCAGGAGGAGTTTTCTTAGGCTTCACATGTTCCCCATTCCCACCATTCATTGGATGACTCTTCAACCACTTGTCTACACCATGTCTGACTTTGAATAGAGCCAAAAAATATAGTCACATTGCTAGAGGTCTTCAACCCATGACGCCATCTATCCCCTCGAAAGACACCATTGTAGCTCTACGTTAACTACACCCCTTTCCATCAAACCATGTCCATCCACTTATTTTTTACTATTAACTTAAACATACCTTTATCGTGGATAGGATTTTGTTTGCCTAAGCCTTAACCACTACTCCCCATTTGTTTTCGAATGGGCTATATTGGATGGTTTATGAGCATTTCTCGAAATGTTTCATGCCAAAAGACCCATCCTCAAGGTTTTTGAAATTATTCCAGGCTATTACTGTTGTTGCCCATGGTGGATTCCCTAGGTCAATGGCTTTAGTGCTAGGGCTAACAAATTGTTAGCAATGGCAAAGGACATTAGAAGTCTTCAATCTATTGTTGTAAATGAGGTGTTTTTTCAACTTATTAATCACTCCATTATCCTACACTTCAGGGGTCGTTTCAAGAGCACCTATCCCCCCATCAATTTGGAATATCGACCCCATCAAGCTATGAAACCATCATTTTTAGCATTAGAGCCTTCTTTAACCTACACATTGATTGGGTTGTGATGCAAGTTGATATCGAAAATGCTTTTAATAACTTTTTTTGAACTGTTATTTGTAGAGAACTACAAGATCCCGAAGGACCTTTGGTGAACATTCTCCCCTTTCTTAGGTTGTTTTATAGTGTTCATTATTCTATTTGTTACCAGCATGGGCAACATGAAGAAAGGTTCACCAATATTAGGTCATCTTTAAGCACGAGGTAAGGTGATCCCCTAGGAAATCTTTTATTTGCCCTAGCCCATTATTGAACATTATTAAAGACCAGTGTGTGAGCCTCCAACTATGTCTTTCCATCCTTAGCCGACAATACCCACATTATGGGCCTTATGAACGAAATTATCCTTGCTTACGCCCCCCTTTCCTAGCAACCAAAAAAATTTGGTCACCCTCGAACACTAATAGTCTATTGGATGGCGTTCGAATTTTTTCAATCACCATCCCACACACCCACACGAATAGATGGTAACCAAAATTCTTCCTTACCTATGAGGGAAAATAGGGCATGACTTTTTTTTTTTCCTAAAATGATAACACGTGGCCCACCCTTTCAGATGGCAACTGAAAATTTCATTTGCCAAAAGGGGGGGCGCACGTAATATCATTTTTGGAAAAAAAAACATCCCCACCATGCCCTCTCTGGTGACTAACAAATTTCAATTGCCATCCGATGGTGAAGATGTGTCGGATGGTGATGGAAAAAATTTGGTTGTCATCCTTATTATGACTATGGCAATCGATATTTTTTTATTGCAATAATGGCTAGCTTGTGGCATTTTTTACAAAAGCCATCATCAAAGGCTTTCCAAAAACATGTGACATGCCCCCCTTTTTTAGCAACCAAAAAAATTTGGTCACCATCCAACATACCCCCATTGTCGAATGGCAACTAACCAATGACAACCAAAGAATTTTGATCACCATCTAACACACCTACACCATCGGATGGCAATCGAAAATTTTAGATTGCCCAAGAGTGAATGTGAGGGTTAAATTTTTTTTTTTCCAAAATGATAGCACATGTTTACACCTTTTTTAGCGATTGAAAATTTCAGATGGCATTCGACATTAAAGTGTGTCGGATGGCAATCAAAAAAATTCGATCCCGAGGAAAGGGGGGGCAGGGGCGGGGGGGGACTTTCCAAAAAATATATTACACACCCCCCCCCCCCCCCCTCTTTGGGGAACGAAAAGTGTGGATCATCAAAGAGAGGGGCGACCGAAAAAAATTCGATCGTCACAAGGTTGGGAACCATAAATTTGGTCGCTTCTTATTACGATAATCAAATTTTACCCTATGGCAACCAAAAATGTTTTCAATCACCACCAAATTTTTTTAATTGCCACAAGGTTTACAATGACCAAAATGGGTCCAATTTTGATCATTCAAAAACCTGCCTTGGGTGAAAAAAATGCTTTTGACTTAGCTTGGCTCTATGTTGACCTAGGCTGACCCTATATTAATGTGACATAGATGCATGACAAATGTAAAGGTGTGTCTACATTGAGATGTGTTTGTCACATCATGACGAATGTAGGGGTGTGTTTGCGTCGATATGCGTTTGTCACGTCATGACAAACATAGGGGTGTGTCTACATCAAGATGTGTTTGTCACATTATGACAAATGCATGAACACAACGATAACCCTACAACTCGAGATAACATTCCTTCCATAACTAAAAATATGCACATTTTAAAAAAAAATTGGCAGTTATTAACACCCTCGAGTCTAAAGGCATTTTTTATGGACATCCATCACAACACATCCTTTAAATTTATCTTAGAAGATGACTTCATTTCCTCAACATCCAAAGCTTGCATTTGCTTTTGTTTGGGCAAAGGGGTAGGGCTATGGTTGATTGCGAGGCCATTTATTCATTCATTCCATATCGCACATTCTACTTTCACTTTGAAATTGCATTTTTCATCTTGGTTTAATTTAGCCCTCGACATCCAGTCTTCTCATGTGTGAGTGTGGACATGGGTTAGACATATTTAACACACATCTAACACATTGTCCGTTCGGAAGTCAATAGATAATCACACATGACGTCATAAAAAAATCATGTATGCCCTCATTCGATAGAGTGAGCACATTGTATTGAAAGAGCAGTGATATGCCCTTACATTAGGGATTTCATTACAAGTTAATTTTCACATAACTCGTGAAGACCAAGTATTTGTTGTTGATGTGATGGTTATTGATCCGACACGAAAAATGCTAGTTATGAGTGTCATTAGTTGACCAATAGGTGCAACTGCAAAACTTAACACCATTGTTAATATTTGCAAGTATAAAGGGTTTCAAGAAGGGCACCACTTTATTCCGATGGCCATGGAGATGCACAACGCACTTGGTGTGATATGGATTGTTTCATTAGGGAATGTGCTCGTCTTTTCCATGATAGACGATCAAGAGGTCATTTCTCCTTGTCCTTCTGCATTCAATTTTTTAAATAGGATGTTAGTATTGCTATTTAACATGCTTTAGCTTCTGTTATAAAGTGGAAAATTGCGTTGACAAGATGTTTGATATAGACCTCCTATTAATATTACATCTCACAATTTGCATGTAGGCACTTTTAGGGGGGCTATGGGTGAGATAACTTCCTACCACAAGAAGGATTAACTCTTTCTTTTTTTAGGTTTTTGCAAATTACATGTCTTTTGGCCTTTCTTTGGCCCTCCCTTTTTGTCTTCCATGTAATGGTTATGGCAATTGGTTTTTTATTGGATTTCTTACCCCCTATTAAAACTTGAACTCAAGATCCTTCACTTTTAGCATTAGGTCACAACTTTCAAACATTCAACCTATTAATTCATTACAAAACTTTTAAAACAAACATGCAAATTGTCCTACTTGCATGGGTATTTATTTTATGTTGAGAAGGGGTGTATTTTGATGCTTCTATTAATTAGTTGGGGTGCACCCAAGGGCTTTTTTTGCTTCTTTTTCAAGGAGCAATTTTGATTGGCCCCATAATCAATTTTTCAAAAACATTGGGCATTCCTCAAAATAAAATCAAAGAGGTGTTTGGCCCCCACCTTTATATAATTTATATATTTGAAAGTTCAACTTTGGCCAAAGAATACAAGATAAAAGTGTGGTATTATTGGAAACATCTTGGGGAGCACATTGGAAACAATATAAAAATAGCAAACATCCCACCCCCGTTCACCCGCCAAACCCCAAAAAAAATTGAACTATTCTAAGTGCATGTTGAGCCTTTTCATTGGTTGAATGAAAATTTTATTATTATAACTAGATTTCAACATTTTAGGCCTCAATTAATGGAAGGGAAAGAAGAACATGAGTGTAAATTGCATCAAGATTTTGGGATTTTTACACATCATTATCTGATTTTACTTAAATATTATATTTAGTGTGTCTTTAATATTAAGAATGGATAAGGTTTTTGCACATTAATTGTGTTTTTTTTTTCTTGGGGTGAAGGAGGGGAAGTGGGAAGGTTTTTCATTCGATTAGTTAAAAACCATTAGGGGGTTTTGGTATAGGAAAAAGGCCTAGCTTGGGGCTTGTTTTGAGAACCTTTTTTATTGAGGTACTTGTCATTGGTGGAAATTATCCAAAAATAAATACATTTCATGCTAAAAATTTGGTCAAATTATGATGACACCATAGTTGGGAGTGAGTTAAGCTTTTGGTATAGGAGGACTTATATTAGGGTGTATTTAGATAACCTTTTGGGATTAATGTAAAATAAATCGGCCCATCATTGAACATTAGCCTATCACCGAACACTTTGGTAGACCTTTCTCAATTCTTTTCCATTTTGAATGTTTTATAATGTTATAGGGGCACCTTATCAAGCTTTACAAATCATTTTTGAAATGCAAAGCCAAAGGAGCAGCCAAATAACAATTTATTTTTTTGAATTGCAAAATGCGTTTTTTTCATTTTTTTCCATTTTGACCCCTCCTACTTCATGAATGCATAACATTCTCATTTATTTTTTCCAATTGAATTTTTTTAAATTGTTCTAAAATTGCTTTCTTAAGTTCTACAAATCATATTATAACTCTAAAGGCAACATAACAATATTTAAGAATTTTTTGAGGGTTCCGAAATATGCTACGAATTGTTTGATCAAAAAAATTTGTAAAAACAACCCCCCCTACTTTGAAAGGTTGTAATTTTCTTGCCTTTAGTCCATTTTTGTCAATTTTCAGTGCAATAGATGTGTGAAGAAAAAGGCTCCATCTACTCTTTAGACACCATAAATAATGGGGCCCTCTTGCAAAAATGGCAAGAAACCCTACCTTAAGTGTACTATGACCGACCTCTCTACTCTACTTGTCATTAATGAAAAATTATCCAAAATCTAAAAATGGTTAAAAGATATTTCCTTTTCATGCTTTAAAATCTATCAAATTAATGATGAAAGCCTAATTACGAATCATTCAAGGACTTTTGGTACAAACAAAGGGCTTATCTTGTGAACCTTCTAAGATTGAAGTACTTATCAATTGTGGAAGGCCTTGACATTACACTATAAGGAATTTGCATATTAATGATTATTTTTCAATCATAAATGCCACATGCAATTGCAAATTCTTCTAATCACCTTGGACAAATCATATAACACAATAAGCATGACATGGCATCTAGTTGAAATGATAATCACATTTGAGATGCAACTAACACAAATTTTTCATCCAACAATCATCCAACCAACATGTCATGGTCATTTATAATTGATTTTTAGAACAAAGTTTGCAATGGCTTATGGTTACATGGCATGATCATTTGCAACTAAAATATGGGGATTTTTTTTTTACCATTCAAATGTTGACATATGGCAAGCTCCAAATTGAATAAATGGTACTGGACATGGTTTCCTTAGGTTGACCTAGGCTAAATAACCTAACCTACCTAACCTCAATCACCTAGGTTAAAAACATGGGCTAGGAAGCTTAGGTGGCCTAAGCTAAACAACTCAACCTAGAGTAAATGCTTAAACTACCTAGCTTAAACTAAAATAAATAAGTTGTCATAAGAAGGATTCGATCCTTTGACCTACGCTTTCACATTGTGGGACAAAATGTTTGCCATCACATCAACATATTAATAAAGATTTTTATCAACATACTTAAATGACTTATTTAACCTACCCTATGTTATGTAGGTTACTTATTAAGGTCTTACCTAAGGGTTGCCTAAGCTACTTAGATAGAATACCTAAGGACGACCTAGGGGTTGATTATGCCACCTAACCCACCTAAGGGTTACCTAGGGGCTACCTAGGGGTTGACTATGCTACCTAGGCTATATCAAAGCTACTTAGGTTACTTAAGGGTTACCAAGGGGCTACTTAAACAAAAACATATAAGGGCTATCTAAAGGTCACACATATTAACTAGGGTATCTAAAAGTTATTTAGACTGGGGGTTGCCTAAATCAACTAGGGCATCCAAGGGCTATTTAGGTTACATAAAAGCTACTTATTAAATTAATTAAAGCATCTAAAGGATGCCTAGACTAACTAGGGTATTTAGTGGTCTTTTTAGGGATTGCCTAAATCCTAATTACATCACAAACTTCCTTAGGCAAAATTTCAATATGATTATAATGAATCGTTCGATTTATGATATTTATTAAGTTTTTTTCACATCATTGTTGTGTCTTTTTCACTTTATTATTCTATTGTTGATAAAATGTTTAAAGGTTACCTAGGTTACCTAAATTACCTATGGGCACCTAAGGGTTATTTAAATTAATTATGTGTATAAGGGCCTACATAAAGGATGCCTAAACTAATTATGGTACCTATGGGCCTACCTAAGGAGTTGCATATGCTACTTAAGCTATTTGGGGCTCTTAAGAACTATCTAAACTAATTTGGGTACTTAGGGACTTACCTAACGGTTGCCTGAGGTACTTAAGATATTGAAGAATGTACATAAATGTTTTCTATTTTATTTAAAGTACCTAGGGGATGCCTAAACTATTTAAGCTACTTAGGGGCATACCTAGGGGTTGCCTTCATTACTTAAGGTACCTAAAGGCTAATTAATCTTAGGTTGCATGAATTAACATGGCATGTTGTTTTCATTAGTTTACCATGAATACATATACATATGCAATTATGATATATTCAAGTTGAAAAAGACACCACATGTTGTTTCATCACTTATGAACCACATTACTAGTCACAAAAGCAATTAAGTTTTCATCTATATTGTTGGGCGTCACCAATTGTGAATGATATAAAAACACCTTTCATCTTCATTTTCATCCAACTACTAATACTCGCAAATCATAAACACATTTACAACTTAAAACCATTTTGTAATTGAATATGTGACTACGAGTTGTTTTTATCACACGTTGTGAAAAATAATTGAAACGACAATTGTAAAGATGGTTGATTAGACATAAGTTGCAAACACATGGGTTAGTATGGACATGATTCCTTATAGTGTTATTTGAAAGTCATATTTTTAAAATGTGCATAAGAATCAAAGGACCTAGTGATACAACCCAATTGCCCCTACACTTGAAACATTATGCCTAAACGATACCATGTTTTAAACTTTTGCATGTTTTGGATCCATGTTTCAAAGTGTTTTTCAAATCCAAGTTTCAAGGCACTCACTTTTACCCATGTTTCTGAAATTCAAATTTTAATTTTCCACACATTTTGTTTTGCTTATTGATTTTATGTGCTTATTATTTGTTGTAATTAATAACTTGTACCTAGGTACATTAATCATGTAGTCATTATGTAGTCACAAAATAATTGTAATCATGTATGTGCAATACAATTATAATCATGTAATCATCATGTGATCAAAATGTAGTCCTAAAGGTGAAGAAAGGTATATGATTAAGGACATATGGCTACATGATTAAATTAGAACATAGTTGCAAAATAACCTAATCATGAAATACATGTTTTGATGTTGTGTTATTTGGTTTTTCACCTTGTCACATGCTCCTCCCAACCCATTTTCCATTTACCAAATATTATAGCCTTGGTTGTAAGTTAAAATTTAAGGTTGTGACAAAAAGTTAACTAGCATGAACAAAAATGCGAAAATATTTAAATCAATCTTTAATAGGGGATATCCTAGTACCTAAGCTAGTTAGGTACAAATTAATTATTTTTGGAATTGCCAAAAATGATGAAAGATTTATACATAGCATGTTGAAAATTTATATCAAAATTTCAAGCACACTAGCTTCATTATTTACTATAATGCCTAGTTGTAAAATATTATTATTATTACTACCAAAAATAAATGAGAAATAAATATTAAATAGTAATCATCTTGCTACCAAACTAGCCTAGGTACTACAATAACATATTTATAGGTACCTACTTTGTAAACATGTCCATAACACTACTAACAATTTTCCATTATCACTATTGAATTACCTATATGTTTTAATGGACTTAAAGTTATTTTAAAAAAAACCTTATTTACATATTTATTGGGAATGTTATAACCATCATGGATCTAAATGTATTTCAATGTGTTAAGGCAATTAAAGATCGATGGGAAATTGATTTTGTTGGTTTTCTAAATGTGATTATATGGTAATCTCCACCCATAAGAGGGTGTTTAGCCAAGGTGAAGGAGTTGGATGAATATTGAAAATAATCCAAATAACTTTTAAGAATAAATAAAAGGTGTAATACCTTAGTTCAAGCTAAAATGATATTGCCAATGATGTATCTCCATTTTATTTTGTGTAAATATTGGTTTTATCAATGTTTTGGCTTTATTTTTCTAGTTAAAAAATACTTAACCCTTTTACATTGCATTTTATTGTCTAAAATTGTGACATTGCTTGTATTTTGGTTTATTATTTCTTTTGAAAAATGTGAAGGAACCTTTTTACACATAGACAAATTTATATGACATTCAATGGGAAAAAAATCATGTTATGTAAGTTTTGATTTTTGAACAATAATATTTATTCAATCTTTGGAACTTCAAGAATGTACTTAACTTAAATATGAAAATGTATGTTTTGGCATTCATTTATGGTGGGCAATGAATAATATTTAATGCATGCATAAGTCAAATTTTATTTTCAATTCAAAAATAGTTTTGACCTTTGGGTGAAGAAGTATCTCATGAAGTTTATTAATAAATGATGAATGGGGCGAGGGGAGAGAAATATAATGTTGAAATGTTTTTAGGACATGTGATTAGAAACTTTGGGACCATTATTCAAAATTTTGGGATTAAAAGGAATAATTTTGGGGTTTTTTAAAAGACATGGAATTGAATCATTTAGAAATATATTGTGAATTTTGTTGGAAATTTGATTGCATATATAAATGTATAATTTTTAAATTAAAAACATTTGCAACAAGAATTACAACCTTACAACTAATTTTTTAATTTGTGGTGAATTTACACAACATAGTGATTGTTTTTTTTAAATGCTTTACAATTTCAAATTTTGATGGTTTTTTGTCATTTAAAAAAAATTAAAACCTAGATGCTACGTAAATTGCTAAGTATCTTAGAACTTTTGAAATTATTCTACATTACATCCACAACTATCATTATGTAATGTGAAATTTGTTTTGTGAACTTTGTCATTGAATTTATTTTAAAAATCTACATGTGATTTTTTAAATCCCTATTAGAACCTTATGGTCAAGGAAAAAAAGGAATGGATTTGTGGAATGTATACTAATAGTTAAATAAATCCTCAAATTTTAATTTTAAACTTCATTTTGAAATGTGAATAAGATGTTAGAATAATGGTAAGGGAAATAAAGGTTTATCATTTTAATAATCTCATATATATAATTTTTATGGAATTCAATTAATTAATAGTTAAACTAATCTTTAAATTTTATTTTATATTTTCACTTCAAAGGGAGATCTTGAAAAGGTATTTGAAAAATAATTGTAGAGGTTTTGCTTTTTGGGTGAAAGCACATTAGAAATGAGTCATTTTAAACCAAAAAATGATGATGTATAAGAAGTATGAAAATTTATGCTAAGATTTTTTCTTAGTGGAAAATTTTCAGTAGTTTTAAATTCAATGAAAAAAATTGAAATGTGCATGACAACTTTTTGTAATTCAAAATTCACTTTAAATTGAAATTATTTTTGATCCAACGGTTGGATTAAAAGGATTGGGTAAATTAATGTGCACATAATATATAATATTTAGTTTTATTTACAACTATAAGGTGTCACATTGGGTGACATGTTCCACTGACAAGGGGGGGAAAATGCAAAATAAAACCCCCATTTCAAGGATGTTATCCTTTTTCATATTATCAAGTTTTATTTCATGAATTTTTTATTTAAAAAAATGGCTTACAAAGTGTTTTTTTGGTTTCCAAAATTTCATTGAATTGCAAAAGTACAAAAAAAAGGAATATTTTATCACAATATCCCCATTTTTAAAAATCACAAATGTTTTAAAATTTTTGAAATGTTTTTGTCACATTTTGATTCTATTTTCAATTTGGTGGTAATTTTTTAGTTAGTTTTTTTATTGTTTAGATAGGTTCTAAAACTTATTGTCATTAGATTTTAAATCCATCTTGGGATGTTAGCCAATGACATAACATTTGAAATTTGAAAAAAAAAAAACATTGTTTATGAACATAAAAAGATCACATTTGGTGATTAAAAGTCTTAACAACTGTAATAACTTTCCCAATTTTTGATGTATTTATTATTTTAATATCATTTCATTTTTCACCTAAAATTTCATGCAAATATGTCACCTATAATGTTATTTTTGAAATATATGTTTCAAAATTTGTGAAAGGTATTAATTTGGTCCAAATATACTCACTTTTTGATCATTTGTTGATTTTTTAAAAAAAATATTAAATCAAATTTCAAATTTCTGAAACTTATCCAATGTTCATAATATTATCATCAATTTTGGTGTATACATCTTGTCAAAATTTTGAAATGCAAAAAATATATATTTTGTGACTATAATTTTGGAACACCTTAGTGGGTAATGGAGAGGTGTGAGATAACTAACCTTGGAAGAGGTAATTATTTTAATGGATGGTGTGGACATACATATATACATGATGACAAAAATTATGTGGTGAAAAATTTGAAATCATAAACTTTGGAAATAAATATAAATAATATTGTTCAGATTAGATTTCAACTATTGTAATCATTCATCAACTTTGCAAACCTTACAATTAACATTCAATCACATGAATTACAACCCGCATTGTCATTCATAATACCTTAACAATCCTTTAACCTTATCCTAAATTAACAATACGATTGAATAAATACAAAAAAATGAAAAAATAATTCACATTAATTATATTATGAAACCTTGATGAATGATTAAATGTAAAGAAGAAGAAGATTATGAAATGATAGAGGAAAAAAAAATTGAAAGCAAATTGATCAAACCCTTTGATTTCAAATCAATATATATATATATTTGTTGTATTACATTTGCCCTTATGAAATGCAACCATTGCAAAAAAGAATAAAAAGGAAAAGAATTCAATTTCTTTAATAAACAATATTCATCTAACATTATTCCTTTCCCACAAAAAAAACTTGGATAATTTGTAAACATTAATTGATAACATGTACAATGGTTATTAATTAGTTGGATTATTGAATCCCCAAGTTTGATCTTCTACCTCATGAATTCATGAGGAGGTAAAATACACATCTCATCAAGTGTGTTAGGTTGGATAGATACATAACTAATGATATTATGCTTTGTCAATAAGTTGAAATGATACATGCCATTAAATGCTTAGTCCTAATGGCATTATTGAATGTAAATTACCTTTGATAAGTTGATAGTTTCACAATATATTTTTGTAAAGTGAAAAGTTTTGCATAAAAAGAAGGTGTTATTGTTGTAAACTTAAGCTTACAATTATAATATGAAAAATGGGGAACTTTACCATGAGAAAATATTAAAAGCTTGTTGATACAACTTTTTAAATGATAAAAACAAGCTTTCAAGGAGCTTTCTAAGTGTAAGGGCCCCAAAAAGAGCTTTACAAATGTAATGCTTCACACATGAAAATTTTAAATTGAGATTTTTTGTTTCGCACAATGGTTTAAACCCCTAAACATAAAGGGGGGACATTTGATTCGCTTTTCAATGTATTTCTAAATTTTCTAATGTTAAGGCAAACCAACATGTTTTCATGCACATGTATAGTTGAGTGTTGTGGATGTATTTAGTTTAGGATAGACATACCAAGTAAATGGATGTGTAATTAGGCAATTTACTTACAACCTATACAAGAGGTTGTATAAAATTAAGTAAAGTATAAAGAAGCAAGAAGTGCAAAAATGTAGACATGGTTTTTTGTTTCCATGTCAAGTGTTTCACCAATCTTGGGTGAATACACTTTAAGAATGAAGTAAATGTATTGATTTCCAAAATGAAACATGCATTGCACATGATGTAAAATGAATGCATTGTATTGACACATTATGACATGTCAATATGAGTATTAAGGTGAAATCAAAATACACTAATCATTTACATGATTTATATACATGTTGAAAATTAATTTACACTAACTCGTGTAAGCTTATGTGCATCATGTGAGAATGATTTAAATTACCACCCTATAAGTGTAAAGAAATTTATATTCACAAGGATAAGTGCAAATGATTTACACTTACATGAATGTGTACACTATATACACTTACAAATGGCAACATTGGCATAGACCTAGTTAAAACCTAGTTGTAACAAATTGCTCATGTTGGTGCATTTTGGTTTTGCAAAAGTTATAGTAAAAAAGCTGATTTAAAATTTGTACAATAATACTTTAAATACCTAGTAATTTCCTCTTGCATAATTTCCAAACTAATTTCCTGTCTTCTAAAATATTTTTTTGCACATTTAAAACCCAATTTTGAATTATATCAAAATTATTATTATTTTTGGATGCTGACAGAATAGGTATTTTCTGTGTTGCTGGAAAAACTGCATATAAAATTATATTTAAAAAAATTGTGCTCACAAAGTTAACAATATTTTCTTTTTTCAGTACCCAAATCAGGGTTTTTTTTTTTTTTTTTTTTTTTTTTTTTTTTTTTTTTTTTTTTTTTTTTTTTTTTTTTTTTTTTTTTTTTTTTT